>JAABUV010007048.1_pt1 | contig 11951 bp, 17 predicted proteins | sample 5559971 | NCBI WGS metagenome assembly JAABUV01 (sample SAMN10711881, study PRJNA513362) | rock metagenome | isolation source: Antarctica rocks | place: Antarctica: Victoria Land, Knobhead nord | collected 2015-12-19
TCAAGTGCAAAAGTCTACCATGGCAGTGCCTACAGCCCTTGCAAGCATCAAACAGCACAGACCACTGTTCAACAGCTAATTTGCAAAATTTACACTGCATCTTTGTCTTGTTTAGCTGATAGTTGGTGGTCTCATTGCAGCACATGTATAGCTGTGACTTACAGCATTCCCATCAATGCCCAACAACATCAAGCTACTTGCCGTTCTAGGTCAATGTCTGTAGGTGCAGCTTCCAATGATGTGTGGAAGCTTGCAGCAGCCACAGGGTTGCTAAGGGCCTCGCTACACCTTTCAAACTCAATAATATTGTCCTGCAGCTCCTGCTTCTTCTGCAAGGTCTTGCCCTGCCCAGCTTGCATCACACTCCACACCTCGCTGACACACTTCTCGGTTTGCAGCCTCTTGAACAACTCATTCCTCTCTAGCAAAAGATGCACCTGCATTGCAGTAACACAGCATAACTTGGTAGAATTTTGTTAATTCTGTTGAAACAATCAAAACTTAGTCCCAAAGCAATCAGTTAGTTTATTAATATTGTCATGAAGATCCAGTTCGTGAATGTCTCATTTAGTGCAGATTCATGAACCACACTCAGGCCTGATGTAGTAGAGAGTTTGCACTTTGCAGGACAGAATTTTTCACACATCTTCACAATGCATGGAACAACAGAACAAGCAAAGATCTTACCCGCTGCACCAGGAACATCCGTGTAATCAAGGGCAAATCATCAAAGACGCGGTCCAGCACAATCTGGGCATACACCGCAAAGCAGATCTGTGCAAAATGCTCCTGTGTGATGCCATTCTGACCAGAAATGACAGACGCAGCAGCTGATGACGGCAATTCTGGAGGTGGCTGGCCGGCATGGGTCATCTCTGTTAGCAGACCCTGCACTCCATCCATGCAGCACGCCCTTCATACTCAAAATTTACAGCTATCAAGGACGTCTAGATATCTGACAGATTTATCACAGCAAATGTATTGTATAGTACTGCACCATGCAAAGCCATCAGTTGTTGTTCTTTGCCGCACGCCATGCTGTGGCAAATGTAGGCAAGCAGCGGTCAGAATCTGGGTTTCTTACCGCAATGCCACCCAACTCCAGCAAGCCAGGAAACAAAGTCTGCATAAAGGGAAGACTTTGGAATATCATGTCCTTCAACTCCTCTACGCTGCGGTCGGGCTTTGCGTTGAACACCTTTGCATCGTTCAAGAATGCATTCCTTGTTTGCAGATAACGCTTGTTGAATGTGTTGTGATAGCCAAGCAACATTTCAATTGCCTCTGCAATGGATTTGTTTGCCTGCACAGCTTGCTTTGCCAATATATCGTCCACCTGCAAGCAAATGGCAGAACATTGCCAAGGCACGATGGATTTAATTCTGAGAAAACATGACAAGCACCATGCTGATTGGGACAAACATGCTTTGCGCAGTCACCAATATCAATCAATGCAAGTTGCAGATCTGATCAAGTCATGTGCACATGGAGGCTGCCCAATCTGCTCCTTCACACAGGGCCGGACTGTGAAAGCATGTGCAAATATGTACACTGATGCAAATCCGCCTTCCTCTGGTTGACCTGCAACCAGAAAAGACAAGAAAAGTTACACCGTTAGGCGTCATAACTGGAGCCTGTAGACCTAGATGCAGCCCGAGGCTGCTGTCCTAAGACAACAGCTCAGGGGGATGACCCCGATGATTGACCTATGAGGGGTCAGCACTCCTGCAACGTTCAAGAGCATCACCTCCCGTAGAATGATTGGCACAACATCAGGCCATTGCTTGTACACAAATTTCACCACAGTCCGGAAGATGTTGGAAACATGCACACGCACATCATCTACCAGGCGCTCTGCAGGACCTGCCAGCTCTGGGTACACCACTGCACAGGACACAAAACATATGCTTGCTGGCAAGAGGCACATGCAAGCAATAGCCAATCAGCACAAAGCAAATACATTGTGTGACACATCCGCACACTGAGCACCATCTGCTTTCAAAGGCACATTGATGTTTTGGCAAAGCATGTCATATGTGAATGCAGCTTGCAATCGCAAATTGCAGCAATGCCATGACATGATGCTTACTAGCTAATGTCTCATGATGCCACTAGCATCTCAATAGCAAACTAAGATTGTCTTCATTAACATCTCAGTCAATGTATTGGCTTCCTGTTAGACGGTCACATGCCTCACCTTCCTCAAACACAAGACCTGGAATCTCAGGGTGCGATCCGGGGTCTGGCAGTGTAGCACCCTCCAAGAAGCCCAGCTTGTTCTTCACTATCTCAGTTGTGCTCTGGCTCCGAAGAATACCTGGTAGTCCCTTTGGGGATGCTCCTGAGCCTGCGCTACCGGCATTGACCTGCCATGTTCATGATGATTATTGACAAAGTCACACCACCAGCCTGACATCACGGGGGGCCTGACATCTGACACAAAAAGTGGAGATGCATATCCAGTTGCGACTGACCCTCATTTACAGAAAGGAATGCTTGCCTTGTGCAACAGCGTAACATGGATAAAATGCTGCAAGCCGTTTACAACAACGCTGAATGTTGCCATGATACATCTACAGTAGCTATAGCAAACCTGATTCATGCCGCTGCAAAGTTTGCAGTTAACTGTTTATGACATGCAACCAGGTGGTATGAGAGCCGAACCGCATTGATAAACTTCTCTGATGCCCTTAAAAACTTCTGCCCAAATTTCACGGCATCCTCATTGCGCAAATCTTTATCTATGTTTGACTCATTGGGGCCGGTGGCTGCTTTTGCCTCATTAGCCACCTTGTTCAGCTGCTCTGTCAGCTGAAGCATGGCTGCTTCAGGACTCTCCACTGTTGCAGGTAAGTCAGCCAGCTGCTTTCGGAAGCCAGACAGCTTGGCATCAAGCTGCACACATACTGAAACTCATCAGACTCAAGAACAAGAACAGCAGAAATATGACTACTGAGCAGGAAGCACAAGCACTGCACAATTTCACCAGAAATCCTTTGCAACAGGTCCTGATGTGATTGGTATGACCACCTTGCAGGAACTGTCTCGTCAACAAGTGCTAGCATCACATGGGCTGCAGCTTTGTCATATGTAGTCGGACCTTTCTTTGAAGCTCAGGAATGCACTTGGAGTACATTTTCAACTGAAGCTCCTCCAGCTTTTTGGTCAATGCCGGAATTCCCAATTCACAATGAGCGGGGTCCTTGAAGTCAGCACTGGTACGGAAAAAGTCAGCCTCCAGGCTACGGATGTCATCCTCTGACAAGGCTTTTTCTCTTTCTTCATGACCGTGGCGAGTCCGGACCTACACAAAGCTCACTGCTTGAGAGCCAAGGCACACAAATCTTGGAGACAGAAAACATATGGATATAACCAATACAGCTCATTCAGGTGATACACACACAGGCCCCTTGAATCCAGAGTAATGGTGGTGTAGTTGTGTAAGGCTCTAGATGGTCTAGGCGTGATACTAAGCCTGCTTTCATTTGACAGGTCGTCATCGCAGTTTTGAGCACAGCATGCTAGAGAGCTGTTGGGATGTTCACCGCAACGTAGCCATTTCTCAATGGATAGCTAGCAATGGTTTGCTCTACATGCCCTCGGACTGTTCCAGTAGAGGCAAGGCCATCTGCTTTGGTCAGCACGCCAACTGTCCTCTCTCCACTACTGTCTCTCTTCCTGAGCTGGTCAAGTCCCGTAGACTGCTGACCAGCATCATCATAGGCTGCCATGAGGAAGCACATGATTTTGTTGTCATCTGACGCATACAACCAAGATCTGTGGTCAAACTGTGTAAGGTAGAGTTAGTGAAAGCCCTGCTTGAGGTGTGTTGCTTCAGATATACTGCAGACACCCAAACGTGCACACTGAGCTACACTTTGAGCTTGCTGCTCAACTCAACCTACCTCTTGTGTAGTTCCTGACTATGTTCTTGACTACTTTTACTGTGTCCTCAGGGAACCCAGCAGGTGCCGTCCCCATAATGCCAGGCAAATCGATGACGGTAAGATCGCAAGCATCCGGTGAGCAAATCTTCACAGTGATCATCCTGTCGACTATCTTCGTATCGCCCCCGGTCAGCGTTTTGGTGGCCTGCACAATCTCGCTTGTAATCTCACTTAGTGTAGAAACTGATCCCGGGGGGTGCCCGCCATACGATATTGAAAATGAGCTATGATCGCTGCGATACATTTCGAGCTGCAAGGGGCATCTGGTACAAATTTTGCTGTCGCTCGGCAACTTGATGCCTGATATCGCCTCTAGTAAAGAACTTTTGCCGACACTCTGCCCACCGACAACAACGATGCCTGGGAGATCAAATGGATCGTTTGACCCAAGCAGCTCTTGTATGTGGCTGACGACTTGCCTCATTGCGTTGAGCCTTTGCTGGCCAGGGTTGTCGTTTCGATACGCCATGCTACAGAGTTGTCAACGACAGTTTGCAGAGCGAAGCAAGCCGAGGCGTACAATTCCACACACAGCACAGATAATACCGAGGACCTTTGCAAGCAGCCGTGGTGCTGGCTGTGCCAGCGTTTTGTGGAGCCCAGCACGGCACTGGAACTGCCATTACCTTTGTCAAACCGTTGACTCATCGTCAGGATTTCTAGCTCCATCTTAGGTCTTGTCTCTCAGTACGTACAAGCAGTCTGTTCTGAGCATTTCTGTACATATCGTTCTCACAATACAATGTCACAAATGCATTGCAAGCAGTTTGTCCAAAAGAGCGCGAAAGGGCTGATGCACATGTGTGTTTGCACAACAGCCCAAGTCTCTCCAGAACACAGCAGAACTGACAATGCACTGCAAGCATCTAACAGACAGGGTCAAAGCCCCACAGGACCAAGTGGTGGCCTGTCTCAGTTGCTGGAAGGCATTTGAAGGAAGGCTCTATTTGCAGCTGCCATGTGTGTCATCTCAGCATTAAAAGTGCAGAGGCGAAATGCTGTCCAAGTTTTTAAACCAAGACACCACCTTCAATTGTTCCCGTGCAGGGTGATGGTTGAATCTGCAGCTTGAGCTTCCCACCAACAGCCAACAATCTTGTGAGTATGAGACTCCAGCGCAGAGATGCGGCATCCACGACAGTGACAGCTACACTGAGCTTCTCAGCGATGTCACAAGAGAGAAGTGATCAGCATACAGCAGCTGCAGACTGACATGGAACCCATTGAATCCAAGAAACCACAAGCAGAATCAAAAGCCTTCTGACACAAAAGACCCAAAGCAATACTCAAGAATGCATTGGTGTGCAGTGTTTACACAAATGCATTGTGGATTGCAGTGGAGACATGCAGAAGCTCAGGATTTGGAGGCACTGCAATCGATTCAGGTGTATCATAGTGACTATATCACAGGCTCATTTGGTGAATGACCCACAGCATCTTCTACAAAGCAGCTCTAGAGGATCCTCATCACAAGCTTGTCATGCAATGCGCCAGCCCCTGGGCAACCCACCGTGCCATGATTCAGCTCCAGTTCTCCAAAGCTCAGCTCAGCTGTCTAGACAGATACTGTCCGTTTATACAATATGCTTATGTGGTTATCATACATTTCTGTACTGAGCAGGCATTCATGCCGTATCACATTTGTACTATGGTATGAAAGTAACATGGTATGTTACTTTCATACCATAGTACATAGACATGAGGTAGCTAGCATGCATGCAATGCTTGAACTAAAATTCTCACAAACAGGCACAAATGCATCACTGCTTCTTCTGTATGCTTTGAGTATTACCAGTACATTGCAGGCATACCTGCACTCTGAATGCTCCCCAACCTCAAATTTTGTCCTTAGCTTGCTGCTGCTGCATTGCTTTGCTCAGGAGCTCTGCTCCCAACATGTTCTGCGACACATATGGCAAACAGCTTGACTACCATCCTGTATGGATTCTATTGCACACGAAGACACATTTGATGGCTGCAATGCAGGTTTGTGTCACTGCAACAGACGCAGGGTGCAAGAAACGACCCACGTGTTGACTTCAGTGCTTTCTGCTGCACACCCTCCTTCTGGCCTGGGCAGACAGTACTGCACATTGATAGACCTCAGAATGTCAATGAAAACACGAAGATTTGCCTGTCTAACAACCTGCAGCATTAAAAGTGCTTGGAGATGGTGCAAGGCTTGCAGCCAGTTGAAAGTCAGCGTGCAGGCTTTGCTGCTTCTTGCTGCTGCAGTGTAGACGATCGAAGAACTCTGCATCGTTTTGTGTTGACACACAAGGCACTGTCAGGTCAACGGTCCAGCACAGCTTACCTGAAAGCAGCTTGAAAACCCTCTCTTGCAGGTCCTTCGAACATTTTGGCATTGCAAATTGGCAACGACCACGCCCGAATCGAGCAACGCTCTGCAAAAAATGATGCTGACGACGTCTGTCAACGTTTGCCCATAAACAGCGCGTTCGTTTTTCCGCACAGCCCCCAGCTTCAGCAGTATGTCTTCGCGGTTGCCACAGCAGGGACTGTCAAGAACTTTGTTGGTCAGGCAGAGTCTTTCTTGGCGACGGCATCTCCTACCCTCGTTCTTGGTGGATCCACGGTGAGAATACTACCGTACTGATCAGATCTCAAAATTTTGCAGCTTGCAGCTTGCAGGCAGTGACACGCTTGACCAGTCTTAGTGCTTGCCACCACAACTTGCCTGAAGGGTGTGTCCAAATGGTTTTATATGGGCACCAGCTGGTACTGACGTTGATACCTGAACCATATACTGGCTTAGCACTTCACAGCCTGTTTTCTAGTCAAATGTGATAAGGGGAGAAAGCAGTCTCCAAGTAGCCCTGGATCTGACATGCATGACATCGTAACACATCAACTACCATTTTGGATGACCTTATTTTGCACATTATTTTTGCTCAGCTGAAATGTAAGGAAATGTACTGTCGATAAGGTTTATTTGTATTTAAACTATAATCATACGCTGTATATTTGGCGTAAATACACTGGGGTCCAAACCCTAACTGGCTACTGAAGGTGCAAGGGTAAAACAGGGAACGGTAAAGGGTACTATCCGACTCTACATCTGCCGCACCTGAATGACACACCTTGTGGCTGATTTGCACAGGAATCACAGCACATGTGCCCAGGTTCCAGTACAGCACTCAGATGTGCATAACACCAAGCATATCTGGGTGCTTGATGTAGTTGGGTCTCATGCACACAGCCTGTGGCTGCGTACTGAGACATGATGTTCACTACAATGCGCTGCAGATCCTAGCTCACCAGTCACTGCTGCATTTGACTCGACACACACAAACCTTGTGATTGATGTGGACTGAAAATAAGTATGGCGTTCAGTTGTGCAGAACATCACAGCAAGCACAACTGGGTGGCATGCTGCGTGAGGTGCTGAGCAAGCACCCAGATGTGCTGCATGAATGTTCTGCAAACTTCAGCGCTGTACTGGAACTGTGCACATATGCTGTGGTAGAACTGCACCTCAGTCACAAGGTCTATGTATATCATCAGACTCAGCAGTAATTGGTGAGCTGGGATGCGCAGCATCATAAGCTCATCGAGTGATGATTTTTAATGAACACATGTCTCAGTAAGATATGTTCCTAAAACTTCAGTTGATAATGCAATGTGCTGCAGATCCCAGCTCACCAATCACTGCTGCATCTGACTAGACACACAGACCTGTACAGTGGAGTCTCAGGCATATGTGCCCCAGTGCACAACAGTGAATACACACTAAACACACAAGCGTTCACCAACTGTGCTTCTCCAACTTTCACCCCCGTGAGGGGGGGTATAGGAGAGAGGGTGATTCTCCCTACTGTAGGGATGCATGACAGTTTACTTACCAGCTCCAAAAAAATTGCCAGAGTTTGGCCCTCCCCTTGCCCCTTGACTTTGACTTCGACGCAGACGCTGACTGCTGACTGCACCAGCAGCTTTCTTGCTGAGCAAAGGCTACCCCAAATTTTGAACGAAGTCTAAAGCTTTGGCTTTCAAACTTGGTCACGTAAGATGCAAGACCATGTTGAGTCACTGAGATGTCATGGTCATGAATGGCAATGTACCATGCCATCTCCAGCAATGCAAATGTCCTGATCAAGACTTATGGGCCCCACTGTACATCCCTGCTTGCTCCCTGGCTGAACCCTGCAAGCATATCCATCTCTGCCTCTACTGGCATCGCACTGCTCTGCTGCTTCTGTGGAGATGGCGTCATTTTTGAGCTTTTCGCTTGCGCATGTTGTACCCGATCTGGAAAAAGCAACTGCATTGCAGGAGGACCTCATCTGCGAGCTGCCTGCTGCGCCCAAGCTTGCACGACATCAGCGATGCAGGCAAGCAGTCAGAGGCTGCGACACATGCAAGCCAACTTTGCGCTGTTCACTCTTCAAACATTGCTTATTAAGGCTACACAAGACAGTCCTGCTTAAGCTTAGGGCACATCCTGATGCAGCATCCAGTGCCAGAGACACCGAGTTTTTCAGAGCAGAGCTGGAAAAAGCTGGTGTGCCTCGGCACAGGATCACAGCCATTCTGAAGCGATACCCCACGTATACCAGTTGGGGTATGGCTCGATTTCAGTCAGCTGTGCAAGAATGGCAAGCAGGGGTGGGCCGCGAGGCCTTGGTCAAAATGATTATTCTCAATCCCAGACTTCTTGTGTTCTCCTACAAGCAACACGTCGATTTACAAGCCTGGTTTGCAAAGCTAGGTGTTACTGCTAAGATGGACCATTTTGTGAATCTAATCTAGTGTATCTCGCCAATCAGGCAACGTGAATTTGGCAGTATAATAACGCAGGGCTAGTCAGCGATAACGCCCTCTACGTTGTTTTGAAAAATTCTTAATTCACGTTGCCTGGCTCTATACCAGAAAGTCGTACTTGCGTTATTTTGCAGCGCAGAACGCAGATCTGACCGCGTTTGCGGCCTGCAAGGCAGGTGTGAGTGTGCAGCAACCCCTCAGCGGTATTTGCCGAGTCCTGGGGCTTGCCGATAGTCTACAGATGCACTGGTGAATTGATCATGCCGCTGCGAACCTGGGAACATTTTGGTGGTCTGGATGGCCAGCAACAAGGCTATCTGCCAGCGGAGAGTGATCTCAAGCAGTGGGCGCAAGCGTTTTGTCCTGTCCAGGCGCAGGCTCTGCTATGCAACGGGGATGTATACCCGCCCAGCTATCGCGAGACGCTGACGATCAGCAAGGAGCTGATGTCCAGTGCAGTCCAGCGCTACAACAGGCAAAATAAAGCCATGCCAGCTGGTCCAGATCTGGGCACATTGCAAGCCAGGGTCAGCTTGTTGGAAGATCGGGGTTTTACAGGTGATGCGCTGAAGAAGCTTTTGCAGTCCCATCCAACAACCCTACAATACAGCATTGGGCGCATTGATGGGACACTGGAAACTTTGGCCATGTTGATTCAAGAGCCTGTTGGTAGTCAAGCCCTTCAGAAGGTGATTCTAGCCGGCCACAACTGGCTTTTTAGTATATCATCAGAGACATTGTTTCAGAGGCTCTCCCACCTGACAAGCCTTGGTTGCAGTACTAATGGATTGAAGGCAGCAATCAGATGTGGGGTGTATGCCGTGCCAGTAGAGGTCATGCAAGCAAGGACTAAATACTTGATGCAAAGGTTTGCTTTGAATTCTGACCAGCTGTTGCAAATTCTCAATTCTGCTCCTGATGTGTTGACCATTCACTCAGCAACCTTGGACAGCCATGCATTGGCTATGCAACGAGCCCTCAACTTGGAGGAACTAGCTGTTGTTGAACTTTACTTGCGGCAGCCCAAACTGATCAATAACAATATGAACAGCACAGTCTTCCTGTTCAAGTTGGAATTTTTGTTTGGTGTGATGCAAGTCACAGTTGACATGCTGTTAGAGTGCCCAATACTGCTCATGGCTTCCCTAGGCAAGCGAATGGGCCCACGTTTTAGTTTCTTGCTTTCCCTTGTTGCTCAGGATGAAATAACAATGGACTCTCTCCTTGGTCTTTTCTGCTTTATGGCCAAGTGTAGCGATGTGTTATTTGCCAATAAATTCAACAGGTCGCATTTGGGTTTGCTGTATGACAGAGCCTTTCAGGACAGATGGGTAGAAAGATGGTCATACTTGACAACCAGAGGGGTCTGAGTGTTCAGGAAATTGGTCGACATCCAGAGATGCTAGTGGAACCCTACGACAATTGAGCACAGCTCGCTGATGTGAATGTGTGTACTTGGACTTCTCCCGTGTGCAATCAATCAGATAAACCAGTTGATGCATAACATCGGTTGGAGGAATCATGCACATGCACAAAAACGGGTTCTGTGCTACAAGATCAGCTGTGGTTCTTTTACACCGGCAGGGCCATTTTAAATGTCCGCCGGTATAATGAATTCTATCCTGATGATCACACATCCTCCATGTCGTCATATTGCATCTCTGCAACTTCAAGACAGCATGCAATATATGCCATGATCCCTACTGACACGTTCCATGTGTTCTCATCTGGAGAAACAGCATCACAGAGAGCAATCACAAGTGCATCTGTTTCGCCGCTGAAGGTGTGCACACACAGACTGACAAAGTCTTGCCGGTTCCACTGCTCTGTTCTTCTGTGTGGGCTGTTCTGTACTTTCTGCAGAGCAGCATCATGACTTACAAAAGGGCTGCTGCATGTGTGTCAAAGCAGGCGCTTGATGAGGCATTCCAAGCCCTGATGATAGATCTTATCAGCAAAACAATACTGCAGAGCAGTCTAGGCAAGCCTCATTTCATGCCAAGTGTGACAGCACCCCAGGCAAGTGTCTGCACCCCAGCCCACATTCATGAGTTTGCATTGACCACACACATATACTCGACCCACACATACTAATGTAAAATAGGCCAATTGACTCCACATAACTGTATTGACCGTACTCCAGTAGTTGCACAGGACATGAGAATCTGACCTCGCTCCATTTCCTATGCCGCAGCTCCTGGCCTGTGAACACCTGCTCCAGAATCAGCTCCACCAGCTGCATCTTTAGTGCCTCTGGTGACAGATGCTTGCCCACCAGCCCTGGGGCTACACTGGCCAGCTCTTCCGGCAGGGCAGCTGGGTACAGCCCTCGAAGAAGAGGCAAGGGGTCGGTGGTGGGCTCTTGTGCCATTATGATGCGGTTTATGTTGGTACAGTACTGCCGGACTGGCTCTGGAAGCAGACCTGCTAGTGCATGTAGCCGGGCTGTCAATACCTTGTTTTGTCCCTGCAGCAGTAACACCATGTCAGGCATGTTGCCTTGCATTGCAACACTGCTGTTCAGAAGCAAAGTTAGCACACAGAGCTCCAGGATTTGTGTGATTATGATTGTGGGTGATTCTCTACAGAAGACTGCCTCCCCCTTGTTCACAATGCGCAAAAAAATAGATGACCCCATACCTTCAGAACGTACATGCAAAATGTTTGCTGCTTTGTTGCTACGATACAGAGCACCACAAACGTATATACAGAGAAGCTGACAAGCTTTGATTTGCTGCTCATAATCATGTCAAGGAAACGTGCACTTGTTGTGTGTCAGTATATGCAGATGACCAGGGTGGAGGACTCACCACATACTCATCAAAGGCCATCATACAGCCGTGCGCAACATGTGATGCCAGATCGCCACAGCCATATGCCTCTTCCAGATAGCGAAAGAAGTGATCCACCAGACTCTCCTCACATAGCACTTGCTCATCCAGTTGCTTCTCTGTTGCCCAGGATACCAACAGAGAAACCAACCGGCTCATACTCATCCTGTGCAGCGCAAACTCAGCTTTGGAGTGTCAACTGCACACATTACCAAGGGTCTTAACACAACAATTACATGTTCAGTCGCTGCTCTGTTGCCCAAGTAGACCAACACAGGCACCATCATGCATATACTGGCTCTGCACTGATCAAACATGCGAGCGCTGATTGCCTGTGATCCATCAGATCATCAGTCATATCACTTTGCTTGTTGTCACCCCAAAGCAGCCT
>JAABUV010007051.1_pt1 | contig 11947 bp, 21 predicted proteins | sample 5559971 | NCBI WGS metagenome assembly JAABUV01 (sample SAMN10711881, study PRJNA513362) | rock metagenome | isolation source: Antarctica rocks | place: Antarctica: Victoria Land, Knobhead nord | collected 2015-12-19
TGCAGCAGGTACAGGCGCTGCAGGTACAGCTCCAGCTTGTCCTGCCCGCATAGGCTTAGGCATAGGGTTAACCCTGATATGCACGCGCTGCTGCAGCAGGTGGAGGCGCTGCAGGTACAGCTCCAGCTTGTCCTGCCCATGGCGGCGGCATGAATTAGTGCCGACACTGGAGTCGGCCCTTCCATGGCAGGGTAAGCTGCCCGCGCGCGCAAGCGCGGGCCTGCTGTTGACTGTCTCAGAGCTGCGCGCGCCGCCTGCTGGCCGCCGCTTTGCGGCCGACGCGGCGAGGCGGGCGTGGACAAGGAAAGAAGGGGGGTTGCTGCTCCAGGCAGTCCTGCCAACAAGGCTCGCGCAGGACCCAGGCCAGCCTCTTGCTCTGGCCCAGCGCCCGTCTGATCCACACGCCGGCCGCTATAGAGCCAGCACAGCGAGATGTACTGACGTAGGAGCACGCGCATGTGCGGCACAGCTGAGCAGGCCAGGAATGTGCAGCAGGGGCTGCAGTTTGGACACATCTTGACGAAATAAGCCTTTCTAGACCTCAACAGGGACACAGCGGCGGCCCCTGGCTGTCTCAGCAGCGGGGCTGGTCCAGACGCCAGGTGGAACGCGCTGCAGGCAGGGCGTCCAACAGGATGCAGGAGACCGGGCCACACGGGTTGATAGCAACCGCCTATGTGTGACTTGGACAGCAAAAGGCTGCCCTGGGGCTCCGCAAAGAGCGCTGGGCGGAGCGGCACCTCGGCAGTCCCCAGCAGCGGCGCTGGGCCGGGCGCCAGGTAGAAGGCGTGACGGATGGGGTCGTACTTCACGCGCGGGACCTGGAAGGCGCTGATCACTTGGATTGGCTCCACGCCCTGCCGCGCCTCACCGCGCAGCGCCGCCACCAGCTCCGCCGCCGCCGCCGCGTCCAGCGTGCTCACTTGCGCTGCCCCGCGGCGGACACCCGGCCTGAGCCGCGCAGGGCAGAGCGCTGGAGCGCACAAGCATGCCAGTGGAAACCTAGCCCGCTTGCGTCAGGCAGCATAGAGAGCTGCGGCCCCGTATTGGCACCATACCGGCGCGGGGTCTGCACACCTTGCAGTGCCGCATCGAAGAGCTGCGCCGCCGTCTGCTCGGCGTCGGGGCAGTCCGCCAAGAAGTCAGCCAAAGCGTTGAGGCCATCCTTACGCAGCGTGACGCCGCTCTCCTGGTTGAAAACGCCCTTGAGGACGCCCTTGACGGAGGGCATTGCGCTCGCAGTCACAGCGGGGTGCACAACATAACAAGATGAGCGGCACTTGTGATGTGTTCCGGCTACAGCGCCAGGCAGCACTGCGTGGCTGCCGGCAGATATCTGAAACTGTTAAGTAGCGCTTGGTAGCATGTCGTTGATGACAGGACGCTTCGGCAGTCAGGCGTGTGCGCATTGGGGGATGCTCAGCTGAAACACAGGTATGCTAAACACAGTGTAGCGCTGCGCGGCATCATCGTTTGGTCGCTCATCTGTCACCTTTGCTCAGGCACTCTTCTTGCTGGTTTGTCAACCCTTCATAAGCCTGGGGAAAAATAGGCGGATTCCCGGATATACAATTTGGCCTCATGATTATCCCAGGAAACATGAGTTCACTGTGGACTGCAAAGCTGTTTGCACAGGGCAGACTTCTCTCCTTTAGTGCAAACGGCTTACAACGGGATGCAGTTCGTCTTCATAACGTTCTCATGTGTTCTGACCATCCGAAGCAGCATCATATTTATTTGCATGCATGAACATCCCCACCCAATATTTTCAATGTATTCTTAATTTCCCCCTCACTCCAATGCAAAGTTGGGGTTGACTGCAAGCACGCGCTCGGCCTGCACGCGGCGCGCAAAGTCGCCGTCGGCCTCGCCCTCGCGCCGCGCGGGCTCGTCCACCGCCAGCAGCACCGCCTGCTTGCGCACCAGGTGCCCCAGGATGCGCCCCGCCAGCACGCCCTCCGCCTCCACCTCCGCCTGCGTCGTCAGCGCGCCCCTGCGCGCGGCGCCCACAGGTTCGAAATCCTAGACAGGTTCCAAAAACCCTGGACAGCCACGCCCACTTGAGACTGACTGTCAGCATGCCCCGCCGCCGTGCAGAGCCATGTCAGGCGCGCCGGCGCTAGGCTGGCCCCCGCTGCGGCCCGGTTGGGCCTCCGTGCTGCCCGGCCGGCGGAAGCCGCTGCTTGACGTACACTGCCAGCACAGTCATTACTTTTAAATCTGGGGGCTGGGGAAGCCCCACAGGCATGCGGGGAGGTATTGGGGCCGGTGCGTGCCTGGCCGCCTGCTGGTCCAAATACCAGGCCAGCAGCTCCGCCTGCGGCAGGCCGGCCACGGGCGCGCCCAGCAGCGCGCGCGTCGCGCCGCCGCTGCGCTCCAGCTCGCGCAGGTGCAGCACGACCATGTTCTGCCGCGCGGGTATAGGGCTAGGTCGGCTCGGGGTCAGGGCGCCGCAGGAGTCATCACAAGGCGGGCAGATCAGCGGAGCACGCTTGAAGGTGTGCTGCCTGAGCAGCGTCTGCACATATCTTGATGCGCAGACGGGCGAGGTCGGCTGCGGCGTCACGCTGCGGCAGTGTGCTGGCTGGCGGCTCACTCGGCCGCACTCCCTGCTCAGCCACGTGTCTGGGCTTGCATCCAAGTCATTGTCTCACACGCAGTCATGCATCCGCACGACCCCATGGCAAGACTGCCAGTGCTTGCACACACAGTGTCTTTCAGTGCATGCCCACTGCTTATGCATGGCCCTGTCTGGGGAAGGGTAGAGTTGAAGCTATGCCAGGGCTTGCCGGCAGTGCTTCTGTCGCTCGCCCACCACCTGACTGGCAGGCTGTGATCAATGCGAGTGTGCGGGCAGGGTGCGCCAGCGCTCGGCCGCACCTTGACCTGGTCGATCTTGCGCTGGCTGACCTTGATCGGCGCCTTGGGCGCTGCCGCGGGCTCGCCCGCGGGCGCCTGCGCCGCCGCCGGGTCCCCGCCGCGGTCGCCCGCGCCTGCGCATGTGCAGGCAGTCTGTGGGCGGGTCGGCGCGCCCGCACCGCTCTGTCTCGCGGAATCGGTAAGAGCGAGGACGGCGTGCCAGCGCGGCCTAGCAAGCACGCATGACATCGCTGCTGTACACCAGCGAGGTACATGAAAAAAAAAACGCACCTGCATGGCCATCGGGTGGAGCCGCGTTGGCCTCCCGCGGGGCGGGCCCGGGCGCGGCGGGGTCGGCGTCCATCGGCGCAGCCTCGCCAGCCGCGCCGTCGTCGGGCGCTGTGGGCCGCACCTCTGGCACTGCGTGCGCCGCGTGCAGAGCCTCGTTACCATGCCCGCGTGCCAAAGCAGGAACCCAGCCGGTCCCATGCCGGATGCCACTTTGTCAGTGTGCAAGGCAGCCTGTGTGCCTGATCAATACGCGTGCTTTTCTGCAGACACAGTTGCCTACTTGGCGCTCGAACGTGGCTGTGGGCAACGCGGCTTGGCTGCCGCCCGCGTGGCGCCGCACGCCGTGCTGCCTCGATGGGCCGCTGCGGCATCATGCCTGGGCAAGGGCGCCCACCCGCGCCTGCCGCGCCACCGGCGCCGACCTCGCCGGCGGCGCGCGCCGCGGCTACCGCTTCGGCGGCGGCGCCCGCCTCGTCCGCCCACTCGTCCTCCTCCAGCTCCTCGTCCGGCTGCTCGACCGAGATGATGCTGTTCTTGACCAGCCGCCGCGCCTGGCGCGCGCGAGTTGCTCGTGAGTGCGGGCACGAATGCCTCGCGCATGCACTTTGCAAGCAGTGTCCGTCGCCGGTGCCAGACCATGGTGGAAGGCATTCAGGAGTTTGCACATGCATGCTCGGTGGACTGTTTGAGCTACTTGCGCCAGGTTCACTGCCTTTGATTACCACAGGCAAAACATGTTGCCTGTGGTTGCCACCGTTCCTCAGGCCCCCCCATCAGCTCCGGGTAAAGCGCCGCCCAGCTCTGAGGCGCACGGCCCGCATGGCGGCGGCGCCCGCCGGGCCGGGCGCGCACCTCGCGCACGTTCGCCGGCGTGATGGTCTCCGAGCAGCGCAGGCGCGCGAGCGCCTCGCTCAGGCGCACGAGCGCCTCCAGCTGGCGCACGGTGATGCGGTAGCTGCTGGCGCTGCCGGGCGCCGCGTCCTCCGCGCGCAGCCGCTTGTAGGCGTCCACCAGCACGCGCTGCGCCTGCGCGCCCGCGCGCGCGCCGCGTCAGGCCGGCCGCGCCGCCGTGCCGGCCGCGCGCCGTGTTGAGTCGAGTGCGCCGCCGCCACGTTTGCGCTCTGTCAAACTGACTGCGCCGCTGCAGCGCGCACGCCATGTTAGCTGCCGCGGCAGCAGCACGGCGCCGGCCGGCTGGTTGGCGACTGGGCGTGTGGCTTGCAGCGCCAGACGCCGGCTGCAGAACGTGAGCATGCGAGACACCCTGTGCGCCGTACTTGCTCACAGTCCCTGCATGGAGGTCCCCTGCTTGCAATCAAAGTCTCCTGGATGTCCGACATCCGGTGTGCTGTAGCCCAGAACCGTGCACGGCCCTCTGGCGCGCTGCTGCGAGCGCGCACCTCCGGCGTCATCTCGGGCCGGAACGCCCGCGCGTACTTCAGGTAGCGCTGCACCTGGCGCATGTCGTACGGCACCGCGAACGCCGCGTCGCGCCGCATGTGCACGCTCACGATGTGCGACGCGATTTGGTAGTCCAGCGCGTCATGCGGCTCATCGATCATGATGTGCAGCAGGTCGAACCTGCGCGGCGGTGCGCGCCACTCCGCGCTCCTCCCACACGCCTCGCAGGTGGTGTGACCCCGCAGCCCGCCCGCGCGATTGGAGAGTTCTGGGCCTCTCAGGGATGCAAAAGCCTCCCGGCGGCCGCGGCCGCCTCTGCCCTGGCTGGCGCAGCATGCGCGCCGCCAGAGGCGGCGCAGCACACAGCCGCGCCGTGCGCATGAGCACTAAAGTCCTTAGACAATGCTCGGCCGCACTCAAGATCCCTGCATACATGGCGCCGGGACCCACACCGCGACAGGATGGCAGGCGGCAGGCCCACGTTGTAGCGCAGCGGCTTGGAGCGGTCGTAGCGGCCGCCCACCGGGTTGGCCGCCGCCAGGATCGCGGTGCGCGCGTTGAGCGTCGCCTGCGCGCGTGCGCAAGCGGAGTGGGCACCGCGACCCTGCAGTGTGCGGCTGCGCCGCAGACTGTGGACGCGGCGGCAACTCTGTGGCAAGGCATGGTGTGAGGGATGCAGCGCACGGGACGCAGCAGCATGTTGGGGGTTGCATTTGCGTGCGTCTGCATGTACAGCCCAGTATGGCTCCTGCCCTGAGGCTGAGGCTCGAGGAGGTCATGGACGAGGCAGTGCATGGATGTTGTTGATGCCCAGGTTCAAGCATGTTTCAGTTCCCCCCCTCCTCAACACACAAGACCCTGCCCAGCCGTGGCGCCCAATACACCGGCGCCCAGCGGCGGCACACCCAGGCCCGCACGGCAGCTGCCCGCTGGACGGCAGGGAGGCGCCCGGCACAGCGGGGCCCGGGCGCGCGCCGGCACGCCAGCCCCAGCGCCAGCAGGGTGCGTGGCGGGCCTGGATAGGGTGGACGCAGAGTTATGGCGCGCACAGGTTTAGGCAGGGTGAGGGTAGGGCCTGGCCGCGTGCGCGCCTGGATGCCGGCCTTGGCGATCGAGATGGTCTGCTGCTCCATGGCCTCGTGGATGGCTACCTGGTCCTTGACGTCCATCTTGTCAAACTCGTCGATGCAGCAGATGCCATTGTCCGCCAGCATCAGCGCGCCCGCCTCGATGCAGAACTCGCTGCTGTCGGCCTCCTGCGCACGGCGCGCACGCATTTCCGCGCCGCTGCGGGGCCGCCCCCTGGCCGCCCTTGGCGGCGCGTGAGGTGCCGCGGAGCACTGGGCCCAGAGGGGCGCCGCCACAGGGCAAGGGCTACATGCGTCCAGTGATGCCTTGTCATGCAAAGGGACGGCTTGGTCATGCCGGCAACGCTCACTGTGTCAGCCGTGCAGCCTCGCCGGAGCACACAAGCGCATGGAAGGCCACCGGGAGGCGCGCAAGCATGCGCGCCGCTGCCGCTCTGCGCCGACCAGGCGCGCGCCTTGACAACCGAGGCGGTGAGGCCGGCGGCGGAGGACGAGCGGCCGGACGTGTAGACAGCGCGCGGCAGGAAGGCCGCCACATACTTGAGCAGCTGCGACTTGGCGCACGACGGGTCGCCCACGATGGCCACGTTGATGTCGCCGCGCAGATTGATGCCCTGCGGCAGCCGCCGCGCCGCTTGGCTGCCGCGGCGCGCTGGCCGTCCCGCGCCTCGGCTCGCAAGCCCGGCAGGGCACACGCGCGGGCATGCAACATTGAGGTGGAGTGATGTGCTGCTCCTGTGGGAGGCGCGCCTCGAGGCTGACACACAAAGCCTCCTGCATTCGCCCATCGAAGAGGGTCTGAGGCCCACCCTACCCTAGCACGCACACGCCCTCAACCTGGCTGGCTCACTTGCAGCGCCGCCCCGCCGGCTTGGGCCCCGCGCGCGCCTCCGCGGTCTGCTTGTGCACGCCGCCGAGCAGCATGAGCAGGATGGCCTTCTTGATGTCCTCGTGCCCGAACACGCCCGGCGCGAGCGAGCGCGCCAGGTCGTCGTAGACGTGCGCGCTCGCGCGCATCGCGTCCACCTGCGCGCGCGCGCGCGGCTGGGCGGCCGTGCCGCGGGCGGATGGCCGAGGACTGGACTGGCGCGCGCGCTCTCAGCCAGATGGTGCAGACCAAAGATGCAGGCGAGGGTTTTCAGCGTGATCTGCAGACCGTAGCTTAAGCACCGTGGCGTGCCGTCTCATGAGGTGCTGGGCGCTGTGGTGTGCGTGGGAGCATGCGAGTGGCACAGGTCGGGGCTAATGCGCCCGCGCTCCGGCGCGAGCGGCGCGCTTAGGAGCGCGCGCACCTCCTCCTGCTCGGCGCGGCTGAAGGCGGCCATGACCTCGTCGGGGCTCGCGCCGTCCGAGCGGATGTTGATGGCGCCCATCTTCACGTCGGCGGCCTGCGCTCCGTGCCGTGCCGTGAGCAGGTCATCGCGTGCACAGCTCTTGCGTACTGACATGCAAGCAGCGCTCAGCGCTTTCCCCTTTTTCTGTCTTTCCTGTGGCGTTGGCCGCCGCACGGGCGTTCTACCTTGGTGTGCTTTTAAACAGAGGAGGGCCGGTGTGCTCGCCTTACGCTGCTGTGCAGCGGCGAATTGGCAGGGACTTGGCTGACGGCGACCATCTGTGCACGGCACACTGGCGGTGGGGGGTGGCGGGAGCGCGGCGCGGGGCCGCCCGGGCCGCCGCGCCTGCACCGAGCAGGCCATGAAGGAGAGGCGGTAGGTGAGCTCGCGGCTGGCCAGGCCCTTGATGCCCGTGATGCCCTCCCCGCCGGCCGCCTCCGCGGCCCCGCCTGCGCGCCCGGGCGCCCCGCCCGCCTCCGCCCACGCCGTGACCATGCTCATGCACCGGCTGCGCAGCTGCCACCTCTTGGACCGCCAGCATGCCCTGCTGGCATGATGCATGTCCTTCCAGCGCCGCGTCGGCGCTCAATTTGCGAGTAAGGACGGGTGGGTTTAGGTATAGGGCGCGCACCGCGCCGCCCGACCTGCACGCGCTCGCCGGGGATGGTGAGCATGGCGATGTCGGGCACGACGACCAGGTTGCCGGAGAAGACCAGCTTGTCGCCCGCGCGCGCCTGCTCCACCTGCTCGTTGCGCAGCACGACCTCCATCGTGCGCGGCAGGCTGCCCGCGGGCACCTGGCGCCCCCGGCGCGCGCGCGCGCGCTCAGCGCCCGCGACTACCTCGTGATGCCTCAGCCCCAGAGCGCGCGGCACCAGCACCAGCCGCTGCATCGGGAGGTGCTCGTCAAGCCCTCGGCGGCTAGCTGAAGCCCTGCCGCCCTGTCGGGGGTAGGAGTCGCGGTGCCGGGCGCGCACCTCGTCGGAGTTCTCCTGCACCTTGACGCGCTGCCAGTCCACGAACGTGCTCTCCTCCTTCACGAGCGACCACGCCCGCCTGCGCGCAGCTCTCAGCCCCTGCAGCCAGGCGCCTGGCGCACAGGACGGTCGAATATGCTGTCATCGTGCCTGCAAGGAGGCCCACATGGCTCGTCAAGGCCTGAAATGCAGCGCCAGGGCGCATCTGTCAGGCAGTAAAGACACCATGCCCACGCTCGCACCTAAAGGCGCACTAATACCCCGCGGCGTGGGGGAGGGGCGCCGCGCCTGTTGCCGCAGCCGACGCCCTTGCAGATGAGCGGCTGCGTGAACTTGAACTGCTGCTCGATGTTGCGCGCGGTCGTCCCGCAGTCCAGGCAGCGGAAGGTGCCCAGGAACAGCTCCGGGCGGACCTCGCTCGTGCGCGTCACGGTGCCCTGCGCGGGCGCGCGCGCGGCGCATGGGCGGCCGGCGCCGTGCGCGCAGGCGCCGACCGAGGCGAAGGCCGCCCGGCGCCCGGACTGCGCCCGGATGGCTGAGCCGGCCTGGCAGCTCGGAGGGGCGGCGTGCTCGAACGCCGGCGAGCCGTACGCACAGGGGTGCGCTCCGGGGCGCCGCTGCAGCTGGCAGGCCCAGGCTGGGCGGTCAGGTTGCTGGCGGCGTATATAACCAGATGCGGCGCGCAGCGCGCGCCCGCCTGCACAGGCTCCCCATGCACCAGCAAACGGCAACCCGAGCGTAACGCCTCCACCCCCACCTGGCTGCGCCCCCGGCGCGGGCCGCGCGCCTGGAAGGCGACCAGGCGCCCGAGCTGCGCCGAGCGCAGGCTGCGCAGGCTGTCCACGGTCGAGAGGTTGAACAGCGCGATCCAGAACTCGCGGTCGTTGCCCTCGTCGTCCACCAGGTGGCCCTCGGCGTGCGCGCGCACCGCGCTCTGCAGCGCCCTTTTCAAATGCTCGTCCAGGCGCAGGTGGTGCGCGACGACCAGGTCCGCCAGCGCGCCGTCCCAGGCCTGCAGGTGCGCAAAGTCGACCGGCAGCGTGGCCGTGCCGCGGCGCGCCATCTCGTGCAGCTCCCTGATGTAGTGCGCCGCGGGCTCGGAGCCGGGCTCGGAGCCATCGGTGTGGATGCTGGACTCCGCGCCGTCGCCGCCGGGTCTGAAAGACTCCAGAAACTCCAGGAAGCCGTCGCGCACGCGCTCGCAGGCCTGATCAGTCACGGGCCGGGCGGCCATCGCGCGCGCGCAAGCGCTCAACAGCGACGCGTGTGCTGACGACAGGCGCGCGCACTTGGATCGCTGTCGGATGGTGTTCTACCTGCATGCGCTGCCCACTTCCCGCCTACTTACAAAGCGGGGCCAGCCCGGCGGGGATATCATAGTCTGCTCTGCCAAAGCTGCTCTGCCAAAGCTTCTGGCCGTCACAGCTCGCCACAATCACTGCTGACAGCGCAGAGGTGCCAGAGGTCAGTGGCACGGCTTGGGAGTCAGGCCATGGCGGCGCATGGAGAGCGGGGCGCGGCGGAAGATGCAGACCATGAAATGCAAGACCGCAGGTCACCCGACAGCTTCAGTGAGGGCGCGGGGCTGCTGCCCGCTGCCTGGCGGTTTGAGCGCGCGACGGCGTTCAGGGTGGGTGCCCATCTTGTTATGTAGTGTTGCACATGGAGCCGTCGCCCGCTCAGCTGCCCAGCACGAGGTGTCTTAGCAGCCTGCGCCTGGCTGCGCTGGCAAGCAATTGTGACCTTTTGTGCTGGTTGTGAGCAAACCGAGCGTCACCATCTTCAAAGCTGCGCACTTGCCATGACGCAAAGACTGGCACTGGCCCGGAAGCTGTGAGGCCCTCCTGCCTCACAAAAATGGCAGAAGTATGCGCGTGTTGCAGCGTGTCGCGCGTGGTCTCCGGTTGCCGGCCTGCCTGGTTTGCAGCGCCAGTGCTGAGCAGCCTGCAGCCCTGGCAGCCGGGCAGGGACGCCGAGCGCGAGCCGGCGTCGCCGGCCAGCACCAGCGCGGCGGCTGGCGCTGCAGCGCTTGAGGAGCGCGTGCGCGCGCACCTGGGCGGGATGGAGCGCAGGCTGGAGGCGACCCTGCAACACATCTCGCACGAGCTCGCCACCGAGGTCGGCCGTGAGCAGAATCACCTCATCCTGATGCAGGACCAGGCGCGCACCGTCCATGTGTAGCCGTGCACCCCCAGCCCTGCACGTCTGAAGCGCTGCGAGGGAGCAAGCAGCGGCGCTGGGGCGCGCAGCCTCTGTGCGCCGGTGTGACCTGATAGCTCACGCTGCTGCAGTGAAGCTACGCTCTCGCCCTTTGCATGCCTGGCTCCCGTCCGGGTGTGCCCACTGGTCTCGTCATTTGCTGAATACGCAGCGCGCCATAGCTCAGCTACAGATTCGAGGCGGCCGAAACAACCACAATCTGTACAGCCGTGGCCTGACGGTGCTGCAGCGGGTTGCGTGACGGTGTGTACTGCAGCAGGTCGACAAGATGGGCCAGACGCTGCTGCGGGAGCTGGCGGACGTCAGCAAGCGCTTGGAGCATGAGAAGACCCAGCGCTCCTTCATGCAACGGTGGGCATCAACCGCTCAGCTTGGCCACTTCTTGTATGCTACTGCGATTGCAAGACCGATACTTCAATCTCACAGCAGGGTCTGACTTGTATCCCAGGCACCCGACTCATTATTTTGGATTGCTGGTGTCATGCGCAGAATTTGCGACTCGTGTGAGGAACTCTCAGTGCGGCAGGTCGGTGCGGGAGTGCCGGGAAGAGCTGGCGGCGCTGCAGGCGGCCATGCAGCGGCAGGCTGCGGATGTGGGCAGCCTGCGGGCGCGCCTTGCTGACCTGGAGATGCCCTGGCTCTGGCGGTGCGGCAGCGAGAAGCGTTTGTGATGGATACGCATGCACAGTAATACCTGCTGGAGTTTGTCTGTGCATGCCCAGAGTGCAAGACATTTACCTTCCCCGCCATGCTGACTGTCGAGAAGCCTCATAAGTCCAGTGTGGAGTGGCAGCACTGGGGATCTGCAGCACGCATAGTAGACGCATGGGGTCTGGGCTGTTGCCCATACACACCTATCGATGCCATGTGACGACTCCTGTTTCAAGCCATATGCGGCAACTCAAAATAGCAGCTCCACCTGCGTCTGAGACCAACATCGCATGTGCAGGCTGGCGAGGGCGGTGTTCCACCGCTCCGTGCAGCTGCCACGGCTGCCGAGCGGCGGGGAGGGCTGCGAGGCGCCGAAGCAGGCGGCGGCCATCGGGGAGGCTGAGGACCAGCAGCCAGGGGCTGCGAGGCTTGGCAGCGAACTGACTGAGGCACAGTGACTATAATGCAGTCAACATGTAGAATAAGCAACTTTGTTTGCTGTTCAAAATGTGCTGACACCCTTGTCACAAAGTGCAGGATTTTGCGTTGTACAAAGTGCTGTATCCTACTTTGCATGCAAACCTCGTTGCTGGCACTGGGCATATGCCCTCGTGTCCGGGGCATGTTTCAGTAATGGTAACTTACACACGTTGCGAAGTAGTTTCCAAGTCGCGCTCATAGATAGGTCTGCTATGTAACCACACTGCGCAGCCCCAGCTAGGCTGATGAGCGCCCAACTTACGTAAATAATACTATTGCGCATAGCAAGGAGTTCTCTGAAGTAGGCAATACCTTCAGTGTTGCCAAATGAAATTTTCGTATTTGTACTTGCTTGCACAGCTCTGTCAACAGGGTTAGGGTATAGGGTATGTCAGGAAACCCTCCATTGGCCCCAAGCTCTCCAATTTTTGCTTTTACAGGCAGCAGGCAGCCTCCTTACGAGCCTGTCTTGTGTGCGCTCATCTTCTTGTGAGCGATCTCCTATTCGGCACGCTCTGAGTACCCTGCCTGTCAGAGAGGCGTGGCGGTCGGCGTTCGTCGAGCTGGGCACCCTCTTCGCAGTAGCTGGTCTTTGGCCGCCAAGCAGGAGCGCGCTAGCATTGTGGCACATACGCATATGCAGTTA
>JAABUV010007052.1_pt1 | contig 11945 bp, 11 predicted proteins | sample 5559971 | NCBI WGS metagenome assembly JAABUV01 (sample SAMN10711881, study PRJNA513362) | rock metagenome | isolation source: Antarctica rocks | place: Antarctica: Victoria Land, Knobhead nord | collected 2015-12-19
CGTCTCTCTGGTGCCAATCGGATGCCCTCCCTGGCCGCCCTCATCATCCAACGCGCGGCTGAGGCCCACGCCCCCGTGGCGCTCGCGGCGGCCTAGCCCCCCGACTTTTCGATAAGATACGTGATTAGTAGTAATGTCGAGTTGTGATGGTGGCAAAGTTGGAGATGGTAGCGCATTTACCTCGGCAAGGCATTGGACAATAAATTCTTTCACCTGTATGTACAGCGGGCTGTCCTTGGACTCTGGCTTGCAGATAGTGAGGTGGTCAGCCGGTAGTGGAATAGCACCTAGACCTGGCTGACCCACATTGGCGCTCGTCGCATTCACTACCCACATATGCTTGGTGCGCCAAGACTCACGATACTCTAAGGCTGGTATGTTTTCGGCGAGATTGTTTCGGTACCAGTCGTTAAGATCTCGCAGGTGAGGGTTATTTGCTTTCAGGTCATCAACTAATACACTCGTCTGACTAAAAAGGCATTTGATCCAATTAGCCAGACCAGAGCCGACGTGCGGTGTGGCAAGGAATACAATACCCCTTGTCTGCTCGAATATGGCTTCCGCCTTCGCGTCTTTTCTCCTAGTGTCAGACGCCCGGCGAAGTATTTGCTTGACAACCAAACCTCCAAGGCTATGCGTAATAAAAATTATGGGGCGTTTCCCTATTCCATTTGGTTTCAGCGCTTGAGCAATCACGTTGTCAGCTTGGTCGAGCAGCGACATGGCTGGACCCCACACCGGAGCCTCATACTCAAGCGACCAAACGCCGATGTTCTGCATGTCCTGTCCAAGCCATGCCGGCCAATAGTCGCCGGGTCTCCTTGCAGGGCGCCACGTTCGCTCATAGTGGCCACCTATCCCATGCACGAAGATAATATCTCCAATACGACCAGGGTCACCGCAACTATCCGACTTGCGATGTAACGTGCTCATACATAAACCTCTCACCGGTGTGGTCTTGCGCGCTCCCGTACCTACCGACGCAGCACGCGGAAACGCTCTACCCGGCGCGCTCGGTGTCGCCGGCGACGTGGTTGGTGAGCGCGGCTTTTGTTTGGGGAGGGACCAGAATGTGGCGCAGCAAGGAGACCTCACTGCCGTAGGTCATCTTTTCCAGGGCCCGCTCGACCGCTACCCACTCGGCCAGGTCGTACTCGTGGTCGTGGTGCGCGAAGTCGCCGCCGATGGCGCGCATCAGGTAGAAGTTAACGGTCTTGCGGAAGAGGATAGTGTCGCGCGTAAATTCATAGTGGATGGAGCCGGCGAAGCGGTCGATCTCGACGGCGAGCCCTGTTTCTTCGCGCACCTCGCGCAAAGCCGTCTGCGACGGCGACTCATCGCCGATCGGCGTGCCTTTGGGCAGCGCCCACAGCCCCTGCGTAAGCCGCCGTACCAGCACGATGTCGTGGCCGAACATAGTAGCCCTCAGCACGATGCCGCCCGCCGAGAAGGTATGCCGTACCTTGCGCCTCATCCTCTGCCCTAACTGTCGCATCGCTGGCGGCCATCCATCATTTGAGTCGATAGTCGATAGTCGATAGAGAGTGGCTCTTATCTATCGACCATCGACCATCGACCATCGACCATCGACTTACATTAGTGTGTCCGGCGCACGACCGAACGCGCCACATCACCGAGGGCGGCGCGCGCCGCCCCCGCGGGCACGACCCGCAGCGCGTCGATGGCTTCCCCGACGAGCGCGTCGGCGCGTCCACGCGCCTGTGCGATGGCCGCGGACGCGCGGATCGCCGCGACCGCTTCGTCTACGCACGCGCTGTCCTGCACCAACGCGCGCTGCTCCGGCGTCGCCGTACGCAGATAATAGATAACCGGAAGCGTCACTTTGCCCTGCGCTAGGTCGCTCCCCGCCGGCTTACCAAGCACGTCCTCGTTTTCCGTTATGTCTAATATATCATCAACGATCTGAAAGGCAAGCCCAAGCTTGTAGCCGTAGTCGCGTAGGGCGCGCAACTGCTCGCCCGACGCGCGGGACAGCACGCCGGCCCCCTCGGTACAGAGCGCGAACAAAGCGGCTGTCTTGTTGCCGATTTTGCGGTCGTAGCCGGACTCGTCCTGGTCCCAGTCGAACACGGTCTCCATCTGCAAGAGCTCACCGCGCACCATGCTCTTAATCATATCGGCGAGCATCGACATCACGCGCAACTCCCCGAGTTCGGCGGTCACGATGGCCGACTGCGCGAACAGATAGTCGCCCACGAGGATGGCGATGTGGCCGTTCCACCCCGCGTTGACCGTCGTGTTGCCGCGCCGTGTCGCCGCGTCGTCCAGCGTATCGTCGTGCACGAGCGACGCTGTGTGCACAACCTCCATCGCCGCGGCGAACTCGATCAATTGCTGATCGGCGACAGGCCGAAAGAGGCGGCTCACGAGCAGGCACAGCGCCGGCCGGATATATTTTCCGCGTGTCCCGAACAAGTGGCGGATTGTTTGCACCAGGATCGGGTTGTCGCCTTCGCCGACCTGTTGCAAGTAGTCACGCACACGCTGCAGATCAGCGGACACGAGATCGAAAGCAGTCATCGTGGTCATGCGGCAGCCTCACCGTACTCACCGCCCCACTGGAACAGCCGCGCGGCGTTGGCGCCGACCAACGCGCCCAATGAGGCGCGCGTGGCGCCGCGCGCCGCCGCGATAGCCTCGTACGTATAAGCCACGTTGGCCGGCTCATTGCGCCGGCCACGACGCGGCTGAGGCGCCAGGAACGGCGCGTCTGTTTCGAGCAGCAGGCGATCGGCCGGGATCGCCGCGGCGACGGCGAGCAGGTCGCGCAGCTTAGGGTAGGTCGCGTTGCCCGCGAAGGAGAGGTAACAGCCTAGAGCGAGGGCCCGCTGCGCGGTCGCCAGATCGCCCGTGTAGCAGTGCAGGACAGCGGTGACGCGTCCTGCCCGCGCTTCCAGGAGCCGCAGCACATCGTCGCCAGACTCGCGGCTGTGGATGCAGATCGGCTTGCCCGTGCGCGCGGCGAGGTCCAAGTGGCGCTCGAACGACGCGCGTTGCAGCGCGCGCGGCGGATTATCGTCGTGGTAGTAGTCCAGCCCCGTTTCGCCGATGGCGACGACGCGCGGGTGGTCGAGCAGCGGGGCCACGCTGTCGAGCGCCGCGCCCGCGTCGTCGACGACGTCGCCGGGGTGGACACCGACGGCGGCGTAGACTCCGGCGTGGCGTTCAGCCAGATCGACGGCGGCGCGGCATGACGCCGGATCGGTCCCCAGGGTCAAGATGCGCCGCACCCCCGCGTCATGGGCGCGCGTCAGCACCGCGTCGACATCGGCGAGTAGCGACGGCCACTGCAAATGCGCGTGCGTGTCGACCAGGAACGGCGTGGTGTTGGGCATCTCATCTACCCCGGCGGAATCCACGGTTTCGCTCTCTCCTCCACACTAGACTCCTAATACAGGCAAACATGGTGCGAATGAGTCAAGTTTTCGCGTCATGTCTCGTCGGTCTGAGGCGGAGCCTCGCTAGCTATACCTACATCACTATCAAGTTATGCGCCACGTCGCGAGGGTCCGTGACACCAAACGGAACCTTTTCATGATACCATAGGCATGTTCTTGGCCCCGCCCTGTCGTTCGTGTCACCCCTCCTCACCCCTCACCCCCGACCCATGCGGATTGGTCTCTCTCCGCTCCGCTCCGACAGCCCAACCGGCTCTCCCCCAGGGGGCGAGGGGAGAAGCCACCACACGTAGGACGGCTCCCCTCTCCCGCGTCAGGGAGAGGGGTTGGGGGTGAAGGCCTCCTCACCCTGGCGCAGCGCTTGCCAGCGCGCGTACACGTCGCGGCGCGCACGGCCGCTGCGGGTCGCGAGGTCGGCCACGACGACGCGCATACGCTCGCCGCGCCCCATCGCCTCAGTCAGCAGGCGGTCGACGTCGTGGTCTGAGAGTAATCCCTCGCCCACGCCGGGATCAACGCCCCGCCCACCGCCCTCCACCACGAGCACGAACTCGCCGCGCGGCGCCGTGGCCGTGAAGCGCTCCAGCAGCACGCTAAGAGGGGCGCGGCGTACCTCCTCGTGCAGCTTGGTCAGCTCACGGCAGGCCGCCGCGGGCCGGTCGCCCAGGACCGCCAGGAGGTCCGTCAGGGTCTCGACGACGCGGTGCGGGGCCTCGTAGAAGACGAGGGTCTCGGGGCGCGTCACGAGGGCCTGGAGCTGCCGCCGGCGGTCGCCACGCTGGCGGGACAGGAAGCCGACGAACAGGAAGGGCGCGGGCGGCAGACCGCTGCACACCAGGGCGGCGAGGGCGGCGTTGGGTCCCGGCACGACCTCGACGCGCCCGCCGCGCGCGACAACGTCCGCGATGAGCGCCGCCCCAGGGTCGGCGATCGCGGGCATCCCCGCGTCCGACACGAGCGCGACGGACCCCGTTTCCAGCCGCGCCAACAACAGGGGCGCGCTGCTTGCCCTGTTCTGCTCGCGGTAGCTGACGAGCGGCCTACTAATGCCATAGTGGGTCAGCAGCGCGCGGGTGTGCCGCGTGTCCTCGGCCGCCACGACGTCGGCCTCGCGCAGGACCCGCAGGGCGCGCAGGCTGATGTCCTCGAGATTGCCGATGGGGGTACCCACGACGTAGAGCGTCCCCGGCGTAAGCGCGCCTGACGTTTGCCGCGTCGACGCCATAGCCGCGGCTAGCGGCTGGTCCCCCTTCACCGGAATATCCTCGGCCACGTCGCCCTGCTGTCGCGGCGTGTCGGGGCGGCCACGGCGCGGACGAATGCGCGCGCCGCTCGCCCCTAGCCGGGAGGCCATGTCAAGGGGCGTCCGCCCAGGACATGGACGTGCAAATGATCGACGGTTTGCCCCGCCTCAGGTCCGCAGTTGACGACCAGGCGGTAGCCGCGGTCGTGCACGCCCTCCTGGCGGGCCACGCGCGCCGCCGCGCCCATTACCGCCTCCCACACGTTGGAGGCCGCGGCGGCGGCGGCAGCCTCCGTCGCATTAGGGACGTGCTGGCGCGGGATCACCAGCACATGGGTGGGCGCTTGCGGGTTGATGTCGCGGAAGGCGACCGTCTCGTCGTCCTGATACACGATGTCCGCCGGGATGCGGCCGGCCGCGACCTGGCAGAAGAGGCAGTCGGGGGGCGCCGTCGTCTCGCTCATCATCGTCCTTTCAGGGTTAACCGCTACCGTATGTATCCATTATACTTCCACCATGTCAAGGACCATCAGCTAAAGCAGACGGCTTGTCCCTCCACCGAGGCGGGAGACGATAGGCCGCTTGACGGCGGCCCGCCGGCAGCGGTCATGCCCCTGCCGGCAAGGAGTTTGGCGGCGATATTCAACGCTCCGTTGCGGTCGGCGTTGGTCCGATACCCGCACGAGCGACACCAAAACTCCGACTGAGAGCGACGATTGTAGCGCGACTGGAAAGCACAATGCGAACATGTTTGCGATGTGTGACGGGGGTCTATCCCCTCGACGCGGATACCCCGCCCCTCGGCCTTGTAGGCGATACAGGCCCGGAGGCTGGCGAACGACCAGCTATGCAAGCGGCGTTGGCTACCGTTGGCTTTTTTCGCCGTGACACGGGTGCGGATATTGGTCAGGTTCTCGACGGCGATGGTCGCGCCCTCCGGCACGCCATCCACGATACGGCGCGACACGACGTGATCGTGGTCGCGTCGCCGCCTAGCCGTCTTGCCCGAGAGCTTCTTCAGGTGTCGTTTGGCGCTCTTGGTGCCCTTCGCCTGGAGCTTACGCCGCAAGCGGAAGTCGCGGGCTTCCAATTCACGCCAGCGCCGCTCCCCGTCACCCCGTTCTTCTCCCCCGCTTGCCACCCGTGGAGGCACACGAGGTTGAAGGCGTCCGTGAACTGACGCGCCGTGTCGACAAGCGCTGCCGCCTGCGCGGCGGTCGGTTCAAGGCGTATCCGTATCGTCCTATCCATACCTAATTAGACCATATATCGGGAGGTTTTGCTAACATGAAGAAGGGAGAGAGCGCTTCCGCTGTCGCCTGAAGGCGACAGTCCCCGCGCCCGGATTTTTATGGACACATCCCACGTCTACGTCGGCGTCGATCTCGGCGGCACCTCGACCCGCGCGGCCGTCGGCCTACGCGACGGCTCCCTCGTGGCGACCTACAAGGCGCCCACGGCCGGCGAGGGCGGCATGGAAGGCGTCATCACCGGGATCATCGACACGGCGCGTCAAGCCTGTCAGCGCGCCGGCGTCTCGCCCGACGCGGTCGAGGGCTGGGGAGTCGCCGCGCCTGGTCCCGTCGACCGCCACGACGGCTCCGTTTATGACCCGCCGAACCTGCCCGGCTGGCGCACGGTTCCCCTGCGCGCGTTGCTGGCCGAGCGCACGGGCAAGCTGGTCAGGGTCGGCAACGACGCCAACCTCGCCGCCGTGGCCGAGTGGCGCCACGGCGCGGCGGTCGGGGCCAACGACGTCGTCTACCTGACGGTCAGTACGGGAGTCGGCGGCGGCATCATCGCCGGAGGGCGGCTGCTGGTGGGGCGACGCGGCGCCGCGGGCGAACTTGGGCACATGACGGTCGACCTCGACGGCCCCGCCTGTCGCTGCGGCAACCGCGGCGACCTGGAATCACTGTGCTCGGGGACGGCGATCGCGCGCATGGCCCGCGAAGCCTTGGACGCCGGGAGCGACACAACGCTGCGCGCGCTGCCGCGGGCGGTGACGGCCATCGACGTGGTCGTCGCGGCCCGTCAAGGTGACGCTGTCGCCGCCGGCATCGTCGCGCGCGCCGCGACGGCCCTCGGCGCGGGTGTCGTCAACATCGTCAATATCTTCAACCCAGAGGTCGTCGTCATCGGCGGCGGCGTAGCGCAGGCGGGCCCGTTGCTCTTCGACCCGGTCCGCGCGGCGGTCGCGGCGCGCGCGATGCGCCTGGCCGCGCTGGACGTGCGCATCGCGGCGGCGAGCTTCGGAGACAACGCGGGCCTGGTCGGGGCGGTCTCGCTCGCCGCCGGCGCGCTGGAATTTACGTAGTCGAAAGTCGGAAGTGAAAGTCGAAAGTAGTACCTTCTTTCGACTTTCACTTCCGACTTTCGACTATTTAGGATACTTTCGACTTTCACTTCCGACTTTCGACTATTTAGGATACTTTCGACTTTCGACTTTCGACTTTCGACTCGTCGTGCGCGGCGTGACGTTCGCCGCGCGTGTGGCGCGCCCAGGAGCGGATGACGGAACGCGCGAGCTTGGTTGGGTCGTGGCGGATCGCGTTGTCCTGGTCCACCACGTCGGACGTGATGAGTGTCGCGCCGTGCGCGTCGCGCCACTCGGCGGCCACGACATCGCTGTGCCAGTACGGCGGTTGCGCCGCGTCCAGCCGCGTGTTGGTGATGATGGCGTCGAACACCTGCGCGCCGATGTGCCGCTCCACCGCCGCCAGGAAGTCTTCCGCCTGATACGCGTCGGTCTCGCCCGGCTCGGTCGCCACGTTGCACACGAACACTTTATAGGCGGCCGACGCGTCGAGCGCCCGCGCGATATCCTTGACCAACAGGTTGGGCAACACGCTGGTATAGAGACTGCCCGGCCCGACCACGACGATGTCGGCGTCGAGGATCGCCTGGACCGCCTCGGGATAGCCCACGGCGTTGGCCGGCTTGAGGAAGACGCGCTCGATCGGCGCGCGGCCGTCGAGGTCGACGTCGCCCGAGGCGTGGTCCTGGTGCATGTTGGACTCGCCGTGCACGCGCGACTTGTCGCGCAACTCGGCCACGAGCGCCACGTCCTCAAGGGTTGAAGGCAGGATCTGCCCCTGTACGGCCAAGATATGACCCATTTCGACCAAGGCCTGGTCGAAGTTGCCGGTGATATCGGCCATGGCCGCGAGCAACAGGTTGCCCAGGTTATGCCCCTCCAGGCCCGAGCCCTCCTTGAAGCGATACTCAAGCAACTTGCCCATGAGCGGCTCGACATCGGCCAGCGCGACGATGCACTGGCGGAAGTCGCCCGGCGGCAGGATGCCGAATTCGCGGCGCAGACGGCCCGAGCTGCCGCCGTCGTCGGCCACGGTCACAATGGCCGTCAGGTTGCCCGTGTAGCGCTTGAGGCCGGAGAGCAGGATAGAGAGACCCGTCCCACCGCCGATGGTGACGATGCGCGGGCCACGCTTGAGCTGGCGCTTTTGATAGAGGAGGTCCACGACGCGGGCGTTACCCTGGGGGAAAAGCGCATTGATGACAGTGCGGTTCAGGCGCAGCAGCGCGACGCCGGCCAGAGCGCCGCCGACGACTAGGAAAAGCATGCCCCGCACTGGACGCGGCCAGAACTGCAGCGTCAGGTCACCCACCCACCATGGCAAGAGAAAGTGCGTCTCGTACAGCGCCTTGGCGAAGTAGCCGGCGCTCAGGCTGATGATGGTGACGCCGACGATGAGGAGGACCAACCAGCGCTTGATACTCATCCCGATATGCAACCAGCGCGGCATACTCATAGTCCACCTACCGTCATCACTGCTCCTCTCGACACCGTTTTTTATCATCGCACGCCTGTCCGATCGACACGGTACCCGGCACTATAGTAGCAGGCTTTGGGGGGGGCGTCAAAGCGGCATGGTCACGCCGCGCCGCCCCAGCTCCTGTCGCGCTTCCAAAGGCAAGAGTGGCGCCGGGTTCGCCCGGAGACGCCTGCTTTGACACTCCACACGGCTGACGCCCTGGGATTCTTGGCTCATCCAGCAGCCGTGTCCGACACAGTTGCCTGCATAGGATAGAGGGCGGACTGTCCCCAAGCGTGACTTCCGGCGTGCCCCGCCGTAGTTTCTTCTAACTGGCGCAACCCGAGCGCCAGGATATTGCGCGCCGCGTTGTGGTCCCGATCAAGCACTGCCGTGCAGTGTGGGCAGATGTGCGTGCGCTCCGACAAGGCTTTCGTGACACGCTCCCCGCACTCCGAGCAATCTTGGCTCGTGTACGCGGGCGGCACGGCCACGACGATCTTGCCGTAGACGTGGGCCAGATAGTCCAGCCACGTCACGAACGCGCGCCAGCCCGCGTCGCTGATGCTCTTGGCGAGGCGGCGGTTCTTGACCATATGCGCGACCCTCAAGTCCTCGTAGGCAATCACATCGTGGGACATGACCAGCGCCCGCGCCGCTTTCACGGCGAAGTCTCTACGCTGCCTACTGACTTTCAGGTGCTTCCGGCCCAACCGTCCCCGTGCCTTTGCCCTGTTCTGCGATCCCTTGACCTTAGATGACACGCGCCGCTGTAGGCGCTTCACTGCCTTTACCGACCGCCGCAGGTGGCGCGGGTTCTCCACCGTCGCGCCCTCTGAATCGGTATAGAAGTGGGTTAGTCCCAGGTCGATGCCGACCGCGCGCCCCGTCGCCGCTGTCGCGACACGCCGCTTGGCGTCGATGCAGAACTGGCTATAGTAACCGTCGGCCCGCTTCACCACGCGCACGCGCTTGATCTGAGCGAGGGCATAGCCCCCAAGGTCACGCGTCCCTTTGAGCCGGAAGGCGCCCGCCTTGAAGCCGTCCGTGAACGTGATCACACGCCGCGCCGCGTCCAGTGTCCACCCCGTCGTCTTGTACTCGACGCTACGGCCGTCCCGCTGGAACCGGGGATAGCCCTTCGGGCCCGGCGTCTTGGCGCGGCACTTGTCGTAGAAGCGGTTGATCGCCGCCGCCGCGCGCTCCGCCGCCGCCTGCCGCGCCTGCGAGTTGAGCTTACCCGCGAAATCGTACTCCCGCGCCAGGACCGCGCAATACTTGTTCAAGTCGTAGGGCTTCACGCCGCGCTCATCGCACCACTTGCGCACGCACTTGTTCCGGATGAACTGCATGGTACGGATGGCCTCATCGAGTGCGGCGTACTGACGGTCAGCGCCCGCGAGCTTGAACTCTAGCACGATCATACCCTAGCATACCACGTTTTAGGGGTGAGTGGTGCCCTTAAATAAAGGACGCCAATTCATCCACGGCTGAAGCTGTTGGTTTTCTCGTCGGGATTCTATAATTATTAATAGGCAGTGGGGACGCGCCGCGCCGGCCGCCTCTCCCTCATCCGTTCGCCAGTCATTCTTTGGAAAGTGGGACAACGACACACATGGCCGTTCGCCGCATCTACACGTTCACCGATCCCGTGCTGCGCCGTAAGGGGCAGCCGGTCGCGCGCATCGACCGCGACATGCGTCGCCTTATTGACGACATGATCGACACGATGCGCGCGGCCGACGGCATGGGTCTGGCCGCCCCGCAGGTCGGGGTCTCGCAACGCATATTCGTCGCCGAGCTCGACGACGATGTGTACGTATTGATCAACCCGCGCGTCGTACGCGCGTCCGCCGAGACTGAAATTGGCGACGAAGGGTGCCTGAGCCTACCCGGCTACCGCGGCCCCGTCGAGCGGCGCCTCCGCGTGACCGTGCGCGGCCAGGACCGCCGCGGCAAGCCCGTGACGATCGAGGCCGAGGACGTGCTGGCGCGCTGCTTCCAGCACGAGCTCGACCACCTCGACGGGATCCTCTACACGGACCGTATGGCTCCCGACGCGCGCCTACGTCCGGCCCCCGAAGCCGAGGAGGCAGAAGACGAGGGCGGCGCCGATCTACTCGAAGCGTAGCGCCCCCTGGCGTCAGCCGTCCATCACCTCCCGATAGACCTCCACGGTTTGCCGCGCGCACGCCTCGTAGGTGAAGCGCGCCGCCCGGCGCGGCCCCTCCGCCCGCAGGCGGTCCGCCAGCCCTTTGTCCTCCAGGATGCGCGTGAGCGCCGCCGCGATCTCCTCGACGCTCCGTGGGTCCACCAGCAACGCCGCGTCCCCCGCCACCTCCGGCAGCGACGACACGTTGGACGTGACGACGGGCGCGCCGAGCGCCAGCGCCTCGGCGACGGGTAACCCAAACCCTTCATAGAACGATGGGTACACGAAGGCGTCGCACGCCGCGTACAACGCCATCAGATCCTCGTCGGGCACGAACCCCAGGCGGCGCAACGTCGTCCCCAGAGCGGGGCCGAAGGTTGCCGCCTCGTCCAAACGCCACCCGGCGTCCCCGACCAGCGCGAGCGGCGGCGCGTCGCCCAGCCGCTCGCGCAGCAGCCGGTAGGCGCCCATCGTCCCGGCCAGGTTCTTGCGCGGCTCCCGTGTGCCGACCGACAGAATAAACGGGCCGGCCAGGCCGTAGCGGGCGCGCGCCGCGTCGATACGCTCAGGGGTCAGCGGCCGGCGGAATACCGCGCCGACGCCCGGATAGATCACACGCACCTTGCGCGCGGGCGCCCCGGCTCGCTCGATGAGGTCGCGCCCTGTCGCGTCCGAGTCAGCGATGATGAGGCGGGCGTCGCGCGTGACGGCCGGTGTCATCAGGCGTAAGTACCCGCCGTTGAGCCGCGTGTGGTACCGCGGATAGACAAGGTACGAGAGGTCATGCGCCGTCATCACCACGGGCACGCGTACGGGCGGATAGACCACATCGGGCGCGTGGTAGAGGTCCGCGCCATCCCACGGGCCGTGCACGGGCGCGTGCAGCAGGCGCCGCGTCAACATGCGCAGGCGCCAGCCGCGGATGGATCTGTCGACGTGGAGCGGAGAGGGCGCGGCGGCGAGGGGATACGTCGCCGCCGGCGCCACGTAGAACGGGCGCAGGTCGGGGCGATCCGGCAGCGCGGCCAGCGCCTCGAAAAGCTCACGCGTATAGCGCCCCACCCCGGCGCGCTGCGTGAGCGCGGTGGTGACGTCGAAAGCGACGGTCTCTCTCATCGCCCTACACGCCCCGTCCCCGCTCGTTGAGCGCCTCACGGTAGACCGCCAGCGTCTCACGGGCGGTGCGCTGCCAGGAGAACAGCCCCGCGCGGGCCAGCCCCGCCGCGCCCAAACGCGCGCGCAAGTCCGCGTCGTCGAGCAGCCGGCGTAGCGCCGCGGCGAGGTCATCGGCGGATAGCGGGTCGATCAGCAGCGCCGCGTCGCCGACAACCTCGGGCAGTGAGGCGGCGTTGGAG
>JAABUV010007053.1_pt1 | contig 11944 bp, 9 predicted proteins | sample 5559971 | NCBI WGS metagenome assembly JAABUV01 (sample SAMN10711881, study PRJNA513362) | rock metagenome | isolation source: Antarctica rocks | place: Antarctica: Victoria Land, Knobhead nord | collected 2015-12-19
AAAATCGCGAATCGTTGTCACACCCTAAAATGATAGCTTAGCGCCAATACTTAGCGGGCTGCTGTAACATATCGAGCTACGCCATCTAGCTCTGAAGTTTCTACGCCATCTAGCGATGAAAGTGACAACGTGGCTCGCGACGTTGGGCTATCCATAACGACGGTGTCGCGGGCGCTTAACAACTACGATGACGTCGCCGAGACGACACGCTTGCGTGTGCAGGCTGTCGCTACCCGGCTCGATTATCACCCCAACGCCGCCGCGCGCAGCTTGCAAGGCAGCCACACCAATACGATCGGGTTGGTCATCCCGCTGGCGCTGCACCGCTCGTACGACGCCTTCTGGTCCGAGTTCATCGGCGGCGTCGCGGGGACGTGCGCGCGCCGTGGAGTCGACCTGCTCGTTTCGGTGACTGACGCGCCTGACGCGCCCGACGCGCTCGAGCAGGGTTTCCAGCGCTTGGTGCGTGGGCACCGGGTCGACGGACTGCTCATCTGCGACGTCCGCATCGCGGATGAGCGCATCGCCTACCTGCAGAAATGTCACCTGCCGTTCGTGGCCTTTGGCCGCACCACGGGCGCGTGTGCCTACTCGTATGTGGACGTCGACGGCGCGCTCGGCGTCGCACGGGCCATGGAGCACCTGCTCCGCCTGGGGCACCGCCGCATCGCCTACCTCGGCGTTGACCCGCGCTTCGGCTTCTCGCACTTCCGCCTCGCTGGCTATAGGACGGCCCTGACGCAGGCTCGGGTAGGCTGCGACGAGACACTTGTTCGCCACGGCCTCGCCGAGGAGGATATCCCCGCCGCGCTGGCCGCCTTGCTCAACCTGCCCGACCCACCCACCGCCATCCTCGCCGCCGCCGACATCCTGGCCCTGGCCGTTCTCAGGGCCGCGCGGGCCATGGGGCGCGCGGTGCCCGACGATCTCTCGCTCATCGCCTTCGACGACACCCTGCTCGTGCAGCACGCCGACCCGTCGCTCACGGCCATCGGGCAGCCCAATCGGCGCCTCGGCGAGGAGGGAATGACCCTCCTGCTCGAACGCGCCGCCGCCCCTGCGCTGCCCCCGGTGCAGCGCCTCATCGCGCCCACGCTGGTCGTGCGCCAATCGACCGCACCACCCCGCCCTTGACATCCCTACCCTTTTGCTCTACACTCGAACGTATCGGGGCTCGAAACGTTTTGGATACGGGCACCCCGACTATCACCGATAGGACCCCTAGCGGCCATATAAACCGGAGGGCAAGAAGGAGGGTTGGCTGCCGCACAGTGGTGTGCGGCCTGGCAAGTTCGCGTGTGACGCTTTTATTACGCACGCAATGTATGTGCGACATCTAGTGGAGGATCTTCACATGAAGCTTATCAATCGGGCACTCATCGCTGGCGCTGTCGCCGCGACCGTGTTCCCACTCGGCGCGGGCATGCGCGCGAGCACGGCCCACGGCGCGGGCTGCCTGACCGTCAGCACTTTGCAAGCGGCGGGCTGGAGCGGCGCGGACCAGGAAGCGACGTTGGTCCGCTCGGGCATCAAGCAATTCGAGGCCGCCAATCCCTGCATCCGGGTTCAATATACGCCTGTTCCCTCGACCTACCAGCAGAAACTGCAGACCGAGTTCGCCAGCAAGAGCGAACCCGACGTCATGTACATCAGCCCGGATATGATCGCGGCCGAGGGCCGCGCTGGCCTCTTGCTCAAGCTCGATCCCTACCTGGCCAAAGACGGCGTCAGCCTCAGTCAGTACATCCCGTCCTTGCTGCATACCTTCCAGATCAACGGCGCTACCTATGGACTGCCCAAGGACTGGGGTACGCTCGGCGTGTTCTACAACAAGGCTGTCTTTGACGCGAAGCACGTCGCCTATCCATCGAATAACCTGACCTTCGCCCAGTTCCGCGCCCTGGCCATGAAGGTCTATACCCCCAACTCCAACCCGTCCAAGGTCGTCTACGGTACGATGACGCCCGAGGATAACGGCCGCTTCATGGCCTTCGCCTACGGCTACGGCACCAACGAGTTCGACCCGGCCACGGGTAAAGTCCTCTTCAACAACTCTAAGATGGTCCAGGCTCTGGACTACTACACCGGCCTCACGCTTAAGGACCACTCAGCTACCATCCCGTCGACGGTGGGTGACGGCTGGCAGGGCGATAGCTTCGGCAAGGGCCGTGCTGCCATGGTCATCGAAGGCGGTTGGCTGACCCCGTATCTCGTCAGCACCTATCCCAAGACACGCTTCGGCGTCGCCGAGTTCCCGATTGGGCCGGCCGGCCGCGCCGACCCCGTGTTCACCAACGCGTGGGGAGTCTCAGCGCGCACGATGAGGAAGGGCGCAGCGGCGAAGTTCGTCGAGTTCATGACGGGCACCACCTACCAGCGGCAGCAGTTGCACGCCGGCTTCGCTCTGCCCACTGTGCGCACCCTGCAGGACGATCCGTACCTGAAGTCTCACCCAGAGGTCGCCAACCTGTATGCGGCTTATAATGTTGGCAAGCGCGGCAACTTCCTGCAGTACGACACCGTCGTGAACAAGGCGCTCGGCGACGCCATTACGGCTGTGATCCTCAAGAAGTCGTCGCCGGCGCAGGCTATTGCCAACGCTGCCACGACGATACAGGGTCAGACCTCCTCTATTCCATAAGGACGTCTGGTTCCGCGTTCTACGCTACGGCCAGTTGGAGTAACAACGTAAGGGAGGCTGTAGAGCCTCAGTCTACGGGGACAACGTAGCACAATGTAGAGTAGAGGGCCGTCGGCGGCGAGCTAGCCTCGCCGCCGATGGCCCTGCTAGTGGAGGGCTATTATGAGCACGACGATGCCCACGCGCGCGGACACAATAGCACGGGCCGCCCAACGCCGCAGGGGTCGAGGCGCGGCAGCACGCCGGAACCTGACGGCCTATCTCTTCCTCGCCCCGTACCTCTGTATCCTGCTCATCTTCACGCTAGGCGCGGCCTGTTTCGGGCTGGGGCTGAGCTTGTTCCACGTCAACTACGGCATCGACACTCCGCGCTTCGTCGGGTTCGACAATTTCAAATATATCTGGGACCAATTCCGTACCAATGCGGGCAACTTCGAGTTTGCGATCGGCCTGCGCAACATCGCCTTCTACGCCGTGGTCGTCATAACCGGGCAGACAGTGCTGGCGCTCACCTACGCCATGTTGCTGAACCAAAAGATCAAAGGGCGCTCCTTCTTGCGTACGGCTATTTACCTGCCGTCGGTGACGTCATCGGTGGCCATTTCGCTCATATTTATCTACCTCTACAACAAGGGCGGCGCGATCAACGCGTTCCTCGCCATTTTTCACATCAACGGGCCGGACTGGTTGGGCGACACCACGACAGCGTTGCCGGCGATCATGATCCTGAACATCTATACCACAGCCCCGACGTTTATGATCCTCTTCCTGGCCGCACTGCAAGGGCTGCCAATGCCCGTCTACGAGGCGGCGAGAGTCGACGGGGCGACGGCGTGGCACATCTTCCGCTACATCACGCTGCCGCTGCTTCGCCCCACCGTGTTCCTGGTCGTCGCGGTGGGCACGATCGGGGCGTTGCAAACGTTCGACCAGATCGCGGTGATGACACAGGGTGGGCCGTTGAACGCCACGCTCACGCCCGTCTACACGATCTATGACATCGGGTTCAAGCAGTCGCATTTCGGGCTCGCGGCGGCCATGGCCGTCATCCTCTTCGTAATCATCCTCATCGTGACGCTGATCCAGCGCCGCTTCATCGACACCACAATTCAGTACTGAGGAGACATACGATGGCAACCGCGGTCCCACACGTTCATGACACGACGACGACCGGCGCGCGGCGTCCGCCACGCTGGCTGCTCACGGCCGGGGTGATCTACCTGCTGCTGCTCGTCTTCACCTTCTTCGCGCTGGCCCCGTTCGTCTACTCCGTGCTCTCCTCGTTTAAGACGCCGGACAAGGTCCTGGAGTATCCCCCCAGCTTTATCCCGCATCCCTGGACCTTCTCAAACTTCACCGACCTTTTCACGAAAGGCGGCGCGGATGTCCAGTTCGCCCGCTGGTTGGGCAACAGCTTCCTGTTTGGTGTCTCCATCGCGGGGCTCAACCTCTTCTTCAGTTCGATGGCCGCCTACGCGCTGTCTCGGCTGAATTTCGTGGGCAAGAACTTCTGGATGATCGTGACTCTAGCGGTCATGATGATCCCCGGCGAGATCAACTGGATCAGTGTCTACATCATCCTTAACCACTTCGGGCCGTTTAACCTGATCGACACATACTGGGCCGTCATCCTGCCGGCCGCCGCCCAGCCGTTCTCGGTCTTCCTGATCTCTCAGTTTCTCAAGGGGCTGCCGATAGAGATCGAGGAGGCGGCGACCATCGACGGCGCGAGCAGGTTCCGCACCTATTGGCAGATCATTCTGCCGCTGGCGCGGCCAGCCCTCGTCGCCGCCGGTATCTTGAGCTTCCAGGGAGCCTGGAACTCGTTCACCGCGCCCTTGCTCTATCTGAACTCGACGAGCAAGTTCCCGCTCACGGTCGGGCTGAACTTCTTCAACGGCCAGTACAGCTCGCACTACAACTTGATCCTGGCCGGGGCAATGTTCAACACCATCCCGATGGTGATCATCTTTTTCGTCTTCCAGCGCTACTTTATCCAGGGCGCCGCCACCAGCGGCCTCGGCGGCCGCTAGGACGGTCGGCCTTTGCTCCGTGTGCATGACTGCGATTGAACCTTAAGGCATGGTTCAAACGGACTTGACAGTGTTGTGCCTGCTGGAGGCTTAAACTGTCAAGCTTGATCGAGCGTCGCGTGAACCATGTCTAAAAAGTAAAGTAAGGACGGGGACAGTCGCTATGGGACATGTGCTGGGAACCCTCGTGTCATCGTGCGTCGCGCGGCCCTTGGAGCGGGACTCTCCCCGCTCCAAGGGCCGCGCGGGGCTATCCATCTCGCCATGACTCCCGACCCCGGCGCAGACAACCAGGCGGTCGCCATACGTTCACTACCCTTATGCCGACCAACTCACGGTCTACCCCGGCGCGGGGGCACTTTATCGAGCTGCCTTATCTGTCTACGGCGGTCGCGCTCCCGTACGACGATGGCGACGCCCAGGATCAGACCAACGCGGACGCGGACGCATGGTCCCGCACACGCCGGACGCTTGATCGGCGGCTTGGCATGGGCGAACGGACAGCAGACAATGGCCAACCATCTGGGGGCACGCATCCGCGCCCGCTACAGCGGGTCCCGCACACGCCGGACCAACACGACGATGAACATGAGCTCGGTGCCGACGCCGCTGAGCCAGAACGTGGTCGTCGCGCAAATCAGCAGTTAGGAAGAGAGAGCAACCCTCCGCACAGGATCATGACGGCGACGTACAGGGCCGTCCACGCCGACGGGTGCAGGCGTAGGTTGGCAGCGCACACGAGCAGAATGACGCAGCCATTCAACACCAGCCCCAGACCCTGATCTTGACGCGCTCGGCAATCAGGTGGAATAAGGGGTTGACCGGCTTGACCAGGAAAGTATCCAACGCGCCCGTGCGGATCTTGTCTGGTAAGGCACAGACGTTGGTAAACAATAACTCGGCAATGGAGCGCACCAGCGAAGTTGCGGCCAGGATCAGGACGAGTTGCCACAGCGACCATTGTGCCAGGTGGCCCACGCGCGCCATTGTCACCCAAAAGAACATGAACGAGAGGGCAATCTCGATCAAGCGGCCCAGAAAGAGGATGAGCGCGATGTCGATCGCCTGTCCTATAGTGTGATATTGGTGGTGACGTCACTTTCAGGGTTTTGCCCACGCGTAGAACGGGGCGACTGGTGGGCGTGGTCAGGGGTGTACGTCGACTTCGCCACCACTATCATAGTATGAACCGTCGTCACCTGTGTTGAACATTGACGACCGATTACTGACTGCTGGAGAAACATCCATGGATGAATTGGTACTCGCGGAGCAGGGCGTCTTCCTGACGACCGATGCCCGCGGGGAGATCCCCGTCGGCGCGCCCGACGCGTTCGGACTCTATTATCGGGACACGCGCTTCCTCAGCGGCTTCGCGCTACGCCTGGACGGGGTCGCCGTCCCGCTCCTGGGCGTCGAGGATAGTGGCTACGTGTCCACGCTAACGTACGGCGAGATCGCGGAGTCGCCCGTGCGCACCCCGGGCATACCGCCGAACGTGCTGGTCAGGCGCACGCGCTACCTCGCCGTCCCAGACGGTCGCCCCGTCCTGCGCGAGCGCATCGCCGTCACGAGTTACGACCGTGATGCCCTAGATGTCGTGCTTGCGCTCGCGCTTGCCGCCGATTTCAAGGATATCTTCGAGATTCGTCGTATCACGAGCGGCGAGCGCCCCCCCTACCAAGCGCCGCAGACGCTGGCCTCCGATACGATCGTACTGGCCTACACAGGGCGCGACGATGTGCGGCGTCGCACCGTGTGCCACCTGACGCCAGCTCCCGATGAGGTCGTGACCCTGCCCGGCGCGGCCGTGCGGGGCAACGGCGGCGATGGCTATGTGAGCACGGCCGGCGAGCCGGGTGTGACTGCTGGATTCACCCTACGTCTGGAGCCACGCCAGGTGGTGGTCATCGAGTTGACGATCGAGCCAGCGAGTAGCGACGCGGCCGACGCTCTTCTGGCGGATACGCCCGCGCCGCAGCGGCTGACTTTCGAGGAGGGCCTCGCTACCGCGACCGCCTTGCACGACGCCTGGCTCGCGGCATGTACGAGGATCGAGACGGACAACGCGATGATCGACAGGGTACTCGGCCGCAGCCTGCGCGACCTGCGCCTGCTGTTGCTGCAATTCCCGACAGGGCCGTACCTGGCCGCAGGCATCCCCTGGTTCGCGGTGCCCTTCGGCCGCGACGCACTCATCGGGGCCCTGGAGATGCTCTCAGTGAATCGGGACATCGCCGTTGGCACCCTGCGCTACCTGGCCGTGCACCAGGGACGGCGGGTGGACCCGGAGCGCGATGAGGAGCCAGGCAAGGTTATGCACGAGATGCGCGCGGGTGAGATGGTACAGAGCGGCGTGGCCCCGTTCAACCCCTACTACGGCAGCGTCGACGCGACCCCGTTGTTCCTCGTCCTGCTCGGCCGCACGGTCGACTGGCTCGACGAGGCGGGACAGGAACTCGCGCGTCAGCTGGAGCCGGCGCTGCGCGCCGCCCTGGCCTGGCTTGACGATTATGGCGACGGCGATAGCGACGGCTACGTCGAGTTTGAGCGCAAGGCCGGGCGCGGTATCGCCAACCAAGGTTGGAAAGACTCGGGCGACTCCTTGCAGTTCCCCGACGGCACCTATCCCCAGGCCCCGATCGCCCTGGTCGAGGTGCAGGGTTATGTCTACGAGGCGCGCCTGGCCGCGGCACGCCTACTGCGCCTCCTTGGCGACGAGGCTACCGCGATGGACCAGGAGCAAAAGGCGGCTGTATTGCGCGTGCGCTTCAACCGGGACTTCTGGCTCGCGGACGAAGAGTGCTATGCCCAGGCGCTGGACCGCGACAAGAGGCCCGTGCCCGCGGTGACGAGCAACGCCGGCCACGCGCTATGGTCGGGCATCGCCGGCGAGGAGAGGGCCGCGGCGTTGGCCCGGCGGCTCATGGCGCCCGACCTGTGCGCCGGGTGGGGCATCCGCACCCTCTCCGACGCGTACCCCTCCTATAACCCCATCAGTTACCACAACGGCTCAATCTGGCCGCACGACACGGCCATCGTGGCGGCTGGGCTCAAGCGCCACGGCCACGACGCGGCGGCTGCGGCTCTGCTGGAGCAGGTGGTGGCAGCGGCCGGCGGCTATCCCGACGTGCGGCTGCCCGAGCTCTACGGCGGTCTGCCCCGCCTGGACCACGAGCGCGGCCCGGTCCCCTACCCCGTGTCGTGCAGCCCGCAGGCGTGGGCCGCTGGCAGCGTCTTCCTGTTGCTGCAGAGCGTCCTGGGACTCGAACCCGACGACAATAGCGGGGCGCTGCGCGTCCGCCCGCTGTTCCCACCGAGCCTGCACCGTGTCCAATTGCGCCGTTTGCGCATCGGTGCCGCCACGGTCGACCTGTTGATAGAGACGCGGGCGGACGGCGCCTACGAGGTGAGATGCGCGTGCGACGGAGGGACACCATGGGTGCGGACTATCGCGGCCGGCGGGACGGCGTACTTCACACTGGGCGACCCAGCGTGATCACACTACGTCAAGGGAGGGAGGCTCTCCCGCACTTCTGATGCACCGGCAGGGAGTCGCGCAACGGCCATTTCCTGCGCATCTAAGGGGTGCTTCGGCGAAACTACAACTGTAGAGCATAACTGGAGTGTCATTTCAAATGCATGAGCCCTAGACCAGGGCCATTTAGTTTCCCCCCTCACCCCCGACCCCTCTCCCTCAAGGGGCGAGGGGAGAGACCCACACCTTGCCGATCGGCCCCCCTGTCCCGCGTCAGGGAGAGGGGTTGGGGGTGAGGGCCGCAGGGGCGCCGTCGAGAACTAAATGACTTCGCCCTAGTGTCCGTTGTCGTAAAGGTTGCGCCTACTCCACCCTCAGCAGCCTCTCGTTTGCCAGAAAGGTTGCGCCGTTTGTGACACAAAGGTTGCGCTCATATGGACGTTTTGCCAGAAAGGTTGCGTCGGCGTTCAATAGCCTGCACAACGGAATGGTAAGATCGGCCGTCACACGATTCCTGCGATAACAATTAAGCAAGCAGCCCTTAATCGGGGCCTTTTCCACGCCTGGAGTGACACTTATTCCTGCGATAATAACCATTCTCACAGGAACCCATCCAGCGGACACATAGAGCCGGGTGACGATTGGCTCAACCTTTGTGGCACGTCGGCGCACGCTTTGTGGCAGAAACCTCAATCTTTGTGACAACGTACAAGTGGTGCACACTACTTCAGGCGCTTTTGTTATCACCAGCGACACCGGCAGCCGATGCGTGCCTCAAACTTTCTGGCACAGCGGCTCAAGCTCTGTGGCAGAAACCTCAATCTTTGTGGCAGCGTACAGTTATCCCCGTTGATGACCATCCCCACTCATTTCGATAAGCCAACCTCACGCATGGTATACTAGAAGAGTAGCGAGTTCGACGGGAGAGACAGATCCGGCGGCTCGTTTCCTTTTGGGGCAAGCGCTTATCCTAATTGACATTAGGTTGAGTAGTTGAGGCGTGGCGTGCTACACTTCGGGAGGCTGTATCGCATAGGGAGAGCGGCCTCTGATGGAGAAGAACACCGGGCGAGATTATGAGATCCTGACAAAGCTTATCCTCCAGCAAGCGTATGAACTGGATGGGGTCAAGAACCTGCGGGTCGCGCATGACATCGTTCTCCAGGGCGCCATCCTCCCGCATCAGATCGACGTGTACCTGAGCTTCGACGTCGGCACTATCACGTACGCTACGATCGTGCAATGCAAGGATTGGAACAGCCGCGTTAAACAAGAGCAGATGATGGCTTTCAGCCAGGTTCTCGCCGATCTCCCTGGACAGCCGCGCGGGGTCTTCGTAACACGCAAGGGTTATCAGGACGGGGCACGGAAGCTTGCCCAAGACAAGGGGATCATTCTCTACACGCTGCGCGAGCCGACGGAGAAGGATTGGCATGATTTAGCCATCATCCGGAGCATCGTGTTTGAGCTGATCATCACCGTCCCCCGCATCAGTAACCATCGCCCCGTGTTCGACTACGATTGGTGGTTGATGGAGCAGCGGCGTATCGGGCTGCGGGAAGGCGAGGCGTCGAATTTTCACGTCAATGCTTCTCCTCAAGAGGTGGAGTTCTACCACGAGGACAAGACGCCCTCCGGTCAGACGCTCTACGATCTTGAGATGGCGCTAACCCCTCGCGGGCCGGATGTAGCCCCCCAATGCGTCATCCATCTCTTCAACGAGCCGACATACATACGCAACAACGGTGATCCTCGGGTCCCATACCTTGGCCTCAAATCGGTGTCGTTCGAGGTTGAGGTGTTCGTGGGACGCTCGCAGCACAAGACTGACGTCCAGTCCGACGACATCGCCGCCTATATCATGCGGGACGTGCTCTCGGGCAAAACAAGTCTCGTCAATCGAGAGCTGCGACTGCGCATCGTGCGAGAAGGAGGAGTCCCCTGAACACGCATGAGACTGTGATCGCGAGAACCCCTGCGGTCTTGGACCTACTCGACGCGCTTCCCGCGCGTCCGCTCGTCGACCCGCTAGCGGCGTACCTGGCGACGCTCGCGCCCAAGAGCCAGGTTGTCGTCAAGGAGCGCTTCGCCACCGTGGCGCGGCTGATCGGGGTCGATCCCGCCACGATGCCCTGGCACGAGCTGCGCGCCCACCACCTCGACTACATCCGAGGCCGTCTGGGCGAGGAGGACCCGCTGACCAAGAAGAAGCGCGCGCCGGCGACGATCAACCTGACGTTGGCCGCGCTCCGGGGCGTGCTCCGGCAGGCGCGCAACCAGAACCTGCTGACCGACGAGGAGTACCGGCGCGTCACCGAGGTCAAGCCGGCGCGCGGCTCGCGGCTGCCGGCTGGCCGTGCCGTGGACAGCGGTGAGCTCAAGGCACTCGTCGAGGCGTGCTATCGTGACCCGAGCCCGGCCGGCGCCCGCGACGTGGCGATCCTGGCCAGTCTGTATATAGGCGGGGTGCGCCGCACCGAGCTAGTCGGCCTCGACGTGGCCGACTACACGCCTGACCCGCCGACACTGCGCATCCGCCACGGCAAAGGGGACAAGGAGCGCCTGGTGCCGTTGACGGCGAGCGCCGGCGCCGTCGTCACCGCCTGGCTCGCCCGCCGCGGCGACCACCCGGGCAAGCTCTTCCTCCCGATCTCGCAGGTCGGCGAGGTCCACGGCGACGGCCTGAGCTCCATCGCCGTCTACAACATGCTCCAGAAGCGCGCCGCGCAGGCCGGCGTGCCGCACGTTTCGCCGCACGACCTGCGGCGCTCGTTCGTCGTTATATGTACAAACTGCGACCATCACAACGTCGTCGATCGACAGCGGGCCAAATCGGGCGGTGTCGTCATGCCCGAAACGCTCGAGGCTGACAGACCAGACCGGGCCAAATGAGCTGGGCTCTCCCGTGAAGTTAGTGATCGAGAACCAGCCGTAGCTGAGGGTGATTGGACCGTCCCTGAGGCGACTCTGCCGGCCTCCTATATCTGACCTGTTCCACCCGGATCAATGACGCTCAATTGCTTCACTAACTCGCGGGGAGAGCTCGGATCATATGGCTGAGTTTGGACAGACAACCAGCATAGACGTGCGCCGATCTTGTGCATGCTGCTGCGCCCTCGTAACTGCTATCGGCTTACAGTATCACTACCATTTGCGTTGGCGTGGTAGCTTATCTGCGGCATGGATGAGTGCATCAGCCACCATACGGTCTGTCCCGATTTCGGGTATAATCGCCTGCAGGTTGGTGCGTGGTACAGCTACACTAAACCTTGGCCAACGCTCAACACCACGCTCAGAGTAAGCGTCACCACGGTTCCTTGTGGTTGTACCTGGTGCGCTGAGTCTTTCAGAAAGGCAGCGATATGGCTCGAAAAACCCCCCGCAAGAAATCTCCTCTTGGTGACGGCCCGTATGCCGAGCGTTATGAAAGGTTCACTCAACAACTGCATAATGCCTGGATGTACTATGAAGTGCAGCCGGCAGTTTTAGCGTTAGCGAGATTGCGCCGCCACAACACAAAGTACCAAAATAAGATAATTGTACGAAGCGTTTCACCCGTAAACTCAGACGCTCGGGCACCTATTCGTATGCCAGGAGAGAATCTGGCAGGGTTAATCACTCGTACCTATCGCAAAGAAGTTCCCGAAACTGTTTTGCTGAATTCTGTAAGTTCTCTAGTTTTCGCTAACAAGGGGGCAATCGGGAGGGCTTTGGTAGGATAGGGGTGCTGACACCATATCGTCCGGAAGGAGCCTCCCGATGCCACCCGCAGTCTATCGCATGATGACCCTCCTG
>JAABUV010007059.1_pt1 | contig 11941 bp, 12 predicted proteins | sample 5559971 | NCBI WGS metagenome assembly JAABUV01 (sample SAMN10711881, study PRJNA513362) | rock metagenome | isolation source: Antarctica rocks | place: Antarctica: Victoria Land, Knobhead nord | collected 2015-12-19
GCGCGGATTGGGGGGCTGAGCACAGGACCGTCACCCTCCCGGTACTCAAGGGTCTGTCCCAAGGCAGCCGCGAGCTGAGGAAGGTCAGCGAAGAGGATGGCAGCGTCGAGCTGAAAACGCCGGATTGGCTGAAGGGTGACCTCTGCGGCATGCTTTGGCGAGTTGCAGAGCCCGAGCATGCCGCCGGCGGCCTCGCGGGTGAGATGGTATTCCGGCAGGTATCGCCCGGCCTGGCGCATCAGCCAAATCGGCGGGCGTTCGGTCCGTTCTCCCGCAAGTGCGCGCAGAAGCAGCTTTTTTGGAGAGGGTGCCACGCGGTTGCCTACCTTCGACCTGAGTTCTTTCCCTGAGTATCCTACCCTGACCCGACTACCTATATCCGGCTTCGGCCAACAGCAGCTATATGTTCACCGCTGACGATCTTTGATCTTGGGATTTTGCAACCTGAAGATTTGGGCGAGTCCCATCGTCAATTATGGCTGTCGCGGTCGGGAGACCTATCTCCGCAAGCAGCTTTTCGATCCGCGATGCGATGCAGCGGTGCCGCTCGATCTCGCGCGGCCAACCGCGGCTCCGAGCATCATCGGCGAGCGACAGCTCCAATGCGTGACGCTCGCGCAGACGAGGAGCATAGGCCGGTGTGGTCACGAAGCGCGAGCAGGTGAAGAACAGGTCGCACTCGCAAGGTCCTTCTCCGGGGAGACGTAGGCAATGACCCAGCTCAAGCTCCGTTTTCAGGAAGTTGGTTTTGAGCCAGTCCAATGCCGCCGATGTCAAGGCGCCGGACTTGATCATGTTTGCTCCAGGGCCGGCAAGGGTAACACCGGCAGCCAGCACGGCACGGTAGTCCCGCAGCACCTCGGAGTCGCTGATGTGAGCGTACAACGCCGCCATCTTGGCATCCTCGTGGCCGAGCACGACCATGATCGTGCGCAGGCTGGCCCCGCGTTCAGCGAGCTCAGTCCCGATCGTGTGCCGAAATCGATGAGCCGTGATGGTCCTCCGTCCATCGGCGTCAACCAGTCCGGCAGAAGTGCATGCGGCCTGCAGAGCGGAGTCGAATAGGTAAGCCATCGACATCAGGACGCCTCGCGACACGAACACGTATCGTACACCGTCCCCCGTCAACTCATCGGCCATTGGCTTGTCAGGACCCACCCCCCGGAGATCAATGATGGCCCGGAGGGGCGCTGCCGCATCTTCGTGGAGCGGGATGATGCGTTCTCGGCAGGTCTTCCCTGCAGGAATGCGCAGGCGGGCCGTCCCGTCCGGATAAGTGTCCAAACAGTTCACGTCGAGCCGTTGCACCTCGCTGCGCCTTGCTCCCGACCATCGAGCCACGAGGAGTGCACAACGCTGGTACAGGCACGGAAGCTCGGCAACTGCGGCCATCAGCCTTCCAAGCTCGTCCGCAGGTATGAACCGCGGTATGCGCTGCATCGGCCGTGGCCGGTCCGATCGCTCGAGCAAGGGTCTGCCCGGCCCATCCCAACCCAAGCGGACCAGGTCGCGAAAGAAGTAGTCCAGTTCGCCGGTGCGGGTACGGCGAGTCTGGGTCGCCAGTTTCCGGTTTGTCGTAGGTTGCACCTCAGACATCATCGCGGCGAGGAAACCGAGAGCATGCTCGCGTGTCACCTGCGCAAACGACTGCACTTGTGGGGCGGCGTGGGCCAGATACTCGAGGAAGCGACGTAGCGCCAAGCCCCGGTGGTAGATGGTCGAGGGGCGCAAAGTCGGCCGATACAGCTCCACCCATTGATCGACCACCGCTTGCATTTGCCGCTGGGCCGATGGCAGCCGGATGTTGTTTCGTCGGCCGGCGCGAGGAGGTCCAGCAATCTGTCCGCGATGGTAGAGAACGTTACGAAGCCGGGAAACACCAGCAAACCAGATGCCGTCCGTTTGGTGGCTGCCCATCAATCCTAGCCGGACGCGATTTTCTGGCCAGAAGAAGGCAAGGTCCGGACGTTTCCGGAATTCGTGCATGGCCAACTTCAGTTCGTTCAGATGCTCAAGGCGTAGCAATGATGGATCGCGGATGCCGGTGTGCAGGGCGATGCGCGGAAGCGTCCAACGCATGGCGAGATTAGCCGAAAAGCGCTGGAACCCGAGGCACACTGCCTCATCAGTAAGCTGCTGCACTCCGAAGTCGCCGCACAGGACTCTACTTGTTTTCGATGTTTGAAGCTGGCTGATGGCAATCAGAAAGTCGTAGTCGAGACGGAGACGGTCGGTCAGGCAGAGATAGGTTAGGTAGGGCCGTGCACGATGGGACGTATGATCGCGTAGCTTTTTGCGATGCGTGCCGTTTGGACAACCGACCCGTTCTGGCAATGGCAGCAACAGCCAGTCTTGGAGGTTTGGCCACCTTTCTATGAACCTACGGCGGTAGTAGCGGCCCTCCCCGCTAAAATGTGACGACACTCCTGCTCGCACGAGAAAAGCGGTATAATCCTCATCCGAGGCATGCTCGGGCTGTATCTGGGCCACCCAAGGAGCGGTGCGTGATGACCGGGGTACGACACGTTGCGTCATGGTAGGTTCCTCGCGGCACTTGGCTCCGGAGGAAGGCCGAGTGCATGCCGGTACTCTGCTACGACCTGGCGATCCGAAACGCGGGTGTAAACGCGGGTCGCTTCGGCCGTGGCATGACCGAGGCGCTTTTGCAGTGTCAGCTCCCGCATGCCCATTTCCCACATGCGAGTCGCATGCGTATGTCGCAATGCATGGGGCGTCATCCCTGGAGTGCGGATGCCTGCCCGCGTACAGGCGCGGGCGAACATACGGACAAGGGCCGCGTAGGACAAAGGTTCACAGCGGCGCCGGCCGTGGCCGCCAACCAAGAACAGCAGCGGGGTCTCGGCATCGGCAGGTCGCTCAGCCAAGACATAGGCGGTCACTGCCTCCAGCGTCACCGCCTCGTGCAGATCCACGACGCGCTCTCTCCGCGACTTCGATCGCACACCCCGGGGATGATCCTCTCGGTATCGGATTGTCACGCGGCGCCGCCCGTATGAGATATCGCCCAGGTGCAGCCCGAGCGCTTCGCCGGGGCGCAAACCGCCGTCAAGCATCAGGCGTAGAAGCGCGAGGTCACGGCGGCAGCGTGCCGTGCCAAGTAGTGTCACGGTCTGGTCCGTTTCCAGCGGGCGCGGTAAGCGGTCCACGGTTTTGACGCGCAGCACGCGTGCGGTCGGCCGTGCTCGGATGATGCCGTGGAGGAATGGCTTATGTCCGTCGGACGCCCACAAGGAGGCGGTTTCATTGGCGCGTGCAATCGGGTTCAGGCCCTCGAAGTGCCCAGACAGTATCGCCCAATCGTAGAAGGACGAGACGGCGGAGAGCGCACGGTTAACGGTGCTTGGCGCGAGCCGAAAACCGGTGTCGTTGACGCTGGCAGCCAGAACAGGCCCGCGTGGTGCGCCACGGCGGCGTGACGGCAGGGCTCGCAGGTAGCCCAGGAGATCATACGCGCGCTCGGGCGTTAGCTGCCTCCAGGCAAGCTCATGGGCTTCAAGAAAACGCCAGAGATGATCGAGATCATGCGCATAAGCGCGCGCTGTGTTGGGAGAGTTGCCGCGCGCCAAAACATGCGTGAGAAACTTGCAAATAGTGAGGATTGGCTGACGGTCCACGCCCACAACTTCGACAATGGCGGCACCGTCCTCAGACCGTCTCTGCCAGACAACCGGCATGTTACAATGACCCTTCTTTTTCGTCGCATCATCATAGCGCAGCACCACTCCCGATACCGACGCACGGTTTGTCCATGTAACACCTGCTACCGGCTGCCTGAATGGGAGCCGGACGACCACGTGCTGCACAAGCGGGCTGACCACCTCGCCGCCGCCTCCGAGGCCGTCCACGTCGCCGGCTGGCACCCGAGCGAGTTGTCCGAGACGCTCGGCATCCGGCTCGCGCCGTTGCGGGACGACCCGTTGCCGCTGCTCGACGGCTTGCAGCCCTGGGAACCATGGCCGCCGGGCCGTGCGGCCTCCTTGTTCCTGGCCAAGCTGCGCGAGCTGGACCAGGCGCCGCACCTTGAGGCGCCGGCCGACCTGACGGCGGCAGTCGGGCGCGAGGCGACGCTGGCCCGGCTCGGCGCGGCCTTCTCCCGCCTGCCCCCTGGCACGCGGCGCCGGTGTGCCCGTCCGCTCACCGGCAACAGCCTCACGGACACGTTCGTCTTCGTGGAGACGGACGACATCTCGCAGCAGCACCTGGAGGGCGTCGTCGTCGATGGCGAACGCGACAAGGACGGTGAGTGGGTGCTGGACGGCGAGTTCACCGTGACCCCCGTACCTTCGCCTCATCCTCTGCCGTCCTAAGCAGTTGCGTTCCGATCCCCTGGCCGCGCAGGGCCTCTGGTATGAACAGCAACTCCACAAACAGCCACTTGAATGAGGTTCGCCCCCACAAGCCGCCAAGCAGGCGCGCGTCGTCCTGGGATCGTATAAGCACCCCGACAGGGTGGATGCCGGGCGGCCCAAGACGCGCCTCATTGTAGGCAAGCAGGGACACAGCCAGCATGTCGCGTTCCTGCGAGGGCAGCTCGTCAGTCAGCTCGATCCTGTACGGTGGTGACATGGCGACCATGGATGGTCGGTTCCTATCGTTGTATAAAGTCCATAGGCCCAGTGACCGCGAAGCTGTGCAGAATGGCCACGACTTTGCAATTTGCGTGTTCTGTAAAGAGTGACGTGCCTTGTCACCGTCCGACCGCTCCCAACTTTTCTCAAAAGCCCTAACAGGCTGCGGAAATTTGCGCGATTTGCGAGCGTCTGATCGGTCTTTCGGTGGCCAAGCCGGGTTGTAGGCGAGTGGTTTGGCCAGTTTTGCTGCCTTGGCGGGGTAAAATCATGCCTTTGGACAGAGTCCGGGCATGACTACGCCGCGCCAGCCAGCAGCTTGGGCAGGCGCACCAGGTTGTAGGCGGCCGCGACAAAGGTGAACATCCAGCCGACACGCTCGGTGCCGCGGTGCCGGGTCTTGCGCAGGACGCCCACCGTCTTCATCCAGCCGAACACCTCTTCGATGCGCTTGCGGATCCGCAGGCTGGTCGCGTAGCCGGCATGGCGCGTGGTGCGGCCGTCGATGGCAGAGCGGCGCTTCTTGTTGTTCTGCGTGACGTGTGGCGTCACGCCCAGCCGGCGCATCTCGGCGACGAAGTCCTGGGTGTCGTAGCTCTTGTCCGTGCCCAGGGTGATGCGCCCGTCGTCCGGCAGGCCCTCGATCATCGCAATGGCGGCCTCGCGCTCCGCCGTGCCGGTGGCTTTGGTCAGGGATGTGTCGATCACCAGGCCGTTGCGGTTCTCCATCAACACATGCCCCATGTGGCAGAGCTTGGCCGCCTGGCCGGCTGCCTTCTTGTAGAGCCGCGCGTCGGGATCGGTGGTCGAGGCATGCGTGTCGTTGCTGCGCGGCTCGCCGCGGAAGTCCACCTCGCCGTTGCGCCCGGGTGCCGGCGGCTCGCCAGACCCATCCTTGGGCCGGAAGCTCTTCGTGCTGGCCCAGGCCTCGATCAGCGTGCCGTCCACCGAGAAGTGCTCGTCGGACAGCAGCGGCCCGACCTTCGGATCGGCAAGGATCGCCGCCAGGAAGCCGCGCGCGACATCGCCGGCCAGCAAACGGTAGCGGTTCTTGGTGAACACCGTCACGTCCCACACCGGCGCATCCATCGACAGGCCGACAAACCAGCGGAACATCATGTTGTAGGTGATCTGCTCCATCAACTGCCGCTCCGAGCGCACCGAGAACAGCGCCTGCAATAAAAGGGCGCGCAGCAGCTTCTCCGGCGCGATCGAGTCTCGGCCGCGCGGCGCATACATCTGCTCGAACCGCCCCGACAGCCGCCCCAAGGCCGCGTTCACCAAAGGGCGGATGGCCCGCAAGGGATGGTTCGGCGGCACAAGGGTTTCAGGGCTCAGATAGCTGAACATCGCAGCAGTCTGGCAGTCGGCACCACGCATTCGTCCACGTTCCCCAGGCTCAACTCAGGCCAGCCATTGAATCAAATCAGGGCCAGGTTGGAAAGCCAAATTTCCGCAGCCTGTTAAACACGTTGCAGAACGACATGAACAGGTCAATCTGTGCGGCGCCGAACGGATGACAGGGATCACGTAGAACCACGCAGGCCTCGCGCAGGCCGAAAACATGCTTGCCTGCTGGGTTCGCCGCTTCGATCCTGCCGTCCTTCTGTTATGGTATCGATATGGAAAAGGGAGGCGATTCGTTCAGACTGCGCTGACGAGACACCTGGCAGCTTTGGCGCTGACGCTGGGTCTGCTGTTCACGGTCGTGCCCGTCCGTGCCGAACCCTTGGCCACGGTGGCTCAGCCGGCTGACGGCTTGGTTCAGACGATCCAATATCACGGAAGGCCGGGTCATTACGGACGGCATCGGTTTTACGGGCGCCCGCACCACTACTACGGACGAGGCTTCTATGGGCACCCACGCTACTACGGTGGACCGCGGTTCTACAGCCCAAGATACGGCTACTATGGCCGGCCGAGCTACATTCGTTAACGATCCACCCCCCTTGGGGGCGAGCGCTCGATGAATCGAGGCGTCCGAACGTAAACTGGCAGTTGCGCCGCTTGCGGAGGGCAGGGACGGTGGGCAGACTGGGGCATGACGGATGATCCGCTTCCCCTCGACCAAGGTCTGTTCGGCCGTCTCCGGCGCGACGCAGGAGCGGTGTGGGATGGCTACGTCGCGCATGATTTCGTCCGCGGCCTCGGGAGGGGCACGCTGCCAGAGGCCGCGTTTCGGCACTTCCTCGTCCAGGATTACCTGTTCCTGATCCATTTCGCCCGCGCCCACGCGCTCGCCGGCTTCAAGGCGACGCAACTCGCCGACATCCGTGCCGCCGCGGCGGCGGTCTCCGCCGTTGTCGATGTGGAGATGCCACTGCACGTCTCGTATTGCGCCGGCTGGGGACTGAGCGAAGAACAGATGGCCGGCGCGCCCGAGGCGATGGAGACGATGGCCTACACACGGTTCGTGCTGGAACGCGGCTTGGCTGGCGACCTGCTCGACTTGCAGGTGGCGCTCGCGCCCTGCCTCGTCGGCTACGGCGAGAGCGGCGAGTGGCTGCTGGCCGACCCGGCGACGCAGCGCGAAGGCAATCCGTATGCCGAGTGGATCGCCGCCTACACGAGCGAGGGCTATCGCGGCGTGGTGCGTGACGCGGTTGCAATGCTGGACCGGTTAGGCGAGACGCATGGCGCGGCGGCACGGTATCCGCAGCTCCTCGCCACCTTCGTGGCGGCGACGCGACTGGAAACGGCGTTCTGGGACATGGGCTGGCGGGCGGGGTGATCACCCTTCCCATTGGGGTGGAAGCCGGGCCTATGCGGCGCAGACATCTTGAGTTCCGTCGCGCGCGCCGAAGACAGCGCCGAGCGGGGTTCCGTCATTTCTGACCGTACTTGACGAGGAGATCATCCAGGTCGTAGCCGACCCCGTAGCCAAAGTTATGGCTGGTCCTGCGCACGGCATCGAGACGGTTCAGCATGGCGTCGCGCTGCCTATCAGGCAGGGTGACCGAACCTTTGAGGGCCTGCTCGAACATCCTCACCAGGGCGTCGAAATATCCTCCGTCCTGCAGACCATACTCTTTGCTGAAGCCTGCTGCCCGCTCGCAGTAGTAGATCGTCAACTCCGCCAGTTCCTTGGGCTGTCCGACGGCCCTCTTGTAATCCGCAATCGCCTTCTTGGCCGTGGCAGCCGACGTCCACTGGTCCCGAGTGGCGTCAGGCCAAAGCCAGCGGTCGATACGGGCCTTGTAGGGCGCGAGCACGTCACCGCCGAGGCCGAACCGGGCATGCAGGAAGGCTTGGTTGTTCTTTTCGGCAGCGTATAGGTCCTGGACGAGGCCAAGCAGGCCGGCGCGGTCGAACTCGGTCAAGTTCGCCTTCACGTCACTCCACGTCGGCATGGTCTTCTTGGGCTTGGCAGTGATCGTGCTGCTCCCGGCTGAGAGATAAACGTAAGCCTACGAACGTTGACAGCGCAGGCTTGTCACAGGCGTTACAGCAAAAGCGGGAGGAGTGCTTCCCGCTCCATCGTGTCGGAAGATGGCGCCAGTGGACCATGGCGACGGTCCGAGCCAAATTCTCATACATCGCCTCACCAGGAAAGGCGCTGGACAAAAGCAATCGCGCGTTGATTGTCTGAACAGGTTTTCTGGTGGTCCAGACCCCTCGCGGCGTCCTGTTCACCAGTCGCCAGATTACCCGCCGTTTTCCTGGCGGTCAGGACAGCGCAAATCGGATCGCGATTTCAATCTGCTCGGCGAAGCGATCGCTGATCTCCGGGACGTCCAGTCCGATGGCAGCCTCCAGGTAGGCGTCGCCCAGTGCCAAGTTGACGAAGCCCGACGCATGGTGAGCGATCTCCTGCTCCGATCTGCCGGACGCAACAAGCAGGGAGGTCACCCTGGCTCTCAGCACGGCCAAACCCGACTGCTCAAACATTCGCGCCAAGGCGGGATACCGCCAGCCGTCGGCCACGATGAGGCGGTATATCGCTAATGCCTGCGGCTGGGTAAGCGCGGCCGTGAACGCCAGCGCCTCCGCGCGGAGGCGCTCATCCACGGGCCGCTCCGCGCTTTGCAAGGGAGCCTGTTCGGCCACGGCCCGCATGTGCCGGCACATGGCCGCGAGCAGGGCCTCGAACAGCTCCTCCTTGGACCGGAAGTGGCGATAGACGGTCATCTTGGAAATGCCGCTCTCAGCGGCCACGCGCTCCAGGCTCGCTCCCGCCCAGCCCTCGCGGAGGAAGATCGGGCGGGCCGCTTCCAGGATGGCCTCCCGCTTCTCGGCAATCCGCTGCCAGCGGGGATCATCAGATTTCCAGCTGCGCGAGGTTGGCGGCGAACTCATCTGTTGCACGCGATACGGCTCCGTATTACATGAGTGACGTGATACGAAAACGTATCGCATGTCACTTGCATGGAGCCCGTCGATGCGCAAGCCCGAAGACTTGGCCCACCTGTTCGCTGAGATCATGAACAGCCACGACGCCCGCCGCTTCGCCGAGCTGGTCGCCGTGGATTACGTGAACCACAACCCGCATGTCGGACCGGGACGCGCGGGGCTGATCGGCTTCATGACCCATTGGTTCGACACCCTTGCCGACACACGGGTGACCGTGGAGGACGTGCTGGTCGCGGACGGGTCGGTGGTCGGCCGCTACACCTATCGGGCCCGCCATACGGGTCCGTTCATGGGCATCCCCCCATCCGGTGCGGATATCACCATGCGCTCGATCGACATTTGGCGCGTTCGCGACGGCGTCTTTGCCGAGCATTGGGACGAGCTGAACACCCTTGAGGTGTTCCAGCAGATGGGCGCGATCGACATGCATAGCGGACGGGCGTGAGCTCCTTGGCATTGATCCTGTCGATCATAACGGCGCTTGCGTTCACCGGTGCGGGAGTCGCGAACGCGTTGGATCTCGGCGGCACGGCCAAGAGCTTTGACGACTGGGGCTACCCGCGCGCGTTGCGGTTTATCACCGCGGTCCTGGAAGTCGCGGGCGCGGCCATGCTCATCGAGCCGCGGACGCGGGAAGCCGGCGTGGCCCTGTTGGGTTTGGTGATCGTCGGCGCACTTCTGACGCTGTTGCGGGCCCGCGCCGGGTGGCGCCATCTCGCGCCTGCGATCGGCTTTGGCCTGCTGTTGATCGCCGAAAGCGTGTCAGTCGGATGACCGACGAAGCGGCGAGCAGCGTCGCCGCCTAGCTCAAGACCCCGCTGCAGATCGGCCAGCACCTCGTGCGCGCGTTCGAGGCCGGGTTCGAGATCGACGCCGGCGTCATCGGGGCGGTGCTGTCGCGCCAGATCGACGACCTGGAGCCGCGGCTGACCCGCAACGGCTACGACAAGCGCAGCCTGGTCGAGCAGTTTGGCGCGAGGCCGGCCGAGACACGCCAGCTGCTCCGCGGCGACCTGGACCCGGACCGCTCGCAGGAACTCCTGGACCAGATGCGCGGCCGGGCTGCCGACGTGATCCGTCTCAATCATCGTGCGCCGGGCCGCATAGTCTCGCGTCCGTCTCAGTGGTCGTGCGTCCAGTCTCCAACAGCCTGCGTCCGACAACCACCCCAATCTCAATCAATGTGCGCCGGGAACAGCCTTTGATTGTTGGGGTGGACGGCCCCGCGGCGTCTTGTGCCAAGGTCTGGTTGTCAACATACGAACCTGAAGGACCGTCCTCATGAACCTTAAGCGCATTGGCCTCGACACGTCCAAGGCTGTGTTCACGCTGCATGGCGTGGATCAGGACGAGAAAGCCGTCCTGCGCCGTAACCTCAGGCGGGTCGAGATGGAGGCGTTCTTCGCCAAGCTGCCGCCGACCCACATGGCGTTGCAGGCGTGTGGCGGCTCGCACCATTGGGGGCGTAGGCTCGCATTCCTTGGCCACACGGTGCAGCTGATTCCGCCGCAATACGTCAAGCCGTTCGTCAAACGCGGCAAGAACGACCGCAACGATACCGAGGCGATCAGCGAGGCGGCGGCGCGGCCAGGTATGCCGAGCGTGGCGGTGCGGTCGGCCGAGCAGCAGGCCGAGGCGATCGTGCTCTCGGCGCGCGAATTGCTGGTGCGGCAACGGACCCAGCTGGTCAACGCCGTGCGCGGCCATGCCGCCGAGTTCGGCATCGTGGCGGCCAAGGGCACCAGCCAGCTGCCGGCACTGCTCGAAGTCGTAGCAGCTGGGGAGACGGTGCCGGACGCGGCCAAGGAGATGCTGGCATTCCTGGGCGGGCAAGTGGCCCAGCTCGACGAACGAATTCTGGAGTTGGAACGCCGGATGAAGCAGCAGCACAAGGCCAACCCGGTCAGCCAACTGCTGGCCGAGGTGCCCGGCATCGGCCCGATCGGCGCGCTGAGCCTGGCGCTCACGATCGACCCGGGCCGGTTCCAGTCCGGGCGCCACTTCGCGGCCTGGCTTGGCCTCACGCCCAAGGAGCACTCGACGGGCGGGCGCCAACGCCTAGGCGGCATCAGCCGGGCTGGCAACGAACGGTTGCGGCAGTTGCTGGTCCTCGGGGCAATGGCGGTGATCCGTTACGCCAAGCCGGGGAGCAAGACCGCCTCAGCCTGGCTACTGGCATTGCTGGAGCGCAAGCCGCGCAAGCTCGCGGCGGTGGCTCTGGCCAACAAGATGGCCCGCATCGTGTGGGCCATGATGGCGACCGGGGAAGCGTATCGAGGCAGCAAGACGGTCGCCACGCAGGCGGCCGGGGTTGCCGTGGTCGCTTAACCCGCTCGCAGGTGCCAGGGTGCAAGAAGAGCTGCAGGAGATGATGATCGGTCGATCCGACGAACGAGTGATACCAGTTGCCATAAAAATTGACCCGCTTGCCACGTGAGTTTTGCCCGAGAGGTTGAACCAAGGACGCTGGCAAACTCGGGTCGAGACTTACGGCAACTGGTATGAACCCGGGACGCGCAACGGCCGGTCGAGGCCGCTTGATTGTTGTGGTCTCGTTCGCGGAACCCATCTGGGCCAGCGGTCATGACGCCGCATTAAAGGCCGAACACATGACCGCCGTCGCACCGCCCATTAAATCCAACAGCAGACCCTTGCACCCGAGGGGCCGTCCACACATGCGCGTCGGGACGTTCATCATTGCGCGCTGCTACAACTAAGCGCAAGGCGATGAACATCCGCACGATCCGCACACCTCTTGCGCGCGTCTGGGCTCGTCCGGCGCTGGCACTTCTCAGATTTGAGGGGTGCGACTGCCCTGTGCCAATGTGTGTGCGTGGTTAGCCCCAATACCGGTAACTGCCCAGGTCTCTCAGCGGGGTCGAGCCATGCGTAGGTCATCGATCAAGTGAGGTGGTCCCGTCCGGTTGGACAGTTTAGCGGCCGAGTTAAGCTTGGTTCTGGTTGTCGTCAGGCCGCCAGTCTCTCCGTCACGCTTGCACCGT
>JAABUV010007060.1_pt1 | contig 11938 bp, 15 predicted proteins | sample 5559971 | NCBI WGS metagenome assembly JAABUV01 (sample SAMN10711881, study PRJNA513362) | rock metagenome | isolation source: Antarctica rocks | place: Antarctica: Victoria Land, Knobhead nord | collected 2015-12-19
CCCCGGGGGCGCCCCCCCCTCGGAGCTGCGGAGGCAAGCGAGGCTGTGCAGCCGTGCTGCACTGTGTGCCCGGTGTTTACCGCGCGCAGACGCAGGTGTCGGGTGAGCAGCCGCAGGGCACGCGTCCGAGCACGCAGCCTGCTCTGCAGCCTGCACGCGCGTCCTTTGCGGGCATGCCTGCACGTCATAGGCCGCCACAGAGCCGTCCGCGGCGCCTGCGAGCAGGTAGCGCTCTTCAACGCAGTCCAGGTCCAGCCAGGTGACTCCGCCATTGTGCGCGCTGTTGATCACCTTCTCCCGGCTGAACTCCAAGCAGCTCGCCCTGCCGCCAGCAGCTCTCAGGGGCCTGATTGCTCGCCTTGCGGACATAAATGCCAAGGGCACAGGCGCGTACAGGACAAAGGTACAAGCGCCTGCGCCATACCTCTGCTTGGTCAAGTCGGGCTGGAGGGTGTTGCTGCGCGGTGCTGTCTGTCGCTGGAAGAGCCGCACCGGCGTGGGAGTCATAGGCCCATCAGCATTTGTGCGGCGTGCATCGCTGTGCCTGAAGGATGCAGCGTAGGGAGAGCTGTACGCTGTGTGAGGTGCCGTCCCCAGCCTCCCCCTTGACGGTCTACCCACAGCAAACAGGCCTGGGGGTATGTCTGCCTATCTAGGCAAGGCATAGCTGGCTCCTGAGTATGCAGTATGCAGTTCAGTAGAGATTGGCTGGGAGTGTACAGTGATAACGAGCTTTGGCGCAGTGCCGCACCCGCACCCCGTGCCTGCGTCTCACGCGCATGACCTGAGGTCTGCCCGCACGCCATGGCGAGCTGGTCTCGCGCTGCACGCGCCTGCGTGCAGGCGGGTGCCAGGAGCCTGCTGCGCCCTGGCACGGACGCGCAGGCCGCAGCGCGGCCCGCACTTCGTGACCAGCAGAGCCGGGGCATGGCGTCAGGCGCGTGCCACGTACCGCGAGTTGCAGTGCACGCGGCTGTGATGTTGAGTGAAGCACAGGCCGGGACGTGCACACATTGGCCCTGACGTGGTTGCCTTCCCCAACCGCAGGGCACCACACTGAAGCAGTGACGTACGGAGGCCTCACCCTGCACAAGCCAGAGCGTTGGCAGTCGATGTGGGGCGAAGGACTGGCCGGGCTGATGTGGTGGGCATTCCCCGCAAGTGAAGTGAGATAGCGCTTTGCCTGCTCACCTGTGTGGCGTGGTGCTGTTGCTGGGCGGCAAGGCAATGGGTGACCTTATTGCGGGAACGCAGGTTCTGGTTCTTGGTGAGGTGCTATCATGACGGCGGCACGCTGATAGTGCGCACCCCCGCTCGCACACCCAGCTCAAGTTGAGGAGTCCGCACAGCCCCTTGTGCTCAACAGCTGTCGTGCTCTGCACCCGCATGCTGTTGTGCATGCTTTCCAAGCAAACCTGAGCAAGCTGCGGCCGTCCCGCAGTTTGGACACGCCGCGCACTTTGAGCACGAGGAGCACGAGGAGCACGCCGCGCATGGCCACGCGGAGCACGGCGCCGGCGGCGGCGACGCCGACGGGCTGCTCGCGCACGCCGTGCCGCCCAGCAACACGGCGGACCTGATTGCTGAGAAGGGGTCCTGAGAAGGGGGCATGAGAAGGGGGCCTGAGCCCCAGCTTTGAGGCTGGCGGGCTGTGCGACCCTCTGTCCCCCCGGCAACACGGCGGATTTGCATTGAGAAGGGGGCCTCTGCCCCGGCCCGAGGGCGGGCTGTGTGACCTTCTGCCGCGCGATGCTCTGCAGGACTGATGGACGCCACAGGGACTGTGTCGGCTTTGCCTCACTGCTGGGCAGCCTGTCAGCCACAGCAAGCATATGCGCTGCGGAGAGGGGGCGCACATGACAGCCCAGCCGCGCGTCGGACGACCTGTAGGTGTGCATGACTCTGCAAAGCGGGAGTTTGCCTTTCATGCGTGCCACTCGGCCGTGCTGGCAGCAGTTGGCTAGCTTGTCTCCAGATTCTCGTGTAATGAGTTAACAGCGAGCAGCGGCGCACCTCACAGCCAGTGCTCTTTTCCTGCAAGGACACGTGCCTCACATCTGCTCATAAGTCATATAGGTGCTTGGCACAATGCTACGTCTACTATCAAACGGAAGTTGGGGAACAAACCATGCAATTGACATACTGTAAAAATACTGGCATACCGTGAACGTGTGCGCCCAAGTCCAGCAAGCAATGACGATCTCCCCCTGTTTGTATCTCCTTCATGAGGAGGCTGGCTTGCGCCAATGAGGCACGCTGCGATATATAAAGAATGACCCCAGGCTGGTCCACTGATGGCTGCAGACGCTGCCCCCTGCTGACCCAGCGGACCAGGCATCGTCCCTGCTCAGAAACCTGAAACCCGCCTGACGTGCGCAACCCCGCGCCTACCCGCCCCACCCCATTACTCCATGGCCAGAGCTGGCCCTCTCCAGCGGCACCACTGCCCAGATCAGCACTTCGCTTGATGACAAAGTCTGAGCGTAATGCATACCAGCGCAAGGCAGCACGCACCCACATCGCCGCTGCAGCGGAGATCTGGCGCCGCCACAGCCAACACTGAGGCATCCGGAGCCTGCCAGCAGCATGTGCATGCGGCTGGCCAAGCCTCGCATCTCATGCAGACGACCCCCGGCGCCATAGGTTTCCACGCACGTGGCTGTCGCGGGCGCCAGTCAACCACTGAAACCCTGGAGAGGGGCTGACGCCTCCGCGTCGCCGGCAGCACGCCGGCGGCCAGAGGCCGCGGGAGGGGCCGCGGAGCCGCGCAGGCGCTGCGCTGGCCGAGGCGCTCTTTTGCATGGCAACGCTCAACAGGAGCGCAGCAATGGGTAGCACCCGCAGGGCCGCCGTGGGCCCAGCCAGCGAGTCTCACCAGACACTGAAGTCGTCTGGTTCAGGTTGGGTACCTGAACCCTAGCCATACCCATAAATCTCACCAGGCGCTGAAGTGCCCCGAGCCCTGGCTGCCGATAGGGCCGCCCGGCGGCGCGGGCGGCGCGCGCATCGGCTGCGGCACAGCGGGCGAGGGGGCGGCGCCCATCGGGGAGACGTCGGCGAAGCGATTGTCGGCGAACAGCGGCACCGGCGACGCGAACGGCGGCACCGGCAGGTTCAGCTGGAAGGGGTTGAACGCGGCGCCGCCGTCGGGGTTAGGGTTGGCGCCGCCGCCGCTGGGCGGCGCTGATGCAGGCCCCGGGCTGAACGCAGCGGGCGGCGTCTGCGCCGCGCGCGCCGAGCTGGGGCCCGCCGCGCCGCCGCCAAAGCCTGCGCGGGGCAACACTAAGTATGGGCCAAAGCCCCCCTCCGAGCATGATGGCTGAGCGCACCCGAAAGAGCCCCCGTTCACAGGTCACCCTACGTCCCTGCGGCCTGCAAACACGTCACCTGGCAACAGCTCATGACAGCGAGGCCGCTGCAGGGCGTCGGCCGCATGGGACATTGGGGCACGTGGCGGCACTGATACTCGGGCTTGTCAGGGACGCCGGCCGACATATGCTGCGCGGCGGGGGCGCGCCGTGTGCGCCGACATGCAGCGGCAGACATCATCTCATGAATCGCGTGTTTCTGCCTAGGCAAACCAGCATCGGCCGGGCATGCTGGGGCAGCAGAATTAGCACCGAAACTGAAGAACAGTTGCGGCACAGGAGCACCATGACATACAGCATATGATGTTAACAATGCCGCTGGCAGGGACGCAACACGACGTGCAGCAGGCTGCACTGCAAACACCCCTGCAGGCCCCTCACCAGGGCCGCCGGCCGGCGTTTGCCCGGGCGCCGATCCAGCGCGCTCCGGCCCAGCCAGATGCGCGCCGCTGCCCGCTCGAGCCGGGCCCGCCAGCCGCGGCGCCACCTGGCCCGCGCTGTAGGGCGGCTGCGGCGCGGAATCCTGGCCCAGGCCGCTGCCTGCATGCGCGAGCGGCACGTGCGGCGGCGGCGGGCCGGCGCCGTACGCCGGCTGCTGGCCCGGGGCGGCGCCGAAGCCGCTGCCCGTGTGTGCGAGCGCCGCGTGCGGCGACTGCGGCGGCGGCCCCGACGCGCCCCGCGCCATGGGCGCGGCGGCCGCCTCAGAGCCGCCCCGCGGCGACGGCGGCGGCGGCGCGAACGCTGGTGGGCCAAACCCGTCCGCCGAGGACGGCGCCGCAAACGCTGTCTGCGCGGGCTGTGGGCCCCCTGCGGCAGCAGCGCCCTGCGGCGGCGGCAGCGCGTGCTGCGGCGGCGGCGGCGCGGCTGGCGGCCCCGACGCCTGGAAGCCGCCCTGCGCTGGGGTAGGGTAGCCGCCCTGCGCCGGGGCTTGGAACCCGCCATGCGGCGGAGCGGGCCCCGGGGAGGGCGGCGGCGGCGCGCCAAAGTCCGCGGGCTCGCCGAACGGGTTGCGGCCGCCGGGGGACGCCGCGCTGGGCGGCGGCGGGTGCTGCGGGCGGTACGCCGGCGGCGCCGCCGCGCCGCTGCCCCCGCGCTCGATGAGCACCTGGCGCGCACGACAGCGCACGCTGTGCACTGGGGGGGCGGGGGGGGGTCCTGCTCGTCAGGGGCGCGTTTCCCGCAGGCCAGGCAGCGAGCGAGCTATTGTAGCCGGCCGCGACGACCATGCGTCCGCATGGCCTGACAGCGCCTGCCCCGGATGCGCCCGCACAAACAGCCGCCCCAGCTAGCCTTCTATCAAGCAGCTGGACCGCGACGCGCGCCTTCGCAGCCGGTTTGGCGCGCCGCGCCGCCGCGCGCCGCCGCGCAGCATACGCGCGCAGGGCGCAGGCCAGCACCGAAAGCTGCCCCGGACCTACAGGGCGCGGTGGCAGACCCGGCAGGGGCTGGCAGACGCGGCGGGCACGGCAGCAAAAGCCCTCACTCCTGCTTCAAGCAAGGCGGGTCAGGGCGGTCCACACGGCGACCGGCGCACGGCGCGCGCCTGGAAGGGGTCGGCGGACGCGGCGCGCGCGGCGGCAAAAGCCTCAACCCCTACCCCAAGCAAGCGGGCAGGCGGCGCGCGCACCTGGAAGGGGTCCGCGGATGCGGCGCGCGGCGCGGCGGGCGTGCCGGGCGCCGCAGAGGGCGCCGGCGACGGCGGCGGCTCGGGGCTGCTGAGCCCCAGCAGGTCGTCCAGGTTGAAGTCGGAGACGCGCCGGCCCAGGTCGCCCGCGCCCGACGCGCCGCCCGGCTGCAGCGCCTGCGCGGCCGCGCCGGGTCGGGGCCACGCGCGCCGGCGGCAGCGTGCGCATCAGCGTGGGACGCCCGCTTGCCGGCGGCCGCGCATTTGCCGACGCGCTGACGCCTGCATGCCCAGCGCACGCCGGGCGGCGGCGGCACAGGGGAGCGCGCGGCAGAGCATGCGACGGCACAGGGGCTGACAACACCGGCACGCCAGCAACGGCATGCCGCCCGCTTCAGAGCGCGGCACCTGCGCAGGGACGGGCGTCGCCGGGTCCGCGCTCGCCGCGGCCGCGGCGGCGCCGCCGGCGGCGCCGCCGAGGCGCGCGTTCTCCTTGAGCAGCTGCAGCAGCAGCGGAAAGAGCTTGCCGCTGCTCGCCTTGCCCACCTCTGACAGCACGCCCTGCGCGGTGCCCCACATGCGTCTACGCAGCCGCGCGCGCTCCCCGGCAGCCGCGGCGGCGGGGGCGCGCGCCGCGGCCGCTGCTCGCCGGCTCGCGCGCCGCTGCACGCCGCGGGCTGCACCGCAGCGGCTCGGCAGGCGGGGCGGGGCGCGCCTCCCACAGCCCCGCCGCGCTCGGCCCGCCGCCCGCGCTGCCGGAGCGGCTCATGGCGCGCGTGAGCTTCGACGTCATGGACTTTGCCGCGGCCGCCGGCGCGCCGTTGGCGGGCCGCTTGCGCGCCTTCTCCTGCTCCTGTGCGCGCACGGGCCCGCCGCTCGGCCTGGCGTTTTGGAGTATGCACAGCAGGTCTGCTGCGCAGAGCCGCCACCGGCGGCGCAGGAGCAACACCGCCACGGCCGTGCCCTGCTCGGGCACATTGAGGGCGACCCGCAGGCCCTGAGTTGGACAGCAGGGTACGGTAGGGTCAGGCGGCTGCAGGGGGCGCACGTAGAACTTGAAGATGCGCTTGAGCGCCATGAGCCGCAGCGGCCCCTGCTCCGGCGTCTTGTCCCACGTGTCCCCGACCGCCTGCCCCCGCCGCCGCACGCGCGTGAGGGCGCCTGTGTGGGGGCCTCGCGCCGCGGCCGCGCAGCGCAGCGCGCAGCAGCCGCGCCCGTGCGCTGGGCACACCCCCGCCAGCGCATGACAGCGTCGCACCAGGCACATGACAGCGCCGCACCAGGCGCGCCAGTCTGCAGTCTCTCACACCCGCCAGCATGAGGCAGCGCCGCACCAGGCGCGCAAAGCGCGTGCGCAGCTCGTCGAGGAGCTGCACGCCGGCCGCAGCGACTGCGGCCGCGTCCGCACCGTCCGGCGGCGCCGCCAGGCCCTCCTGCGCCGACGCCTCCAGCGCGTCGTACAGCCCGAACAGCGCCTCCATCGCCGGGCCGCGCCGGCCCACATCGCTGCGCGCCAGCAGCATATTTGAGCAGCCTCAGGACGTCAGCGTCGCTGTCCACGCTCTGCTTCTTGTCCTTCCTCCGCGTCAGCTTGTGCCTGACAGCCTCACTGTCCTCCAAGCGGCCCGTCTCAGCAGGGACCCGTGCTCTGCAGCCCGGCCCTCCCGCACATCTCACGGCCTCCGTCGTGCACCCGTGCGGTCGTTGTTTCTACCCCGGCTCCCTGCGTGCACGGCGCTCCAAGCAGCCCACGGTGGCGCCCCGCGGCGCGCCTCTTGAAGTAGGCGCGCCCGATCTCGTCGCGCAGCACGCGCAGCAGCACCTTTATGTCATCGCGCCCAGACGAGGGGTGCCGCTGCAGCTTGTTGACCAGCTCTGCGGGGCGCAGCGCGGCCGTCAGCGCGATCGCTGGCCGGCGCTGGCAGCAGGCTTGCAGGCACGGGGGCGGTGCGTGTTCTGCGCTGTGACGCGGGGGTCGCTTGGCGCCTGTAGTGGCGGACCGCGCAGTCCACACATCTTTACACCAGCTGGCCGTAAGGGCGCGCACAGCCGCTGCAAAGCATGCACGGCTGAGGCGACCATGGACCCAGGGTGAGGCCAGCATTGCGCGTAATCTCAGGGCCGGGTCGGCCGCCAGGAACGTACTAGCAGATCGTGCCCCAACTGCAGCTCAGGCCTCGTCCTGGAGCCCGTGCACAGGCTGGAGCCCCTGCACAGGCTGCAGCGGATGCGGCTTTCTAACCTAGCACCAGCGGTGCACATTGGGGCTGCTGGAGCACACAGCGCCGCTCTCAGCCACCACCTTGCCTCTGCCGTGCAGCTGCAAAGTGCGCGCACCAACAAACGCCTTGCCGGCCTCCCTGGCGTTTTCGGCATCGTCATCGTTGTATTCGTTCTTGACCACGCGCTGGAAGAACACGGCGGCGTACTCCGCGACAGATATAGCCTGCGCGTTGGCGCTCCTGGGGAAAACACATTGCGGCAGAGGCGCGCTTCCCTGCGCGGCAACCAGGCGGGGGCAGAGACCAGGCGAGGTGTCAAGGACTGCCTATTTGCAGAGTGCAGGCAGAGGCTTGGACCGCACAGGGCTGGGTGACGGCGGTTGGTCGGCGGACGGTTTCTTTCGCCCGCTCGCCATCTGCGCTGCGGGGCACGGGCACGCCGGTGGTCAGAAGTACCTATGTTTGTCTCAGCTAGGGCGCCGGACGCTCCTGCGCATGAAAAGACTGCATCTGCATTGCTATTCCCATCCATGTGCCGCGGCCGTGCCTTTGGCTGGAGCAAGGTTTGCAGTAGGGCATTCAGCAAGGGCCAGTGCTCAGCACGTCGGCGTCACAGCAGTTACAAAGAGTCACACATCCGACAGTACTCCTCTAGCACGGCAAGCACACGGCAAAATTGTGAGCATACACTGCCGCGCGGCACTCGTGCCGGGACGCTTACGGCGCCCAAGGCACCGGCTACAACCGGGGGTTGCGGGGCCGGCGTGTAGGGTGCAGCCGGCCCAGGGCCCACCCGCCGCCGGCGCCGCGGCAGCTGTTTGGCAAAACAGCAGCCCGGGTGAAGGGGAGGGGAAGGTGTTGGTACAACCGTCAATTGCACACTAACCTGCTTCGCTCGCGCTATTCCTGCACCCCACCCCACCTCGCTCAGCTCGCGGCTGCGCAGCCTGCCGGGTCGCTACCCGTGCGCTCACCCACGACCACGGCGCAGCAACCCACAACTCTTTCATGCATTGCCTGCCCAGACGGCAGGGCCGCCGCCCCGCGTGGATGTGCAGGGGCACTCATGCATTGCGCCCAGCCCTCGTGCCAGACCCCGCAACACACGCGCCAGGCATGCCCCGCAGCCTGCGCACAAAAAAAAACAATGGAGACGGGCAGCTCGCAGCATGACCGCCGCACTGCCAGGCTAGATCTCGAGAACGACAGACTCCTGCCGGCCCCTTGCATCTGCATGACAGACTCCTGCCCGGCCGCTCCACAAGCAGCCACACGCTCAACAGCACAGCCAAAACCCAGGCACACACCACGGTCTGCTGCTCCGGCGGCTGCAGCCGCAAGGGAAACACGCTCTAGCGAGCGCGCCGCACCTCCAGGCACATGGAGCCGCGGATGCAGCAATGTGCGCGCGACAGAAGCGCAAGCATGATGGCCTAATCATGCAGCCTCCCCGCAGCCGCAACGCAGCTGCGCGCGGTACGCCGTGCAGCGACGAGCTCGCACGTGTCTCCGACCCAGCGCGCTGGCCGCTAGGCCCGCAAAGGCGCGCCTGGCCCGTGCGCGCCCGCGCCGCTGCTGCGCAGGGGCGGTGCGCGCCTGGCTCACTTCAGCCCCGAGTGCATCTGCACGGCCGGGCTGCCCCGGCCTGCAGCGGGCGCAGGCGCGAATGAAACTGCGGGCGTGGAGCCCGCGCGCTGCAGCGCACGCGCGGGCCTGCGGGGCAGGGTCGGGTGGGGCAAAGCTGCCGCAGCGGGCGCGCTCGAAACCCCTCAAAACCCTGAGCGCAAAGCCATCGCGCTGCGGCGCGCGTGCAAGTGCACGGGCGTGTCGGGGTCGAGGTCAATGTCGTCGGCCATGTACTCGCGCAGCGCGCCGCTGCGGTTGGGGTGGCGCAGCTTCAGGATGGCCTTGGCCTCGATCTGGCGGATGCGCTCGCGCGTGACCTGCGACGCACCACCCCACAGGTGTGAACACAGGTAGACAGAGGCTCATGCTTGATGCCTCCTTCCTATCTTCCAAACTGTGAGCAGCGGAGACGCGCCAGCGCAGTTTCATACATGCCAGACACATAGCGCTCGGTCCAGGATGTGCGCCACCACCGTGTGCGCTCGAAAAGCGCACCCTGGCGGGATCCTGAGCTGCCCAAAAATTGTGGAGCGATGCGGTGCCGCCACGCGGCACTCGGCTGCATGCCGTCCCGGCCCCCACCGAGGGCAGAAAGACCTCGGCGCCTGCGCCCGGGCCGCTGCGCACCTGGAACGCCTGCCCGATGTCCTCGAGCGTGCGCGGGCAGCCGTCATCGAGGCCGTAGCGCGCGCGCAGCACGCCCGCCTCTCGCGCGCTCAGCGTGCACAGCACGTTGTCCAGGTCGGCGCGCAGCTGGCTGCCGGCGGTGTCGCGGTCGGCGGCATCGGGCGCCTCATCGCTCGGCAGCACGTCCGCGAGCGTCAGGCCGCTGTCGAAGCGCGTCAGCGGCGCTTCCAGGCTCGCCGGCAGCTTGTACACCTGCGACCGTTGGGCACGCCTGGTCAGGGTAAGGTGATTGAACCCTACCCCAACCCTAACTCACAGGCGCATGAGGCGGACGAGTGTGCGCGCGGCTGCCAGTCAGAGCTTGCAGGCTGGCACTCATAGCACGCTGCGCATTAAAGGACCACCGATCGCCGCACCTGAACGCCCTCGGGTACATCACATCATGCCCCAGGCACACCCAGTCCATCATCGGCTGCACAAATCATCAGAAGACGCTCCAGATACTCACTTTTGGCTTTGTGACCCTGTCCAAGAGTCTGGCCCCAACCAAGCGCGGGCGCCCGGGTTCGCACGTTCATGAGCATGGCCAGCTTCTGCTGCGTGATGCCGGACGCGTCGGCCAGCTCGGCGTTGCTCGGCTTGCACGAGCTGGCCTGGCGCAGGTCCGCCTCGGTCTTCTTCACCTTGGCCATCAGCTCGTGCAGGTGCACCGGCAGCCGCACCACGCGCGCCTGCCGCCACGCGCGCGCCCGTCAGGCGCACCGCGCAATGCACTGCAGCAAGCAGGCAGGCGCCCTCGCGTTTGACACGAGGACCTGTTTGACCTGCACCAATTGAGACAACTAGAGACTGCGTCAGCTGCCACCCGCAGCGCAGGCAGCGCGTCGCGCGCCCCAGCAGCTGCACCACTCACGCTGAATCAGCACCAGACACGGCCGTTTCGCTTTCACGGTCTGGCAGCGCAGCAGGCGAGCGTTTGGTCGGCGTGCTTGTTTGTACACCGCAAAACCTTTGTAGGAAACGTAAGGGAAGGTAACCAAAAAAGAGGGAAAACAGCAGGTGGCTGTCAGGCGGCGCGCCTGCTCGCTCAGCGCGCGCGTGATGGCCTGCCGGATCCACCAGTGCGCGTACGTCGAAAACTTGAAGCCGCGCGAGGCGTCAAACTTCTCGATCCCGCGCACCAGCCCCAGCAGGCCCTCCGAGATCAGGTCCGCCATGTCCATGCCGCGCCCGGCGTACTTGCGCGCGATGCTGATTACCAGCCGCTGGTTGCAGTCGATCATGCGCTCGCGCGCCGCCTGCCCCGCCTGCGCGCGGCGACTGTCGCTCAGCCCCCGCGCCTTAGCCGCCGCGCCGGAGCCGCCGCAGCGGGAGAGCCGCAGGGACCCGTGACCTGCAGCTAGCCTGCACAGCCAACAGCAGGCTGCTCGCGCTCCCAGGCAAACAAGACGCACCCCAAGCCACACCCGTTCGAGCGGCCCAAGCCCTGTCACCTACAGCCCGATCGCGCATCCTGCAGCACGCAGACCGGCAACCGCAGGCCGCTGGCACGGGGCGTGGCGCGGGCGCACCTTGATACACTCGCCAAAGGCGCCCACGTCGGCGTAGCCCGCTGCGGCGGCCCACTCGGTCATGTGCAGCTCGCGCCCCAGGCTCGCCGCCTCGCGCTCGGCCGCGGCCTCCAGCTGCAGCAGCCGCTGCACGCTCCCCGCCAGCTCCCGCTCCTCCTCGCCGCTCAGCAGCTGGTGCGCGCCCACGCCCTGCGCGCGGGGGCGGCGTCGGTCGGCGCATGCACGTTGACGAGCACTATGGTCCGCCACACTCCGGCCCCCCGCAGGTGGCTTGTAGCTGGAGCGGACGCACGAGCAGCGCAGACACACAGGCGCAGACACACAGGCCGTGGTTACCTTGTATGCTTATCTTCTGACAGGGCGAGCGGCATGGCGCTTGCAGAAAGAAAGCCGCAGAGTGCTCACAGAGAGGAAGCCGAAGAGCAGACAGTAGGCAGCAGGGGACGGCCGCACCTTGAAGAACGCAGCGATGTTGGTGCTGGGCGCGTTGGCCTCGCGCTGGCCGGCGGTCATGTCCGCCATGGTCGGCGAGCCGGCCTTGAATGCGGCGCGCGCGCCCTCGGTGTCCACGTGCCGCGTGCCCCAGCTCGCATAGGGCGCCGCGCGCAGCGCGGCGCTCGCGCGCGCGCCCGACACGCGCAGCGCCGCGCGGCCCGGCCGCTCTGCCCTGTCCTTGAGGTCCGCCACGGGCGCGCGGCTGCGCGCCGCGCGCTGCTTGGCGGCCCGGCGCGGGCGCGCCCCGGCCGCCGCCTCCGCGCCCTGCGCCGCTGCCGCGGCGGCCGCGCGCGCCGGCTCCGCGGCAGAGGGCGCGCTCGCCCGCGCCTGCTCAGCGGCGGCCGCTGAGGCGGAGGCCGCGGCGGCGGCGGCGGCGGCGGCCGCCTTGCGCTCTGCGCGCGCCGC
>JAABUV010007063.1_pt1 | contig 11936 bp, 9 predicted proteins | sample 5559971 | NCBI WGS metagenome assembly JAABUV01 (sample SAMN10711881, study PRJNA513362) | rock metagenome | isolation source: Antarctica rocks | place: Antarctica: Victoria Land, Knobhead nord | collected 2015-12-19
GTTCTCAACAGTCCACATCAGCATCGTCCCGCACGTCAGATCAATGCCGGCCAGATGGTAAACAGCTATGAACACTCAAGATGTTGAAGGACAGACACTGAGCTTTGGATCGGTTCAGGGAGGCTCCCAGACGAATATCAACAACTCCGGCAACCTAACACTCTAAGCCGGCAAGTCAGCAAAACCGTTTTGCCAATTTCCGCTGCGGACGTTGCGGGAATTGGCATTCAAGGACTTGGTGCGAAGAATGCTGCTACCGAAGCTCCCCTCCATAAGCCGCCATCGGGCGGCCCAGCTCGGCGCCCCCTGCGGCGCCCAAGCCGCAAGGCCGCGCCATGGCCCATAAGCTGACCCAGCCGCAGCGCGCCCTGTTCCGCCAGGAGGCGGTCGAGTTCCAGCAGCACGACCGGCAGTGGGGCCAGGTGGTGGTGGCGCAGTCGCTGCCGGCCAAGCTCACCGTCTGGCTCATCGCCATCGCCGCCATTGCCGCCATCGCCTTCCTGTTCCTCGGGCACTACGCCCGCAAGGAGACCGTAACGGGCTATCTCACGCCCGCGGCGGGCACCGCGAAGGTCTTCGCGCCGCAGGCCGGCACCATCAGCGCGATCTATGTCGAGCAGGGCCAGCGCGTCGAGGCCGGGCAGCAGCTCCTGAGCATCATGACGAGCCACACCGCCTCTGACGGCGGGGACGTCGACGTCGTCGTCCTGCGTTCGCTCGCGCGCCAGACAGAGTCGCTCACCGGCCAGATCGCGGCACAGGAACGCCGCACCGTGTCCGAGCGGGAGCGCCTGGCCGCCCAGCTCCAAGAGGTCGAGACCGAGCTTGTGCAGCTTGCCTCCCAGGTTTCGATCCAGCAGGAGCGCATCCGCCTGGCGGAGCGGCTCGTGGCGTCCGGCGCGGCGCTCGCCGCGCGCGGCCTGGTGTCGGAGATCGAGCAGCGCCGCCGCGAGGAGGCGGTGCTCGCGCAGCGGCAGAGCCTCAGCGGCCTCATCCAGCAGCTCGTGGCGCGCCAGGGCCAGCACAGCGAAACGAGCTTCGCCCTGGAGCAGCTCTCGACCGTCATGGCGGACAGGATCCAGAGCCTGCGCGGCGAGCTCTCGACGGCCGAGCAGCGCATCGCCGAGGTCAATGGCCGCCGCGCCTACACGATCCGCGCGCCCATCAGCGGCTACGTCTCGTCGCTGCAGGCCTCCCTGGGCCAGGCAACCGACCCGCAGCGTTTGCAGCTCCAGATCGTGCCCGGCGACAGCGCCCTGCAGGCCGAACTGTTCATCCCGGCCCGCGCGATCGGCTTCGTCAAGGTCGGCCAGGACGTCCGCATCCTCTACGATGCCTTCCCATACCAGCACTACGGCGCCTACCACGGCCGCATCGTCCGCGTGTCGAAGACGGTCCTGACGGGATCGGACATCGCCACGCCGGTCACACTGCGCGAGCCCGCCTACCGGGCGGTCGTCGCCTTGGACCGGCCAGACATCGACGCCTACGGCCAGCGCATCCCGCTGCAGCCCGACATGCTGCTCAAGGCGGACGTCATCCTTGAGCGGCGCACGCTGATGGACTGGATCCTCAACCCCCTCTTGAGCGCCAGGTTGCAGGGATGACCACCGCAGGGACGATCCAAGACCTGCTGAACTTCGGCGGCCGACGCCGGCTTCCTGCGATCATGCAGACCGAGGCCGCCGAGTGCGGGCTCGCCTGCCTCGCCATGGTCGCCTCCTACCACGGGCACCGCATCGACCTGAACACCCTGCGCCGCCGCCACCCGGTGTCGCTGAAAGGCGTAACGCTCCGCGGCCTCATCCAGGTGGCGAACGAGATGAAGTTGGCATGCCGGCCGCTGCGCTTCGAGTTCGACGGCCTGAAGCACCTGCGCCTGCCGGCGATCGTGCATTGGGACATGCAGCACTTCGTGGTGCTGAAGGCCGTCACCAGCAAGGAGGTCGTCATCCACGACCCCGCCAGCGGGATCAAGGCCTACCCGCTCGCCGCCGCGTCGAAGCACCTGACCGGCGTTGCGCTCGAGCTCTCGCCAACTGAGGGCTTCACTCCGAAGAACGAGAAGGCGCGGCTGCCCTTCAGGGTGTTCTGGGGCCAGATGCCCGGCACCGGCTCGCCGCTCGCCCAAATTTTCCTCCTCTCGGTGATCCTTGAGTTGTTCGTCATCGCCGCGCCGTTCTACATGCAGCTCACGGTGGACGAGGTGGTCGCCCGCGGCGACGTCGACCTGCTGACCACGCTGGCCCTTGGCTTCGGGCTGCTCATGGCCTTCAACGTCGCGACAACGGCGATGCGCTCGCACATCGTGCTCGTCGTGCAGAACAGCCTGCACTTCCAGATCGGCGCGCGGCTGTTCCACCACCTGGTCCGGCTGCCGCTCACGTTCTTCGAAAAACGGCACATCGGCGACATCCTTTCGCGCTTCCAGTCGATCGAGCCGATCCGCCACGCGCTGGCCGAGGGCCTGATCCTCGCCGCGATCGACGGCATCATGGCCTGCGCGACGCTGGTGATGATCTTCGTCTACAGCCCGACGCTCGCCATGGTCGTGCTGGCCGCCCTGGCGCTGTACGTCATCCTGCGGCTCGCGATGTACCGGCGGTTCCGCGACCTCAGCGAGGCCGCGATCCGGGCGCAGGCGATGGAAAGCTCGAACTTCATTGAGACCGCGCGGGCGATCCAGAGCCTGAAGCTGTTCAACCGCGAGTCCGACCGGGAGGGCCAGTGGCTGAACCGCCACGCCGATTTCGTCAACGCCAGCGTCCACCTCGGGCGCGTCCAGATCCAGTTCACGACGATCAACAGCGCGATCTTCGGCCTTGAGAACATCGTCACCGTCTATCTCGCGGCGCGGCTCGCGCTCGACAACTCCATGACGGTCGGCATGCTGTTCGCGTTCATGTCCTACAAATCCAACTTCACCGCGAAGGCGTCCACGCTGGTCGAGAAGGCCCTGCAGTTCCGGCTGCTCGACCTTCACCTTGAGCGGCTGGCCGACATCGCGCTCACCCCGGTCGAACGCGGGCACGACCAACCGCTCGCCTATGCGCGGCCGATCCAGGGCGGGATCGAGCTGCGCAACGTCTGCTTCCGCTACGCCGAGACCGAGCGCTTCATCCTGGAGAATGTCTGCCTGAGCGTGAAGGCCGGGCAGTTCGTGACGATCATGGGTCCCTCGGGCGGCGGCAAGACGACGCTGCTCAAGATCATGCTCGGGCTGCTGGAGCCGACGAGCGGCGAGGTGCTGATCGACGGCGTGCCGCTTTCGACCGTGGGCGTCCGGGCCTACCGGGAGCAGATCGCCGCCGTGATGCAGGAGGACCAGCTCCTTTCGGGCTCCATCGCCGACAACATCTGCTTCTTCGACCCGAACTTCGACCAGGACAGGATGTTCATGTGCGCGCAGGTCGCCGGCGTGCATGACGAGATCATGGCGATGCCCATGGCCTACAACAGCCTGATCGGCGACATGGGCAGCTCGCTGTCGGGCGGGCAGAAGCAGCGGGTGCTGCTGGTGCGCGCGTTGTACAAGGCGCCGAGAATCCTGTTCCTCGACGAGGGGACGGCACACCTCGATGTCGAGAATGAAAAACAGATCAACGGCCGGCTGCGCCGCCTCGACATCACCCGCATCAGCGTCGCCCATCGGCCGGACATCATGACCGGGGCGGACACGGTGTTGCGAATTGGCTAGGCCCGGCACGGTTCAGCCAATGGGGCTCCCATTCGCGACGGCCTCGCCCGTTACGCCCAACGAGCACGCCGACGCTGCCTTGGGCCGCGCCGTCGCCGGCATGCGTCCGGGCTGGATCGTGCTGCGCGGCTGCGTGCTGGGCGCCGAGCACGCATCCCCGGCGCGGGTGCGCTATGCACTGCTCCATGCCCAGGTTGGGATCGCGCTGCTGGACGTGGTTCCAGGCCCGACGACCTCGCACGCGGCAGACTGCTTAAGGCGGCAACTGGACGTCACCGGGTTTCACAAGGAATTCGGCCGCACTCTGCCAATTCTCTACTTTTGCGTGCCGCTGCGGGCGCTTCCGGACACCGGACGCCTGCTTGAGCACGAGTTCGGCCGGCAGCCCGCCTCCGCGCTGCCCCGCGACGGCGCATGGGTCGCGGCGGTGCAGGGCGTCCTTTCGGCGCAGCCGCTGGAGCGTGGCAACGGGCAGGCGCCCGCGGACGGCGCAGGTGGCCCGGCGCTGCGCCGTCACCCGCATGGACTTCAGTGTTCGGCCGCAGGGCGGCACTCTGGCGGCGCGCGGTGGCTCGCCATTTTTTGGTGCCTGGTGACAGCGACGGTCAGCGGGAGCGCCCTGCTGCTGCAGGCTCTGGGCCCGCCAGAAAAGACGGCCAAGTTGGTCAACACGGCGCCGCTTTCATCCTCGGCCGCCGAGGCCGAGGCTGGCGCCGAACTGACGGGCGCCGCCCCCAGCCCAATCGGCGCCGACCTGCAGCGCGCACTTATCGAAAACGACCAGGCGATCACAGAAGTCCAGATGCGGTTGAAGAGGTTCGAGCATGGGGCCGAAGCCGGCACCATCGCACCCGAGACGTCGCCCGCTCCCTCCCGCGGCGTCGTTCGGGCGCTGCCATGACAGGGTGCGAAAAATCGTGTGGTTTGCGAGCGGGACAGCGTGCTTTCTGCTGGTGAACGAGGCGCCGCGCGGGTGTTTTGCCGATTTGCGCTGTCCTGGCGGGCAAGAACCATGGTTCCGGACAGAGGTAGGGCAATCGCATTTGGCCCGTCTTGCCCTCGGCCTCGGGGAACTCGTCATTGCGAGCCGGCTTCGGCGCGGCAATCCAGGGCCGCATGGCCAATATAGGGACGTGAGGCCCTGGATTGCCACGTCGCAAACGCTTCTTGCAATGACGCAAGGGGGCAAATGCGATTGCCGTGCGGACAGAGGCCGGAAGGGTTGACCAGGTCGGATGCAGGCATGATGACAAAGCCTCCGCGCGCGAGCCGGTTGGCTGCTCGCACTCCAGGCGTCACATCAGGCAGCCGCCAGCGGCACCATCCGGATCACCACCCCCGAACCCGACAACAGCCGATGGGAGTTGCCGCCCTCAAGCCGCCAGCCGCCGCTCATCCGACGCCGACCACACCAGGCGCGTCCTCACCCCCGCCTGCACCGGGTCGGCGTCGTAGACGTCATCCGGCAGCAGCACCGACGCCGCCTCGCCGCCCTCGGTCGTGAGCGCGATGCGCACGGTGCCGCCCTGGTACTCGACCGCCTCCACCTGCGCCGCAACCCCGTCCCCGGTCCCCACCAAACGGCAGCGGTCGGCCCGCACCGCCACCGGCCCCGACGCACCCGGCAGCACATTGTGCCCGCCGATGAACCGCGCGACAAAGCTGCTCGCGGGGTGCCCGAACACCTCGCGCGGCGCGCCGGTCTGGCGGATATGCCCGTCCTGCATGACCACCATCATGTCAGCCAGCGCCATCGCCTCGTCCTGGCTGTGGGTGACATGGATGAAGGTGATCCCCAGCTCCCGCTGCAGCCGCTTCAGCTCCTCCCGCACCCGCGCCCGCAGGAATGGGTCGAGCGCTGAAAGCGGCTCGTCCAGCAGCAGCACCCGCGGCTTGCCCACCAAGGCGCGGGCCAGCGCGACCCGCTGCTGCTGCCCGCCCGAGAGCTGCGCCGGCAGCCGGTCCGCGAACGCCTCCATGTGGACCAGCGCCAGGAACTCGCGCGCCGCCCTGGCGCGCTCGGCGCTGCGCACGCCGCGCATCCGCAGGCTGAACGCCACGTTGTCCAGGCAATTCAGGTGCGGGAACAGGGCGTAGTTCTGGAACATCATCGCCGTGCCGCGCCTGAGCGGCGGCATCCCCGCGACGTTCACGCCGTCGATCAGCACGTCGCCGCCGCTGACGCCCTCGTGCCCGGCGATCATCCGCAGCGTGCTCGTCTTGCCGCAGCCGCTGGGGCCGAGCAGGCAGCAGTAGCTCGACTTCGGGATGCGCAGCGAGATGGTGTCGACCGCCGTGGCCGCGCCATAGCGCTTGCTCACCCCGATCAGCTCGACGTCGAAGCGGGGGTCCATGGCGGCTCTCCTCAAACAGGCGCGCGGCGGCACTGTCTGCGTTGTAAGCGCAAGACGAAGGCCAGCGTGACGCCGATCAGCAAGAACGACACCGCCGTCGTCACGGTGCCGATGGCGAACAGCGTCGGCGTGCTGTCGCTGGAGATCAGTGCGTAGATTTCGAGCGGCAGCGTGTTGTAGCTGCCGATGGTGAGCGTCGTGCGGGCATACTCGTCGTATGACAGGGTGAACGCGCCGACAGCCACGCCGACGATGCCGGGCAGCAGGATCGGCAGGGTCACGTGGCGCAGCCGCTGCCACGGGGACGCGCCGAGATCGGTGGCGGCCTCCTCGTAGGACCGGTTGAAGCGGGCGACGACGGCGAACATGGCCATCAGGCCGAACGGCAGCGTCCAGGTGAGCTGCGCGCCGAGCGCCGAGGTGAACAGGCCCTGCGGCAGGCCGAGCAACTGGAAGCCGAGGCCGAAGCCGACCAGCAGGCTGGGCATCACGAGGCTCGCGACCGCGACGTAGAACAGCAGCCCGGCGCCGGGGAAGCGGCGGCGGAAGCCAAGCCCGGCGGCCACCGAGATCACCACCGTCAACACGCTGACCACCGCCGCTAACGTGACCGAACGGCCGAACGACACCGGGATGTTCGCCATCTGGCCGGGCTTGAGGATGTCGGCAAACCACTTGGTCGACACGCCCACCATCGGGAAGGTGACGCCGCCATTCGGCCCCTGGAAGGACAGCACGTAGATCACCAGCATCGGGCCGTACAGGAACAGCAGGAACGCCCCCATCAGCCCCGCGAGCAGATAGAAGGTGTAGGGCCGCGGCTCCCGGTCTCGCGCCATCAACTCATGCGCCATCAGCCCACCAGCTCGCGGCGGACGTCGACCACCCGCATCATCCCCGCCACCAGCAGCGCGACCACCAGCACCAGCACCACGGCGCTGGCCGCGGCGGGAGGATACTGCATCGCCTGGATTTCGGTCGACAGCGCGGAGACGATGGAGGCGCTCTGCCCGCCGCTCATCCGCTTCACCACGAAGTAGTCGCCCATCACCTGGGTGAACACCAGGATGGAGCCGAGCACCATCCCCGTGCGCGACAACGGGAAGATGACGTGGCGCATCACCTGCCACCGGCTCGCCCCGGCGTCCCGCGCCGCCTCGATCAGCGCGCGGTCGATCTTGCTGAGCGAGTTGGCGATCGGCCCCATCATCAGCAGCGTATACAGGTGGACGTAGCTGACGATGACCGCGAAGTCGGAGAACAGCAGCACGTCGAGCGGATGGTCGACCACGTGCAGGCCCATCAGCATCGTGTTGAACACGCCGTTGCGGCCCAGGAAGGGAATCCAGGCGATCGTGCGGATGATGCCCGAAGTCCAGAACGGGATCGCGCACAGCAGGAACAATACCATCCGAATTGTGCCGCTACGGACGTGGAACACCAGGAAGTGGGCGATGCTGAAACCCAGGAACAGCGTGATGGCCCAGACGATGACGGCGAACTTCAACGAGCTGACATAGATGCGCAGCGTCGCCGGCGTGGTCAGCAAGTCGCGGTAATTGTCCAGCATGAAGGCCGGGTAGATGCCCACGCGGTCGTAGTCGAAGAAGCTGATGACGAGGAACAGCAGCGTGGGCAGCGCGAACAGCACCACGAGGATGATCGCCAACGGCCCCACCTGGAGCCACGACACCGCCCAGGGCGCCAGGCGCAGGGGGGGGAGCCGCAGCCGCCAGGTGCCCGCGCGCAGGCCCGCCGTGGTGTCGGACGCCATCAGGCCGCCTTGTTCAGCGCGTCGCGGCAGCGCATCAGCGGCATGATGCGGGTGCCGAACTGCTCCATGCCGATGACGAAGTCGTCGAAGGTCAGCATCACCCCCTGCACGCCCGGCACCGCGGCGACCTCGTCCAACATGGCGGCGATCTTGGCGTAGGAGCCGACCAGCACGCCCTGGTTGGTCGGCAGCTTGTCGCCGCCCATGATCTTGCGTTTGTTAGGCTGCGCGAACGGGTCGGTGCTGGGGTCGTCGCCGGACTGCTCGTCGCGCCAGGCCAGCGCCTCGTAGTCGGTGCCGGCCTTGTAGTGCTCCCACTTGGCCATGGCCGCATCGTCGGTCTCGTCGGCGATGATCATTGTCAGGATCAGCGCGCCGCACTTCCGCTCTGTCGCCTGCGTGGCCGCGACCAGGCGGGCGACGCTGGGCGCCACCGCGGCCGGCTGGTTGACCCCGAAGCTGTTGCAGAAATTGTAGTCGGCGTGCTCGGCCGCGTAGCGCGTCCCGGCGTCGCTCTGCGCCGCGCAGATGATCGGGATCGGCCGCGACGGCAGCGGGCTGCACCGGCAGTCGTCCATGGCGAAGAAGTCGCCCTTGAAGTCGGAGCGCCCGGTCGACCACAGCTCCTTCATGATGGTCACGTACTCGGCGCAGTACTGGTAGCGCCGGCGGTAATGGTCGGAGCCGGGCCAGATGCCCATCTGCGCATACTCCGCCCGCTGCCAGCCGGAGATGATGTTCACCCCGAACCGCCCCGGCGCGATGCTGTCGATCGTCACCGCCATGCGGGCCGCAACTGGCGGCGGCATCGTCAGCACGGCGCAGGTGGCGAACAACTGGATGCGCTTCGTCACCGCGGCCAGCCCGGCCATCAGCGTGAACGATTCCAGGTTGTGGTCCCAGAACTCCGACGGCCCGCCGAAGCCGTGCAGCTTGATCATGGACAGCGCAAAGTCGAAGCCGAACCGCTCGGCCTTCTCGACGATGGTGCGGTTGAGGTCGAACGACGGCATGTACTGGGGCGAGGTCGTGGAAATCAGCCAGCCGTTGTTGCCGATGGGAATAAAGACGCCGAGCTGCATGGGCGGTGCTCCTTGTCAGGACGTGATGAACTCGTTCCAGCGCCGGGTCAGGTAGCGGTCCTCGTCCATGACCGAATTCCAGACGGCGATGTTGCCGATGCGCTCCTCGAAGGCCCCGCCGTCCCGCGCCCGCCCGGCCTTTTCCATGAGCTTGCCGAACGGGTCGTGGATGTCCTCGGCGGCGGGCTTGCCGCCGTACCAGTAGTCCCACTCGTCGGGCTTGAGGAACTTCTTCGCGTTGCCGGGCTGCGCCGAGTAGTAGCCCTCTCGCGCCACGAACGCCCCGGCGAAGCCCGACGTGTACCAGTTCAAGTACTCGTAGGCGCAGTCCAGCTTCAACCCGCTCAGGTGCTTCATCATGCCGAGCTGGTAGCCCCAGCCGCGGTAGCCCTCCTTCAAGGGCTGGAACACGCAGGGGATGCCGCGGGTGCGCACGGCCGTCACCGCGGGGGACCACATCGACTGTATCACCACCTCGCCCGACGCCATCAGGTTCACCGACTGGTCGAACGAGCCCCAGAACGAGCGGAACTGCCCGGACCGCTTGATCTCGGTCATCAGCGTGATCGTCTTGTCGATCTCGGCCCGGGTCATGTTGCCCTTGTTGCCGTACTTGATGTCGCCCCGCGCCTCCACGGCCATGGCGACGTCGATCACGCCGACGGTCGGATTGTCCTGCAGCACGGCGCGGCCCTTGAACTCGGGGGCAATCAGGTCGGCCCAGCTCGTGACCGGCCGCTCCGTCAGGTCGGGCCGGATGCCGAGCGTGTCGGCGTTGGTGACGGTCGGCACGCTGGTCAGGAACTCGGTCGGCGCGGTCGCGAATTTCATGCCAGACACATCCGTCGCATACAGCACGGTATAGGGCGCGGTGCCCTGCGTGGAGGCCTTGCGCCCGTCCGCGTTTTCGCTGCGGGTGAACAGCGGCAGGGTCTGGTCCCACTGCTTGAACTTCGCGAGCGGGATGGTCTGCAGCACGTTCCGGCCGACCAAGTACTTCAGATAGGGCAGGCTGACATCGGCGAGGTCGATGTTGGCCGATTGGGTCAGGAAGCGGTTCAGCAGGTCGGCGCTTTCCGACGCCTGCATCGTGACCTTGAAGCCGAGGTCCTTGGCCGCCTGGTCGCCGATCGCCTGGATCGCCGTCACCGGCTGCCCGGCGTGGTGCAGCTCCACATCCTTGATGTTCTGCGCCCAGATGGTGGGGAAGCCGCGCAGCGCGCCTGACCCCGCGGCCACTCCCACGGTGGCGGATGCCGCCGTCAGCAGGCGGCGGCGGGACAGGCCAGGCTTCTGCGTTTCAGTCATGGCGCACTCCTCGACAGGGTTCAGGCGGCGAGCGAAAGGTCGCGGCGGCTCTGCATCAGCGGCTGGATGCGGGTGCCGAACTGCTCCATGCCGATGACGAAGTCGTCGAACGTCAGCATGGCGCCCTGCACGCCGGGCACCGCGGCCAGCTCGTCCAGCATGGCGGCGACGCGGGCGTAGGAGCCGATCAGCACGCCCTGGCTCGTCGGCAGCTTCTGCGCGGTCGTGGGCGTGAAGCGGCCGGCGACCGATTGCGGGTCGCGGCCTGGGTCGTTGGTCGCCTGGCCGTCGCGCCAGGCCAGCGCCTCGAAGTCGGTGCCGGCCTTGTAGTGCTCCCACTTCGCCATCGCCGCGTCGTCGGTTTCGTCGGCGATGACCATGATCAGCACCAGCGCGCCGCAGCTCCGCCCGGTCTTGGCCGTCGCCGCCACCAGGCGCGCGACGGGGCCTGCGATGTTGGCCGGCTGGTTGATGCCGTTGCTGGCGACGAAGTTGTAGTCGGCGTGTTCGGCGGCGAACTGGGTGCCGCGGTCGCTCTGCCCGGCGCAGACGATGGGGACCGGCCGCGACGGCAACGGGCTGCACCGGCAGTCGTCCATGGTGAAGAACTCACCCTTGAAATCGGAGCGGCCGGTTGACCACAGCTCCTTCATGATGGTGACGTACTCTTCGCAGTATTCGTAGCGGCGGCGGTAGTGCTCTGCGCCGGGCCAGATGCCCATTTGGCTGTATTCGGTTTCCTGCCAGCCGGAGATGACGTTCACGCCGAAGCGGCCCTTGGAGATGCTGTCGATCGTGACCGCCATGCGGGCGACCAGGAGCGCCGGCATCGTCAGCACGCCGATGGTGGCGAACAACTGGATGCGGCTCGTCACCGCCGCCAGCCCGGCCATCAGCGTGAACGACTCCAGGTTGTGGTCCCAGAACTCCGACGGCCCGCCGAAGCCGCGCAACTTGATCATGGACAGCGCGAAGTCGAAGCCGAACCGCTCGGCCTTCTCGACAATCGTGCGGTTGAGGTCGAACGACGGCATGTACTGCGGCGAGGTCGTGGAAATCAGCCAGCCGTTGTTGCCGATGGGGATGAAGACGCCGAGCTGCATGCGGGCTTCCCTTTCAATTAAATCGGGCACTGGTAAATCGGGCACTGGTAAATCGGGCACTGGAAAACATTGGCGGGCTCGTCGCCGAACGGGCGCGGGTGGCGCAGGCGCGACGTCATCGCCTCCACATGCGGGGCGGCGGCGCAGGCCATCTCGAACTGCCGGCCGGTCAGTGTCAGCCCGGCGTGGCGGCACGCCTGCGCCACGGCGGCCCGGCCCTCGTCGCCGAGGTCACTCACCGGGTCCGGGGGCGCCGGCAGCTTGGGCGGCACGGCGCCGGGCACGAGGGCGGGGCGGCGGTCCCGCCAGCCGGTCGCCCGCTCGTAGGCATGGCCGATCCGCAGCACGGTGGCGTCGTCGAACGGGCGGCCGGCGACCTGCAACGCCAACGGCAGGCCGCCGCTGCTGAAACCCATGCACTGCGACAGGGCCGGCCCGCCCGAGACGTTCCAGGGTGTCGTGAACGACGCTTTTTGCAGGAAGCTGACCGTGCGCCACTCCCCGAACGCCGGCGCAGGCCCTGGAGCCGTCGGGGTGACAAGCGCGTTGCAGCGCTGCCAAACCGGGCGCAGCTCGGACAGCATCAGCCGGCGCTCGCGCTGCGCGTCCATGTAGTCA
>JAABUV010007064.1_pt1 | contig 11933 bp, 27 predicted proteins | sample 5559971 | NCBI WGS metagenome assembly JAABUV01 (sample SAMN10711881, study PRJNA513362) | rock metagenome | isolation source: Antarctica rocks | place: Antarctica: Victoria Land, Knobhead nord | collected 2015-12-19
CGGGCGCGCTGCAGAACGTGCTGGCGATGCGGCGCTGGAGCGCCTGGGTCACGCCGGCCTCGGGCGCGCTGCTGCTCGCGGGCGGCACCTACTCGCTCCTGTCGCGCGCCTTCCCGGCGTGACCTCCATGCGTGACGGTGTGCAGCGCGGATGTGCAGCATCTGCTCATGAACAGCTACCTGTTTTATGCATGAGAATTGTGCCGTTACGGATTGCGCGCCGGTACTGCTTGTGAGTGCCGCGATCTTGAAACTGCGCCGCGTCAGCCGCCATCAGCAAGTTGTATGGTGCTGGTTGGGCGTACATTGGCGTCCCGCACTGCAGGGCTCAACCTGGACATGAGCTAGCCTTAGCTATGAACGGGGCTCTCCATGCGCAAAGGTGCACCATGAGCCAGAGCGTCGAGCACTTGCATGACACAGTGATCTGAGTGCAAATGCTCATAGATAAGCCCGTTTTGGGATGTTTGCTCAGGATGTGTCAATTGCCTTCCCACCTGCTGAATGCAGGCAGACGGCGCGACGAGTTTGCAAGCATGCTGCTGGGCGACATGAATCACACCATGCCTCTCAATAGCAGCAACATGCAGCAACTGATCTGAGGGCCTCTACCCCAACCACCTGCATGGCTGGTGGCACATACTCAGCTAAGACCCGGCCTCTGCGGGCGTCTTGGTAGTCATTGCATCTACAGCGTGCACAGCATCCTGCAGCTCCAGCCAGATGGCCTTGTATACCATCTGCTGCCTGCGCGACGGCAAGGGCGGCGCCTCAGCGTGCTCCCCGACGCTGGTCCTCAGGTGTGATTGCCGATGAGTCCAGCCAGAGCCTTGCTGAGATGGGTGCTGTGTTGCGCGGTGTCAAACATGTATCGCCGACAACAGCAGATAGCACTGCTGCTTGCACATCATGCCACAGTACATCTGTTATAGCAAGCGGAGGCGCGAGGCAAGTTCCTGCATCATCAGGACGCCAGCAGTCAGTGCTGGCAGGGGCCGTGCCGCTTCATGCTGCCCAGGCCCTCAAAGCGCGGCGAAACGACGTCGATGCTCACGTGTTGGCCGTCGCCAGACATGTCAGTCACGTTTACGCGCGTTGCCTCCAGCGCCTCTTGGATCTTGGACCTCATGCTGTCAATTAGCTCGCTGGTGATCTGGCCGGCCAGCGGGTTGACAGGCGGTGAAGCGCTGCCCTCCGGCCCTGAGACCTGTCGGGCAGGGAGCGTCTTGGGGGCTGCCACAGTTGCACTGGCAGTGACACCCATAGCACAGATGTTGAGTGCAACTTTCCTGCTCTATACCACCTCCCCTCGCTGCCGCACAGCCTGCTCACAGTGCAAGTCGTGCGCCACTTCTGCAATGTGACCACCACTTAAATAGGGCTCCATACAGCACTGCGCTTGTTGCACATGCTAGCAGACTGGACACGTACGCACCTGCAACGCCCGTGTGCAGCTTTGCAACCTCGTCCGACGTGCACATGCTGTGTGTCGCCTGTGCAAGCAGGTGCAGCGTGCTGGCCAGGGCGCTGCCAAGCGCGGAGAGCATGGCGCAATAATCTGTTGGCCACACAAGCTGTAGCTCATCATCCTGTAATTCTGCTTTGCACGCACTGCAACGCCTCCGATACTCAGATAGCTGCTACTGATCAATGTCCCCTTGCCTCCATTCTCACGTGCTCAGGCTATTGGGGTTGGGGGTTACCATCTCCCTGCTCAGGTGTGCAGGGAGTCATGCCAAGGCCTGTTTGCCAAGCAACCAACTTTCGTGTCCCACATGTAAATGTGGAGAAGCTGCATGATGACGCGTGTGTGGGTGCTGCTTGCTGGCCTACTGGCCGCCGCTGCCGTGCTGGGCATACCGCTGCTGGGGCACAAGCACTGTGACAGCCAGCAGGAGGTGGGTGAGCAAGGCTTTGCTCTTCTGCGTGGCGCAACGACGGACACACACACTCTGCATGCGCAGTGCGCGCAGGTGCAGACCGATGGCAGCAGGGCGCCTGTGAGGAGCGATGGTGCGCTGTGTGAAAGCAGCCAATGCATCTGCACACGGCGTCATAGAGGTTGAAAAGCATGACGTAAGCATGCATGTGCTGGGCGAGCAGGCAGCTGGGGCCTTGCGCCGCTGCTCAAGGAGCCCAACACAGCCTTGGAAGACTTCATCAAGGTAGGGAGCTGCTTGGCTGCAGCCGGCCAGGGCTGAAGTCATGCACGAGTTAAGGTGCACAGGTGCATGCATGGTGCATACACCTTTAGACACTTGATATAAGCATGCATGTCCCGTGCACCAGCACCCATGCTTGCGTGTACACTCTCGCTCTGCTAGCAGCGCTAGCAGCGCGACACGGCTGGGTGGCACGGCAGCGCTGCCGGCATGCCTTCGCGGGGTAAACAACTCGGGCGGCGCGTAATGCCGTGCGATCGCAGGCGCTGTCGAGCGTCGGCCTGCCCACGCTGGCGACCGCGGCGCAGCGCCTGCCGCCCGTGCACGTCGTGGAGGGCGACAAGGAGTTCACGATCATCGCGGACGTGCCGGGCCTGGGCAAGGACGACATCAAGGCGCGCCGTGGTACCAATCTATAGGCCAGTAGAGGGTGGGTGGTGCTGTTGTAACACAATGTGCATGCTGCTGGCGCATTGCCTTGTGCGTGCGAAACCTTGACTCGGGAGGTCATCGTGGCTCTGCCAGGGCGCTGCTAGGGCTGCAGCAGGCCTAAGGAGGTGCTCGGCGCCAGGTGGCCATCACCAAGGACGACTGGCTGACGATGTCGGGCAAGCGCAAGCGCGGCGACGAGGTCATCGCCTTCAGCGAGCGCTTCAAGCTGCCGCCCAACATCGACCCACAAGGTGGCGATTTGCAATGTTTGCGCCTGGGCTTTTACACGGCAGAGTGCGAGGCTGCATGTATGGCGCACCCGCTGCCGGCAGCAAGGTCCTGAGATATTGTCCAGCAGCTTCCTTGCCGGCGAGGCTGCTGACATGCGGAGCAGCAGACGCGGCGCCCAGAGCCATGAAAGTGACTTGTTGCGCGCGTTCCTTCACAAGATGTGCTGCTGCAAGGTGTTGCTGTTGCTGGGTCTGTGTCATATTTGCACTCGCAGCACAGCCTACGCACCTGGGCCCCAAGCTATGCTCCAAGCTGGGCCCCATGTGGCAGCAAGCGTGTCACCCGCGTGTCACCGCTGCAGATGCCAGGCCTAGGCCGGTGCTAGCGAAAGGTAGGAGGCTCCTCCACCCGTGATCTCCTGTCTTGCGATTTGTGTCATGGATCCGGCTGCATTGTGCATGGCAATGAACGCAGTTGCGAGCGGAGGAGCAGGGATCAAGGCCAAGCTCGAGAACGGCGAGCTGACCATCACCATCCCCAAGCTGGACTCGCCCATCCTGCCCGAGGCGCGGCCCTGCCCGCGCGCCTGCCAGGCGTCCGTGCACGTGCGCGTGACCACGGCTGAGCATGGGCCATTGCTGATGACCAGGGCTGAGCATGGGGCATCGCTGCATGCAGGTCCTGGAAGTCCCGGTGGAGTAGCAGCGACCGCGCGCGTGCTGTCAAGCGAGGCATGAGGATGCATATATGAGGATGCATAAGGTTGGCATGCATGTTTGACCATGTATCAGACGGTGTGGGGAAATGCGAGGTGCACACACCCCTGTAAGCATTTGCACACCTACTCTCGTCTGTTACAGCATCGTAGGCTGAGGAACATTTCACCCGCACAAGAGAAAAAACGCATTCACACCCCAAAGTGCGCGTCGCAGAGGACACGCATCATGCCATTGGCAGCCAGACAGAGCACACAGACGCAGACTCGATGACAAAATCAGAAGGCACCCAGCTCAGACAAGCAGCGCTGCCCGACATGGGTATGCTTACAGCCGCCTCCCAGCAGCCTGGCACGCAGGGCGCACGCGGCGAGCGCGAGCCAAATCGCAGAGCGGGAAGGCAGCTGCTCCACCGAGGGTGGACGTGAGCACGATCCGCGCACAGCACGGCGCACAGGACGGCCGAGCGGGGTATAGCGGGGCGGGCGGGCGCTCATTCGGACTCGTAGCCCTCGGTGGACGTGAGCAGGATCTGGCCGTCGCGCTTGATGCGCAGCATGCGCTGCGCGGCCTGGCGGCGGCCCTCGCTGCGCAGCGCCTGCACCAGCTCGTCCTGCGCGCCGCGCCGCGCACAACTCCGCAGTCAGCCGACCGGCAGGCCGCCTGCCTTCGGTGGCATCTGCCAGCAAGCCAGCCTTGATCTGCGGGTTCGTTTCCGAGGCCCTGCTCACAGACGGCTTTCCGACAGAGTGCGGAGTGCGGGCCGTCCCGTGCGTGTGCAAATCTTATCCCTGACGCACCCAGCAGAGCTTGCCCGCGCCTGCATGCAAGCTTGAAAGCGCTCTGTCAGGGCTGCAGCGCCTCCTGTGATGAACAGGGCGCCGAACGCGCCCGCACGGGGCGCGCCTGCGTGACGGACGACAGGTGCTGCAGGTCCTTCTCGTACTCGGTGGGGTCGAAGTTGGTGATGCCGCCCTTGACGCCGCTGCTGTTGTGCAGCTCGCACCAGAGCATCATCTTGTCGTACGCGCGCGCCGCCTGCTCCTCGTGGTCGAAGCAGCCCAGCGAGGTCGGCTTGCCGTTGCGCCTGTGCGCGTTCGCGCATCGTCACGCGCCACATGGCCGCTCTGAGCATGTTGGACGCATGGTGAGGCAGCAGGCTAGCAACGCGAGGTCCAAAACGCGCCCTTGACTCCTGGCTCAAGCTCGACACGCCGCAAAGGGACACGTCCACTCCACGCATCAGCTGCCCGGCAAGCGAGCAGGCACCGGCACACAGGCACGCCACGGCACATACCCAGCAGGGGCAGCACATGCCCAGCACGCGCATCAGCTCCTCGACAGGCAGCCGCACGAGCACACGGGCGTGCCACGGTGCATGCCCGGCGGGGGCGCGCGCCGGAACTGCGCCTCCCAGCGCTTGGTGGGGAATGTCTGGTGCACGCCGCGGTACTTGGACGTGTACGTGCGCCCCGACGTGTGCCCCTTGGCCTTGGACACCTTGGGCTTGCCCGCGTCCGGCCGGTCCAGCGGGTCCGGGCGCGCGCTGCGCCGCGGCGCCGGGCCGCTGTGCCGCACGCGCTTCACCATGCCCCAGTCCGGCACGGTGACGTTCAGCTCCTGCGCGCGCCCGCGCGCGCGTGAGCGGGGCGTTGCCACGGACGCTGACTTCATGCAGCTGCCTCCTGCGCGAGGGGCCGCTGCGCCCGGCCGCAGCGCGTCGCTCCAGCACCAGCGCACTCCGGCCTGGCTTGATCGCCGCCTGCCGCTCGGCAGGGCAGGCCGCGCATGGCACAACAAGGCCGGGCCGCCGAGGCCGCGCCTCCTCGATGTCGGGCGCGTCGATCGGGCGGCGCTTGAAGATGGCCGGCAGCCAGCTGAACGTGAGCGCCTGCTGCCGCAGCTGCTCCATCGACTGCTCCAGCGGCTGCGGCTCGCCCGCCAGCACGCCCGGCCACACGCTCGCGCTCACGCCGCCCGCCGATGTGCTGGGGCTGCGCGCCGCAGAGCACAGCGTTGGAGAGGGCCGGTCCATGGCTTGCACGTCCCGCGCAGCGGGGCACGGCGGGCAGCGACGCGCGGCCCATGCCCGCGCTTCACATGCTCGCCGACCAGTGTGCTCCACAGTCAGGTATTGGCGCAGTTGGGCTCGGGTGTGGCCAAGCGAGAAGCCTGTGGCAGTAAGGCCAGCACCCCCGGCCGTTGACTGTTGCAAGCCTGCCGACCTGCCAGTGCTGTGCGCCGCAGAGAATCCCAACGCACCCAGGGCCATCGCAAAAGGCTATCACAGGCAGCAGTATTTAGCGGGCAGCAGACCCTGCTACGTGTTTTACGACACCCGCAAATGTCTAAGCTGCGGCACACCGCGCGCGGCGCCCCCGCAGGTGCGCCGCGCGCCGCAAAGAGCGCGCCAGGGCACCCAGGTGTAAGTGCAAGCCAAGTGAAGGCAGCTCATGGCCCGACACCGTGTTGGTACCTTGCCGCCAACCCATGGAGGGGGCTGTCAGCCCCAGTCAGGACGTCAGCACGCCGTTGCCGGCTTGCTGCAGGTCACCACATACAGCCAAGCGCTGCTCGGCAAAGAGAGCAACAAGGCACGCACACCAGACATGTGCATCACTAGCAGGGATGCGTGCAGAGCGCCGCGCCTCGCTGCTACTGCGCTGCACAAGCCGCACGCGCAGGAGACTTGCAGGCACGCGAAGTGGGACAGAGGTGAAATGCAAAGACCCAAGCGACAGCTTCTACCAGGCTGCAGCAGATCCTCTTGTTGCCGTTCCATCCTTGCAGCCACGCCCATGCAACAGCGCCCAGCCGCACCTGGGCAGCCCTGCGGCACGCTCGGCCGATAGAAACGGGGCGGACGGCTGTGGCGACGGCATCGCCTCCTCTGGACCCGCCGCTGGTGCCAGAGCTGGCAGCACGGGCGCCTCTACCCCGACCTCCATGGCGAGCTGCACCTCCTTATAGACAGGGCTCAGCCAAGCCAGGCTGCTGTTGCTCGGCGTTTGTTCTGTAGCAGTCAGCAAGTGCAGCACAGCACCAAAGTATGCCAGGCACTGAGTGCTACTAGCTTGTCCAGCGAGCTGCACAGCACGCACTGTGAAGTGCACAGGCCTCCACACCCTCAGGCACCTAGACCTACTTGTCCAAAAAGTGACCGTTTGCGCTTGCGGGCAGGCCTATGCAGCTCTATCTGCCCTGTCTGTGCTCATACTGTAAGGTGTATTCACTTTTCTACGCCGCTATCTTTCCAGGGGACCAGGGCGCTGTCGTGCAGCAATGGGGGACGCGCCGGGCGATACTGACGGCGGCCTGCGCAAGAAGATTATCGCCATCCAGCTGGACACCAGCCTCACGGATGCGCAGAAGGCGCAGAAGCGACAGGCGCTGATGGCCGGCAAGTGGCTGGTTGCGCAGAAGGATGCGGATAGCAGCGATGAGGAGGAGGGGCCTGGTGCGCACTCCTACCGCACGCCGACACACATCAGCTCCGGCGTCCTCCGATCGCGCGCCGAACTGTTGACGCGTGTCCTGGGATTTTGAATGTTGAGCGGTCCTTGGTTGAAGCGCCTGCGCTTGCAGATGCCAAGGCGGAGAGCAAGGCGCCTGCAGCAAACGGCAAGGAGACCACCATCTTTGATGAGACGCTCAAGTGCGCGATGTGTATGGAGCTGTGCAACCGGCCCATCACGGTAGCCCCCCGCACCGGCCAGGCTTGGTTCCTGCTCCATCACACAGGATGTCCTGCCCACCCCCGCCTCCTGCGGCCACGCGGCAGGCGCCCTGCCAGCACAACTTCTGCCTGGGCTGCTTCAACAAGTGGGCCGCGCAAGGCAAGAAGACGTGCCCGACCTGCCGGCACCCCTTCCCAGCAAAGTGGGCCGCCAACCCGCGCATCAACACCGCGCTCACGTCGGCCATCCGTATGGCCAAGCTGGGCGAGCGGCCGGCCACGCAGCGCGCCGTCGCGGTGCGTTCGCGCATAGACGGGGGTGGCCTACTTTGCTGCAGGCCGTGTAGCTTGGACTACTGTGCGTGCACTCAGTGACACCGCCTTCAATGACAGCTTGACGACCCTCCAAAATGTCTCGCTCACCCGGGGCACACCATGTCTGCGAGTTAGCCAAGCGCACGCGAGTGGCTGCTGCTCACGTCAAGAAGTAGACGCGTGTCCTGGTGTCGCCGCTGTTGTCATGCTTGGCCAGGCGTATGTGTTGACTGTATTCAGGGCACGATGGACATGAAAAACACACAGATGGACGTCCACGCAGCTGACACTGCCCGCTCGCGCCTCCGCAGCGCATCAACGACAAGGACCGCCCGGACGAGGCGTTCACGACGGACCGCGCGGTGCGCGCCGGGCGCGCCAATGCCGCGTCCGGGCGCATCATGGTCACCGTGCCGGGCGACCACTTTGGGCCCATCCCGCCCGAGGCTGACCCGCGCGGCCTGGTGCGGGCCGCGCCTGCTTCCCTCTTCACTTGGCTTATGGGAGTCTGAGAGGCCATCTTGATGCATGGGGATTCACATGCTGGGGTGCGCCAATGGCTTGGCATGCGTTTGAGCAGCGGCCGCTTATGTGGCGGACCCCATGTGCGTGCATGTCTCGGGAAGCCATGCGCGCGCATGCGGGAGGCGCCGAGGCATGGCAGGCGCGCCGGTTGCACACAGCCTGGTGCTTCGCAACAGCAAGCGTACCGCTCGCGCCTGGCCGCCGCAGGGCGTGCGCGTGGGCGAGCACTGGAAGGACCGCCTGGACTGCCGGCAGTGGGGCGCGCACTTCCCGCACGTGGCCGGCATCGCCGGGCAGTCCGGGCAGGGCGCGCAGTCGGTCGTGCTGTCCGGCGGGCGCGCCCCGCGCTCTCTTAGGGTGTGACAGGCTCATGGTCCATTGCTCCGCTCTCCCTTGCCGGCGGCGCACGCGCGCGCGTCAACGCGGGTCCGGCAGAGCTGGCGCGCCGGGCATGGCACGCGGCCGCGCGCCGTGCGCGCCGTCACGGGGCGCGCCGCGTCAGCTGTCTGTGGGGGATGCTGCTCTGCCGCTGCAGCGCATTGCACACAGGCACCCAGTCCAGGCGCCTCTGTTGTATGGGTGACCACTCGCTGGCTAGGAATGATGGCATGCGCCGGCGTGCTTTCGTTTTCAGGCCGCCGTGGGGACTGGTGCAGACCAATATCAGCTGCACAGCGCCCCTCCTGCTGGCGCAGACCGATCGGCCGCCCATAGTGCCCCTCCGGCTGGCGCGCGCAGGTACGAGGACGACCGCGACGAGGGCGAGTGGTTCCTGTACACCGGCAGCGGCGGGCGCGACCTGTCCGGCAACAAGCGCGTGAGCAGCGTGCAGTCGTTCGACCAGACGTTCGACAAGATGAACAAGGCGCTGCTGACGTCCTGCCAGAAGGGCCTGCCCGTTCGCGTCGTGCGCTCCGCCAAGGCGCGGCGGCCCGCCCCTGCAGCAGCCGTGCACAGGTAACAGGTTTGTGTGGAGGGCAGCTCTGTCTGCGCGGCTGGCATGAGAGCTGGTGTTGCCTTACCGCATGTCACTACCTGCAGGCGCAGCAGCATCTGCTGTGCGCAGTCATCTGCAAACAAGCACCTGCTGATGATGTTGTTGACGTTAGCATACAGTTTGGCCACACGTGCGCTTGGTGGCCTGGCTGCACAGCGGCCCGCCTGCAGGCGTCACAGGAGACGCCGGGGTGCAGGAGAAGCGCAGCGCGTACGCGCCGGGCGAGGACCAGCCGGTGCGGTACGACGGCATCTACCGCATTGCGCGCGCGTACCGCAAGCCGGGCGTGCAGGGCAAGCTGGTCTGCCGCTACCTGTTCATGCGCTGCGACAACGAGCCCGCGCCCTGGTCCAGCGAGGGTGCGGAGGGCGGACAGCCTGCCCGGTCCGCGGTGCACGCATGGCTGCATGTCCAAAGCCCGACCCATGCCTGTAGCAGGTCACGCGAAACATGCATGATGGAAGCATGCATGATGGAGCCTGCCAAGGGTCTGACCAGGGTTCTGTCCGACACTCAATCATGCACGCATGGGCATGTGCGGTTGCTTAGCGTGTGAGAACTTGCTCCTTGCCTGCAGAGTTGAATCCACAGGCTGCTGATGTGCCGCTCAAGAGTTGCTTCATGCATGGACTGAGGCAGGACCGCGGGCGCTGGCAGCCTGCTGCCGTGTGACTCTCCCTGCTAACACCACAGTTGTGGGCGCCCCGCAGACACGGGCGACCAGGCGTGGGACACGGAGCTGCCGAAGGAGGCGCTGTCAGAGATCCCCGCCGCCAAGGGCACCGTGTTTGAGATGGGCGCCAAGGCCTGGTGGTACGGCCCTGTGCGGCCGCACTGCTGCTTTGCGCTTGAGGTCCTTGAGAGGGCAATACTGCCGCGCAGCAAAGCTTAACAGCCCAGTGCAGCTCAGTTCTCTCACATACGGGTCATAGGTGTCTGGCCTGACCTGCGCAAGGTTGGCATCACACCCGATCACGTCGCCTGGCTCCCTCTGGGATGGCATGGCTTGGGGCGAGGCAGAGGCCGAGTGGGGCGGGTGCAGCCGCCCCCGCTCAGCATGCAACAGGGCTGCGGCACATGGGCTGGCGGTCTCACAACTGGGTGCTGCAGGGACTGGGACGCCGAGAAGGAGGCCTGGGGCTGGACGCGGCCGCCCCCGGTCAGCACGCGCTCCAACACCGACCCCTCGGCCTCGCCCAAGAAGCTGACCTCGGCCCCTGGCCGCCAAGACCCTGGCCGGGGATTGGCCAGCGTTGCGGCGCGCCCGCCCGGCCCGTACCGGAGCATGCTAAGGGCGCTCATGCCTATGCCCTTAGGGTAGAGTGAGAGCCGCAAGGCAACAAGTGCCGTGGCCGCATGTGTACGAATCTGAGCTGTCACCTGCAGGTCCTCTGGTTCGGTACCCCAGTCACGCGCGTGCTTTCAGCCCGACCTCCCTCGCTGCGCGCGCGCGGCGCAGGCGAGCGAGCACGAGCGCGCGCTGCGCGAGTTCGTCTGCAAGCTGTGCAAGGGCGTGCTGACGGAGCCGCTGTCCACGCCCTGCGGCCACCACTTCTGCAAGCCCTGCCTGGCCAGCAAGTTTGCGGCGCGCGCACGCTCACCCGATGCCACCTTCCGCGCTCAGCTTGGGCTCTAGGGACCTGACGAGCGTGCAGGACATGCGCATGGGGCCCGTGCGTTAGGTAGGGCTTGACTGACATGCTTGCAGACGCTCTGTTACTCTTGAGCAGCTAGTGCAGCATGTAGCAGGCCCTTCACAGAATTGACTATTGAATATTTGGAAGGTTGAATATATGGCCCGGGTTTGGGCAGGGCCTGGACGAGGCCGAGGCGCTCGGCGCGGCCGGGCGGCGCACGATGCGCGTGCGCAAGGTCGTCAAGCCCTGCCCGACCTGCAAGGCCGACATCGCCGAGTTCCTCGCGCACGGCCAGGTCAACCGGTGCGCAGCCTCGCTGGACAGCCGAGCGCTCGCCGCCGTCCTGGCGGGCTCGCACCCCGTAAAAACCGCCGCCGCGGCAATTGGCCCCAGCTGAGCAGCCTCCTTTCCTTTGTGTACATATCTTCCTTGCGCACAGGCGGGCCAGGCCAGCCAGCTGGAGCGTGACTGTGTGGCGCGCACTGGTGCTGGAGTGCGGTGGCCTGCGGCAAGCTGCGCATGCAGTGGCAGCGCCTTCGCCGGGCAGCGCCTTCGGCTGTGCAGAGGGGCGCCGGCTGACACAGCCAAACTGAGGCGCGGCGGAGCGGGCGCGGCAAGCAGCATCGTGCACCAGCCGCCCTGTGCAGCAGCATGTCAGCGCGGCCGGCCGCTGGGCTGACGGTGCCGCCTGGCGCGCAGGGGCATGATCGAGGTGATCGCCAAGCTGCAGGCGGCCGCGCGCAAGGCGCAGGCCGACGCGGCCCAGCTGGAGGCGGGCGGCGCGGGCGCGGCGGGCGCTGACGAGGATGCCGAGGCCGAGGTGGAGGCGGAGGCCGAGCTGGAGGAGGCTGTTGCGGCGGCCGGCGGCGACCCCGCGCCCGCAGGCACGCACACAGACTGAGGCAGCGAGCTCGAGAGGCCGCGGCCTGACAGTGGTGTGAGGCAGGCCATAGGCAGGGTGGGCGGATGTCTGCATCTCTGCCGAGGTGGGATTTCGAGCACGGGCTTGCGCACAACTCATGAGCGGGTCTGCTCCCCCACACCCCGTACGTCGAAGGGGTTTGCCGACCGCGCTGGCCACGCGGGGGAGCAGAGGAAGCTGCGCGCGCCTGTGCAGCATGGCTGCCTCCTCCAAGCCGGCGCGGCGGTGCAGACCGCGGCTGTCTCGTCCGTCCCATCGCCTGCCCGTGCCGCTCGTGGTCGAGGTGACGTTGTCAGACGCTCGGGCGCGCTGTGCAGGCGA
>JAABUV010007065.1_pt1 | contig 11932 bp, 11 predicted proteins | sample 5559971 | NCBI WGS metagenome assembly JAABUV01 (sample SAMN10711881, study PRJNA513362) | rock metagenome | isolation source: Antarctica rocks | place: Antarctica: Victoria Land, Knobhead nord | collected 2015-12-19
ATCCTGGCCAGGAGTCGTACACTCCGCTAAAGGTCGAATACATTTGCGCAGACCACCCTGTCAGATCACTTTTCGCTTGCGACAAGGCGGCGGACCATACATTCGCGCAGGTGCGGCGGAGATCGTGCGCTCCGAAGCGCTCGATCCCGATCTCGTGGGCCGACTGCTGGACCACATCCCAGACCGCCCAGTCGCTCAGGGCCTCGCCCACCCGCTTACCGCCCTTCCGGATAGACCGGAGCAGCCGGCCCTCCTCGATCCCCGCCGCGGTCTGCCAGGCGTTGATCGCCTGCTTGACCCAGAGCGGAACCGCAACCGTGCGGACCCGCCTTCCCTTTCCCACCAGATCGGCCAGGACCGAGCGGCCCTCCCGCATCTGGATGGTCTGGACGTCGAGGTTGGCGAGCTCCTGCCGGCGCAGCGCGCAACCGACCAGGAGGGCAAGGATGGCGTAGTCACGCTTGCCCTTCAGGGAGGAGCGATCGGGGACCTGGAGCAGATCGCGGGCCTGCTCCCGGGTGAGCCAGTTTCCCAGCCTGGTTCCCTGCTGCCGGATATTCGGGACGTCGGTGAGGCTGGCGGCCTCGTCGACTCCGAGCATCCGGCTCGCCCGGGCTTCCGCTACCAGCTTCCGCACCGCCGACATCCGGACGTTAATGGTGGACGGCGCCAGGCCGTCCATCGAGGCTCGCCACTCCTGCAGCAGTGCCCGGTCGAGCGGCCGGCCGGCTAGAAAGCGGAACAGGCCGTCGAGCGCATGCCCGTAGGCCAGTTTCGTGGTCGGGGCGGAGACCGCGTCAAGCACCCGCCAGCGCAGCTCCCGCTGGGCAGGGGTGAGGCCAGGGAAAGGTGCGCCTGGGGGCAGCAGGGCCAGATCCGGGCCGCTTCCCTGCCCTCCTGAGCTCTCCGGTCGAGTTTCCGCTGCATCGGGCATGGAGGAAGTTTACCCCCGATAATTCACCTTGTCGTGGGTAATAATGCGTGTCGAGGAGCAGAATAAATGCGCGATCGCGCAGCTATTCCCTTCCCTCTCAGAAACCTCTAAACTCCATCCCAGAAAGGCTTTTGGCTAGCAGCTAGGAGCTAAAGGCTAGAAGCTACCTATGCCCCGCCCCGTCTCCTGGCTTCCCCGCCTGCACGAGATCCGCCGGTCGGTCGACAGCTCGGTCCGATCGCACTACGACCGCCACGACCTCCAGCGGCTCTTCGAGCTGCAGCCCCGCGCTGCCCAGAAGCTCATCGAGATGCTTCCCGCTGTCACCATCGGCACCTCCCGCCTGGTCGAGCGCGAGGCGCTGGCCAGCTTTCTTGAGCGCGTGCAGGAGGCGGAAGACACTTCGAGTCTGATCGAGCAGGTACGCCAGGAGAAAACCGCTTCCTCCCGCCGCAGCCTCCGGACCCTGGTTCGCCGCGATGCCGAGCCCGCCAGCCTCACCGTCACGCCCGAGGGCATGAGCCTCGAACGGGGCCGGCTGGAGATCGGCTTCCGCAACCTCGAACAGCTCGCCGAGAGCCTCGTCTACCTCGCCCGTCTGCTCGACAGAGACCTCGACGGCTTCGCCCAGGCCTACGAACCGGAGGCGCCGCCTCCGGCCGAAACCGACAACGCCGCCGGCGAGGTCCAAGCCATGTTCGGGGAGTTGGAGCAGATGGAGGCCGAGCACGCGGCTATGCGGTAGCCGGTGCCGCAGCCTCAGGCGTTGTCTGCGATCGTGTTGCCACTTTCTTGGAAGTCGCCTTTGCCGGCTTCGGCCGAGCGGCTCTCTTGACCGAAACCGGCATCGGGCGCTTCCCTGCCCCGGCTGGTCCGGTGCCCTTCTTTGCGGTGAGCTGCTTAGCCGATGTCTTCTTCGGGACCGCCGTTTCCTTTTGCTTGGCCCAGCGCAGCCGTTGTGCGGCGGAAATGCGCTCCCGCGCTGCCGTGCTGAGCTTGCGCCGGGGTTTTCCCGCAACCTCCAAGGGGTTGACGCTGGTTTGCTTGTTGGTGGAGCCCTTCGGCCGTCCGCGTCGCCGCGGGGTTGGCTCAGCTTCGCTCAGGAGGGCTTTGGCCCGCTCCAGAACCGCAATCTCCTCGTCCAGCGCCGCCACAATCCCGTTGGTGGTCATCCTGTCGTCCTCAGCTTCCATCCTATCCGGTAACTAACGTGGAATCAACGGTATCGGAATGGCTGTCGGCTACTGCCCTCCAAATCGACCGCGGGCTGCTCGTAGCGTGCGGGTGCTGCTCCCGCCTTAACTTGAGCAGCATCGGCGCCATCATGGATCGTCCCACCCGGGTCCGGTGCACCTTGGCATGGCACGCAGGGCTGACTGAGATCATCCACCGCTTCCCTTTGGCTTCACCCGCTTTCTGTCGACGGTTTGGGTCCTTCTTCGGGGCAGGGGGCAGTCCTAGGCGGTCCTACAGCGTCTCCGGTAGCGTGTAGAGCAGCAGATCAGCCCCTCTGGCACAAGTGGAGCTGGACTGCGTTGACCCCAGCAGAATGGCTAAGTCTTCCGACGTCCAAACTCGCGCAAGAGTCTTTCGGCCGCGTCACGCTCTTGTTGTGGAAGGCTTGCATCCCCGGCTATCGTTTCGCACTTATCGCGTTCGGCTTGAAACCACTTCAACAATTCAGCGTGCTCCTGCTCTTTCCGCTGCTTCTCTTCGGCAGCGAGCGCAGCCTGCCGTTCCATGCGCTTTCGGAACTCCTCGAATGTGGGTCCAATGAAAGACTGCGGCACGGTGGCGAGAATGAGGCCAGTAGGATTCGTGATGTTGCGGGTTTGACGAGTCAATTCCAGCTTCTCGCGTACGAAGAAAGCGATCTCCTCCGGCCTTGCGTCGGCGCGGACGCGGCGGCAGTTTCTCAGTAGCTGGACCGCAGCTGGTTCATCTACAGGCCAGTATCGATTCAGCGCCTGCGAGACAATTTGCAACTCCTCGCTTTCAGAGCCCTCTCCTCTTGATGAAGATGGCGTGATTGGCTGCTCAAACTGTTCAATTGATGAGGGCATACCTGGACGGCGCCTCTTCGGAGGGGCAGGCCGTATGGATGTTTCATCCCCTGGGGCCGGAACATACGCAGGTGATGAAACAAGCTCTTCCCCGCTCGGCGTGCAAAATACGACACCCTTATTCCGAAGCACATATTCGAGGCCGGCTGCGCGGCGTCGATCAAGTATTTGCTTGTACGAATAAACCCTATAGAGCCGCGCTTGGGAACTCATTGTTTCAAAATCTTCGAGAATTTCGACAGCCAGCTTCTCAAACAGTCGAGAGACATTCTGACGCACGTTCTTCTTAGCCATATTGACCTTGTATCCGATATCAGCAGCACCGATCCTGATGGTGCGGGACGAATTAGTGTCGCCACTCTCAGGACGGCCACCACGCCACATGACTTGGTAGATAGCCTCCTCACCCAAGGAGTGTCCATCCTGAGCAAGCAGCGCCCTGCGTACCTTGGATCTGCCTCGGCCAGGCGTAATGCCTTCTACACGAGTTCTCGAACCTCCCGAAAGTACGAGGGATTGATCCCCTGGTAACGTTTCACCCCCTAGGTACGTTATTGGATCAGGGGATCTTATGGTGGCTGGGGGTGTTCCATCAGCAGGAGCCTTAGCAGCACCTCTTTTAGCGAAAATGGGTGTCACTACGCCAACTCCACGGGCTCCAAGGAAGGAAGGAGGACCGGGTTCCGACGAGGAACCCGTTTCATCCCCTGGGGTTGAAACAGGTACAGGGGATGGTGCAGCCCCTGTACCTAAAACAACATCTGTGGATGTACGGTTTTCCAAGGCTGGGCCAAAGCTAACGAAGTTTCCGCTCCGTACATCCTCCGGACTAACGTCTAGGAACGACGTCATGCCCTTCAAAGCGGGGGAGAGCGCCGCTTCCTGGTAGTCCAGCGGCTCAATCTTATGTCTGCGCGAACTACGCTGCGACTGTGGCATTCAGATCATCTTTCAGAAGTGCCATTAACTCATCCGCCACTGCGTGGTAATCTTCGGCAGCTTTGCACTTTGGGTCGAAGTCAGTGAGGAACTGGCCAGCACGCGCGGCTTTGGTCACACTCTGATCCGTGCGAATACCGTGGAGCAGAGGAATCTTCATGCCCTTGGAGAGCCCATCAAGTCCCTCAAGAACGGTAGTGGTCATCGCAAGGCGCCGGTCAACCATCACGGGCAGCAATCCTACGGTTCGAATGTGCGCCTTCAGGAGTTGATTCAGTGACTTGGAGGCCTCGATCGAGGCCATTGCTCCCTGAAAAGAAAGGGTATCCATGCCAATTGGAATCAGAACACGCTCCGCGTAGACCATCGCGCAAGTCTGAAGCAACGTGATCGAGGGACTAACGTCGATTAGAACCACGTCATAGTCCTTCTCGACTTGCGAGAAAAGCTGAGAAAAGGCGTGCTCGCGGGCAACATTACCCATGAGGATCGTCTCAACCTTCGTTGTCTCACGGCTCGAGCACAGAACGTGTACCTTATCGCTGATCTTCACAATGCAATCGTCGAACCGGAGCTTCTGAATGACGAAGTTGTAGAGGCCATATTCCGGCTTGAGGCTTAGCACGCTACTGATCGAACCTTGCGGGTCGGTATCGATGACAAGAACGCGTTTCCCGCGGTCGGCGAACTCGCGGGCGAGGGTAGTGGTGGTCGTGGTCTTGGAAACGCCGCCACGCTGATTTGAGATCACAAGACGTATCATGCTTTGTCCCTCAGAAGTTGCCGGTGAATGGCTTCGACCTCTTCCGGTCGCCAGAGCCGATAATTGTTGCCGGCGTCGCGCGCTGGTTCCGGTAGCGTTCCCGCCGCTAGTTTGCGCATGAGGGTTCGCTGCGAGATGCCAAGAATCGATGCCACCTCCGTCGTTCTCAACCAGGTAGAGGTTTTTCGGGCAGGAGGTTTTCTCATATGTTTACGGTAGTGCACCAAACGTGGGGCAACAAGCGAATAGTACACAACCCATGACAAAACTAGATACTCCCTCGCGATCCGCATTTTAGACCGGCTGTGCATAACCATACGAAAAACAGGGAACGACGTCGCCGTGTCTAACAGTGCTTGCTTGTTAAACTAAGACAACTGTCCTAAGTCCTGTCCTAAAGTGGGTGGATGATATGTGCCCAGGGGGTGGGGATGCACCATCTGTAGGGCAGGGGATGAAGCGTTGCCCAGCCAGTACACGAAAGGTATGCAGGGCCAAGGCGTCAAAGGTGCCCAGGGGATGAAACGTTTGCAGGGGTCAATTAGGGGATCGCAGAACTCTGGTGGGAGTAACGCAATGGCTCAGCTCGAAAAGCAAAGGTGTTTCAAGAGTGGGAAGAGGCAGACCGTGCGCATCCCGGTACAGTTTCGTTGCGAGGAACGAGGTCTATACCCGGCCGCGACCAGTCCTGTCCCAGAGTCCGGGCAGCGTGGCTGAGATCCTCGCCGCGCTCTACCATCCAAGAGGCCAAGAAGCGACGGCTTTCAAACACTGATGATAAAGTTTGGCCAGCATCAATGTTCTGTCGTGGGGCCGCGACGAAGCCGAAGCGTACGGGTTACTCCGAGCCAAGCTGGAGAGGGCAGGCCGGTATTGTTCGAGACGCAGGGGTTTACCTCGTGGACCTATCGCATTTCTAGCAGAAAATCTGCAAGGCAAGGATCTAGGCTCAGGTTGACTCCAAACCTCTCGAATGTTTATAGGAGCAGCCCGGTTTGCCTACTATCGCCGGCTTACACACAGCGTGTATGTCTCCGGTACGATCACACGATGAGGCTCCGGTCTCAGGTGAAATGGTTTGCGCTGGCGGCAGGATATCTAAATGGTGCTAGGGTGTGCGTAGTTGTAGGCAACGACGCCGCACCGGTCCTTAGCACCGTCAGGGTCAGCGGTCGCCTTGCTTGAACATGCAGACGAGCTCTGATGGCGAAACAAGTGGGCCGAGGCGCAGCCCCTGTATGCCAAGGCGGAACACCTGTTCGAGGTCCAGAACCAGCCTCCCAAAGCTCTATACGCCCAGGTGAGCCAGGTTCCCCCAAACAATTCAGCATCCAGAACACAATCCCTCAGTTGACTGATGACCTCCGAACCACACGAGCACAGGAACACAAGACGAAGAGACCAGACCTCGCATCCTCACCGTCCGGGGGATGCTTCAGACCAACTACGATGCTGCCCAGGATCGCGCAACGTGGCAACAGGTCGGCGCGCTCGCGATCAAGCTGCATCACTACGAATTGGCAACCCGAGCCGAAGGCGAGCAGGGAATCGCTGCTTTTCTCTTCGGCGACGTCGATACCGCGAGGAAGCAGGTAGTCCGAGCATGTTGTGAGCGCCGGAGCAAAAATAGGCCATGTATCGCTGCGTGAGTGGCGGTACATGGCGGTGTAAAAGTAGTCCACTGCCGGGATAGGGTTTGCATGGAACGTTGCGAGAGCGACGCGATTCATGGGACACCGGAGGATGTTCAAGGTGGAGCTATACGGTCGTGTGCGTCGTGCGGTGCTGGTGGCGGGACGGAGCCAGCGAGCGGTGGCTCTGGAGTTCGGCATCTCTCGAGACTCGGTGCGGAAGATGCTGCGCTACTCGGTTCCGCCAGGGTAGCCATCACCCCGAGCGAGCTTCTAGCTGCTGCTCTCCGGCATCGTCCAGATCGAATCATCATGGGTGAGATTCGGAACGAATGCGGCTATGACCTACTCCAGGCGATGAACACCGGACACGGCGGCACACTCTCTACGATCCACGCGAAGTCAGCGAAGGACGCTCTAAATCGACTCGCGAACCTCGCACTGAGCGCACGAGCCAACCTGAATCATTCCTTTATCCGTTCCGAGACCGCCGAGGCTATCGACTTCGTTCTGTATTGCGAACGGGATCAGAGCGGCAAGCGTCGAGTGCGCGAACTCATCACTGTGAGCGGGTATTCGCACGATGACAACACCTTCCAGACTGAAGAGCTGTACCGAGCTCCCAACGCCCACGCAGCCTAACCGAGAGAGGAGCAAAAGACCATGGCAGCATTGCTGAACATACAGATTACGAGGAAGGTGACCATCACTTGCTCACTTGAAGAGTCAACCGCAACTCAGGTTGACCAGTACGCAGCATTTGCAAAGGTTCCAGCAGATGATGTGGTGAATAAGGCTCTTGAGTATGTGTTTACCAAAGACCGTGACTTTCAGCAATTCAGGGAGACAAACCCGAACGAGAAAGCACCGGCAGCTCTCAGGATAAAGAAGCCCATCATCGCCGCAGTTGGTGCAAAGAGAGGGCGCAAGCCGTCATTAGTCGCCGCAGACCTGAGATCAGTTTCCGCATGAGGGCCATTCATGCGGAGCTGATCGCTCCACATGAATTGATGACGCTTTAGGCGTCATGGAACAGCAACGACAACAGCAACAGCAAAGGCAACGACAAAAGCGATGTGCTGCGCACATGGAGAAGGTTGACACTCCACCCCTTCCAGGGTTGAGTTTCAAGCGCAGATGTTCACTATGGTAAACACCTGTAGAACCAGAGACCTACAGCTTATTCGAACGGCATTTTCGCAGGCAAGGGAGACGGTATGAGCAGCGAAGACCTCGGGATTACGAAGCGTTTAGGGCGCTTGAAAAGTGGTGATAGCCGCACCAAGACAGTTGGGTCGCGACTCACAGGTGGCGAAGAAAGGGAGCTAATTGCCGCAGCCGAGCGCAACGGCAGAAACGTCAGCGAATGGTCGCGGGAGGTTCTCCTACGCGAAGCTCGCCGGTCGAAGGACGACGCTCTTTTCACGGAGGTAATCGCGATCAGGATGTTCCTCAACAACCTGCTGGGACCAATCGCCGCCGGTCAGAGGGTGACGGAGAAGAACTACGTAGAGATCATGGAGAACGTGAGACTCGGAAAGCGCAACGCTGCCAGAGAAGTGATGCAGCAGTACACGGAAGCAGAGCAAAAGGAGCAGTGATGGCAAGTGAGTGGGGACGCAAAGAAACGATCTTCTGGCCGCCGCACGTTCCCATCTGGACGTACAGCGCCGTGCTTCTAACCCTCGTCTGCACCGTGCTCTTCGGCTGGGAAAGGCTCATTACTCTGTCCACCTTGCAGCGGTCGTACAGCGCGGATTACGTGCGATCCGAGATCGGACAACTCTTCCACCAGCACGGAAAGTACAGCCTCCTCTACTTAGAAGGCGGGAAAAAAGCTCCCCGGTTTGCACTCCCTACCGATTTCGAAACCGGACTAACGACCCTTCCAGACGGTAAGACAATCCCCGTAGTGCTGGCTCAGCAGGCGACTGACGAGGGCTACCGTTACTGGAAACGCGGAGCGGAGCAGAGCTACTTGGACGCTTCCATGTTCGGTTGGCTACAGCGCACGATCTTTGGGGGCAAAGGGCATCTCGCCCTGTACTCCGTTCCCCTTGGAGAAGGGCTAGGCGTGCTCCTACTCGCCCTCTTCTGTGCCATCCCCGCCGATATAAAGCGGTTCAAAGAGATCAAGTATGGGCGGCGGCTGAAGGGTCCAGTGATGGTGACGCCGAAGGAGTTCAATAAGGTTCTGAAGACGGACGGACTTGCGATCAAGACGGACGACAAGGGACTGCTCATCCGCATCCCCAGGCGCTCCGAACCTGCCCACATTCAGGTCATGGGGGATACAGGGGTCGGGAAGACAACCCTGCTCACACAGATGCTTCAGCAGATCGAAGACCGAGGCGAATTAGCGATCGTCTACGATCCAGCAGGAGAGTTCACGCAACGTTTCTGCCGGCACGAGCGGGGCGACTGGATTCTGAATCCGTTCGATGCCCGATGCTCCCACTGGTCACCATCGAGCGAACTTCGCAGCCCTACCGAAGCCCGGACAATTGCCGCTTCGCTCTATCAACCGACGAAAGACAGAAAGGGCGAGTTCTTTACCGAGACCCCCCAGAAAGTGTTCGCCCATCTGCTGAAGTACCGGCCTTCCGCCGAAGACCTGGTCGCTTGGCTCTCGAATGAAGACGAGATCGACCGGCGCGTCAAAGGAACCGAAATGCAGTACATGATTGCCAAAGGTGCGGAGCAACAGCGGAGCGGCGTACTCGGTTCCATGGGCCTGATAGCGGACAGTCTAAGACTCCTACCAACGAAAAAACAGTCAGACGGGCGTGAGTGGAGCGCGACCGATTGGGCCGACAAACGTAAGGGATGGATCTTTCTTACGTCCAGCGAAACCGAGCAGGAAGCCCTTCGCCCGCTTCACTCGTTATGGATCGACCTTCTCATTCTCCGCCTGCTCACTCTCCCCAAGCCAGGTCAAAAGCGGGCGTGGTTTGTGATTGACGAGCTTGCAACTTTGCAGCTCCTACCGCAGTTCCATACCGCCCTCACCAAGAGCCGCAAAAGCAACAACCCAATCATCTTTGGCTACCAGGGCAAGGCTCAATTGGAGGTGATCTACGGCCATCTGGCAGAGGTGATGCTGTCTCAGCCTGCGATCAAGATAGTCGCCAAGACAGCGGAACCGAAGGCCGCTGAATGGGCCTCAAAGCTTATCGGTAACGTAGAAATCGAGCGCGTCCGCGAGAGCATCGCCCACGGCAAACGTGCGGGATCGAGCTTCACCATGGATCGCCAGATAGAGCCGCTGGTGATGGATTCAGAGATTCAGGGCCTAGACGATCTACACGCCTTTATGAAGGTAGGGAACTACGTCTCGCGCTTCGCTTTCCCTCACATGAACGCACCGATCATCGCCAAAGCCTTCGTTCCCCGCGACACCGACAAAGATGCATTCTGGCTGACCCTTCCCGAAGAAGAGAAGACCCCGACACCGCAAACACCCACGCCGCCAGACCCCCGTGAGCAGGCGACTGGCCAGGTAGGTTTACACCTGACGCCGAAGCCCGAACCTGTTCCAACGGAGGCGCCAGCCCCACCCGCGCCCGCTTTAGAACAACACTCGCTCCCGTTCAGGCCAGCAAGCCTCTAAATCCATGCTGACTATATCGAAGCCCCTCAGTTCAAGCCAGGCGCAGACGTATCACAAACTGGAGTTCACGTCGGAGACCCAGAGCTACTACAAACAAGGCGGCGCGGTCGAAGGGGAATGGCAGGGGCAGCTGGCCGAGAAGTTCGGTCTAACGGGTGAGGTGAAAGCCTCAGATTTTGCGCTCCTCACCGAGGGCAAACACCCCCAGACCGAAGAGCAGATGGTGAAGCATCGGGCGGTCCAGGAGTACGTGAATGCGGACGGCACAACGACCAAAGCGGTCGAGCATCGGGCGGGGTGGGACGCGACCTTCTCCGCATCGAAATCCGTCTCTCTCACCGCTCTGGTTGGCGGTGATGAACAAGTCAGGGAAGCGCACGACGAAGCCGTAACGATCGCCCTTACGGAGCTGGAGAGATACACCCAGGCGCGGATCGGCGGCAACAACCAGGCCGAGACCACCGGCAAGTTTATCGCTGCGAAGTTCGAACACGACACTGCTCGCCCGGTCGATGGTTACGCCGCGCCGCAGCTTCACACCCATGTCGTTATCTTCAATGTGACGGAGCGGGCGAACGGATCCACTCGCGCTATCCAGCCCCAGAGCTACTTCGATTCCCAGAACTTTGCGACCGCCGTGTATCAATCGGCCCTCACCTACAAGCTGCGCAGCAGAGGGTACGAGATCGAGGCCGGGAAGAGCGGCGCACCGGAGATCAAAGGCTATTCGCAGGAGTATCTTGACGCATCCAGTCCCCGCTCCCAGCAAATTCGAGAGCACCTGGAAAAGACCGGAAAGCAGGGTCCAGAGGCAGCTCAGATAGCCGCGCACGCGACCCGCGACGGCAAGCAGCTTCTTACTCCTCAAGAAGTCCTTACAGCGCACAAAGAGATGGCGGCGACGTTCGGCAACCAAGCGCAAAAGGTTGTTGCTGAAGCCCGCCAACGCGCCCAGAACCAGGAGCACAGACCCGAAGAGACCAACCGGGCGAAAGAGGCAATCAGCTACGCGCGGGCCAGCAACTTCGAGCGCGAGGCGGTCACGGACGAGCGCACAATCCTACGCGATGCGCTCCGTCGTGGGATGGGTGAGACAACCTACGCTCAGGTTCGAGCAGAATTCGACGCACGGCAAAGCCGAGGCGACTTCCGCCAGACGGAAGGCAAGAAACATGACACCGGGCGCAGCTTCACAACACCTGAGACCATCGCCCAGGAGCGGGCAAACGTGGCCCATGTGATGCGCGGCCAGAACACCTTTGAGCCGATGATGACGGCTCAGCAGGCTACCGCCCAGGCCGGAACAAGATCGTTCCTAAACCCCGCGCAGCGACAGGTGATCCAGGAGGTTTTGATCTCCCACGACCGCATCCACGGCTTGCAAGGCTTGGCCGGAACCGGCAAAACGACCACCCTTGAGGCTATCCGCGAGGGCGCGGAGAAGAGCGGCTACAAGGTCGAAGGGTTTGCCCCATCATCCAAAGCGGCAGGCGCACTTCGAGAGGCAGGCATCAGTGCGAACACCCTTCAGAGCTTCTTAGTTCGCGGGAAGGAGAAAGCCCCCGCCGATCCAGCCGAGCGGCACCTTTATATGCTCGACGAGTCGAGTCTCGCCAGCACGAAACAGATGCGGGCGTTCCTTGACAAGGTAAAACCGCAAGACCGGGTGCTCGTCATCGGTGACACCGGCCAGCATCAAGGAGTGGACGCCGGACGCCCATTCGAGCAGATGCAGGACGCCGGAATGCGAACCTCCCGACTGGACCAGATCATGCGCCAGAAAGACCCCGAGCTGCTGAAAGCAGTTGAGCACCTTGCGAAGAAGGAGACCGAAATCGGCGTCAAGATGCTAGCCGACCAAGGCCGGATCGTGCGATCGCTAGTGCGCCGGGAGACCGGTAAGGAGTAGCAGGTGCAAGTCCTGCGCAGTGAAGGCATAGCAAACCACACTGGCCCCGAGTCATGCGTGGTGCATCGCGAGGTGTACGGCGA
>JAABUV010007066.1_pt1 | contig 11928 bp, 19 predicted proteins | sample 5559971 | NCBI WGS metagenome assembly JAABUV01 (sample SAMN10711881, study PRJNA513362) | rock metagenome | isolation source: Antarctica rocks | place: Antarctica: Victoria Land, Knobhead nord | collected 2015-12-19
CTCGCCAGCGCGGCGTCGGCGTCCTCTCTTATTTCGGGGCAGCGGGCCAGCACGTCGGCCAGCGCCTGCGCTTGCACACGGCGCTGACTGCTCCCTGTCGCTGTGCAGAAGTGGTAGAGGTTTGCGGGGCCAGTGTGTGACCCCTTGTCCGGGCCAGGTGGGGCACCCACCGCAAGGCCCTCATCAATGTCAAGCACAGCGCGTAGCCCGGAGGCCTTGCAGACAGCGGCCGCGGCTGCAGCCGGCTGGCGCCTGGCATGCGCGCGTCGCTGCAGCCAGAAGACGGCGAGCGCTGCAGACGCAGAGCCCAGAACGCTGCCGGCCGCGAAAGCGATGCATGCGTCCCTGGAGTTTACCAGCTCAGCCAGGCGCTCCTGGGCTGCGTGCAGCCTCTCTGTAGCCATGGCGTCACGACGGTGACCGGCCGCATTGAGCCGTTTATAATAAGAGCCGCGCTGGCGCAGTCAGGCCTGTTGTGCCCCTGAATGTGGGGGCCGCAATGTGTCCGCATGCATGCACATGCTCTCCCCGGCGAAGTACAGTGAGGGATAGAACTGGTCTGTAGCTGCTCTCCTAAGTGGCACCGAATTGCTGCATCGCTATTGCTGCTTGTGTCAAGCGAAACTTGGCAGTGAGCCTGCGTGTGTGCTGTTGATGGCCTGCCACACAAGGGCGCTCGCGCACACTTGTTCTTGCCGCTGCCTTGACAGAGCCGGGCCTGGTCTGGCCGGCGCACCCCTCAGGCACGACCTGCCTGTCTGACGATTCCTGTGTGTGTTTGTGGCTGCTGTGTCAGCTGGGTCTGCGTAGCGAGGCAGCTGTCGCTCAGGCGCTTGCTCGCTGGTGCAGGCATTGGAGAGCCTGCGCAGCCCCTGACAGGTGCCTGGGGCGGAGCGCGTATGCATGCAGCGCGGGCGACCGCGGGGCAGCAGCCCGGCACAGGCCGCAGCAGCACCGGGCGAGGGGTGCAAGCTGCCGGTCAGTGGTCGTACGCGGGATCCTAGACTCATACAGGAGGGACGCGGGGCTGCCCCAGCCCCACAGCGGCGGTGCAGATGAGAGCGGGAGCCAGAGGCAAGCGCCGAGTGCGGAGCACAGTGGGGCGGCCGGCGGCGGCGGCGGCGACGACGCACCCTGCCCTGTTGAGTGCGTCACGGAGCTCAAGTCGAGTGCGAGCCTGCGCTTCTCCCACGCTTGCAAGTTTTCTGCAAGCGTGCTGCCAAACACTGGGGCAAGTATAGAAGCACTGGTCAGTAGTGGGTGTGAGCAGCCACTTGCTTGTATGATTGCTTGTGTGAAGTACCCTGTTTGCAGCAAGCGCTTGTCATGCGTGACTGTGCCTGGCTCCCAGCCTGTGACGCCCGCGCGCTGTGTGCGCTCCAGTCGAGCAGTGGCGCGACATCCTGAGCACCACGCCCGACCAGACGCTGATGTGCGCCCCGGCTTTGTGCAGCTCGTCATTTGCTCTGCACTCTAGGCATGGCTTGTGGTGCTGACAGTGGGTCGACGAGGTCTTGCGTACTTCTGTCATTACGGTGGTCACTTGACGAGGTTTACGAAAAGGCAGCGGCCTGGACTCGTATGAGCTGGGCGGCCGCCCGTCTGTGCAAAGCTGTGGCAGTGGCGCATGGGGACCTCGAGGCCACTGGCGCCCCGCGCGCGCAGCGTGGTCGACTTTTACAAGACCAGCTGCGGCGCCTGCCGGTACATCCAGCCCGGCTTCCTGAAGCTGTGCCGCGCAAGCGCCGAGGACCCGACGGTCAAGTTCCTGAAGCACAACTGCATGGACGAGTGCGCGGCCGCCGCCTTCCCAACCCGCGCAGCACCTCCCTTGGCCGCGCAAAGCGCGTCTGCGCGCTGTGCTGCTCGCCCTGTCGTGCTGGCCGGAGATTTGTCGCATGGGCTCATGCGAGCGCATGTTGCTGCGTGGTCAGTCGGCGTGCAAGGGCTGGCGTGCAAGGGCAGGTGTGCATGTGTTCCAAACCCCAACCCTAACCTCTCTGACTGGCCGACGCGCAGGTTCGAGGAGAAGAGCGAGGTCGCCGACGAGCTGAAGATCCGCGCGGTGCCCATGTTCTGCTTCTTCCGCGGCGGCAAGCTGGTGGACCAGTTCGCGACGCGCGAGCGCAAGCGCATAGCCGCGGCGATCAACCACCACGCCGGGCATGAGGTGCTGCAGGCGTCGTGACGGGGGCCTGCTGGGGCCGGCCAGCGCGCGCCACTCTGCGGCCGGCGGAGGCACAGCTCACCGCAATAGTGGCTTTGTATAGCGAGGGAAGGATTTTATGGAACTGACGAGGCTGCAATCTGATCGCCTTACGGGCGAGCTGGCAGAGCCGCGGTCCGGCACACGAAGCTCTGTAGAATTCAGTGTCCACACGCCTTGGTGCGATGCTGGCGGCGTCCTTTTCTGCAAAGTGCGCTGCTACATCCGGCCTCCAGGGCCATCTTCCTGATGCGCATTGCATAGCATTCCATGGGTGGCTTATAGGACCAATGTACAGTACGCGAGGGCCTGAGCGTGCTTCTGCCTCAGGCCAGACAGGAACAAACAGCAAGCCGCCAAGGTGAGGGCGTAGGGAATGCATACACGAACTCGTACTTTTTTTTTGAATGGCCTATACTCTGCCGCTATGACTCAAAGCCAAGTGTTGGCTGCTGTTTTATTCAATGGCCTATACTCTGCCGCTATGACTCAAGCCAAGTGTTGGCTGCTGCCTATAGAGTGTAAAACTGAGGTCACGAGTCAAACGGTTATTCAAACGTTTGAAACAACCTCGGACCTCCCGCCCAGCTCCAGCGCGGTCCCCCTGCATGCGCAGCTAGCTGTGCTGGCTATGCATGAGCCTCAAAGTGAGCTACGCCATACCTCCCGTGCATGCTTGTAAAGCGCCTGGAAGTGCGCGTCCAGTGTAGAAACTCCAGCAGCTGTGTAAGTTTGCTCACAGGCCTGGCAGTGACAGAGACTGGGCAGCACGGAAAGCTTGGTTCCTGTATACAACTGCAAGGAACACAGTGCAGTTGCGTTTGCTGTGCGAGGCCAGACAGGATTGCGCCATCGCTTGCCTGTCGCGCGGCCTGATGACAAGTCACGCATACGTCTGTTGTACCTGTGGCACGCAGGTGCGTCAGCTGCTGTCCTGGGTTGGCAAACAACAGAATAGCATAGAAGCTAAGGGGGGGGCGGTTGTGCAGTTCTCCCACACGGAGGAGGAGCCGCAGTGCTGCCCCATCTGCGAGGACGAGCGCCAGTACGTGGCCAAGGGCGGGCAGAGGTGCTGACTGCCTCCCGGGAAACCACAAGCGCTGGTTGCTCTGCAGGCTTCTTTGGGAGGTGCAGTGTGCGCGTGCTTCATACGCCTGGAGAGGGAACTAGACTCTGTCGCAGGTAGATGTGCAGTGTGCACGTGCTTCGGGTGCCTGGTGAGGCAACTGGACTTTGTCGCAGGTGGACAACGCACGAGCGGCTCCTGGCAGAAGGGCACCGCAACGTGAGGAGGGAGGAGGAGCTGTGCGTGCTTGGCATCGGGACCGAGCCGTCCTTTGCTATCGGCCAGCGCGCCCTGCTCATCCAGACTGGTGCGCCCTGGGGTGGCGGGGGTGGGCCGCCTTTTGCTGCAGGCCAACCAGCGCGCCATGGGTAGCGGGGTCCTGCCCTTATTGGCAGACACGCCCAGCTCGCCTAACTTGGTGCGCTCAGAAAGACAGGGCACTGTAAAGTGTGCACAGGCTCTGCTCAGTAGCAGTGCAGCGACGCCTGACGTAAAGTAGCATGACACATGGCACTGCTCGTCGCCAGGCAGGCGCTGCTGTGAGTGCGGGCGCTCGGATACCTAGTCGACATGAGTGTGCTCGACCGGGGGGCGTGCGTGGGCCAGGTTGGCCACCAGAGGGCGAGCCTCTCACTGCCCCCGGCGTGCGCAGGCGAGGGCAATATCTTGTGGGACTGCATCACCATGCTCGACGAGGATACCAAAGCGCACCTGCACGAGCTGAGCGGCGTGCGGGCGATCGCCATCTCGCACCCGCACTTTTACTCGCGCATGGCGGCCTGGGCGGACGAGTTTGACGCGCGCGTGTACGCGCACGCGGACGATCGGCGCTGGGTCATGCAGCCCAGAGCGCGTCACGCACTGGACCGGTACGGGGCCAGGCCCTTCGAACGGTTGCGAGCAGCTGAGATGCATCTCCATACGGAGGCTTGTGCAGCTCATGCGTTGCGGAGGTCGTGCGAGCGCGCTCCACGGCACTGCGCCTGCTGAGTGGCCAGCTGCTGTCCAGCGCCTCCCGGATGTAGAGCATGTGCTCGGGCGGCGCCGCACGCATGCACGCGCGCGCAGGCGACCGCATGGAGCTGTTTGGCGGCGCCACGCTGCTGCGCCTCGGCGGCCACTTCCCGGGCAGCGCCTGCTTGCACTGGCGGCCGGGCTGCGGCGGGCGCGGCATCCTGTGCACGGGTGCGCCACATGCGCTCCAGCCCGGCCGGGCGCTGTGAAGCAGGCGCCCATGCCCTGGCGGCCGCGCTGACGCCGCCGTAGCGGGGCGCGCTCGCCTGTCAGGCGAACGCTGGCAGTTGCATCTCTGCTGGAGCCTGACGGCCGCCCCCGCCCCGCAGGCGACACCATCCAGGCCGTGCCGCGCGCCGGCTACGTCTCCTTCATGTACTCGTGCGCCCCAAGAAAAGGAAACTGTCGGTTGCCTCCTGGCAGCACGGCCGCCGCAGCAGCTGTCGGCCCGCTGCTCCCGACGCGGCAGCTCGCACACTTAGTGCGCATGCGAGCGCGGGCCTGGGTCTGCTGGGCTGATCGCCGGGCAGGGCGGCACGCGGCGCGCGCCGCGCGCAGGTACCCGAACCTGCTGCCGCTGCCGGCGGAGGAGGTAGAGCGCATCCGCGCAGCTGTGAAGGGCTGGGGCTTGGACTTTGACTGCCTGTACGGCGGTGCGCCTCCCTGTGCGCCTGCTCCCTAACATCGGCCGCTTTCCCTGCTTGCCAGAGCGCGCCTTGTCTTGCCTACCGCGCCGCGCATGGGTCACCTGGGCGTGTATCAGACGTGGCGGATTTACCATTTGATGCATGAGCCTGACTGTGAGGCGCAGGTTGGTTTGGGCGGGCGGTGCCCACGGACGCGAAGGCCGCGGTGCTGCGGTCCGCGGACAGGTATGTGGCACTGCTGCGCCGCACGGACAAGCGGCACTGGAGCTCGTAGGAGGCGTGCGGGAGAGCGTACGCTCGCACAGCAGCACTGGAAACATGCACTGTTCATCGAGCAGAGAATGTTGTGCAGAAGAGTGGGTGCTTGCGCAAATGTAGTAACTGCAAGGTTAATGCCTGTCATGTAAGGTACGTCATCCAAATGAATCAGCACTAGATGTAGTTAATAAATGGTCGTGTCAGGAGACACCGGGCCCTCAGCTGCTCAACATCGGTCTGCAAGCAGGGCGTGGTCAAGGTCCCACAAAGTGTTCAGCTGCAAAATTGCTGCTCTGCCAGGGCATCACTCGCGGTCGGGCAGCGGCGCGGGCTCCGTGTCGGGCTCGGGCTCGTTGATCTCGCGGCGCCTGTCCGGCGAGCGCATGGGGTCGCGCTCCGGGTTTGGCACCTGCGCGCATCCCGCCGCTGTTGATACAACATAAAGGTGACTGACTTGTGTGGTTTCTTAAAGATGTGCTCTGTACGAAGGCCCCGACACTGGCTCGCACGGGTTTGGAGTTACCGAGCACAGGGCGCAGTGGACAAGCAGTAAACAGACAGAGCGCTCACCTCAGGCATGTCTGGCCGCGCGATGCGGCCCGGCCTGGGGGTTTCAGCGGGCCGCGACGGGCCCGGCGGGCTCTGCTCGGGCGGCTCAAACTCCGGGGGCGCGCCAGGGAACGAGCCTGCGCAACTCTGGCCACGCTTAGGAAAGCAGGTGTATGCACTAACTTTGCTCATTGTTTCATGCCAAAACAAACACTTCAGTGCAGCACAGCACCACCAACGCAGCAGTGCGTAATGGGCGGGCTACCTGGTTGCTGCTCTGGTGGCGTAAACTCGGGGGGCACGTTGGGCGTGCTGCTGGGGTCGCTGGGGGGCGTCCAAGTGGCCACCACTGCGGAGCGGGCCGCGCGAGGCAGCAAGCGTGTCAGCCGCTGAGTCGGACGCGCGCCTGCAGCATACAGCAAGCCACCGCTCAGAGCGCCAGCAAGCACGTACCAGGTAGAGCACAGCAAAGACCTGGGCGCAGCCGTTGACAATGTGTGGATAAGTACACTCGCCTAGGACGGGCAATCAATGCAATTGACAAAAGGATCAGCTGCCTCGGTGGTTAAAGGCGAGAGGGGGAAAGCATGGTTTGCAGCACGCCTGTGAAAGGCCTCACGGCTCGTGCACGCGCGGGCGTACAGCACAGCTGTGCAGCCAACTGGGCTGCGGGTGCCATCGTGACTGGGAAGACACGGAAACACCGCCTGCTTTCTCTGTTGCAGTAAACTTTGCAGCCCTTTCCCAATGGTGTAGCTCGGTAGAGGACAGTCTCGCTGGTTAAGCAACCCTACACTTATGTGAACAGCTGGGAGGCTGCGGCAGTGTCGAAAGTTTTTCTGGCAGTGCAGCTGTGCAACTACTGTGCATCTTTTAGGACGCGCTTTTCGGTGAGTAACTCGTCCTGCACTCTGTGAATATCGGAGGCAGGAACTTGCAGCACCGCTTGAAAGTGAGTGCCTCACGTCACTGCGCTAGCACCGGGACTACTTAATTAACGATGGAGTATCGCCACCTTGGTCGCACTGGCCTGAAGGTACGCCTGATGGCCTGATGATGATGAGTAGTCCTCTTGCAGCATGCTTTATTATGTCATAACTGGGCTGAACTGACAAAGCATCGCAGATTAAACCGATGCCTGATTAGCTGCGCAGTTGTATAGCACATGGTCCGATACACCTGTGTATGACGCTGTTGTTGAGCGTGTGTGGTGGCCTGTTGCGCAGGTTTCTGTTTTGTCCTACGGAGCTTGGGTGAGCCCAGATGTGAACTGCTGTGTGGCAATCTGAACGCTCCACGTATGGGGCTATGCGTGGAGACTGTTGGGCATGAGCCGCTACAAACGTATTGCAGGTGACCTTTGGCAACCAAGTGGGCGTGCCGTTGGCCAAGAAGCTGCTCAAGCAGTGCTATGACGCGGGCGTGAATTTGTGCGCCCCGCTCTTCGTCCTCGTGTCCTACTGCGCTGCTTCATATTGCACCGCTGAGGCTGAGGACAAGGTCCAACGCAAGTGCGTCCAACCGTGCCCTGCACCGGCCGCAGCTTTGACAACGCGGAGGTGTATGCCGACGGCAAGGCCGAGGAGGTGCGTAATTTTGTCTTTGTGAGTGTGCATCTTGTCGACATATTTGCAAGTACCAGGTTTGACGTGGCTCGTGGCGCTTGCAGGTCATGGGGCAGGCCTTCAAGGTGCGCGAGCTGCTCCAGGTCCTGGCTGCGCCTGCTCGCCCGCGCATGCCGAGCAGGGCTGAGCCCGCGCGCGCGCAGGAGCTGGACATCCCGCGCAGCAGCCTCGTCGTGAGCACCAAGATCTTCTGGGGCGGCAAGGGCGTGAACGACCGGGGCCTGTCGCGCAAGGTGCTGCCTCTGTATGCTTAACTGTGTGCCGTGCCCGCCGGCTGTGCATGCACAGCTACGTGCTGTGCTTGTGGTGCCGGGCGCACTGACCTGTGCGTGTGCCACTGCAGCACATCATCGAGGGCACCAAGGCGCGCCCTGGAGCGACGATGCGCACTGGCGGTATCAATGGTTTCTCAAGTTGCATGGTCATGGAGCACGGCTATCCTGCTACCATTACGGAGTGCTGGTGAGCTTGGGCTGCTGCAGGCGGCGCTGAAGCGGCTGCAGATGGACTACGTCGACTTGATCTTCTGCCACCGGCCGGACACCACCACGCCGATCGAGGAGACCGTGCGGGCGATGAATTTTGTGATCGACCAGGTGGGCGCCTGCTGCGCGACAAGGCGGCCTCTTAAGGCTTGTAACTTGCTGATTGAGCTTTGTGATACATGTAGGGTCGCATTCTGTGATACAGGCGTGGTGCCTGCCTGCGTGCATGCTGGCACTCTCAATCGGCTGATGGCACCTCAGTGTGCATCAGCGTGTGTGCTCAGCGCCACGGTGTGCATGTGTGCTGACTGGAGGGCGGCGCGCGCAGGGCTGGGCGTTCTACTGGGGTGCGCTCGCATGCTTGCCGCACCAGCCCCCTACCACCCCTGTTCAGAGAAGGCGTGATCTGCACAGCTGCTACATAAGTGATGCTGTCACTGTAGGCATGTCTCTCCTCGCGGGTTGTCCTCTTCCCTGCATGGCGCAAATGCTGCCTCGTGACATAGGGCCATTGGAGGTCTTGGAGGGCCATTGGAGACTTTGAAGAGCCCTCCTGGCTGCGTGGCAAGCTGCTGACGGGGGCGGGCGTGCGGGCAGGCACGAGCGAGTGGACGACCGCGCAAATCACCGAGGCCTGGGGCGTCGCCGACCGGCTGGGCCTGATCGGCCCCGCCATGGAGCAGCCCGAGTACAACCTGCTGAACCGAAAGAAGGCGCGCAGGCGCTTAGCCAGAGACGGGGCTGGGCTGACTGGGACCCCGCCTCTGACCCACGCTTGCCTGGAGGCCTGCTGATCTGGTGGTGCATAGCGCGGTTCCAACGTATGCACACACCTAGCAGTGACTGTGCTGCAAAGATCAGCCACCGTATGTGCAGTCCATGCTGCACATCAGGAGGTGCTTGTGCAAAGTGTGCAAAAGTGTGAAAGGAGTGTACTGCTCCTCAGTGCCTGGCGTGTATGAGCATGGTCCGATGTTGCCTGACGGTGGCGCGCGCGGGGCCCGCCAGGTGGAGGGCGACTTCCTGCCGCTGTACAAGGCGTACGGGACGGGCCTGACGATTTGGTCGCCGCTGGCCTCGGGCCTGCTGACGGGCAAGTACAGCAAGGACCATGTGCCGCCCGACAGCCGCCTGGCGCAGGAGATGTACAAGGCGCGCGCGCTCGGGGGAAACCCCCGTAAGAAAACTTGTAAATAAGAATGCCGGGTTATGAGCTGGTAGTCTGGTCAGACTGCTCAGCAGGCAGTCTGGTGTCAGGCAGTGACAGACTGGTCAGCCTGTCATTGTGCTCAACACTATCACTGAAGAGGCCGTGCGCGACGGTGCGGAGCCCCGCCCCGCGGTCGGTCGGGTTGCATGTGATCTCGCTGCGTCATGTGTCGACAGGCGCAGGCGTGGCCGTGATGCGCGCGCGCCAGCGCGCACCGCCCCAAAAGGTGTTGTCAGCGCGAGCACCTACGTCGCCATGTGCGTGCTTGCAACCACAGTCCAGGCAGCTGGTGCCGGGCCGGCTGCGGGCGCCGCGTGTCCCAGCATGATACATCACGGCGGCTACAGACTGTTGTGCTCAGGGGCATTCAGGTGCTCAGCCCAGGGCATTCGGGTGCTCACGGGGGCGGCGGGTGAGCGGCCGGCCGGCGTCTCGCGCAGGGCGGGCACTCGGGTGCTCATGGGGGCGGCGGGTGAGACGTCGGGGTTTTGCGCAGGGCCTGCGCGAGAAGAAGCTGGCGCAGGAGAACCTGGACAAGGTGGACAAGCTGAAGCCGATCGCGGAGAAACTGGGCGTGCCGCTGGCGCAGCTGGCGCTCGCGTGGCACGCCGCCCGCCCTCACTCGTCTGCCCTCACTGCGCGTGACCTGCTGGCTGTGAGCGCGCGCCCGCAGTGTGGCGACGCGGAGGTCTGGATCGAACCGGGCGTGTAAATAGTGTCTATCATGCGCGTACGTTGCACGTCTACTGATGTTTGACTGTGCTTGGCTCTGCGCACCGCCCTCCCGGCGCTCTGCACAGGAGCAACAAGGGTATAAGCTGTTAAGTGGGCAGCAGCGTGATAGGCGCCTCTGCTGTGTGCGTGCAGGTGCGTCAAGAACCCGCACGTGTCCACCGTCATCACGGGCGCGACCAAGGAGGAGCAGGCGCGCGCGCGCGCGCGCGCAGATGCGCTGCTTTTGGCACCTGCAGTGCATTGAAGAGGCAACGTGGTAGCTGCACGGACGTGCAGCGTGTGCTCTTGCCGAGCGTGGCAGCGTTGTAGCCATGCTGGCGGCCATTTCGTTGCCCGCCAGTGCGCCGCACCGCCGCTGCATGGGGTTCCGCAGACAGTGCAGCCTGCGCAGCTCAGCTGCCCCTGCTGCGCGCGGGCGGCTAAGGCGCTCAGCCGCCCTGCTGCGTGCAGGTGGCCGAGACTCTCCTGGCGCCCAGCTGCCCTGCTGCGCGCAGGTGGCCGAGAACCTCAGGGCGCTGGAGGTGCTGCCAAAGCTGACGCCGGAGGTGCTGGATCAGATCGAGGCCGTCATGCAGTCCGCGCCCGACGTGCCCGCCTCTTTCAGATAGGGGTGTTGATTCACAGATGCGTGCGACCGTTACCGCAGTGTGTGCCGGCGCGCCTGGGTGCCTTCTGCATGCCGTGTGGCGTGACCTGCTATGCAGCTGAGCGGTGCATGGGGTTGCATGTCAGCGTAGCAACTGGCGCAGTAGCAAACGCATGTTACGGTATGTCCTTGTTCCAAATTATTCAAGCTATTGTTGTATGTTGTGCACACTGCTCTTGAATTTTTTTTCAGTCAAAATCCATAGGCACATGCGTGTCAGCTTCCCATGGAATGTAATGAAGCACATCAGCTGAGGAAGAGTAATGAGTGGGTCTCCAGGACACACTTTGTGGCACAAGCTGACACGTACAACTCGTACAATTCATTTGTGTGTCTGGGACGCTCAGCCTTGAGGTGGCCATGCACTATGATGCGTCTGCAGAAAGCCTCAAACAAGCATCCAGCCTTCAGGCCTTTGCCTGGTGCTGAGCTGCCAAAAGTGTCTGCCTGTAGCAGAGGAGACGTGAAAGAGCGGTCCTACATGCGTTGTCGTCTGTGTGCCCCAGTCCTGGCCTATGGGCCTGCCTAGCTAGGCAGGCCCCTTTGTAGGGATTCTGGTAGAGCTCAAATTGCCTGACCACGACAGAGGCGCCAGTCTGCATTGTTGTGCCCCATTTGCTTACTCCGTGACTGCAGCTTGTCCTCATACCCATGACTTTTCTCAGCGTTGTGTTGAGCATGGACGGTGCACAAGCCAAGTCCAGCCATGCCTACCTGCCGGGCTTGGCTGTTGCTCTAGCTCTGCTGTGTGTGGGGCCACTGCTGCTTTTCCTAGGTGAGATGCCCCTGCGGAAGGGCACTGTTCTTCATGCCCGGACAAGACATTGCTGAAACAAAGCCACTTGGTGGGCGCAGGCCTCTGGCCGAGACGGCATAATGAAGCAGCTCTGATGCGGTGAGCGAACTTGTTCTTAATTGGTGCAGGAGGTGGTAGTCTGAAACAGTGTTTGATGAGTCAATGCAGAAGTGTTCATCAGCTCCACCAGCCTCCCCAGGTTTGTCTCTGCCAAGTGTGCAGCTAAGTTTGTCGGCTGCGCACCACAGTGACTGGAGCGAGCCGCCCCCGACCCCGGTCTTCATGTTTGGCACCCGCTTGTTCGCCCTCTTCGCGCAAATCCGCGCAGCGCTCGCGCCGCCGCCGCTCACCTTGTTCGACCTCTACCTGGGCTTCATGCGCTCCCAGGCGCGCCGACCGCCCCTGACTGACCCCACTGGCTGTCGTCAGCTGCTCCTGCTTTCAAAGGGAAGCGTGTCAGCGTGCTACCCATAAGTGCTTCTTTTCCACAGACAAAAATGACTCATAGATGCTTCGATGCTTGAGGGCAGCTCAGTGAGGGCAGCTCAGCAGAGCTCACCTTCGCTTTCACGCAGGTCATTTACACGTGCGCACGGCTGGGCGCGGCCGACGCGCTGGCGTCCGGGCCCAAGACGGCCGAGGAGCTGGCCGCAGAGCTCGGTGCGGCCCAGCCGCCCGGCCGCACACCGAT
>JAABUV010007068.1_pt1 | contig 11928 bp, 13 predicted proteins | sample 5559971 | NCBI WGS metagenome assembly JAABUV01 (sample SAMN10711881, study PRJNA513362) | rock metagenome | isolation source: Antarctica rocks | place: Antarctica: Victoria Land, Knobhead nord | collected 2015-12-19
TCAGGCGCGGCGCGATCGACAGCGTGATCTTCGAGTACGGCAAGGGTACCCTCATGATGAACGCCCTCGATGAGGAGTTGGTCCTGTTGCTGCTCGCGAATCCGGGCGTCAATCTCGGGCGCTTGCGCCTCCTCGCCCGCCGCTACCACGACGAACTGCTGGTCGCCGCCGGGGCGATCACGAGCTAATGACGAATCCCCCGGAGGCATTGCGCCCTTCATGGGCGGGAGCCACCGACGAGTGACAAGTGCCGAATATGATGAAGGGATGTCGCCACAAGCGTATGAATAATCGCCGCTGCCCATTCGTCATTCGTCACTCGTCATTCGTCATTGGACGCTGCCGATGACCACCTCGATCCTCTCGCCATTCCTGCCCGACGCCGGCGAAGGGCGCGCGGCGCTGATCCTGGAGAAGCTCGAAGACGAGGTCCGTGCGAGCGGCGCGCTCTTCGGCCTGCTGATCGATCGCGCCGGGCAGGTCGTCGCGGCGGACGCCCCGAAGTCGCGCGTGCCGCGACGGCGGCTGGTGATCCTGGCCGCGCATCTCGTGCCGATCTTCCTCGCCAGCCGCAGCGGCGCCCCGCCCGCCGAGCGCGTGCGGGCGACCTGCGCGCCGCTGATGGCACACGAGGGGCTGCACCTGATCACCCAGCCGATCCTCGATGAATGGTTGCTGGCGATGGCCTTCCCGAGCGAGGCGCTGCCACCGGACCTCGACACGCAGCTCGGGCGCTGGCTCGCCACCCTGATCCCGCTCGTCCCGACGCGCGGCAAGGGGCAGAACCGGCGCTCGCGTCGGACGATCGCGCGGGATGGGGTAGACTTGCTCTTTCGAGACGATGACGACGAGGCGGGCACGGCCCAGGGGGGGTACTGAGCGATGGCGGTGATCAACGTCGCCACCAGGGAGATCCACGCCAAGGTCGTCTATTACGGCCCCGGCTTCTCCGGGAAGACGACGAACCTCGAATACATCTACCGGCGCGTCCCCAAGGAGTCGAAGGGGGAGATGCTCTCGCTCGCCACCGAGACGGAGCGCACGCTGTTCTTCGACTTCCTGCACCTCGATGTCGCCCAGGTGCGCGGCTTCACCGTCCGCTTCCACCTCTACACCACGCCCGGTCAGCAGCTCTATGAGCGGACCCGCTTCGCCGTCCTCAACGGGGCCGACGGCGTCGTCTTCGTCGGCGACGCCGAGCGCGAGCGCCTGCGCGACAACGTGGACAGCCTCAAGGAACTGGCGCAGAACCTGACGAAGCAGGGCAAGCAGTTCCGCAACTTCCCGCTCCTGCTCCAGTACAACAAGATCGATCTGCCATCCGCGCTGCCGGTGCCGGTGCTGGACAAGTACCTCAACCCGATGAAGGTGCCGCGCTACGAGTCGGTCGCGATCAAGGGCAACGGCGTCTTCGAGACGCTGCGCGGCATCTGCCGATTGGTGACGAATCAGCTGTAGCCACTGTCAGCGAGTTAGTACATACCCGACAGTTTGTGATTACAACCATATCCTTTCCGTTTCGGAAGGCTTATGCTTGTAATATGGAACCGTGACTGAAATGTGACTGGAACCATAAGGTGGCGGCCCCCTTTCCTTGAGTAGCGCTTGTCGTCCAACAGGATGGGGAGAAGGCGATCGGGGCAAGGGTTGTGCTCATCGTGGCTGTCTGTGACTGGAAGCATAGTTTTGCCGGGTCGGCAAAACTATGCTTCCAGCCTTGCATACCTATTGCATCAGGTAAGGCGGCTACAGGGGCCGCTGTCCCGTGGCGGGGAACGCCTTCACCCGCAGTCTCTTCGCCCGACGTGATGGGCCGATCCGCATCGGCTGTGTTTGTCAAACGGATCGTGATTCTGACGACCCTTTGGTGAAGCCGGTCTGAGAATAGGGAAGGCAGCCTCGGAAACGGCTCGTTGCGATGTTCTCGACGCGAATGTCGGCCGTTTGCCGGCCATGACTCCCCTCTACTGGCCGACATCGACGACGAGGCGTACCGCCGCCGCGTCCTGGTGCAGCGCAACCGTGGGGAGAGCCGACACCACCTGGCGCGCGCGACCTTCCACGGGCAGAAAGGGGGGCTCCGCCAGCGCTACCGCGAGGGGCAGGAGGACCAACTCGGGGCGCGCGGGCTGGTGGTCAACGTGCTGGTGCTCGGGAACACGCTGCTCCCTGGGCGTGGCGCCGGCGCAGCTGCGCGCCGCGGGCGCCGCCGTCAACCCGGAAGATGTGGCGCGCCTCTCGCCGCCGGGCTACGACCACAGCAACCTGCTCGGCCGCTACACCTTCGCGCTCGCCGAGCCGCTGGCACGGGGCGCGTTGCGCCCGCTCCGCGATCCGACCGTCCCCGACGCCGTGGCGCAGTAGACCACTGCCGTGCGTGCGCTCGCGTACGTTTCCGTTCCACTGCTACGCATGGGCCGCGCTCTTACGCGCACACGATGTCGACAAGCCCCACGTGCGATGTCACCCGGTCGCAGGAACGCGCGGCTCTTGTGGCGCCTCCGTCGCACGAACGGCTACACTACGCCGGTATCCGGAGACACGGGCCGCCCCACCTCAGCGTCTGCGCCCGTGGTCGGGTGGCCATGACCCATGTGGCGGGATGGTAGTACGCGGGTCGCGACGCGCCGCCGGCGCACAGGCAGCGTCCCCGTCGGTAGCGCTGGCTTGTCGGCCTCGCCCGGCGGGCATCGCGCCGACCGCTCGGGGGCGTGCCCGGCGCGGCGCGCGCTCACCGGAAGGGGTGCCAGGGTGCGAACACTGGTGAAAGCGCCGCTGGTGCGGCCCGGCGATACGATCGGCGTCATCACGCCCGCCTGGTGCGGCCCCGCCCTCTTCCCCCACCGGCTGGCCCGGGGCGTCTCCTTCCTCGAGGGGGCGGGTTTCCCCGTCGCCCTCGCGCCCCACGCCACCGGCCGCAATGGCGACCTCGCGGGCACGCCCGCGGAGCGGGCAGCGGATATCCACGCGCTGTTCGCGGACCCGGCCATCCGGGCGATCTGCACCACCATCGGCGGGGACCACTCCTGCCACCTCCTCCCGCTGCTCGACTGGGCGCTGATCCGGGCGCACCCGAAGGTCTTCCTGGGCTACTCCGACATCACCGTCCTCAACGTCGCCATGTACGCGCGGGCGGGGCTCGTCACCTTCAACGGCCCGGGCCTGATGACCGACCTCGCCGAATTCCCGGCACCGTTCCCGTACACCCTGGACCACCTCCGGCGCGCGGTGACGACCGCGGCGCCGATCGGGGCGATCCGCCCGGCGCCCGCGTGGACGGAGGAGTTCCTCGACTGGGGCACGCGGGCCGACCTCGCCCGCCCGCGCGTCCGGCGGCCGTCGCCGGGCTGGACCTGGCTCAAGGGGGGCCGCGCGTCCGGCCCGTTGCTCGGCGGCTGCCTGGAGTCGCTGCAGCATCTGCGCGGCACGCCGTACTGGCCCGACCTCGCCGGCGCGCTCCTGTTCCTCGAGACGGGCGAGGCGCGCTCCACCCCGGCGTGGGTCGATGCGGTGCTGCAGGACTACGAGAACATGGGCGTGTTCGCGGACCTCGGCGGGCTCCTCATCGGGCGGCCCGTCGGGTACACCGCGGCGCAGCGCGTGGCGTTGCGCGCGGTCGTGCTGGAGCGCACCCGGCGCTATGCCTTCCCGATCGTGAGCGACATGGATTTCGGGCATACGGTGCCGCAGGTCACGCTCCCGCTCGGCTGTCGCGCCGTGCTCGATAGCGCGACGCACACCTTCGCGATCACGGAGGCGGCGGTCGTCGCCCGCGCCTGAGACGGCGGGCCGGTCCCGCGGCCAGGTTCCTCAACGACGCCTCGCCACAACATTGGGGGGGCTTGCCGACATTCGCTGTGTCCCTTTCAGCGCGCAATGGAACTGAGGCACCATGATAGGCGGCCGAGTTGCGACTGGACGAGCCGAGACAGGGCTCTTTCGCGCGACTGGGGCCCAACCCTTGTGCGCTTCATGCGACCGGGTGAGCGGTGCCCCGCACGGCCCGCGCTGGTGCCTCGGTCGCGCGCAGGCCAACCGAACATGTCGCCCCGGCGCATCGCAACGTCGGCACGTCACGCAGTCCCAGCCCCTGCTGAAAGGGACCGGCCATCCAGCCAATGGTAGAGTATCGACCGCTACCAGCATTCTCGGTGGGGGTGAGAACATGGCGAGCGACGATGCGATGGCGATCGCGCGATTCGTGGCGGCGGCGGCCGGGGGAGCGCGCGACGCGGCGGCACGCCGGGCGGTCTTCGCCGCGGTGCGCGACCTACCCTACGCGACGGATGCTGCCGCCGATGCCGCGACCCTGGTGCGCATCGGGCGAGGCAACTGCGTGGCCAAGGCCGATCTGCTGGCGTGTGGGCTGCGGCTGCTGGGCGACGACGCACGCCGTGTCCGCTGGCGCTACCAGCTTCCGGCGTGGCCACCGGAGGTCGGTTTGCTGCCTTCGCGCGACGACCTGCACACCGCGATCGAGGTGGCCATCGCCGGGCGGTGGGTCCTGGTCGATGCCACGCACGACCCCCCGCTCGCGCGCGGCGGCCTGGTCGTCGGGGACTGGGACGGGTGGCAGCCGACGCGCCCGGCACACGAACCGGACGGCCCGATCTGGCGCGAGGGGACGGACGACGCGGCCATCGACGCGGCCGTCGTCGTCCTTGCCGCTCTCTACCACGGGCGCGCGGCGGCACCGCCGATTACCTATCGGAACGCCTTTAATTCCTGGCTAGGGCAATTGCGCGCGCTCGAGCGGGAGTAGCGAGGCCTGTCCCTTCCCGCACGCAATGGATGGTGCTACCCGATCACCGCCTGTCGTGGCAACTGGGCACCGACGGCTGGGCGGCGCTCATGCGCCTGCGCTCCACGCACGCCAACTTCCAGGCGATTCTGGCACCAAATGGGCGAAGTCGCGCGTAATAGCGCGCGACTGGGGCAGCACGTCGCCCCCCCCTTCATGCGACTGGGTGACCGGTGCGCTCCGGTGCCTCGGTCGCGCGCAGACGGGCCGAACATGTCACTCAGTCGCAACGCAACGCCTGGAAAGGCCGCGGATCCAGTTCCTGCTGAAAGGGATAACCGGATACGATCCGGATACGCTACCCGCACAAACACCCGCGCGTTCGTAGAACCGAGCGACGGTCGGGTGGTGTGGCCACTACGGTGTCTGAGTCGCACGAAGTCCGACCGACCGTGTCACCCGGTTGCACCGCAACGTCGGAAAGTGCCGCAGTTCCATCCCATGCTGAAAGGTACACCTCTTCCTACTGGATCGTGATCGGGGCGGTCGCGGATGACCCGCCACAGCGCACCGTGACGCTCCCGATCCCCGGCCGCGTGCTTGACCCCATCTTCCACGACCACGAGACACGCCCGCTCGCCCGTCCGGCGGCTCGGCGGCCAATTCAACCAGGGCGCGCAGCGCGCGCCACACGGCCGCCTCATCCGTGGTCGCCAGCTTCCCGGCCAGGTGGGCCGCCGACGGGATGTTCCCGGGCACGGCGCAGACGCGCGCAGCGACCTGCCCGAGGAGGCCGCGCCAGTCCAGTGGGCGACCGGTACGCGCGTCCAGGCGCGGCCAGATTGCGCTCTAGTCCTCGTCCGCCCGCGCGGCCCACAGCGCGCATAACTCGTCGCAGCGAGCGAGCAGCTCCGGCAGCGTCCCCGTGTCCACGACCCGCCCCGCGCGGAGCACGACGATCCGGTCCGCGCGGCGGTGCGACACCACCAGCGCGGTGACGTCCGGGTCGGCGCGCAGGCGGTCCCAGAGCAGCCGCTCGGTCGCCGCGTCGAGCGCCCCGGACAGGTCGTCGGCGACGACCAACTCCGGGGCGCGCACGAACATCCGCGCCGCCGCCACCCGCCGGACCTGCCCGCCGGAGAGCCGGGCGCCGCGCGGCCCCACGGGCGTGTCGAGTCCCTGCGCGAACCCGGCCACGTCGCGGTCGAGGGCCGCCGCGCGCACCGCCGCCGCGAGCGCCGCGTCCGGCCGGTCCAGGCCGAGGAGGATGTTCTCGCGGAGCGTGCCCGCGAAGAGGCGCGGCTCCTGCGGCGTGAACGCGCTCCGGGGCGGCCGGAACCAGGTCGCCGGCTCCGCCACCACCGCCCCGTTCCAGCGGATCGTCCCGCGCGCGCCCGGGAGCAGGCCGAGCAGGGCCAGCAGCGTCGTCGTCTTCCCCGCCCCGACGCGCCCGGTGAGGACGGTGAACGAGCCCCGCGTCAGGGCCAGATCGACGTCGGCGATCCCGCGCCCGGTGTCGGGGTAGCGGTAGGTCAGCCCCGCGACCGCGAGCGTCTCCAGCGGGTCGGCCGCCCCCGTGGGGGCGTCGACGTGCGACCCGACGAGCGCCTCCGCCGGCAGCCCCGGCAGCAGGGCCCGCAGGCGCGCGAGCGCCGCCCCGGCGGTGCGATAGCGGCCGACCAGGAGCCCGGCGCTCCCCGCCAGGCCGCCGGTGTAGTCGAGCAGGTAGAGGAAGAGCGCGACGTCGCCGACGCCGAGCGTGCCCGCCCGCAGCTCGCGCCCGGCCAGGAGCAGGACGAGGCCGGTGCCCAGGGTCGACAGGTGGCCGTAGACCGAGGCGACCACCGCCGCGAAGAGCGCCTCCCGCCGGGCGGCGCGGCGCCGCGCCGCGGCGAGCGGGCGGAGACGCGCGACGAGCCGGTCCGTCGCCCCGGCGACCACCAGCGCCTCGACCGCCCCGAAGGCCGCCCCCAGCAGGTCGACCACCCGCCCGGTGGCGTCGCGTGTCGCCGCGTACGCGGCGGCCGCCCGTCCCCCGGCGCGGCGGGCCACGAACGCGATCGCCACGAGGGGCAGGACGGCGCCCAGCGTCACGGTGACGCTCGCGGCGAGCATCAGCGCCAGCGCGGCGACGCCGAAGGCGGCGAGGGCGAGGGTGTTGCACGCCGGGTTGACCAGCGTGGCGACCGTATCCGGCTCGTCGCGGAAGCGGTCGAGCGCCCCGGCGGGCGGGACGGGCGCGCCGGGGCGCAGGAGTGCGGCCAGGAGCTTGTGGCGCAGGGCCGCCGCGATGGCGTGCTCGGCGGCGGCCTGCGCGCGCGGGAGGCCATGGAAGACGGCGACGCGCCCCAGCCCCGCCCCGACGAGCGCGGCCACGAGCGCCAGGAAACCCCGGTCGTCGCCCGCGCCGCGCGCGACCGCGTCGAAGAGGGCGCGCGTCAGCAGCCCGAGCGCCAGCGCCAGGGCGTAGACGAGGCAGAAGGCGAGCGCGGCCAGGGCGAACGCCCCGCGCTGTCCCCAGAGGATGCGGCGTACCAGCGTGGCCGTGGTCACGACGGCACCTCCCCCGCGTCTGCGCGCAGCAGGCGCGCGAACACCGACGTCGGGTCGGCGGCCAGCGCGGCCCGCGGGCCGGCCTCCACGACGCGCCCACCCGCCAGGATCAGGATCGCATCCGCGCGGCGCACGGCCGCGAGCCGGTGGGCGATGACGATGGCGGTGCGCCCCGCCAGGAGGCGGGCGGTCGCCGCCTCGAGCCGGGCGGCCGTCGCCGGATCGAGGCGCGCCGTCGCCTCGTCGAGGATGACCAGGCCCGGGTCGTCCAGGCCGAGGCGGGCCAGGGCGAGGAGCTGCGCCTCCCCGGCGGAGAGGCCGCCTCCGCCCGGCGGCAGCGCGGTGTCGAGGCCGGCCGGGAGGGCGCGGCACCAGGCGCCCAGCCCGACGTCGTCGAGGGCCGCCAGCAGCCGCGCGTCCGGCACGTCGTCGGCGAAGAGGGTGAGATTGTCGCGGACCGTGGCGGCGAAGAGCCGGACCTCCTGGGTGGCGACCCCGACCCGCGCGCGGAGCGCGGCCTCCCGTACGGTGTCCAGGGCGACGCCGCCGAGGCGGATCGTCCCCGCCTGCGGCGCATGGAGGCGCAGGAGGAGCCGGGTCAGCGTCGTCTTGCCGCCGCCGGTGCGGCCGAGGATCCCGAGGGTCTGCCCCGGGGCGAGCGCGAACGCGATGTCGCGCAGGACCGGCTCGGCGGGGTCGTAGCCGAAGGTGACCCCGGCGAACACGACCCCGAGCGGGCCAGCGGGGAGTTCGACGGCCCCATCCGGGATGGCGGGAGCCGTCTCGAGCAGCGCGATGATGCGCGGGACGACGGCCGCGGCGACCTGCACCTGCGCGACCTCCCCACCGAGGCGCGCGAGCGGGGCGAAGAGGGTGGTGGCGTAGGCGTAGACGAGCGCGAGGGTGCCGACGGAGAGGTCGCCGCGCCGGGCGAGCGCGCCGCCGAGCCCGAGCGCCAGGGCGGTGCCGACGACGAAAAGCACGCTTAGGGCGTCCCGGGGCGGGGCCGAGTCCCGCCAGGGTCGCGCCGACCGCGCCGTTCGCGCGGAGGTCGAGGGCGCCCGCGAGGCGCTCTTCGGCGAAACCGAGCAGGGCCGCGCGCGGCGCGCGCCGCGTCCCAGGCCGTCACCCCGGCGTGGCGCAGGCCGGCCAGGGCCAGGAGGGCGACGAGCGCGAAGGCGGTGAACGCCGCCCCGAGCCGCGCGTCCGTGCGCCAGAGCGCGATCAGGACGCCGCCCAGGAGGAGGAGATTGCCGAGCACCTGCAGCACGAGGCGCGAGAAGAGGTGCGCGAGGGCGCGCACATCGCCGTCCGCGCGCTCGATCAGCGCGCCGGGGGTCTGCACGTGGTGGAAGGCGAGGTCGAGGCGCAGGCAGTGGGCGACGAGGTCCGCGCGTAGGGCGACCGTCGCTGCCCAGCCGAGATCCTCGGCCACGGCGGTCGCGGCGAGCGCCGCCAGGTAGGCCGCCAGGGCCGCCCCGAGGTAGCGGGCCGCGGCGACGGTCGGATCCGGGGCGCCGGGACCGGCCAGGGCGGCGTCGATGCAGGCCCGCAGGAACTGGGGGGCGACGAGCTGGAGGCCGAGGCCCGCGCCGAGCAGGGCGGCCAGGATGAGCATGCGCGCCGCGTGCGGGCGGAGATAGCGCGCCAGGAGGGTGCGATAGCGACGGAGGGACATCGGGCGATCCTTTCCCGAGGCCCCCGCCAGCCTCCGAACACCACACGACATGCGTGCGCAGGCCATGTGCAGGCGCACCGAAGCACCCTCGGGGCATGCCCGCGGTGGACCGGTCGCGCACACGGGACGGCCCTAGGCCGCCCTGCAGCGACGTATGTATCGCCAGGTTCGGGGATTTAGCGGGGGCCGAACACGCTCACGGCAGCATCCGACACAGCGGTGGTGCGGCAGAGCGGTTCGGGGAGGTGGTTGCGGATCGCCGGGATCATGGTGCTTACCTCTACGCGATGATGGCCACGAGCCCCACTATGCCACCTGCGGGCCCGGAATGCAAGGACAACAGCGCCCTTCCAGCGCCATGACCGTCACGTGGTCAAACACCTGTGCGATGGTACCGTCGATGTGATCACCGCTGATCACATCGAGCGCTTGGCCGAACGCTTTTCCCATGGGATGATCCGCGCGCGTCGGCGCATGGGGCGAAGACGCGGACCGCCGGATCGGCCACGGCCTCGCTGATCGCGTGCGCGACACGACATGCGGGTCGCGCGCCCTGCCGCCCGACATCCCTGCCCCTCAGTCGACGGAGACGACCCGCCCGTCGGGATAGGCAACGCGGAGCAGGCGGGGCGACCCGCCGCTCGCGCGTCGCCGCCGCACCTCGCTGGCTGGCATCGTGTCGAAGGTGACGACATCGTCCGCGTCGTCCGGTCCCCACGCCGCGCCCCACTCGACGGGCGGATCGGGATCGCCCCCCGCCCGTCCGCCCCGTAGCCGCTCGTACGCGCGCCGGATCGCCCACGCCTGGCGCGCCTCGATCGGGAGGGGCGGGAACGCGACCGGGCGCTCCACCACGTACACCGGCTCGCCCCACGCCGCAGCCTGCGCCCACGCCGCCCGGGTCGCCGCCAGGAGGGTCGCCATCGCGGCCCTCAGTTCTGGGCGTCGCGCCGGTCGGTATCCTCCGGCCAGCGGGTGTGCGGCCACAACCCGACGATCGCGCCGTCGGCCAGCCGGAAGACATAGACGCCGGTGATGCACGTCGTTGCGGCGCGCGGAGCACGACTCCGCGCGCCGCAACGACGTGCGTCCCGCGCGCGGTCCAGCAGGCCGCGACCCGATCGTCCTCGGCGATGAGCGCGTCGAGCGCGAATCGGACGTCCGGGATCGCGCGGTGGTACGCCGCCGCCGACCGCCGCCCGGTCGCGCCCGTTCAGCACCTGCGCGAAGAAGCGGCGCACGATCGCCTTGTGGTAGGCCGCGAACATCGGCGTATCCTCCTCATGCAGGCGACCCCGCCGCGCCCGCTGCTGCGGCGAGGGGCGCGGCCATCCGGTGCTTGCGCCCCCGGGCCCACCACCCGCAGCCGGTAGCGCCAGGGACGACGATCCAAGCGGCGGGGATGCGCCCCCCGGATCGCGCCAACGGTCGATCTCGCGCTCGCTCCACGCCTCGCGTCGGCCGAGCGTCTGTCCCTCGTCGCGGTGCCGACCGGCACGACTGTCGCTATTGTACCCGTCGGCACGGCGCGCTACACTGCGCCCGGGATCGGGGACGCGCAGAGCGTGGGGAGGCGGGACATGCCCGTGCACTTCGGGGTGGTGCTGCCGCAGGGGTTCAAGCGCGATCTCGGCGACCCGGCGGATCCGGCGGCACGCTACGCGACGATGGCCCGCGTCGCGGTCGAGGCCGAGCGGCTCGGCTACCAGTCCGCCTGGCTGAGCGACCACCTCCTGCCCGAGCCACGCCCCGGCGACGCGCATGCCGACGACGAGGACGCCCCGGTGCTCGAGTGCTGGACGGGCCTGGCCGCCCTCGCGCGCGACACCGCGACGATCCGCCTCGGCGCGCTCGTCACGAACGTGCTCCTCCGGCACCCCGCGCTCCTGGCCAGCATGGCCGCGACCGTCGACGCCGCCAGCGGCGGACGGCTCGACCTCGGCCTCGGGGCGGGCTGGTACGAGGCCGAGGCGCGCGCCTCGGGCTATCCCTTCCCGCCACCGGCCGAACGACTCGCCCGCCTCGATGAGGCGCTGGGCGTCATCCGGGCGTGCTGGGCGGAGCGGCCGACCGCCTTCGCCGGACGGTATTACCGCGTCGACGCGGTGCCCTCCCGGCCGCGCGGCGTGCAGCGGCCGCACGTCCCGCTCTGGATCGGCGGCGGGGGCGAGCGGGCGACGCTCCGCCTCGTCGCGCGGCACGCCGACGCCTACAACCTCATCGCCCACGACCCCGCGACCGTCGCCCGCAAGCTCGCGATCCTGCGGGAGCATTGTGCATGCGAGGGGCGGGACTACGCCACCATCCGCAAGACGGTGCAGGTGTTCGTGATCCTGCTGGCCCCCGGCGAGGATCTCGACGCCGCGACGCGGGATCGGGGCGCGGTCAGCCTCGATGCGGTCCGGCGCTCCAATGTGGCAGGCACACCGGCGGAGGTCGCGGCACAACTGCGCGCCCTCATCGCCGCCGGGGCGGAGGACGTGATCCTCTATTTCCGTACCGGGCTGATCGATGGCAGTGCCCTGCGGCGCTTCGCCACCGAGGTCGTGCCGCAGTTCGCCACCACAGAGGCGCCGGACTGAGCAGTCGGAACCGCGCACCCCGGGCCAGGGACCCACCAAGCCCATGATCGAGGGCGCCACGTGCAGGAGACGATGAGCCTCAGTTGCATAAAGTAGTGAAAGAAACAAATAGCTGTCGGACACCGCCAATACGTATCGGACTACCGCCAATAAGTTCCCTATTCTACAGCGCGGAGCAACGCATACTTTTCGGCAATGGCGGCGTACTTGGCCCGACTGGCCGCATCACGCCGCCGAGCACCCCCCCCAAGCCCGCATCGATACAATTCCCGAAGACTGGACAGGCCGACAACGTTGAATGCACACTCATCGATGATGAGCGTGTCGGAGTCGGTCGGCACGCCTGCGAACCAATACTCGATCGAGTCAAATTC
>JAABUV010007070.1_pt1 | contig 11926 bp, 8 predicted proteins | sample 5559971 | NCBI WGS metagenome assembly JAABUV01 (sample SAMN10711881, study PRJNA513362) | rock metagenome | isolation source: Antarctica rocks | place: Antarctica: Victoria Land, Knobhead nord | collected 2015-12-19
CAATCCACTTCTCAAACCCGAGTCATCCTGGAGCTACGAGTCGGGCATCGACTGGAATCCTGGCGGTCGATATTCCCTCACCTCCACCGGCTTTCGTCTTCAACAGCAAAACAGCATCGACTACTCGCAATATTCGCTTGCCGACAGGTGGCAGGCCAACAACATCAACGATCTCAACCTCAGCGGCGCCGAGGCCAGCTTCCGTCTTCGCCTCTCTGGCACCCAACAGCTTCAGCTCAGCTACACGGCCGTCCAGGCAGCTTCGCCCCCTGCTGGACTCATCTCCAAGTACGCGTATAACTACGCCACGCAGAATGGCGTTTTCTCCTGGACAGCGCAGTTCAGCCAGCTGATTGCTTATACCCAGGTCGGCATTGTCCAGAGGACAGGCCACACCGCCTATCCGCTTTGGGACGCTTCACTCGCCCGCCCCACCGGTCATATCCGCCCCTATCTCCGCCTAACGAATCTCTCTAATACGGACTACCAAGAGGTTCCCCAGGTCTCAATGAAGGGAAGAGCCCTCATGGGTGGCGTTGCGTATTTTTGGAGTTGTCCCTGCAAGTAGCCGGGTAGTGGCCATGCCAGCCTGACAGGCAGACCTGATTGGACGTCAGCAGCTTCAATGTAGCGCCATCCCGGGTAGCGAGCTCAAGCTTCCGCCCAACGCTTTCTTCCCGCACACCTGATCTCGCAACCGGGCTGCTTGGTCTACACTGACCAAGCAGTCGCAGCGGCTTCATCAGCAACTCTTCCGCGAGGCCTCCTCAATGCCCGTCCTGTCCATCTCGTCTCCTGCCCAGACCTTCTGGGATCGTTTTGAAGCTTGCACTGCACCCTACAACCTGCTCACGCACCCCTTTTACCGAGCATGGACTGCTGGCGAACTCACCCGCGACGATCTCGCTTTCTACGCCGCCGAATACTGGCATCACGTCTCAGCTTTTCCCACCTATCTCAGCGCCTTCCACACCCGGCTTCCGGATAGTGAGTTGCGCCGCGAAGTTCTCCGTAATCTCGCAGATGAGGAAGGCATCGATTCGGCAAGCAATCGTCCGCACTCCGAGCTCTGGATGGACTTCGCCAAAGGTATGGGCGCTACCCGCGAGCAAGTAACCGCCCACCGCATCCAGCCCGAGACGCAAGCTTTGATCGCTACCTTCCGTGAGCTGATGAGCGAGTCCGCCCCCGCAGCGCTGGGCGCGCTCTACGCCTACGAATCTCGTGTACCCGCAATTGCCGCTGAGAAGGCAGTAGGCCTTTCTAAATTCTATGGGGCAGATGCTGCCACCACTCGCTACTTCACCCTCCACCAACCGCAGATGTATATCATGCGCAGGTCTGGCGTGATCTCATCGACCAGCAGCTCGCTAGGGATCCAGCAGCGGAGGAGGCGACACTTCGTGCAGCCGAACTCGCCGCGCAGGCTCTTTGGGCTGCACTCGACGGCGTAGAGCGCGTTCGCAACAACTAGGGGTCAAGCGGGTCCCAGCTTACTGCAGAGCTTCCCCTCAGACCTTCAACGGGCCGTAGTGCCAACGCCTCGGCGGTCATGAGTTCTTTCCCTCGAGATGGGCAGGTGACTGTTGGTGTTTAACACATCGACTTACTAACCGGCCCCAACCAGAGGAGTGCGGGACGGAAGACTCCAAAGGATTCCTGGCTCTAGAGAGTCGTTGGGCAATGCCGTAAAGGTGTTATGGCGTGAGGGTGGGGGCGAACCGGATGATGGGGAAGTTGTCGAACAGGACGAATCGCGGGCTCAAGATACAGAGCCTGATTGCACTGATCACACTTCTGGGGCATCTCCGATGAGACGAAGGGTTCTTGCAGGCGTTCTGGTGCTGGCAGCAGCAGGCGCAATCGCGGTAGAGCGGAAGACGATGGCACAGAGCAGCCTGAAGGTGAGCTTTGGCGCCCAAGGTGTGCAGCAGCTCTCGTACAACGGCGTGATGCTGGAGGACCTGGCGAGCAATTCGTCCGATGCCTTTCACATATGGCATATGAAGGTGACGGACCTGAGCGGGAATGTGATCTCGAGCGACGGGGGGGGCGAGAACAACACAGGCAAGCGATGGGATCCGGCGAGCCAGACGTGGATCTACAGCTTCGCGTGGGGCTCGATCAGCGTTCAGTTTGTGCAGCGCGGCGATGCTCTGGATATGAAGGTGACCGAGACGAACAGCGCGAACTCGGGCGTGGTTCTGGATGGCGCGGTAATCTATCCGTTTGCGCTGCACTTTCCGAGGCTACCGAATGGTTTTAATGACGCGAGCTATCCGCAGCTGGCCTTCAACACGACGGCGCCGAGCGTGACGACAGCCGATTACGGCATGGGCGAGGTGGCGGCCGTGTTCGCGGATGCAACGAAGCCACTCTACAGCGGTTTCCAGCCGACTGGGCAAACGCTGGCCTATACGCCCATTATCAGCGGAACGTCGCTTGACGGGATGGCGACATTTCAGCCGCACAACGACCGGCCGGTCGCTCCGGGGCAGACGGACAGCTTTACGGTGTCGCTGCGATTTGCGCCGGCGGGGACCTCCCCCGGGGTTCTGGGGGCGGATGCGAACCAGAACTGGGCGAATACGTGGCCTCCGCAGCTGGCCTGGAGCGATCGACGGGTGATCGGGACGCTTTACCTGGCGAGCTCGCCGCAGGGGAACGCCAACCAGGCGGGAGGGTATCCGAATAATCCGCGGCGGTACTTCAATGACAGCAATGCGGGCGACTTCGACGTGAGAAACGCGGAGGGGCTGGCGCAGTTCCAGGCCAGGGTGCTGCAGCAGGCGGTGAATAACGTGCAGAATCTGCACCTGCTGAACGCGCAGGGAGCGATCACGTGGGACCTGGAGGGCGAGCAGTATCCCCAGGAGACGAGCTATGTGTGCGCCCCGGACCAGATTGCGCAGGTTGCGCCGGAGATGGAGAGCGTGATCTCGAACAACTCGTCGCCGTATGCAGGGATGAAGCTGGACGATGCGTACTTCAAGATCATGCGGGATGCCGGGTTTCGGGTTGGCGTGTGTATCCGGCCGCAGCACTTTACGTTGAATGCGGACGGAACGGCTCAGCAGGTTTATCTTCCCGACGCGAGTATCCCGGCGGAGATTATTCGCAAGATGAAGTACGCGCACAACCGATGGGGCGCGACGCTGTTCTATATCGACTCGACGGTGGAGACGAATGGAGCGGTGCTGGATGCGGCGATCTTTCAGCAGGCTGCGGCCGCGCTGCCGGATTCGCTGCTGATTCCGGAGGAGAGCACGCCGAAGGACTACGCGTACACGGCTCCGTTCAAGACATTTCTCTTTCACGGGGATCTGGGGACGGATGCTTCGGTCTATGGGTTCTACCCGCATGCATTCAGCGCGAACCTGATTAACGATGTGGATCCGGCGAAGCTGGCGGCGGCCCAGGCTCAGCTGACGAGTGCGGTGCGGGCGGGCGACATCCTGATGACGCACGCAGACTATTGGCAGGCGAACAATCCGACCATTGTGCAGATTTACGAGGACGCCGGGGTTGGCGGGAGTGCGCCTGCGCCGGTATCGACGCCTGCGCCTGCGCCTCCAGCACCGACACCGGCACCTGCGCCTCCTACCCCGACACCCACGCCTGCTCCTGCACCCACTCCTACTCCCGCACCACCGGCACCTGCGCCGGGGCCTGCTCCGTCGCCTGCGCCGAATCCGGCCAAGGTGATGATTACTTCGCCTTCGGCGAGCGACACGGTCTCCGGGGTGATCGGGGTGGGGGCGCAGGTCGGCATGACGCTGGATGCCGCGGGATCGTACCTGATGGTGGATGGGACGGAAATCGGCACGAGGCGGGTGACGGACGGGCTATATCAGTATCCTCTGGATACGAGCACGCTTTCGAACGGACAGCATGTGTTGCAGGTCTGGGCACATGATACGGCGAATGAGGCGGTTCTTTCGGACCCGGTGGCGGTGATTGTGGCGAACGCGTCTCAGCCGCCGGCGAGCGTGCCCGCGTCTACGCCTGCGCCGAGCCCTGCGCCGCCTCCAGCACAGAGCCTGCCGGTGGCGATGACCTACCCGGCGAGCGGACAGGGTTTGTCGGGCGTGATTTCGGTCAGCGCGTTGATCTCGGCTACGCTGGACGCGGCGGGATCATACCTGATGGTGGATGGCGTGGAGGTTGGAACCAGGCGAGTGTATTCTCCGCCGTTCATGTATGAGCTGGATACGGCGTTGCTGGCCGCCGGCACGCATGTGCTGCAGATATGGGCGCACGACACGGGCAACGACACGCTACTTTCGAACGAGGCAATCGTTACGATAGCGCCCTAGTGTGCTGTCCCTGAAATGCGCGAACAAAGTCGAGCGAGTTTCTGAAGGATGGAATCGGCTGTTGCTGTCCATGCGAAGGGGCGGCAGTTGCGGTTGTATTGCTGGACGAAGTGGTCGATTTTGGCGATGAGGTCTTTGACGCTTCGGAAGCTACCTCGGCGGATTGCCTGCTGGGTGATGAGCCCGAACCAACGCTCGATCTGATTGAGCCAGGACGAATAGGTTGGCGTGTAATGGATGTGAAATCGGGGCCGCTGTGCAAGCCAGAGTCTTACCTTGGCATGCTTGTGGGTGGCATAGTTGTCGACGATGAGATGAACGTCGAGTTGCTCGGGCACGGCCTGATCGATGCGCTTGAGGAACTCAAGAAACTCCTGGTGACGATGGCGTGCCTTGCACTCGGTGAAGACAGTCCCGGACGCGATATCCAAGGCGGCAAACGGCACTGTTGCATTAACTCGAAATCAGGCTCGACGCATACAAGGTGTTGGGATGATGCTCACCTTCGACCGCAACGGATGGTAGGCAGAAAAGTTAATGCAACAGTGCCTCGGAATCTACTATGACCGCGGCGAGTACTTCACTTACCTTTCGCCCGGCGCGGGCTCCGGCATTTCCGGCCCATTCGGTGTCACGCAGGAACCGCCCTTCGTGATCCCGGTTTCGGCTGCCTCCGGGGCGAGGCTCGACAACCCGTTCGGCACCACAAAGCCCACTCCTCCGAACGGCAATCCAGCGGCCTTCGTCAACTATCTGCCGAACCTAAGCCAGATCGCCGCCGGAGCCCAGACTTTTCCGTTCGGATCCTACGACATCCACAACAAGCTGCCATACACCGAGAACTTCGCCTTTGACATCCAGTACCAACCGTCTCGCGATGTTGCGATCGACATCGGTTACGTCGGCAATATCGGCCGCCACGGTGTTATCCCGGTGCCATTCAACCAGCCGAAAATCGCCACCCCCCGGAAGCCCCGTCAACGGCGAAATTTACAGCTACGGACAGCAGGCAACCGATCTCGCTGGAAACCCGCTGACCACCGAGCGCTACGACACCTACGACGGCGGCAACACCGACCTGCGCACGCCGTTTCCCGGTTACTCGCCCAACTCGGTGGATTACCTCGCGGAGGGCGCAAGCTCCTACAACGCACTGCAACTTCACGTAGAAAAGCGCATGTCACACGGCCTTCAGGTGGGCTTTTCCTATACCTGGTCCCATTCGCTCGACGAGCAGAGCGGTCTCGGTCTTTTCTATAACGGCAACAATCCGCTGGACCTGGGCAGCGGTTACGGCAACTCAGATTTCGACCGCACCCACATCACGAACTTCATCTACACCTACCAGTTTCCCAAGCTGACCGGACAGAATCGGATCATCGAGGGCTTTTCGAACGGCTGGCAGTTGAGCGGTCTTACCGTTTTTCAGTCAGGGCAGCCATTCTCGGTAGAGGATTACTCTGGAACCATCGGCAGCCAGCAGTATGGCTACGGGAATGACGGCATTACCAATCCCATCATCCCGCTCGCTCCGGGGTACACGCCCCAGACTGCGCGGACCGGTCATTCCGGTGCGTTCGTCGGCGACGACCCGAACAACCTCCAGCTTGGCGACCTGTACTTCAATCCCAATGCCTTCAACGTCGCGACTCTGGCTCCGGGTACCAACGGAGTCCCGGCATGCGGGAAATCCACGGCCGGCGCTCCGGTCTGCGACGTCGTCGAGACCACCTTCGGCAGCGGCAATCGCAATATCTTCCGGCAGTCGTTCCAAAAGCGTGCCGACATTTCCCTCATTAAAGACACGCAGTTCGGCGAACGCGTCCGCGTCCGCTATACCTTTGACGTCTATAATCTCACCAACTCGAGCAGCTTCGACATCCCCGGAAACTCGATCGCACTGGGCCAGAGTAATGCTCAGGTCCCGTACGATCCGACTCAGTCGGCGGCTGCCAATATCGGGCAGCAGTACAAGCCGCTGACGACCCCGGCAGATGCTCAGGCCCAGGGTCTCGGGCAGGTAACCAACACCATCGGCGGACCACGCAACATTCAGATGTCGTTGCACGTCATCTACTAATCTCCGCAATCAATGCTGCTCTACCATCCTTGGACAACAAGGAGGTTTGATGGACTGGCTCCCTCACGGAAGTTGGGCTCACTCCAACCTTGTTGCTGGGGCTGAACTCAGACCAGGATTTCGCATCCTCGACATTGCCAACTGAGCTGCGCAGCAGCCGCTAATTGAGTCACCCGTAACTTCTTTTATGCAGGTCTCACCGTGATCTTTTGTTTTTGGACCCAAAGGGTACCTACAAACGCGCATTTCGGAAATCAGCGGGTTGGATCAGTCCGAGCAGGGGGCAGGGGCACCCAATCCCCTTTAGACGACCTGTCGGTGTCGACACGACGCTTCCCTCGGCACTGCGAACGGTCCTAGATTTTACGAAGCCGTTAATTTCCGGGCTTCGAGGGCTATCCTCCTTGTGCTCACTCCGGCCGCATGTCTTACTGAAGGTACCCGTCTCGGGCCCACAGGAGTGAACAACAATGTCACGACGCATATGGTTGAGAAAGGCCTTGGCCGCACTCGGCATGGGGGCCTTGGTAATCAACAGTACGGTCGCCCTAGCGGCGGCCCCTCCGGCACCGAACCTGACGCTGCAGCAGAAGGTCGCTCTGCTGCAGGCGCATGTGAAGTACGTCTTCGTCATCTTCCATGAGAACGAATCGTTCGATCATTTCTTCGGAACCTTCCCCGGCGCCAATGGACTGTACGCTGCGCCTGCGGGCTATACCCCGGCCAATCAGACAAGCAGCTTCACACAGCGCTATCTGGACACGTCCCTGAACACTGTGACCCAGAGCCCGTTCCTGATGCCGCAGGCGGTCCAGATGGGCGGGTACAACCGCGGTGGCATCGTAGTGCCCATCTACCCGGCCGATCTGATCTCGGTCGATCACAGTCACCAGGGCATGGCGAACGACTTGCACGTTACCAGTGGTGTCACTGCCAACGACCGCTATTCTTTGAATCAGGAGGGGCTAACGACGGATTCGTCAGGCAACATTGTCAAGTCCAACGGAGCGGCGCCGACCGCGGTGACACTGGCGCAGAAGCAGCAGGCGGAGGCGGATCTAAGCCACCTCGACTGCGACACCATCCCTTTCATGTGGTCCTGGGCCAAGAACTTCGTCCTGTTCGACAATTTCCACCAGACAACTGTAGGTCCGTCGACGCCGAATGCCATTGCGATTATTGCCGGCCAGTCGGGTGAGACGCAGTGGGCGCTGCATCCCAACGAGGGCCCGTCCGTCACCTACGCGAACCCTGCTTTCCCGAACGTGAAGGGCGCGACTTACTCCGGTCCTTCCACCAATACGAACGCCTACGTTCCGATCGTTGCCGACCCCGGACCGTTCCCCGGCTCGCTGAAGGATCCGAGCGCGGTCAAGCCGCCGTATAACTTCGACGAAAACGCTTCGAACCCCGCGCTGAACCTGACCTTCGCCACGTTGCCCCTCTCCTTTATGGGAGCCAACATCGGCCAGACCATCCAGGGCGACCAGAACCCACGTGCCGATCTCGCCGACGTGCAGCACGACGTCTTCACCATCGCGGCGAAGAATCAGGCAGTCCCCTGGGGATGGTACCAGCAGGGATTCAACGGGAACGATGCGCCGGATCCCTATGAACCGCAGGGCACCGGAACTCCCAACCCGACCAACAACCCCAGCCTCTACACCGGATACGTACTGCACCATAACGGGCCGCAGTACTTCGGCTACCTGGCCGACAACACCAAGGTGCTGGACAACAACCTTCATGGCGCCCAGGACTTTATTAACGCCGTCACGAATCAGACGCTGCCCAGCAACGGCGGAGTCTTCTACTTGCGGGGAGGGTACAGCAACAACCAGGGTCTGGTGCCGGTCGATCCGACACCGGGGATCCAGCACGCCTTCATCGGCAACGACGATCATCCGGCCTACTCGGATCACCAGATCTCAGAGGCATTCGCGGCCCAGGCGATCAGCGCCATCGCGAACAGCCCCTACTGGAACGAGAGCGCGATCATCATCACCTACGACGAGACCGACGGTTTCTATGACCACGAGCAGGTGAGCCAGCGCAGTACGTTTGCAGACGGCAGCATCCTTGCTGGTGGCCCACGCATTCCCACCATCGTCCTCTCGCCCTGGTCGCTGCAGGGAAGCATATCGCACCAGTACAGCGAGCACGGCTCCCTGATCAAATTCATCGACGAGCTTTACAACCTGGTGCCGCTCGCGAATCTCCCGGATGAGACGCATGCCCGTCAACTCGGCCAGTCGAACCTTGGGCAGGCAAACCTTGGCCCTTCGGATGATCCAACCAACCAACTGGGCGATCTGACCGAAGCGTTCGATTACACGAGAATGCAAAGCAACACTCCCATCTCGTCCTCGATTGCAACCTTCTCGTCGTCTCAGATCAACACCCTTCCGCACCTGGCGACGCCGGGCTTCTCCGCGAATGGCTACACCAACGGAGCCTGCCGGGCGATCGGTATCCTTCCGACGGATTTCACGTCTGCTGCGGCATACCAGGCGGGAACTCCGGCGGATCCTTATCCTGCTGACGTGAACCCGCGTCCCACGCAGTCGCCCGGCACGCCCACCTCGGCCGCCTGGACCCCCTAATCCCACACGGGGAGGACGGCGGCGAGTCGCCCTCCCCTGTAGATCTTTCGAGAGACCATGCGTCGCTTTCTTTTCATTGTTATGGCCGCCTTCAGCGCGGCGGCGTCTGCACAGCCTGCCGCCGCGCCTTTCGCAACGTCACAGGGCTCGACACGATCTACCGCAGCCATCTCAGGGCAGTCGGAGAGACTGGCGATCATCCCTGCCATACACTATGCGGGACGTCTTGTCTGCGGGACGGTGGAGCCGGTCGATGATTGGGACGGGCAAGGCGAACACGGGGACCTGTCCGCCCTCGGATCGGCGTTCTGTGAGGCGATCGCCGTTGCGGTGACAGGGGCCAAAGCGCCTGCCGAGATCGTTCGCTTTCCGGCAGAGGCCGAAGCGCTGCAAGCGTTGAAGGCGGGCCAGGTACACCTCGTTGTCGGCCTTTCTCCGTCGGCAGAGGCTTCGATGCGGTATGGCGTCGCCTTTGGTCATCCCGTGTTCTACGATACGCAGCGTTTTCTGGTTCCCGCTGCGGCGGGGTTCAAAGGAGTGGCGGAGCTGCGAGGAAACCTGATCTGCGCCATGAACAACACCCCCTCGGAGCAGCGGCTCCGCGACTTCATGACCGAGCGCAAGATCGCGTATGGCCTGCAGGCGCACTCCGAACAGGGCGAGATGGACGCGTCCGTAGCTGTTGCACATTGCGCGGCAGGCTCCGCGCTGGAGTCGCGCCTGGCGGAGTCGCGGGCCGACTTCCCGGCCAACGCCCCGGAATTTGTCTTCCTTCCAGAGCGGTTCGGACTTGAGCCTGTGGCTCCCGCCTATCGCTCTGGCGACCAGAGGTTTGCTGTGCTCGTGGACATGACGCTGAGTGCCCTCATCGAAGCGGAGGCGCTTGGCATTACCCAGGCGAACGTGGACGAGGCCAGAAAGCGCACCGATCTCGCCGCTCGCCGCTTACTGGGCGCGGACCGATCAGTCGGCCAGGCGCTTGGCTTACCCGCAGACTGGGCCGTGCCTGTCCTTGCCGCCGCAGGAAACTATGCGGAAATTTACGATCGCACGGTGGGCAAAAACTATCATCTTGAGCGTGGCCCTAACGCGCTCTGGACTGGGGGCGGGCTCATGAGTCCGTCTCCCCTGCAGTGATGTACCTGTAATACCTGCGGGTCTCCGCGGGCGCTTGTTGCTTTCACTTATGAATGGAGAACCTATGTCGCTTCGCTCCCTTATTCTGACTTCGATGGCCGCCCTTGCTGTCAGTGCCAGCGCAAACGCATCTACGTTTGGTCTGGAGAGCTCCATCGGAGCTACGCCGACCTTCAGCATTACCTCCGGTGGAGTTACCGCCACTTACACTTCCCCCGCAGGAAACGGGTTTGCGGTCCAGGACACCACAGGTCTGCTCACCTTCAACACAGCGTTGCTGGATAGCAACTTCTTCGGCACCGACCCTTTGACGATCTCGTTCTCCACGCCGATCTCCGGGACGATTCTCATCCCGTTCGCCGTTCTGGACTCCTACAGCAGGACAGACTCGTTGACCGTGACCGCGAACACGGGCCAGACGACTGGCTTTCTCGCCAGCCCTGACGGCCTCGCACTCGGAGAGCCTGAGGCTATTGCGAGGTTGTCGCTGACAGCGCCGATTACGTCGGTCACCCTGAGCGGCACCAATGCCTTCGCCATTGGCGATGTCTCGACGGTGGCAGCTACTCCGGAACCCACGTCGATTGTGCTGCTAGCCACGGGCCTGGTAGGCATCGTACTGCGCCGGCGCCGCGCGCAGTAGTCGAGTGCCCCCGCCGCTTGCTTAACCCCGAGGCGGCGGGGGTTGCGGGCGGTCTACTTCACCGATCAGGTAAAGACGCCGTCATGCGCTCTCCATGACTGCTTCTGGTCTAGTGATGCTTTCCAGGTGCGAACATCGAATCGACCAGGTCCTCAGAAATGAGGATGAGCAGGTCTTTCGAACCGGAGAGAGACTAGTCCCATGAAAAACTCGTCGCAGCACCTCATCGCGGAAGTTCCACGCAGACGGTCCAGAGTCGAGATGACGATCGGTGTCAACCTTGGAGATGTCTGGAGCCATTACTGCGTCCGCAACGGCTTTGTTCCAGCGAGCCGCCGCAGTCTTCATGCACGGGAACGCCAGGCGACGGCTCCTGTTTCGTCGTAAAAGTACTCTGTGAGGCTGGGACCATTAAGCTCCAGGAAGACAAAGCCGTTGTACACGCGCAGCGAGTCGGCAGGGTCGTTGGCGAGGCGATCTTCAAACCACTCCACAAGGCCGGCTGTCTTGGCGTTGGCCAGGTCGGAGGATTGACCCCAGGGCAGTGCGCCGTAGCCAATGCAGCGGCAGCGCACGCCGCTATCCGGAAGCGGAGCATAGGCGGCACCGACGTGTTCGTGGCCGAAGTGCCAGTAGGCTGGCGCAGGCTGGTTCGCGAAGGCCTCCATGACATCGGTATAGAGCTGCAGCGGCGCGGGCGGATCATCAAGGCCCAGCAGGATCTTAAGAACGAACCGAAGATCAAGACCAACAGCGACAAGGGCGGCTACAAGAAGCGCCCCGACAGCTCTACGGACCCGACTACAAAGAAAGGATCGCCGCGCCCGCGGTGGAAATGACGGCCTGATGGAAAGCGTGGAACGATGAAACTGTCCCACTCTTCCCACAGTCCTTGGAAATCGACACACTGCGTCGATTCCCACATACGCACCGCACGACGACTACGACGCTTTATGATGACAAGACCGCTTTGCAGAAGCAGCGACGTTATCGCTTTGCACCAACACGATAGGAGGATCGGGATTGCGGATTATCAGACATGGTGCTCTCCTGGTCTGCGATGGCTCTAGCTTGGAAGCGTGTATCGCTGACACACGGCCGCGATCACACTCGCTTTTGTCTCCTGGGGTGAGCCGTCACTCTCGGC
>JAABUV010007071.1_pt1 | contig 11924 bp, 17 predicted proteins | sample 5559971 | NCBI WGS metagenome assembly JAABUV01 (sample SAMN10711881, study PRJNA513362) | rock metagenome | isolation source: Antarctica rocks | place: Antarctica: Victoria Land, Knobhead nord | collected 2015-12-19
GGAGTACTTGGAGAATGCTGGGGGTCAGCTACAGGGTCAAAACCCCCCTGCTTACACCAGGGGTCTCCTCAAAGCCAAGCAGGTACTCAAAGCACCCACTAGCCACTGTTTCAGTGTTACTTTGACAGCGATTGGCGCATTTGGTGAGTGCGCTGTATGCCACACAATGCTCGCTGGCGTATACAGTGCAAGTACAGGGTGACAAATCTTCTGAATGCCTCAGCATATCATTTTGTCCTTGAAGAGAGTCAGCTAACCAATGCAACAGCTGTTCCTTATTGCCACAATTCGTCATAGCAAACATGTTGGACAGATACATTCAGATCAGATTGCACATGCTGCAGTTGACGTTTGAGAGATTGTGAGCAGCGCTGCCGCCCTAGAACAGCAACCTGGAAAGTTTTGACCTCAGTATGCATTACATCTGGCTGCAGGAAGAGGAAGAAGAGCAGGAAGAAGAGGAGGAGCAGGAGGTGTTAGCCCTGCCCGCCCCAGGGGATGACGGCAGCCAGGATGGGCAGGTGGAAGCTGACATGCATGCTGCCATTGCCAGTGCTGAGCTTGCCAACTATGCCAAGGTACACAACACTAGCTGACATGCATGCTGCTATTGCAAGGTCCAAGCTTTGCGACATGCCATGGCAGGTGAGCCTAGCTATTGTCAGTGAGGTTGTTGTGTGTGGTGCAAATGCCACCGAGCTGTCTTCCATCAGCGCATGCAACCGATGGAGGTTATCCTCTGTTTGGCCAGAATGTGTTATGTGACTCTAGCACCATCTGTTTGTTCACCATATGGCTTGCCCTTGAAATCTGTCCTGCTAGAGGTGATGAAGTGTGTGCTGTGCGACTGCAGGCCGCCCTGCCTAAAGCAGAGGTGCGCAGATCGACACGAGCAGCCTCTCGGGCTGCCAGTCGGCATCAGTCACACTTACAGCAGCACGCCCCTGCTGTGTCACAGCCTCCCTCCCCTGGGACCCCGCCTGAACCCCTCTTCACTGCGCATCAGGATCCCCATCTCACACACCCTGACCCAACTCAGCCCACAGCTCAGCAGGCACAGCATGCTGAAGGGAAGTTTGAAACAGGCGCAGATCATGCAACACCAGCTGATGGTTCAGAGATGCACTTGGAAGCAATGCAGGCAGATGGTGCAGCAATGCAGTTGGAAGCAATGCAGGCTGATGATGACAATGGTGATGCTGTGCCAGTTGGTACAGCAGAGCAGGCTGACACAGAGCAGGCGCTGCAGCAGTCACAGATGCACACACAGCCGACATCACAAGAGGCACAAGAGGCTGGGCTGCAAGAAGGGGAAGAAGCACAGCTGGCGCTAGCTTTGCAACCCTCCCAGGAGCAAGGTGAGACTTCCTTATCTGTTCTGAATCTATCATGCGTGTCCATGACGGCATGCACTTATACACTGCTGTCAAGCATATTGCTGGTGATGACTTGTGATCCATCCACCTCTGTCTCCCTTGGACCGTTGCTGCAATGCTGCCTATGCTCTGCAATGCAATGCATCACTGCTGACCCACTTACATTGAGCAACAGGCTCATGGCGAGAGTGCACTGCAAGACTCCTCAGGTCAGCAACAAAGTGCTTCAGGCCATGAACAAGCCTCCATACCTCTGCATGACTGCAGTGCATCAGGCATGCTGTGGGCATGATGCAGGTGGGAGTGAGGATGAGAGGGGTGAAACTCTGTCTGACATGTCAGACATGGATATGAGTGAGTTCATTGTGCATGATGAAGACGAGATACGGCAGAAAGAGCAGATGTGGAACACCATGAATCGTGACTATCTGGAAAAGCAAGAAATGAAGAAGATGCAGCTGGAAGAGGCCCATCAGGTTGGCCCAGTCACTCTTTAGTATGAGTTGTCCAAGTATGTGTTTGCTCAGAAACTTGTCAGTCACATACAATGCACTGCGGTCCAGAGCGTTCATGAATACAATGCATGAATGCTCTGTATGTGTAGGATGGCTACATGTGGAGTGGACAAGGCATGATCATGACATCTGATGCAGCTAGAGGCTTATGCATCAGCTGACTTGATAATAGTTGTAGGTGCACTTAACACCTATGCTTCACCAACGCAATGCCTGCATGTGCATTCAGGTTGTACTTCAGGCTGGAAATGCTAAGCCTGCACTTGCTGCATCAATCCGTTCAGACAGGTGAACATTTGCCGCCGCACAACCATGCCAGAAGCCATTGTCACCTGACAAAGTCTACACTGCATCACAGGCGCGGACAGATAAGCTGGCCGAGCAGGAGGCTAAGGAGCAGGGGAGGGACACAAGAGGGGTAGGGGTCGACCCTTGGGCAGCAAAACCAAGCCCCGGCCTGAGGACTGCCTTGGCCCCAGCAGCACTCCCTTGGAGAGTGCCAAGAACCTGCTGCAAGCCAAGAAGCTGACTGGCAAGATTGATTATGAGAATCTTGAGCGCCTCTTTGAGGACCCCTCTGAAAGGTAAGCCCTGATTCGTCCATGTTGCATCAAACTTCAGTCAGGGCACAAGCTTTCTTTGCTGTACAGTCATGTGATGCAGTGATTGATGCATGAAAGGTGAGTGACGCTGTGGTTCCCTGCATCTGTCACATTGAAATATGTATACCTGGCAGACATGATCAGCTGATCACCATCATCTGGCCTGCCTGCAGTAACTTGCAAATCAAAACACCTTTGCTGTCTGTACACGTCCGCAGCAAGGAGTGACATTGCTTTCTGCGCTGCGCAGTGGACCCAGTAAGAAGAGGAAGGTGGGTGAAGCCATTCAGGAGCGAGAAAAGCGGCAAGCAGATGCAGCTGCTGCAAAGCGGCAGCGCCAGCAGGCTGCTCTGGCTGCAGATGCCAAGAAGAAGCAGCGTGCTGGCAGCAGCCTCATGGGGGCTGGGCTGCGGTCTGGCCTGGGAAGCAGCAGTGGTCTGTCTATGCTTGGAAGGTTCAGCAAACAGACAGAAGAGCCAACCAGTCCTTCTCGATTCAGGCCTACAAGCCCAACTGCAACACGTGGTGGATGATGTATGCGACACATGTATGTATACTGCATGGCATACAGCTCTAGCGACTGCTACTGGTCGACTGGCCGGCACATGCTAGACCTTCCAGTAAGGCACATTTACACACCAATATAGGCTGAGCAGCTTCAATGCATGCAACCCAGGGTTCCTTGATAGATTGGATCTCAGACACACTTTCCCAAGGATACACTAATTTGCAGAGCTTGGTAAAAGCTTGCGACCCAGGGTTCATGCAACATTGATATAGGCAATTGAGGTTCATCTGCCTTGGTCGTGTTATTTTTTTATGTGATAGAATGCAGCAGCTGTGGCTGCAAACATGTGCTAGGCAGCTTTGCAGTCAATATGAGAGAAACGCTGACAGCCTGATTTTGCAACAAAATAGGTGATAAAGGCACAGCGCCTAGATAGACTAGTGATTCGTCACTTGAATGTGACTCAGAAAGTAGGTAGAGTCTGTTGATTGCACTGTATGCAAAGCTGCAAAACAGAATTCTGCATGCAGAATAGGTTTGCATGCAGTCTAGAACTTGTACAGAATACTGAGGCCTCGTTTGTTCTTTCTGAGGGCTATGGCTGAAGCTGGCGTACTCATATACTGATAAAGACACATGTTCATGTGTATATTGTAAAGCATTAGCCCAAGCCTCTAGTGCTTGGCCTCTGTTATCTGCTTGACCAAGATGTCTCCCAGCTCAATGCAGCCAACTTGCTTCATGCCAGAGGACATAAGATCCCCTGTTCTGTACCCAGCATCCAGAGCAGCTGTCACAGCTGCCTCCAGGCGATCTGCTACCTGTAGAACACACCAAACATGAAGCTATGTTCGTCAGCTAGAGCACAGACAAGCGTGCCTTTTCCTCTAAAATGAAATGCCAGCATACTGTTGCATGCAAGAATGAGGCTCAGAGAACTGCTTGACATGTGACCAATGCTTCTTTGAGAAGCAAACCCCTATGACAGCCTCATCTACTGCACAAGCTGTATGTAGACTCATGAATGATGCAGATTTACCTTGGGTAGGTTGAGACCATATCTGCACATCATGGCAGCACTGAGCACCATTGCCATAGGGTTTGCCTTATCTTGGCCAGCAATATCAGGAGCAGAGCCGTGTACCTGCATCAATGGCTGAGTGAGATCATCCTTCTGGCTGTGCATGTACAATGCACGCAGCATGCGGCAGATGTCTTTTGTGCGCATGCAACTGCCTACTGCTGGTTGTCGAAGCACGCTGATGACATAAGCTGTGATGGCATGTGTACAGAGTTTTGAATGTTGAGCTGATCGGCTGATTCATCATTGGACTGTAGGCCAAACAGGATAAGGCAAAACGAATCAAAACATGTGCTCCAAAACCAGCAAAGAATGCCGCAGACCCAAGCATGAGTGACGAGAGATGAGTTGCATTTACCGGTTCGAAAATGCCAGGGCCGTCATTGCTGATGCTGGCAGAAGGAAGCATGCCCAGACTGCCTGTCAGCATGGAGGCCTCATCAGACAGAATGTCTCCAAAAATGTTGCCAGTGACAATGGTGTCAAAGACCTTGGGATTCCGTAGGAGCTGCATGGCTGCATTGTCAATATACCTGCAGTCAGTAGCAAAAGGGTACTTGCAACGGGTGCTGTGCGCATGGACATGGCATGGCACTGTCAATTTACTTGCAGCAGATCAAGATCAGATTGCATGCTTTCTTTCCGATATGTCATCTGTGAGTAGTATACTTCAAGCACACATGCATATTGACACTATGCTGCAATGAGATGCATTTCTGCATGCAAGTGTGGGGCTGCTGAACATCAACACAAGTCTATTGTAGATTACCTGATTATTTATCTGCTTGCACCAGCACACTGTATGCGCACATGTGCACATATGCTCATACAGTCACAAACAGATGTCAAGGGTCTAGAGTCACGAAAGATGACATCAGCGCTTCGCAAACATATGCAGACAACAGAGGCCAAAGACTGGCTGTCAACACTGGCTGTACCTATATGTCGAGATAGGCAGAATAGCAAGCAGGTGTTACCAGTGCTTACATATGAGATAGCTCAACATCTGGGTACTCTTTGGCAACTCGAGTCACAACCTCCTTCCAAAGCTGGCTGACCTCAAGAACATTGCTCTTCTCCACACTGCATAGCTTCTTCTGTCGCTTCTGTGCAGACTTGAAAGCCACGTGAGCTATTCGCTCCACCTGTTGAGGCCATTGGAATTAGTTGTGCTCTGTGCACAGCATTGTGACTCATGCTAATGCAGCATGAGTCACAGTCAGCATTGCCTTTGGTGCCCTGAGATAGACTCACCTCTGACTCTGAATATATCATGGTGTTGAATCCCACCTTCTGTCCCTTATCATTTGTCTTGAACCCCTGCAGTTTGCAATGGAGATGAGAGTCAGCGTTTAATGCTGCTCAGAGCATGAGATATGTATATGTGCTAATTCAATACACATGGCAGCACTGACCCTTGGCTGCCCAAAGTAGATCCCGCCAACCAGCTCTCTGACAATCATGATGTCAGTGCCCTCCACAATTTCACGTTTTAAGCTGGAGGCATCTGCCAGCTGTGGCAAAACTATCGCAGGACGCAAATTTGCAAATGCATTTAGTCCAGCCCGCAAAGCTAGCAACCCACGCTCAGGCCGCTGATCAGCTGGCAAAGTATCCCATTGGTACCTTCAAGTCATTTGCAGCACTGAGCAGTATGGATGCAGATTCTCGGCCAGTGTCTGCTTAGTCAAGTCTTACCCTCCAATAGCAGCCAGGAGCACAGCATCGCTCTGTTTGCATCTTTCAAGTGTTTGTTCGGGCAAGGGCTTGCCAGTCGCGTCAATTGCTGCCCCACCGACCAGCTCTTCCGAAAACTGAAACTCCTCGTTTTCGAGCTTGCCTGCTGCCTCGAGTGCGTTCAGAGCAACTTTTGTTATTTCTGGGCCGATGCCGTCTCCGGGTAGGACGGTGATTTTGTACGCCATGCACGTTATGACAGGACGCCTGTGAGCTGGTTGCCGACGGCTGCAAAACAAGTGTGCACGAGCACGGGTTGGGCTCATGCAACCTGCACTGGCATGCACTCGCTGCGACCCGGCAGACGACATTGTCACCCAATCCATTGTGACCAAAGCGCGCTCTTCGCTTAAAAAGCTGCACCTGTCGCACATGTGCTCAAGTCAAGATGGCGCACCTGAAGATGAAGCGTTGCAATCAAAGAATTCGTTGACCAGAGTCAAATTGCGCTTTCGACATGCCTTGGAAGAACTGCCCCGACTAATCTGATGTGTCGCTGATGTACAATCATGTCATGATGCTCATGTTACTGTCTCTCACATAAATTGCTGCAAGCAGGTATGCTAGGCCGGCTAAGGGCAGCTGCAAAGCTCCAGACGAGACTACCCAAACTCGTCGAGCAGCCCGGACACCGGTCATTCTCGCTTTCTGGCACAAGCAGCGGCCTGCGAGAAGAAGAACAGTATTTGGCTGCAATTGCCGACCGTTTTCACGCTTCACCTGAATCAGCAGCCAAATTGCTGGCTGACAGCTTGAGCAGTCAGCATCGTGCTTTGCTGTTGCAAGCGTTGGGCAACGAGGCGCAGCGAGTACCCAGAGCCTACGCAGACAAGCTATTCCGACAAGCTGACACCGACGCTCCTCTTCAGCAACTTGACAAGTAAGCAGCGCCTTTGCCAACATTTTCTTCAGCTGCAGCCCAGCAGTACACACAGGCAAGATGTGGCGGCTTGCAGGGAAGAGTTCGTCAAGGCGTTGCAGCTTGACCGGCAATTGACCGCCACTGCAAAATTTGGCAGCACAGAGTCACCAAGTTTCAGCATGTGTGCCTCTGTAGCCCTTGCAGCAGCTCTTCCATTTGTTGGCTTTGGATTCCTAGACAACTTCATCATGGTATGCTCAATATCTGCCGCTCAGCACAGCCGCCTCCAGCAACTGACAATCAGTGCCAGGGTCTGCCAAGCAAGCATGTGAGCAATATTTTCTGTGTTCAGCTGAGCTGATTAGCAAAGCTTCTACAACACTGTTTTGCAGTTGGCGCTTCTGACTGCAGCTGGTGGCAGGGGAAGAGATTGATGCCACTCTGGGTGTGAAGCTAGGCTTTTCTACCTTGGCATCAGCTGGCTTAGGCAATCTCGTGTCTGACGTGGCTGGCATAGGCTTTGCAGAGCAGCTGGAGGTATGCCGTTGTTTGTCCTATGCGTCTGTCATGTGCATGAGGTGTCTTTTGTGCTTGAATGTCATATGCAAAACAATCTTGATGAGGTCTTATGAAATGATGCTGCATGTTGCAAACTGTACTGTTTGTTGCAGGGGTTCGTACGAAAGTTGAAATGGGCAAAAAGCCAGCCATTGTCACCAGCGCAACGACTCATGCTGAAGGCAAGAGGTATGAGCCCAATTTTAAGCCCCATTTTGAGCCATGTTGAATGCTGTCTCCGTTTCATGTACAAGCTTCTCTATACAAAGCTGCTGTTCACAATCTTTGCTGGCAAACTTGTTGACTACAACAAAACCTATCAGACTAATTTGTTGATGCAGTTGCTAAGACAAGTGGGTCTGTGCTTGGAGTCACAGTGGGCTGCTTGCTTGGCATGGTGCCATTGCTGTGGATGGATGCTCCTCAACGTGAAGCTGAGAAGACAACAGAGCAGGCTGACTGAAGCAACCCCTGTGTGGTGACAGTACCAATGCATGACTTGTGCCTATGCATAACTTCCCAGTGCACATCCGCCATGTGGTTCACAAGAATCTGACCAAGACGTGCTATACTTCAACAAAATCTTCGTGTTGCATCTCTAGTAGAATGTCAACTTTACATCCTCGATTCACAACACAGTTCAAGGTAGTCTACACAAGCCAGCATGCCAGTATGCACAGCAACTGCTGTCCTCATACACTTGCTAAGATGCAAAACATTCCAATGGGAAAATTCCCGTGCAACTTCAACACTAGACTGCACACTGTAGGCTGGTCTATGCCAATGACACAGGCGGTTAATATACACATCTGATACAAAGGTACATTGCACTGCTGGTGAAGACTGTTGTACATTTGCCACATGAAGGATTGACCAACGTCAGATGCTGGCATCATGGAATACACAAGCATACCAGATTTACTCAGCCAGCAGGGTGTCTGCTTAGACAGTCAGCCGCTGTGATTTTGTAGGGTGTATGGCTTGCAAGCCACGTGACCTGCTCATGGCAGCCTCCTGTGATGATGCTGCAGCAGTATCTGGGCCCAACTCTTGAAAATCTTCCAGTGCATCATCTATAGTTGGACCTTGCTGCTCTCTGTAGCATGAGGCGCCCACAATGTAGCAAATATGGTAAGAGATAAGACCTCATTGCAGCATCACTCAGCAGAAAGGTGTTGTGTCAGATACATACAGTGCTGAATGCACCACAACGAAATCTGTGTGAAATTGGCAGACTTACGTGACCCCAATATACCTGCTTGCCATGAGGAGCAACGCTTGTAAGCTGTCAAGCATGCAATCTGTGGGAGATTGCTGTGACCGACTTTGCTCATGCTACTTAGATCAGCCATGCACACAGTGCAAGCGGAGGCAACATTCACAAAAGTATGACCAACTGACTATAGCAGTCTTGCATGTCAATGCCTATAGCTCACCTAGCAAGCTGTCTTGCCACGAACAAGGGCGCCTCGCACTGAAGAGCCAAGGCAAGGGAGTCACTGGGTCGGGAGTCAACACTGCGCTTGATGCCTCCTGGCAATAACAGGACAATCCTGCTATAGTAGGTGTGGTTCTCCAGGCGTGTGATCACAACGCGCTCCACCTTGCTGCCTGTGGCCTGTACCACCACACCACATGTCTCACACAAAGAGGCATGATGAAAATGGCTGAGACAATGCCACAGATATTTTTCTGGAAAAGCTGCAGCAGAATTGCAGATAGCACAGGGCAAAGGAAGCTCTGATAAAGCTGTACTCATTGTCATCTGTACGCAAGAGATACAGACTCACGGTCTCTTGAAAGGAGCAAATGGATGCAGATAGCGCATACCTCAAGGCTGCGCTTCCAAGTGCCTAATGTGGATGGCCGTCTGCCTTCTCCACCACCAGTTGTGGCGTACACCAATGCAGCTGCCTCTGCCACTCCAATGAAGATTGGCATCAGCTGCTCAAACCCATCTACATGCACACTAGCCACACCTCCTCCACTGCCCACTGCAATCTCTCGCAGCTGCACAACAGCAAGCCAATGGAAGGGATAGTCAAGCATCGTCTCCACAGTTCCTGATAAGACCCTGGCCCATAGCTGAACAGGTAGCGGTTCCAACTAGAACGATTGCCGCAGAAAGTGCAGGCAGAAGCTTGGGTGCCAGACCAAACTCTGCACCCTGACTCGTCTTACCTCTGCATTTGCATAATCAGCATCCTCACCACCTACCCCATCAAAGCCATTGAAGCTGGGGACACCACTGTCTGTGACACTTCTGAGACTTGGCTTAGCAAAAGCAGGCTGCGCCAGCAAAGGTGCCAACAGGAAGCTTGCTCCGCTCATCAAGAACTCCCGCTTGGTACAGCTTTCCACATTCAGCAGGGCCGGATTCAGCGCACGGGCAGCTTTGCTTGCCTTGTATGGTGTGGGGGAAGCACTCCCCCTTTTGCTGCTGCACGCTACACCAGTCATCCTGGCGCCTGGCTTTGCCAAGAGCATCTTTACACGGACAGCCAAGCACTCACAGCAACAAAATACGTGTTTTCAAGCTGGCTACATATACAACGCTTGGCGACTTGTTGTTGAGTGATCACTTCCTGGCAGTACCATCGGCTGGCACGCACTTAGCATTTCGGCTGAAGTGACTCTGCCAGCTTCTCTGTTAGGATTTTCTAGCCTCCTGCAAGGATCTGAACCTGAGCCGTGACGCGTACAGCCAACTATACTCCAGCTACTGCTCCAAGACACAGAGAAGCCTCGCATGCACGCACAGTCATATATGCATGCGACACACAGACACACGTACTCACACATGTCTCAGAGAAGTGTCGAGTCGCGCGATCGTATGCGATCGTGCGCGTACCATCACACTCAACTCGAGGGGATCTTGGGTATTGAGCAGCTAATGTCTACTGATTGGTCGCCCAAGCAAAAACCCCTATTTGACGGGATGCCGTAGCGCCTGCCGCGGCTTTGACACCGAGTGTCTCTTACCTGCGAGGTTTTTGCATCCATGCATCGTTCCGTTAGGCATCTGCTGCAGCCTAGTAAGGCGTTCATAAAGTCAGTGAGTCCAGAAGCTCAGACAGTCAGGTTTGCCCCAGATTCTTTTTTATATTGCAGACAGGGCATATATGAGCGAGTTCTGGCTCACACTGCAACAATTTGTTGGACATCAGCTTCAGTTTGCATGCCGACTCTGTGCCATGCAGAGTTGATTCGGCACCGTTGCGCTCCTATGGCCAACTTGCTGTAGACAACTCTGCTAACACAGCCCGAGGGGGCATAGCAAGCACCAGTGGAAGACATGCAGAGGGTGCTTGGGAGAGTTGGTCTCACCTGAGGAGACATTCTCAGCCCCGCATTCATGCTGTACAAGAGCAGCTTGGTGCTGCAGTGGCCAACTCTGTTTGGTGCAGTCCTGCTGGTCAAGTGAGCACCTGTTCTTGCATCAGGTGTTGAGCATAATCATAAGGACTGTTCATCACTGGCTCACTGCATGCTGTCAACCTGCCACTTCATCAGACGTTCATGCATGCATGCATTGATGGCATTGGGGCAGAGTCCCAGACGGTCTGTCATGTGAATGATGTTGCCTGCAGAAACTGCTGCGGCTATGGCCTAGTCTGCTGGTTGGAAATGCTCTCACAATCCAACAGAGTCTGTGCTTGGTGCAACCAACAACCAATCCTCCATACATACAGCAAACGCCTCTCACACAGGGCGGTACTCTCGCAAACTTCTTTGCTGGGGCGCAAGAAGAATTTCAGACCATGCTAAGGTATGCAATGTACTGCAGTCATCAGCTCAAAACTGCTGTGGGCATTGTTGTGGCGATGATGTTGACCTGCTTTGAGAATTGCATTGGCTTAAGCAACTCCTTTGCTTGCTTACAGAATCAGTATGATACAAAGAAGGCAGCAGGCGTCGCTGTCATCCTGTGTTCCAAATCAAATGCCACCCCGCATAGCGTACACTGTTTCCTGACCAGTATAAGGCGGTTGTGAAAGACAGTATACATGATCTTAAGCACATTGCAAACTGCCTAGGCATACATTTTTGTTTTTACAGCTCTGCACAGAAAAGTGACATCCTGATAATAATGCAGGGCATGCTACCTGCTGTTGCTCTTCACCCCAGCAAGCCTGACAGCACCCTTTGCAGTTGGGCTGGGCCTGCAAAGGCAGCACTGGCTAGACCTGGTGGTGTGGACCTTGGAAAGGGCAGGGCCTGCCTTTATCAAATGGGGTCAATGGGCAGCCACAAGGCCAGACCTGTTCCCACCAGACCTGTGCAGCAAGCTGGCGCAGCTGCAGACTGGAGCCCCCACCCACCCCTTTGCTTACACTCGCCAGGCTGTGGAGGCAGCTTTTGGGTGTGTATGTCTGTAGCTGTTCCATGTACCCTCTGCACTGCTCTTGCTTGTAGCGTGATATTAGACACTCCTGCTGCTTGCATGAAAAGTGTTATGTGCATGCTTGACAAATGCACTGGGTCCTGGTTTGAGTTGCTGATGACTTTTGCAACCCCCCCCCCCCCCTCCCCCCCCTATCCCTCACTCCCCAGGCAAGAATGGTACAGCTGTGCATGTTGCTGATGTGCTTGCTAGCTACATTGTCAGCATTTGCACGAATGGCTGCATCAGATGCCAACAGGTCAAGCTTGACCTATGTTATCCATGCAGAAATGACTAGCCT
>JAABUV010007072.1_pt1 | contig 11923 bp, 16 predicted proteins | sample 5559971 | NCBI WGS metagenome assembly JAABUV01 (sample SAMN10711881, study PRJNA513362) | rock metagenome | isolation source: Antarctica rocks | place: Antarctica: Victoria Land, Knobhead nord | collected 2015-12-19
CAGAAGCATTGAATGCTTATTTGCGAATACATTTATCTTTGAAACGCTCTCTAAACGACAAGACTATGATGAATGACAGAGTATGTAAGATTATCAGAGTGTTACAAAAGATCATCAAGAAATTTACTCTCTTGACAAAGTCATCAAATTAAACAAGAGACTTTTGAAATCAAAGCTGCTTTGAAGTAGTAATGAAATCAAGACGACTGCGAATCATATGAAAAACGCAAGATACATTAGAAGCGTGAAATGAATATCTGAAGCACAACGATCATAAAAACAAGATCATTCGACAAACGAAATGCATACACTTCAGAACACAAATGCATGAGCTGAGCAAAGCACTTAAATCGATATAATGCTTTGCAAAATGAGCTAGAATCGAAAGTCAGCTATCTATAAAGCTTTCTCAGTTTTCGTCACTGAAGCGAAGCAACATTGATCATATGATAACGACGTTCGAGAAAAAAATCGAGATACTGCAAGAAAAGTTCTTTCTCTCATCTTCTCAAGCGAATGTCAGCGACATCGCAGAATCATTTATATCTCTGACAGTCTCATTCAATTCACGCATCACAGAAGATGAAGTGAAGCAGACAATCAGATGAGTAAAAGCAGACAAAGCGTCGAGCGCTTCAGATATTTCAAACAGAGCGCTTCAAGCGAGTCTTGCAGAACTGATTTCAGTACTGATGAGTTTATTCAACGCATGCATAACACACAAGTATCATTCGAAGCAGTTCAAAAAGACTCAGACAATAGTACTATGCAAATCAAAGAAAAGCGACTATATCAATTCAAAGACGTATTGACTTATTGCTTTGCTCGATATCATGAGCAAAGCGCTGAAGTCGATCATGATCAAAAGACTGAGTGACATAGTCAAGACTCATCACATGCTATCAAATGCTCAAATGAAAGCGAGACGCAAGCAATTCGTGATCTCGATGTTAGATCTACTAGTAGATCAAGTTCACACAGTGTGAGACTGTGAAATCAAATATGTGATCTTCATGCTAAGCTTAGACGTTGTTGAAGCGTTCAATCAAGTCTCACACGTCAGACTTCTGCACACACTGAAAATGAAAAGAATGTTGAGCTACATAATCGAATGAACACGCAGCTTTCTAGAAAATTGAGAGACGTCGCTAATATTCGATGAACAAATGAGTGACATGCGCGAGATAAACGCAGACATATCGCAGAGATTTTTCATTTCATCGATTCTCTTTCTATTCTTCAACGCAAGTCTAATTGAAAAATGCGAAGCATTGAGAATTAAAATCGAAGTGCTTGACTTTATAAATGATATTAACATTCTAGTCTACGACAGATTCACTGAAGAAATTTGCAGAACATTAAGCAAAGCACACGACGTTTGCGCGAAATGAGCTTGCACTCATGACGCAACGTTCGCATCAGAAAAGTACGAGCTTACGCATTTCACTAGAAAATCGAAGAGATTCAACATGATGACTAGCATACAAATAAAAAGCTCAGTTATCAAATTGAAATCAGACGTACGAGTTCTAGAAATGCAACTGAACACGAAACTGCAATGAGACGCGCATCTTCGACAAATAGAGACGAATCACGTCACAAGAATGCTGACACTTAGTCATCTTGAAGTCTTCACATGAAAAGCTATCTTCACAAAAGCGAGACAAGTATACTCAGCAGTAGTGAGATCAGAAATTGCATTCGAAGCGTCAGTCTGACATCAGCGCGACAAGAAAGATGAACTGTTGAGCAAAGAATGCAGATTAGAAACACTTCAGAATCAGACTTTGTGTCACGTAGCAGAAGCATTCAAAAAAGTAAACATCAAAACTCTAGAGACAGAAATATACATGAGTTCGCTACATGTTCATCTGAACATGCTATAGAACAAGATCACGTTACACAGTCAAGTCAATGATCAAACGCAAGAGATCAAACAAGCATGCGAACTAATACGCGCTCGTTTGACGAGAGTTAATCGCGTCATTTCTCGCTCACTCGTCATCAAGAAAATAGTACTTCTGAATGTCTTCATTCAAGAAGATGCGAAGATACAGTTGAGATGCAGACGATACATTTTCTTCTTCACAATGATTTCAACAAGCGATAGCATTGCAATAACGCAGTATCACAAAGATCAATGAAATCAACAATGAGAAAAGTACAGAGAACGCGTTGCAGACATCAATGCAATCTCAGCACAAAGATTGCATCTGAGCAATATGATGATAAAGATGCGTGATGATCTTCAGAAAGCAGAAAGCATTCTCGCAATGCACATCAGAATTGAACGCATAGATCTAAATGCTTATCTGCACTCTAGAAACATTTCAGGCACGAATAGTTCATGATGCAACTGCGAATGAAGTCATCAGACGACGAAGCATGTACTCATGCACTGCTTGAACTGATTGCATCTGCGATCAAGAATGCTACAAGATGCTGACTTCTTAAACTATCAAATAATCGTCGTCATCATGAAGAGTCTCAGAGCAGTAGCGAAGATGATGATGAAAATGAAGCTCTTGAAGCAATTTAGAGTGACTAGAACACTCATTCTCTAACATGCAATCAACGTGAACAAATTTGATACATAGTCTCAAAACTCACTGTTTCGACTGCATGAAGCAATCGTGTAGACTGCGAGTGATTTTCTACCTCAGAGAGTTTTGTTTACTCGATACAAATAGCATAAAGTCTCTCATGAGTTGATTTAATCGATGTCACAAGAATGTATAAATTTATTATTATTATTATGATATATTGACATTGAAGACAAGATGACTTTCAAATGATGTCATCAACTTCATGCTCATTCTCTTCACTCAACTGTCAACGTGTTCTCTCTTCTTCATGAACTTTTTTTCAAGTTTGCTCATTATTTTTTTCAATCTCTTCAGCTGATTCTTCATGCATTGATTGATAGTCAATGCAGCAATGCATTGATGCATCAACTTTTCTATCATCTTTGTCAAACTTTTCATCTTTCTTTAGAACATCAGCTCATTGTTTCTACATTCATTGAGTTCATAAAGTACTTGCAGCTTATGTAATTTCTTTTATATATTTTTCATCTTGACTGAATTCTTCTGCAAAATGATGATGATTGCTTCTCATTCACTTGTCAACATCACATCAACAACGCTTCTCATCTGTCTCTGATGATCAGAATAAAGCGTAAGCATCATTTCAATGATGTGCTTTGTTTTTAAATAGTTTAAGTAATTCATTTTCATGCTATCATTTAATCAATTGCAACAAATTTCTGTTAATTACTTGTAACACAAAAAAGTGTGTTTAAAAATATATGTTAATAAATGATTTTACAAAAAAGCATATGAACATTGAGATGAATAACGCTGATTTGAATCAGAATATGAAATATATATCATCAAGAATTGAAATGATACAACTTTAAACTGAACTTCTCTTTACATTATCAGCGTTGTGAGTTGAAATCTTTATCAAGACAACTGATCATGATTTTAAAACAACAGTCAATGTATTAAAGAAAGTATCAAAGTTGTTGAGTTCAAATTCTTAAATGATCAAGAACATAAACAACAATCAATATTATTCATTTCAATGCAAAGCAAATTATGTGTTCATTTACTGACTTCATGAAACGAAAATTATTAAAAACAATGTTAATTGATTTTTTCAAGACTTGCATTTGCAAGTCTTATATTAACATGTCAGCTTTTACAACATGAACAAGTGATTGATACTTCTACATCAGATTTCATATGATGTTGAAAATGATGAGTGACATTCTTGAATGTTCACAGTTGAATTCAGTTATGAAAAAGTTCAAGCAGAGCAACACTGCATTTTATATTACAACATCATTGAAATATTTTAATTCTTGTTGAGTTACTCATCATTTCAAGATGAGCTGATTTACATATTCATTCAACACTATAATGTTGACAACTTTCAAGTCTATAACAAGATGCATACTGCTGATTGATGATGAGAAACGCAGAAGAAGCTTTCTGATGATGTTATCATAATATCACTGTTAATTTTCATCGATAAGACAGTCTTAACTGAGCATTGAGATGATTTATCTGCATAATTTATATATTTAATGATAGAAAATCTAAATCGATGCATAAGACATGCTCAAAAACAATTGAGATTGATTCTTTTAAAATTTCTTTTCATAGTTGACAATGATGATGATGATATCAAGTCAAAGATTTGACACATGATGTTATTAATCATACTCAAGCGTACATTAAACATGTATCATCATGCATTAATACATAATCTCACATGTAACAGTTGTTGAAACTATGTTCAGAAACGACATTTCTGTTCTTTGTGCAAACAATAAGATAAAACAATGTTATTCAATAATCATCAAGTTCATGATAAACTACGAGAAACAAGAATTAATCACAAACATCAAGATGAATTAACAATGTTTTATCTGTTAAGTATCATCTCATGAACATGAAAATTTAGACAAGACATGATTAATTTGAATGCATGTATTTATTAGAAATCAACAAAGACAACAAAGAAAGAATAATATGATTGAGAATGATTCTGCTTGAATACATTCAGTGAAAAACTTTGCATGATCACATATGTTTATCAATATTTATGAGATAATGATGATAAATGTGCTACATCAACTATTTAAGAGAATTATCTTGTATTTAATGTTATGATTCAATCAGATCATTAATAAGAGTGTTTGTACAAGTTGAAGAAGAAAAGAAATCAGATTAGCTTTAAATGATGCATCAGAAACAGTTCAGCTGAATCAAAGATTTCACGTCATTTTATCATTTAAAGACATGAAGAGATTTATTAAGTACAGTACAATTAAGCAATGAATTGATGCAGATTAAAAGTCAATTGTATGTCAGTTTATATTAATCATTGCATTGCTTCTGATCACAAGAGCATCTGCAGTGATTTACTTTGCTTAAGCAGTAATAAACTTCATGATACTTACTCAGTATCATTTGCATGACGAAGAAATTCTTTGATATCTTGAACATGCACTTTTTCAATTAAACAAGCTAAAGAATGTTTTTTATCATTTGCAATCTGAGTGTTCAGATATAAACATTGATCATTTCAACATTTCAAAACTACATGCAATGATACATTATGCAAGTTGAATTCAAAGATATGATAGTGCTGATAATTTCAATACAAAGCACAGTGAGATTGCATATAAACATTTAATAAAGATCTTTTTCAATTGCATTAACAAATGAAAAATGTTTCAAAGACAGTTATTGCATCATAATACTCAACATCTGAATCTTCTTATGATGAAAGATATTCTTCTTTACAGAGATACAAGACAGAGCAAGATCAATAAGCATGCATTAATTACTATGATAACATGATTCAGTCATGTCTTTAGTCTTTGTAAAATTCAAGATGCACTCATTTGCAAACAATGCAATCAAATATAAGAGACAGAACTCAATTCAAAGTTATGATATCATGCATTAATTTTAGTTGAAATTCTGAATATAAAGAAGCTTCTTGACATGTTAACAGTCTTCATGTGCAAGTGTTGCAACATAGTCGACAAGAAAGTTGTATCAGATAGAAAGTTAGATAAAAAGAAAAAAGACTCAACATGAGTGAAATCATACTATGTAAGCATTCATAAATCACTTCAATGCTGAAAATGAGACGAAAAAGACGTTGATGACTTAAAGAATCTTGTCAGTGATAAAGTATACTGCTCATTGAACTGACAGAAAAAGAAGAAAGTTTGAAAACATGACTATGTTTTGATTCAGAAAAGATCAAAAGAAATGACTGAAGTCTTAACTTTGTTAAACAATTGACTATCTGATTAACTACAATTTATTCTTTTCATTATAAATTCATTGCATCAAAACAACAAGAATAATGAGTTATGACACAATGATGCTTTCATTGAACTACTTAAATCTTGCAATGAAGAAACTTAACATGCTATGCATGAAATGATTAAGATAAAGCATTGATTTAAAGATAACATCAAAAATTCTCGTTTGCTTGAAGTTAGTCAATTTTTTCATTTGCATACAATTCTGAAAAGTATGCATGTTATATCAGCAAATGATATTTCTAGTGAGTTAAATAAAAACAAGTTCTTTTATATTAACAACTTCAGCAATTGAGATTCATACAATTCAATATACAAGAAGAATTTCTTGCACAAAGAAACAAAAGTAGCAAAATACTACTTCAAATACAAAAGCTGAAGATATTTGAAACTGACTCAATCTTATTGCAGACAAAAATCAAACAATGTATATGTATTATGTTTATGTTTCAAAGCATATACAGTATCATTGAAGTCAACGATGCTACATGACTAAGCAATTAAGAAATATAATCATCTTTTGACTTTGCTTAATCAAATTCTTCTTGATGAATAGAAATCTCAGCTATGAACTGATGAAAACTAAAGTCAAAGTTTAATCTTACAAGAACTTTGTTCTTATAAAATATATATAACAAATAAAGCTTTGCTCATTGCAAAAGTATCATCAGCTACAAATTTAATATCATGAAGTCAATCAGTTAAAATCAACTGTATCAATGAATTGATCTGAAAGAAAATTAACTTAATGATTGCAAGCAATTGTATTATAAAAGAGTGTGAGTGATTTAGTAGTAAACTTTGAATAATTAATATATATTTCATAGATTTAGTTGAGAACTTAAGCAGTAAGTAAATCATTGAAAGCTGATGTCAGTTATCACATGAACAAGATGCAGCAAGTGTGACATCAATTAAATTCTGAAGTTATGAATCATTGATGCTAAAGTTTTTTGTGATAAGCGTAATCATTAGTTACATACATGAAAATATTTGACAAACATCAAGTCTTTTCTTTAGTATAATGAATACATTGTTGAAAATATCATGTAAAGAGTATATACATTACAAATGATCAATAAACAGAGTGAAAGAAGAACTCAACATTGACGAGTCTGAATACATGCAATTAAAGATGCAAATACAAGATTAAATAAAATTTCTTCAGTTTATAAAATGAAAGCTAAATATAAACAAGTTAAAAGAAATCATCAGATTAACATTTGAAGTCATATATCACAAGTTTCATATTATATTCAATGATGTTGCAAGATCAAGAAGTGATTTTATGTTAATGTTCATGACACAGCAATCAAATTACAATGTAAGAAAATGATTCAGAGTCAGAAAAACATGACAAGATAATCTTAAGTACAATTCTTTATCATCTTCTCAACTGAAAATACACTCACATCTCTTGAGTTATATCGTTTACAATGAACAAGTTTTCAAGAAATCTCAATCAGTATCAGTCAGATCAGTCAAAATTCTCATAATATAAATCAGTCGCGATCTCAATTATAACATATGCTGCTAATCATAAGATTTTCTTAAATGTAAATCAGTGAAGAACTTAATTTGCATTAATGACATATAATATAACAAATTTATAAAGCTGATTGAGAATGAGCTCAATTACAACTGTGTTACAGATACAATGATATATGATTGAGCTGAATTTACAAGAATATATATCAGCAATGAGCATAAATGAAAAACAGCATTGAAAGAAATGCATGCAGAAGAGTTTATTCACTTTCTTTTTACAATTCAGTCTGCTGCAAATAATGATTGTAGATTTCAGACTTTTTGTGATACTTAATTCAAGCAGCTGATCACTGAAGAAATTATGTAGAATGCTTGTAAAAAACATGTTCATGCTCAAGACTTTCAGTATAAGATGACATAGCAAGATCATGTCATAATTGAGAAATTTCAAGAATCAATGACAAGACTTATAGTTCATTCAACATTAACAAAGATTCAATGAACCTTTATTAAGATTAAATGAACTATTCTTAATATTCAAAATAAGATAAATTTCTCTCTTATCATGAGAAAAAATTGTTCACAATCTGACATTCTTTTTTATTCTTTTTCTTAATCATTTGTTGCATAGATTTTCTTAATGATCATACATTGTTAAATCACATCAAATGATTTTTATCTTGAATGTAACATGAGAATATGTTGATCTTTATGATGATGAGTTTATCAAGATACTAAGTGACATTACAGAAAAAATGTTGTCACATGAGCAACTTCAAGACATCATCATCATCAAAGCGCAGTGCAGTTAAATACACAAAGATTCACAATGACAATAAGATTGCAACAGACTTAAGTGACAGTGATTCTGTGAAAGAAGTCTTTAATGAAGACAGATATATCACTCTTGAAGTAATAATTCACTTAAGAATTCAAAAGAATAAATGATTAATTTGAAAGAAAAAACAAAATCAAACATTATTAAAGCATTCAGTGAAAGTATTTTTGCAAAGTTATCACAATATTTCAAAGACTTGATTTATACAACATTGATCAGTCTGATTCTTTTCAATCAATTAATAACAGACATACTAGAATTTATTTTGATGATGATGATATCAATAATGCAGACTGAGAATCAATAACATCATATTTATGAGAAAAAACATCACGTCAAATTAAATGTCAATTCATTGTTGATCATGAGTTGATTATCAAGATTTGCACTCGTTATTTACTTACATGAATATTGAGCAATCATGTTAATAACAATAGCAGTTCATGATCAGACATTAAAAAAGAATGACTTAGTGAGAAAATGAAAGAAGCATGAAAGAAAATTGCAAATCATTTAAATAAGAAGTCAGATTATAAACGTTCTGAAGTAGAAAACATTTCAATGAAAATAAAAACTTGAAAGATAACATGCTCAGATCTTTCATTGCAAATAAGATTCATACTAAGTAAATGTATGACTTCTTTGAAACATGATGATCAAGTGTATTGAGTCAAGTATGAATCATAGTTGAAAGCGAATATGATTGACAGAAGCAATTCACAAGAAAAGTGCAAAAGAATTTAACATAAAGTTTGCTAAATAATGATAACTTTGTGTGTGATTAAATATATACTAATTGAACATTACAACATCAACTAACATGAAAAGACTTTTCAAGACAGATTTTGCGCAAGAATCATAGCAAATGTATTGATTCAGAAGTTTTACTGCAAAGTCAAAGATGAGATAACATATCAAGAATACATGAAGATATTCTTTGATTCACTTTCTACTAATGTTATTCTCAGTGCAGTGACAATGATTGCTCATTGTATATGAAAATATGAATTAAAAGAGCACAGATTAAACAAGTTTGAGAAATTGAATGTAAAGAATAAGTAAACATTTGCATATATCAATGATTAAAATAATTGAAGCAAAGCTGAACTTAATAACATGCAGCAACATGAATGTGCATCAATGCAACATGAAATCAACAAGTTTGCAAGCATCAACAATCAATATTGAAGATTTTGCTATGTTGTATCAAGCAACAGATTGATAATAATGATATCAAAATGACAATGAACATTCAAGCTGTATTCAATGTATATGTTGATTGTCTTGATGATCTCTCATTATACAAGTTAGAAAACAATGTGCAACTCAATTCAAATGCAAGTCATAAGAAAACACACTTGAATTCAGAAAGCATTTTCATCTTTCAATCTTCAAGACTAACATTGCTTGTCTTTGATGTAATATTATCAAATGAAGCTGTAAATATTACAACTCATAACTAAATCTTTAATTACTGATGCTGTGTAAAAGAGATTGATTGAATTGAATATAAAGAATAAATTATCGATTGATGATATTCAAGTCAACAAGAAGCAAATTCTTAGCAAAAAATTTCACTTTACATTATAAATTAAAAATCAATCACATATCATATTGCAAAGTGATGAATATGAGCTTGTGATAGCATAACAGAATGATATCAAATTAACAATAATTAAGATCAGCTAAGAATGAAAGTTTAATAACTTGTGAAATGCTTTAAACATGAAGAAGAATGAATGTTTGTGATATAAAACAGACAAGATAAACAAGATTTTAAGCGATGAAGAGAAATATGAAAGCTTCATGTGCAAGATGAGAAAGAAAAGCATCATGAACATAACTTGCAAAAAGAAAGAAATTAAAGAAGAATAGAACTCAAGTACAGTAATCACTATAATCAAATGATTTGAACAAAGTGAATATTTTGCTTCATACTGCAAAAGCACTTCTGTTGCATATGCTTACATGAGAAAACATGATACTAATAGTGATGCAAGCACATTGATTGAACACTTTGAACATCTTGCTTAAAAATGTGCAAGCGCTTATGTTGCAGATGCCGTCATGAGAGAACATAGTGCTAGAAGTGATGCAAATGCACAATAAGAAAAGAGTAACAATATTAAGAAGAACAATTAAGACATTTATGATGACATTGATTACTAAAGAATAAAAGATACACTGAACATTTTGAGCAGTCTGTGTGACATTAAAGCTATGTTTGCAATGTATGATAATTACGCAGTTAACAGCTTGATTGTTGATGATGATTCTAACAAAGAAAGATCATGCAGAGATAACAGTGAATTACAAATTTCAATAATATTATTCGAAATTACAATTCTAATTGCTACAAATGTCAAGATCATATTTGTTGAATCAAATGATAAATAAACATACTGCGCTCTTAAAAGTTCTAGAAATGTTGATGCTTTTATGAATATGCATCAGTTAAAAGTGACGCAAATCTGAGACATAAGATTAAATGAATATTTGAGATATTGATCATTAAAAGCACTAAAATCTGTCTCTGTCACTCTTTACAAACTGTCGATGCAAATATGAGATCAAAAGAATTAAATATAGAAATTTTTCTGATTTTTCATCTTTGCATTATTTTTTTGCATTATCTTTTTGATAGAAAGTCATAAAGAGAAACATGAAGAAAAACATGAAGAGAAACATGAAGAGAAACATGAAGAGAAACATGAAGAGAAACATGAAGAGAAATATAAAGAAGAATATGAAGATTATTTGATAGAGAACTATAATAGAAGACTATGATAGAAAGCTATGATAGAGAGTTATAATGAGAAACTATAAAGACTGTTTAATAGAGAGTCATGAAGAGAAGTCATGAAGAGAAGTCATGAAAAAGAGCTATGATAAAGAAGCTATGATAGAAAAACATGAAGACTATTTAATAGAGAATCATGATAGAGAGTCATAATAGAGAGTCATAATAGAATATTTATCTATCTATCTTCATGTCTTGACGAATCGAGTCGAGAATTTTGAGTCAATACTCAATTTCAACTCTTTGATTCAACTTGAATACTTGAGTCAAACATCTCGACTCGACTCGAATACTCAAGCCAAGAATTCTGACTCGAATCGAGTCTTGACGGGTCGAGAACTCGATTCGATCTCGATGACTCGGCTCGTCGCGATCAGTCTATTCAAAATAAATCATTATCAATCAAACTTGAATGTTAACATCTTCTTTATCGTGTTGAAACAGTTTCGCAAATATAACATGATCTTTCTACGGTTAAATGATTTCATAGAAGGTCGCTAAGGTAGCTATTCATAGCATATCGATATCAATGAGCGGTACGTCGAGGACGGCGAAGATAAATACAGTAGCATGACTGTTGCAGAGACCAGCCAAAGGGTTTCAGAATCATACTGTGAAGCTCTTTTCATAGCGTCAAGCGCTGAGCGCGTATTGATGAATCCAAGATCTGCTCATGCCGCCCACCCAGTCGACTATGCTTTCACCAGGATCACAAGTCACGGTATTGTTCAGATACTGGGGACTCGGCGGGTGTGCAGACACAGATGACACAAAATTGTCGATAGGTTATGAAGGCATGGAGGCACAATCATTGAGTTCTAAACGAGGTGCACATGTAAGGTAAGGTAGGTAGTACCAAGTACGGAGTACCACCAGGCCCATCAAGTCAGCCGAGCCAGCCAGTCGCCAGTGACAGTCCGGAAGCTATTTTCGGCTGCAGAAGACTACC
>JAABUV010007073.1_pt1 | contig 11922 bp, 15 predicted proteins | sample 5559971 | NCBI WGS metagenome assembly JAABUV01 (sample SAMN10711881, study PRJNA513362) | rock metagenome | isolation source: Antarctica rocks | place: Antarctica: Victoria Land, Knobhead nord | collected 2015-12-19
GCGTTGGGTGGTGGTTGAGAACGTTCCTGGCCTGCGAGGCCGGGGCGCGGACCGGGTGCTGTCTGACCTGGATGCTGCGGGCTACGCCTGCTGGCCGCTGGTGGTGGGTGCTGTCCATGCCGGCGCTCCGCACCGGCGAAGCCGCGTGTGGCTGGTGGCGCAAGCCGTTGCTGCCGACGGTGGTGGCGCGGGACTGGAAGCATGGCAGCTTGCGCCAGCAGGGGCGGCGGCGGGCCTGCCAGTTGAGCGACGCGGTGGGTGGCCGGCTGCACCCAGGCTACGCCGAATGGATGATGGGATTTCCCGAGGGCTGGACCGGAAGCGCGCGGGCGGACTGAGGCGGGCGCGCATCCAAGCGCTGGGCAATGCCGTAGTGCCGATGAACGCCGCGATGATTGGGCGGGCGATCCTGGCGGCGTGGGCGTGAGTCGACGTGGCCCAGCAGCCACATCTGTGACCTCGGTCACACAAGTCTCGCGTTGGTGATTGTCTGTGTAATGTCGACGTGTGCTTATAGGCAGCCTAACATATTTTAGGCTCTGGCCGGTAAGGGTGCCCCGTGGCCGCGAATGATCGCTTTGAATTACTGTTGTCCCGGTTGTATGAGGCAGCGCTTGAGCCGGCGCTGTGGCCTGCGGTTTGGGCCGAGGCGACGGCGGCGGCTGGAGGGATTGCGCCGTCGCTGCTGGTGGTCGCCGACAACGACGGCTCGGCTCCGCTGGTGACGCCGGGTTGGGGGGGGCATTCCCTGACGACGACCGCGGCCACGACCGCAGCGACGGTCGAGGGAGCGGCCTCGGCGCCGTATTGCAGGCCTGACCGGGCCGCCACTCCGCCAGCGACCGAGGCGGAGCGCGCGGAGATGGCGCAGTTGACCCTGCATCTGCGCCGCGCGGTGCGGTTGCGGGCTCGGTTGGCTATTGCGGAGGCGATGCAGGCGGCGAGCTCTGCGGCTTTGCAGGCGGCCGACACGGGGGTTATCTTGGTCACGGCTGGTGGCCGCATCGTTTATGCCGACTCAGCGGCGCAACGGCTGGCGGAGAGCGTCGGGTTGCAGCTTGAACCCCGCCGGGGCGCGTTGCAGGCGCTCGATCCGAGTGCCACCCAATATTTGCATGGTTTGGTGCATGACGCTGCGGCCGGGGGCGGAGGCGGCGACATGCTGATGCGCGCGACGGACGGCTCCGCGGTGGCGCTGGCGGTTTGCAGCTTGGCGAGCGGGGCGTTGGGGGCTGGGGAGCTGGACGAGGCGGCGGACCAAGGAGGGGGTCAAACGCCGGGGCAGATTTCGGGGCAGGCGCTGGTGACGCTCCGCCGTTTGGCGCAGGTGCCGGCCAGTGCGAAACGGGTGGCGGCGCTGTTTGGCCTGACGCGGGCGGAGGCGGACGTTGCCGTCGCTGTGGCGGCCGGGCAGCGGGTGGCGGCGGTGGCGGCGGGGCGCGGCGTGTCGGCAAGCACGGTGCAGGCGCAGGTCCGCTCGGCACTTGGGAAGGCCGGGGTGCCGGGTGTGCAGGAGTTGGGGCTGCTGTTTGCGCGGTTGGGCTAGGGGCGGCGCAGGCGAGGACTGATGGCGGTCAGTAGCTGAGGTATCGCTTGTGCGCGTCCGTCATCTGTTGCGGCGTAAGCAAGCGAGGCTGGCCGGCTGCGCACGCCAACAGGTATTGCCGGGCGAGGGTCTCCAATTGAAGCGTTGTCGCCACCGCGGCGTCAAGCGTTGGCCCGGCGGCGACCATGCCGTGGTTCGCCAGCAAGCAGGCGGTGCGGCCACGCATGGCCTCTGCGGCGAGCGCGGCGAGGGATGGGGTGCCGAAGGTCGCATAGGGCGCGCACCGCACGTCGTCGCCGCCGAAACCAGCGACCATGTAGTGGAATGGCGGCAGTGGTTCGGCGAGGCAGGCGAGGGCGGTGCAGGCGTCAGCATGGGTATGGACGATGGCGCTGACGGCAGTGTTGCCGTCGTAGATCGCCGCGTGGAGCGCCCACTCGCTGCTAGCGCCGGGCGCTGGGTCGTGCAGGGGCATAGCGACGAGATGACCGGGCTGGATGCGGTCTGGCGTCGTGCCGGTGGGCGAGATCAGCATGCCCTCTGAGGTGCGCACGCTGATGTTGCCGCTGTTGCCCTGGATCAGGCCGAGACGGCCGAGGCTGCGGTAGGCGGCGCAGACCTCGGCGCGGGCAGTTTCGGTCACTCGGCGGCTTGTTGCTTCAGCCGGCCGCTGAACAGCTTGCGGAGCTTGGCCACTTTTGGATTGATCACAGCGCGGCAGTAGCCGGACCAAGGGTTGCGGGCAAAGTAGTCCTGGTGCTCGTCCTCGGCCCGGTAGAACGTGGTGAGCGGCACGATTTCGGTGACGATGGGGCGGTCCCAAACGTGGGCGGCTTCGATCTCGGCCTTGACGGCGCGGGCCGTTTCGACCTGTGCGTCGGAGTGGGTGAGGATGATCGAGCGGTACTGCGGGCCGGTGTCGGCGCCCTGCTGGTTTGGCGTGGTCGGGTCGTGCAGGGTGAAGAACACCCGCAGGATGTCGGCGAAGGTGATCTGGTCGGGGTCGAAGGTGATCTGCACCACCTCGGCGTGGCCGGTGCGCTTGCCGCAGACCTGTTCGTAGGTCGGGTTCGGCACGGTGCCGCCGGCATAACCGGAGACGGAGCTGTGGACGCCACGCAGGCTGAGGAACACTGGCTCAAGGCACCAGAAGCAGCCGCCGCCTAGGGTTGCAGTCTCGGTCGTCATGATTTGCTCCTTTGCGTTGAGCGGGAAATGGCGATGGGTTTGGGAAAACTCAAGCCGTGGCGGGTTGAACCAACCTTTGCTGCGTAGGCCATTCATGTGCTGGGACCCGCCTAGGTCGCCGGTTGCGGCGACTGCTAGCTGGCAGGTGCGCCCGACTGTTTGAGCGGGTGTGCGGTGGCGAACTCGGGCATGGCCATGGAGGCGCCGTGGATGCGGCGGATGGTGGAGTAGGGTTGCAGGTCCACTTTGAAGCGCTCGGCGCCGGCGATGTGGCTCGCCAGGCAGCAGTCGGCCATTGTGGGAGTGGCGCCGAAGCAGAACGACCCGGCGCCGGGCAGCAAGGCTTCGTAGGCTTCCAGGCCTTTTTGGAACCAGTTGGCGGCCCATGCCTGTTTTGCCGCATCGTCGGCGCTGAAGACGCGGCCGAGGTAGCCCTGCACGCGCGGCGTCACCAGCGGATGGCTGTCGGCGGCGTGGATGGCGCAGAGGGCGCGCACCCTGGCGCGGTCGTTGGCGCCCTGGGGCAACAAGGCGGGGGTGGGGTGGGTCTCCTCGATCCACTCCAGGATGGCGAGCGACTGGGTGAGCACCGTGCCGTCGTCCAGCACGAGGGCTGGGACGGCACCCATGGGGTTCACCTTGCGGAACTCGGGGGCGTTCTGGTCGCCGCGGTCGAGGTCGATCAGCTCCTCGGTGACAGAGATGCCCTTGAGGTTGAGTGCGATCCGGATACGGTAGGTGGCGAGCGAGCGCCAGAAACTGTACATCTTCATTCTTTTATGGCTCCGGTAGATGCGCTGGCATGGTATTCCATGGAGACGGAATAGAGTAGCGCCGCCGAGACCGAGCCGAACGGCGCCCCGGCTATCGACGCGCCTCATCGGTATCGACGGGCACAACGCCACGGGGTTTCCGGGTTGGGCTGGTGCAGGATGGAAACGAGGCATGCGCCGTCTGCTTGCTGTCTGCACGTTGCCGGTTTGGCCGGTCCGGGACGGCTACTCGCTGCGTGCCGCGAACATGCTGCAGGCGTTGGCCCGGCGGTGGGAGGTTGCGCTACTTGCGCCGGGGGCGGCGCCGCCTGGCGTGGCGGAGCATGTGCCGCTTGCGCTGGCGGGCATGGGGCTGAGCTACCCCTGGCGGTTTGACAATGGGCCGCTGGTTGCGGCGATCAGGCGGTGCTTGGCGGCGGTGGGGCCGGATCGGGCGCTGGTGTGGCCGGGCGCGGAGGGCGCTTGGCTGGCAAGCGGGACGCGGGTGCCGGCGGTGCTCGACATGATCGACTGCAACCCGCTGGAGTTTGGCCGGGCGGCTTGGGCGGGCCGTGGGCGGGAGCGAGTTTGGAACGTGCGGGAGGCGGCTGTTGCGGCGGTGCATGCGCGCCGGGCCGTGCGCGGGTTCGGGGCAACTGTTTGCGTGGGCGGGGCGGACGCGGCGTGGATGGCGCGGCTGGGCGGGCGGGCGGTGCAGGCCGTGCCGAACGGCGTTGCCCTGCCGGCTCGGCGCGTGCCCGAGGCTGCACAGGCGACCGTCGTTTTCGTCGGCACGCTGGACTATGCGCCGAACGTGGACGCCGTGGCGTTCATGGCGTCGGATATTTGGCCGCAGGTCCGTGCCGCTGTGCCGGGTGCGCGGTGGGTGGTCGCTGGCCGCCGGCCGGTGGCGGCGGTTCGTGCGCTGGACGGGCGGGGCGGCGTTGAGGTTTGGGCGGATGTTGCCGACATGGCGGCTGAGCTGCAGGCCGGGTGGGTGGCGGTTGCGCCGATGCGGATCGGGGCGGGGCTGAAGAACAAGGTGCTGGAGGCTTGGGCCTGCGCCCGGCCGGTGGTGCTGACGCCGTTGGCGATGAATGGGCTGGCGTTGCCGCTGGGGCACGCAGGGTTGGTGCAGGCGGGGGCGGCAGGGATGGCGGACGAGGTGGCGGCGCTGTTGTGCGACAGCTTGGCTCGGGGAAGGCTGGGCCGGGCGGCGCAGGCCATGGTGGCGCGGGATTTCACCTGGGACGCTGCTGGCGACCGGATGGACGCGCTGTTGCGGCAGTAGGTGGCCGCCAGGAGGCCCGGCGTGGCGAGCCAGGGCGGTGCCGCTCCGAGTAGGGGCCGCTGCAACCTGGGGGGACAGGGTGAGTTGCAGGTACATGGAACAGAATTGGTTTTGGCGGCGCGCCGGGATGCGGGCGGGGCTGGCGTTCGGTGCGGCGACGGGCGGGCGGCTGGTCGCAGAGGGGCTTGCGATGGACCCGGTGATGTCGGCGCTGGTCCGCTTTGTTCGCCGTAGGCCGCCCGATGCGGGCGACATCAAGAAGTTGCGGGTGGGCTATGCGGCTTTGCTCGCGCTGGCGGGGCTGCGGCCTGATCCGACGGTGACGATGGAGAAGCTGACCATTCCGGGACTGTTGCCGGCGCGGGCCTATGCGCCGAACGGCAAGCACGGGGGGACCGAGCACCGGGGGGCCCTCAAGCACCGGGGGACCCTGTTGTACTTTCACGGCGGCGGGTTCATCATGGGCAGCCCGGCCGTGCGTGACGGGATGTGCCAGCGGCTGGCGGCTGGCACCGGGCTGCGGGTGGTCTCAGCGGGATACCGGCTGGCGCCGGAGCATCCGTTTCCGGCTGCGCACGACGATGCGGCGGCGGCGCTGGCGTGGGTGCGGCGGCAGGGCGGCGGGCCGTTGCTGGTGGGCGGCGACAGCGCGGGGGCGAACCTGGCGGCTGGGCTGGCACGGGATGGCGGGGTGGACGGGCAGGTGCTGATCTATCCGGTCGTGGACATGGTGCAGTCGGCAGGGCTCTATCCGAGCCTCGATGCGTTTGCGGACGGGTACTTGTTGACGGCGGCGGGGATGGAGGCGTGCGCGCAGGCGCTGATCCCCCCAGGCGTGGACCGTGACCAGGCGCGGCTGTCGCCGATACGGGCAGACCTTTCGCGGGCTGCACCGGCGTTGATCGTGGTGGCCGGGTTTGATCCGCTGCGCGACCAGGGGGTGGCGTATGCCGAGGCGCTGCGCGCGGCGGAGCGGCCGGTGGAGTTGCTGGAGGAGGGTGCGCTGGTGCATGGGTTCGCCGATTTTGCGGGCGTGGTGCCTGAAGCGCGGCGCGCGGTGGACCGGATGGCGCGTATGGTGCGTGCCATGGTTTAGCGCAGGGGGTTCAGCGCGGGAGTTTGAGCGCGAGTTGGCGGTTGTTGTGGGGTAAGGCGGAGCATGCGGCGCATGGAAGCGCGGCACCATATCGTACGCCGGGCGTTTGAGACCTGGCGTGCTATAAGCGGGGCTGGCGCTCTGATGGAGTTGGAGTTTTGATGAACCGACGCGATCCTGTTTTGCTGGCCTGGGCAGTTGGCCTCGTGCTCGCGGCGGCCGTGTACGTCGTGGGCCCTGATCGATTTTTGTTTCGGGTGCTGGACTCGCTGCACGTGTTGGCATGGCGCCTCAGCGAGGCGGTTGAGGATCTGTCCTTGCTGGCGCTCGATTTAGTGCGGGCGCTGGCGATTGGGCTGTTTGCGACATTCGTGGTGTTGGCGGTCGCGGTGGCCCGCCGTGGCGGGCGCGGCTGGGGGGCGCTTGTGCTGGTCACGCTGCTGTTCGTGATGCTGGCTGGCGGCGGGGTGGACGGGACCGCGCCGAATGCGCGGTGGACCGCGGCGTTGCTGCTGTCGGGCGCTGGGGCTGCGATCATGACCGGGCGCCTGCGGCAGGCCGGGGCCGTCGTGCCGCGCTGAGGCGCGTGGGAGCGGCATTCAGCGGCCATTGAGCGCGGCCACGATGAGGTCGATGCCTTGGGCGTGCCAGCGTTGCACCGCCTTGTGGTCGGCGCCGATGGCGGTGCCCAGCCGGCGCCAACTGTAGAGGTGGCGGCCGGTGGCCGGGTTGATGAGGCACCGCGCGCCCACGACCCGGCGCAACACGAACTTGTCGGCGGGGATGCGCGGAATCCAGGCGAGCACGCGGTCCATGCGGTCGATGGACGCGGCGCTCGGGACGGCCGGGCGGATTTGCGTGCGGCTGAGCGGATAGGCGCTGGCGGCGTCGCGCACCCATTCGAGGCCGCCCTGGCGCAGGCGGGTGGACGGGCCGGATTGCGGCAGGGCGAGCAGGGTGCAGCCGGCTTCCTCCAGGGCGGCACGGACGGATTCAGCGGTGGCGCGGGCACTGCTGGGGTGGAGTGGGTTGGTTGGCGCGTTGGGACGGGCGATGGGGGCGTTCGGCTGGTCCATGACGCCGGTCATTGCGGGAGGTCCAAGAAGATCGGGAACGGGTAGGTGGATTGGTCGAGGACGGTGCCTTGGGTGATGGCGCCCCAGCTTTCGGGATGACCGGAGGGCAGGGCGGGGCGGTCGAGTGGACCTGGGCGGCCACGGACGACGTAGACCATGGGCTGAGAGATGACGTGTGCGGCGGCCGGGTATGTGGCGGAGGGCTGGTTGTGCGGACGGGCGCAGGCGGTTGAGTTGGGCATCCATGTTCTCCTTTTGTCCAATTGTTAAGTTAGTTTTCCTATGACTTGCGGGTCAAGTGGAGTTTTGCAACTGGCAGGCGAACTTAGGGGATGGGGCGACACGTTGAAGGATGTGACGGTGGGGTCGGGCGGGCGGTTTTGGGGTAGTGTTTTCTATGATTGGCGACTGTTGCGGAGGGGCTTACTGCTTGCGGCACGGTGAAACCTGCAAGCCGGTGTAGGCCTCGACTCGACCAAAGGCTGGCGGCGAGAGACTGGCAGCCGGAACGCTTGCAGCGGGGGAGCGTCGTTCGGCGCAGTGCTTGCCATGGTGTTCATGGAGATTATGCGAGGACGTGGCGCAGGCGCACTCTCCGTTCGCACGGTTTGCACGTGGCGGGATGGAGTGCCGAATGGGAACCGGCTGCTTTATTATAGATATGCGTCAAATTCTCTTAAATTGAGACGAGTGAAATCGGCTTTGTCAGAATTTTAATAGGTGGAGGTGTAACGAAAACCTTTTTAGTAATGCCACAGTTCTAGTTTAAAAATAATTTGGGCTTATGGGGCTGTTTTGCCGTCGATCAAGAAATCGTATGCTGACCTAGACGTTTCAGACTAAATTTCGTTGCGTGCAGTTGCTTGATGAGTTAGTTGGTGGTTGCAGAACTTCTGAGGTGACTTTCAATGACAACGGTTTCGGGCGGCACTGGCAATCAGGTCACGCTTAACAGCGGCAGCAATGATCAGAACGGTCTTGCCACGGCATTGGCGAACCAGATCTCTGCGGCGCTGGTTGGGGGTTCGGTAACACGGACGGACAACACCAACCCATCGTTGGGAACGGGCTTCTACGTTTCGTCAGCGGTGAACACGACGATCGTGATGCAGCCGGCTGTGAGCGCGCTGGCGCTGAGCGGCGGCGGAGCGGAGACGGTGATCGGCTCGGGCGGGCAGAACCAGGCGATCTTGGGCGGCAGCGGCAACCTGACCTTTTTCACCAACGGCGGATCGGGCACCGTGGTGACGGGCGACGGCAACAGCCTGCTTGGCACGCCGCTGCTGGGCGGCGGCGGGTTCACCTTCATCGCTGGCGCGGGCAATGACACGGTCGTCGCGGCGAGCGGCAACAACACTGTTTCGGCCGGCGCGGGCGCGAACCTGATCAGCACCGGGTCTGGCAACAACTTTGTCTACTCGAATGGCGTCGACACCATCCTGGGCGGGACTGGCACGGGAACGGACACGGTTGCCGGCGGCGCCTTGTCGTCGTTCATCTCCGAGGGCAGCAAGAATTTGCTGTTCTTGGGCGGTTCAGGCGCAGTGACGGTTCTGGCCGGCACGGGGAGCGACACGGTGTTCGCGGGCCTGGGCGGCGGGCTTGTCCAAGGCGGCTCGGCGGGCAGGAACCTGTTGCTTGGCGGCAATGGTTCGGCTGGGACGACGCTGTTCGGCGGCGGCGACGGCGACGTGCTGTTTGCACGGGGAAGCGGCACCTCGCTCCTGCAGGCCGGCTCAGGGAACGAGACGCTGTCTGGTTCGGCGGCGACGGGCGGCAACTACTTCTTCACTGGCACAGGCAATACGCTGATTGGCGGCGGCCCCGGCAACGACACGATCTTTGCCGGCACCGGCAATGCCACGGTCGACGGCGGCGCAGGGAAGGACCTGGTCGCCATCGTGAGTGGCCGGGCGGGAGGCACGGTTCTGCTGAACGGCTTTGCTGACGGCACGGACAAGGTGCAGTTGCAGGGCTATGCGGCGGGCGAGGCGGCGCGTGCGATCGCGGCGTCTGGCTCCTCCAACACGATCACCCTGTCCGACAATACGAAGATCACGTTTGGCGGGCTGACGAGCGTGTCCGCCACGACATTCGTCTAGCATTGCGTGGGATCGCGGCGGTGGGTTGCGGCTCTGGGACGTCCTGGGGCCGTGGGCTGCGTCTAGGGACCGCGTCCGGCACGGCCCAGTTTCTTGAATAGGGTTGCGAGTGGAACTGGGCATTTGGTCCCTGGAGGTCGTGGCGCTGTTTTGACCCGCGGGTGAGAGGGGGCGCTGCGGCAGGCAGCCGTCATGGCTCAGCCTGGACAACGCCTCGGGTTCAGGCCGAACCTCAAGCGTTGTGAGACCCGGCCAGCAGCCTGGTCCAACGCTGCGGGTTGAGCCATACGACCATTGCCAAATGGCGGGCCCAGACGGCAACCGGAGATGCGCCGACGGGGCCGAATTCTTCCCACAGCACGGTCCTGACGCTGGCCGACAAGGCCAGGGTAGTCGAGGTCCGACGCCCATATGCTGCTGCCTTGGAGCGCCATGGCACCTCCCGGCTCTCTGAACATCCGAGACAGGGCTTCCAAACGGGGTGCGAGTTCGCCAAGACCGCCATCGGCTGCGTCCACGTCGGCCTCAGCGGGCTGCGCCTGGCCTCTGGCCTGGCCATCGACCGGGTGTCCCGATGGGTCCGCGCCGTCACGTTCCGGGATTGAACACCAAACGTCCCACTCTCATGCAACAGATGAACAAAGTTGCTAGAGTCACCGAAATCAAATAAGTTCTGGTTACCGCAACAACATCAATAACGCTCGTCCAGCCTCGGCATCCAGCTCCGTTCGGTCCAAACTACCGTCTTTATCTGTGTCGGCCAGTTCGAACATTTGCTCGACATACGCCAGGTACTCGGCCTTGTTTACCGTGCCGTCTCCGTCCGTATCGGCCCGGCGGAACACATTCCCCTGCAACACCGAACCTGCTTCCCGCGCATTCAAACTATCGTCCTGATCGGGGTTCAGCTCGTCAAACCGAGCCGCCGCCGCACTCTTGACCTCCGCCAATTCCAGCTTGCCATTCTTGTTGATATCGAAGGCTTGCATGGGATCAGCCTGCGCCTCCTCCGGCCGCCGTCTTGGCAAATCCGCTGCACCTTGCGCTGGCGCCACTGCTGAAGGTGTTGCCTGAGCCACGGCCACCGTCGTCCTCGCAGCCACTCCCAACCCGATAGCTCCTGCCGCCAGTACCACTCTGATGATCACCACCGCTCTTCTCCCCTGAGTGCAACACTTTACGACGCGCCATGCGCCGGGTTCGCCGTTGCATTCCGCCCCTTGCATTCCGCCGTGCCTAGAGCAAACCTACCTCTACAAACCTAGGAGCACCGCCATGGCCAAAGGCCAACAAAAATCCAACCGAGAGGCCAAGAAGCCCAAGGCCACGAAAACGGCCGCCGCCACCAAGGCCGCCGCTGCAAGCAACGCTCCCCCGCCCCGCCCCGAACCCGGCAAAAAATAGCCGCGTCGCATCTGCCAAGCGCCAGCATCCTCCAAGCATCGGAGGATGCTGTGGCTGCGCCCCTAGACCCGCTCGATCAGTGCCGCGATTCCTTGTCCTACGCCAATGCACATGGTCACCACCGCCCGTCGGCCCCCACCTGTCTCCAACGCATTCACCGCCGTCATCGCCAACCTGGCCCCGCTCGCCCCCAGCGGATGACCCAACGCAATCGCACCCCCATGCGGATTAACGCGGCCATCGTCGTCCGCTACTCCTAACTCGCGCAACACTGCCAGCCCTTGCGACGCAAACGCCTCGTTCAACTCGATCACGTCCATATCCTGCAACCGGAGGCCGGTGCGCTCCATCAACTTCCGGACCGCAGGCGCCGGGCCAATCCCCATGATGCGAGGTTCTACCCCTGCCGTCGCCATCGCCACCACCCGCGCCCGCGGCACCAGGCCGTGCCGCCGCGCCGCGTCCTCGCTGGCGACCAACAACGCCGCTGCCCCGTCGTTCACCCCTGACGCATTCCCCGCCGTCACCGTCCCTGGCTGCCGAAACGGCGTCTTCAACTTAGCCAGCATCTCCATGGTCGTATCGGCCCGCGGGTGCTCGTCGCGGTCGACAACAGTGTCCCCCTTTCGCCCTTTTACCGTCACCGCCGCGATCTCCCGAGCAAAAAATCCTGCCGCCTGCGCCGCCGCGGCTTTTTGCTGGGACTTCCACGCGAACGCATCCTGGTCCGCCCGCGTCACCTGGAACTGCTCGGCCACGTTCTCCCCGGTTTCCGGCATGCTGTCCGTGCCATACACAGCCTTCATCAGCCCGTTCACGAACCGCCACCCAATCGTCGTGTCATAGACCTCCGCCGACCGCGCGAATGCCTCTGTCGCTTTTCCCATTACGAAGGGCGCCCGCGTCATGCTCTCGACGCCCCCCGCCAGCATCAGTTCGGCCTCTCCCGCGCGGATTGCCCGCGCCGCCGTCCCTACCGCGTCCAGCCCGCTGCCGCACAGCCGGTTGATCGTGCTCCCTGGCACCGAAGCTGGCAGCCCCGCCAGCAGCACCGCCATCCGCGCCACGTTCCGATTGTCCTCCCCAGCTTGATTGGCGCAACCCATGATGCAGTCGTCCAAAGCCTCCCAATCCACTCCGGCATTGCGCTCCCGCAACACCCGGATTGGGTGCGCCGCCAGGTCATCTGTCCGCACGTCCCGCAGTGCCCCGGCGTACCGTCCGATCGGCGTGCGCGCGTAATCACAGATAAATGCCTCAACCATCTTAATTCCCCCCTGATCCTGCCATGACCCTACCTGTCCAACGCAACACGGCAAGCTCTATAAAAATTTCCTGTGCAGCGATTGAGCACTGCTCATCCTAGTACCTCTGCACAGTGGTTTTGACCGGTTGAGGCCAAGTGAGCCATGAGATCATTGGTCTGATCCCAAGCTTGATCTTCTTGAGTTATCCTTGCCGCATCCA
>JAABUV010007074.1_pt1 | contig 11921 bp, 12 predicted proteins | sample 5559971 | NCBI WGS metagenome assembly JAABUV01 (sample SAMN10711881, study PRJNA513362) | rock metagenome | isolation source: Antarctica rocks | place: Antarctica: Victoria Land, Knobhead nord | collected 2015-12-19
ATCCGCCGCCGTGTCCTGGCTACGGCCACGCGTCGCTCAGGGGTGGGCGCGGGCCGGACGCCCCACCCAGACAGCAGCACCCCGGTCATGCTACCCATCGCTTCGTTCTCTCCGACAGACTGCTAGTCCCTATGAGCGATGTAGACCACACCCCGCCCGATCAGCAGGTCCCACCAGCGAGGCCCACGCCACCCGGTGAGTCCACCATAGCTCGGCCCGTCGCGGCCACGGCCGTCGAGGCCCTGCCCCCCACGCCCGCCAGCAGTGGGAACGACAGGGACGCGGCGGCTACCGACGATGCGCGCGCCGCCGAGCCGTCGACCGCGCTGGTAGACCCTGCTCCCCTGTCGTCTCTTCTCAGGCTCTATGCTCTTGTCGCCCTTACCTACGCCCAGCGCCTCGCCTCGGTCGAAGAACAAGCGCGCGCCGCCACCGACGGCCAGCAGGTGCTATCCGCCGCTCTCGCCGGCGTCCGTGCCCGCCTCGCCCGGCTTGAAGAGCGCCAGGATACCCGCGCTGGCGTCGATGCCCAGCGCCTCACCGCCGCTCTCGATGCATTTCAGGATGCACAAGAGGACAGCGCGGGCCGAGGGACACCCGGGAACGCCGCCGCACCGAGCGCCGTAGCTTTAACGCGATGTGGAGCGCCCGGGAACGCCGCCGCACCGAGCGCCGCACGCAGGACCGCGAACGCTTCGAGGAAGCCGTTATGGCCCAGTACATCCCCCCCGCTCCCGCCCTCGTCCCGCCCGCCACCGACCAAGAGGCGCACATGGACGCTACACCCGCGCCGCCGACGAGTGACGCGTAGGGGAGGCGCACCGGGGCCACCCCTCTCTCGTCGCCCGTATCCTCAGACACCGACGATAGCGGAAGCGCGACGACAGGCCGCGCGCATTGGCATGGTGCTGCGTCGCTATAGCGCGGCATATCCCGGCGAAGAAAGGAAATTTGCCAGGTAAGAAAGAGCGTAGCGGGGCGTCTTATCTAGTGAACAGGGAAACGGTGGTGTATGGGCTGTGCGCCGCCGCTCTCCTGGGCATCCCGACACGGGGAGGGGTACCGGATGGGCTGTCCGGTACCCCTCCTCATGTAGCAGACCGGGACAGGCCACTATAGCGGGCCTGCACAAACGAGGCCACAGGACCGTACATGAGGGAAGCTGTCGGCAGCCGCGCACTGGCAGCAGGCCGCCGACAGCCTCAACCCCGTCGCCCGGCCACATAGCCACTCCTGACTGCGCAGCTCCATGCGACAGGGATAGTGTACGTGACCTAGTACCTGGATGGAGTATTTTTGCCGCGTTCGACCGCGTAGGCCCTGTGTAGCGCGGGGCCTATCCAGTCGATACCCGTTCGGGTCCTGGCGCGCCTGGGCGCGCTGGCGCGGGACAGGGCGGCCGGGGGCTACAAGGGAGACCGTCAAAAACCGGGGGAGCCATCAGCCAACGGGAGCGGCCCATCGTCACGCCTATCCCAGATCCGCGGGGAACGCGGCGGCGCTGCCGCGCGCATGTGACCAGTCATTTGCCCCGCCAGCCGCAGGCGCGCTGCGGCCCCTCCCCCGGTTTTCGACGGTCGCCTGTATAAGCATGGGCGCTGTGTCATACTTGGGGCCAAATGTAAACATCGGGCGCTTTCCACACGTCGCGAATGCGTGTGCTATGCGTGCATTGCGGACGGCCGCACCCTGCTGTTGCCAGGGCAATGCGCAACCCGTCCCAACGCCGCTACGTGTCAGCCGCCCATGCATGTCATCAAGGTGCATGATCATCCGTTGGCATGAGTGGTCATCAGATCGTCACGGCCACTGCGGCTCTGCTCGGGCAAGCGCGACGATATTCTCACCCGACTGTAGCTCTTCGCCTATACGGGCGAGTTGGCGCACGTATGCCGATTCGTTCATGGTGCGCCTTCACAGCGGATCATGAAATCGTTGCGCCGATGTCTCTCACCACCGGCCCCCACAGGCTCCACGAGACGGTTGATGGTGTCGTGGAGATTCGTTACGCACGGATAGGTGAGTTATCCATCATGCGCGTGGGTCGTCCGTCGCTTATGGTGGAGGTGAGGCGACACCGTGACGGCGGCTTGCCCCACGACCGACGGAGACCGAGAGTTCGGAGTGCCGCGCATGACATCACGCATCACCACCCTGCCAATTGTCCTCCCGTGCCCGACCTGTGCCCACCACGATACTCTCGTCGTGCTCGGCGACCGTCTGGACCGCCCGTACCCCTGGCTAGTGTGGCGCACGCGGCGCACGTTCATCTGCGTCTGCCACCAATGTGGGGAGGTCGTGACCCTGGACGAGCAGCGGGCACGGCGCGGACGGTGGCCCAGAGAGCGCCATCCGTCGCCCCACCCCCTGATCGTGGTGGGCGCGGGGTCGTCGGCCGCGGCGTGATGGCCCACGTCGCGCATCGCGCGCCTGTCTACGCCGTATGCCGACTCCCTTGCAGCGGGGAGGCGTAGTAGAATAGGGCCAGGGCGCCGGCGTCTGGCGCCCGCGCAGGGAAGCTGATGCGCCCGGCGTGTCGACACCGGCGCCGACCATCGTGCGCCGCGCGAGGAGGGGACATGGCAGCAGGATTCACGTACCGCATGGGGCGTCTTTTCGACCACGAGAGCGGCCGCTCCGTGATCGTCCCAATCGACCATGGTATCGCGCTGGGGGCAACGGAGGGACTAGAAGACCCGCGCGCCGTCCTCGCCAGCCTCATCGCGGCGGGTATCGACGGGACCCTGCTCAACCCTGGCATGGCGCGTCAGACCGCAGATTTGTTCGCTGGCCGCACCGCCCCCGCGCGCGTGCTCACGGCCGATTTGCCGTTGCACTCCAACGTCCCCGGCCACGTTGAGGAGATCCGGGCCTATGACCTCATCGCCAGCATCGACGATGCCCTCCGCCTCGGGGTGGACGCGGTCAAGACGATGGTGGTGTGGGGGATCGCGCACGACCTCCAGATGCGCATGATCGCGCGCATCGCGGAGCTACGCCGCGCCTGCAACGAATGGGACATGCCGCTGATGATCGAGCCGGTGCTCTGGGGCGAGGCCATCCCCGCGGACCAACGGTCCGACCCGACGACAATCGCGCACGCCTGCCGCATCTGCGTCGAACTGGGCGCCGATATCCTCAAGGCGCCCTACGTGGCCGATCCCGCCGCCCTACGCGCGCTGGTCGCGCGGACGCCGATCCCTGTGGTGATCCTCGGAGGAAAGAAGGTGGCGCGCGTCGCCGACGTGCTGACCATGGCCGAGGAGGCGATGCGCGCGGGCGTGCGCGGCGTAGTGTTCGGGCGCAATGTCTGGCAGCACGACAACCCGGCCGCTCTCGTGACGGCGCTGCGGCGCGTCGTGCATGAGGGCGTCCCGGCCAGCGAAGCCATGGAGGGTGGGGGGACGTGGCGCTAGACGTGCTCGTGGCCGGCATTTGTACGATCGACCTGATCGCGAGCGTCGCGACGTTCCCCTCGCCCGATGGCCGCATGGACATGCGCTCGTACACGCAGTCCGTCGGTGGGATCGTGGCGGTGGCGGGTGTGGCCGCCGCCCGTCTCGGCGCCCGCGTCGGCTGCGCCGGGCTGGTGGGTGATGACGCCGCGGGCCACGCCATAAGAACAGCCCTAGCCGCTGCCGGCGTCGATGTCGCCCTGCTCTCTGTATCACATGACCTGTCGACGCCGACGGCCGTCATCATCTCCGCCGCGGTCGGCGGGACGCGCAGCATTCTGAACCATCCAGGCATCGCGTCATTCCGCCTGGCGCCGAGCGAGGCCATCGCCCGCGCCGCGGAAAAGGCGCGCGTCCTGCACCTTGACCACACCGCGTTCCCCCTGCTGGCCGACGCCGTGCTCCCACGGTGCAAGGCGGCAGGGACGCTGGTCAGCCTCGACGCCGGTGTCGCTTTCCCTGGCATCGAGACCTACCTGCCCCTGATCGACATCTACGTCACGACGGATCGCCAGCTGGCAGCGATGACCGGTGCGGGCGATGTCGCGCACGAACTGGCGCGGGTGCGCGCCGCCGGCCCGCGTGTCGTCGCCGCGACCCTAGGGGCGGACGGCAGCGTCGGACTCGCTGCCGACGGCACGGCCATCGTCGCCCCGGCGTTCGCCGTCCCCATCGTCGACACGACGGGCGCGGGCGATGTGTTCCACGGGGCGTTTCTCCATGCCCTGCTGCAGGGTCAGACGATGGCGCAGGCGCTGACGTTCGCCAACGCGGCGGCCGCGCTTAGTTGCCGCGCGGTCGGTGGCCACCCCGGCTGTCCCACGCTGGCCGCGGTACAGGCGCTCGTGGCGACGCGCTAACCGGCGGGGCCACCACGGTTGTCGCCGGCTGCCGTTATGGTGGGGACAGGGCTACCGATCGCTCGTCCTCGTGGCATAGGTCGTTGACGGCGCGGCCCCACTATTGTTCATCAATCGTTCGCGTCCTGTCGTGTTGGCTCGCCAGGCCGGTGTGGTGTGCCTGCCTCCAGCCAGTCGACGCCCGCCTCCACCGCGATGCGGGCGAGGGCCAGGGCCTCGGGGATCGTCGTCACATCGAGTGAGATCTGCACCACGGTCCGCATCTGTCTCTCCTCCGTGCCACCCGTCTCCGCGTGAGCGTCGCCCGTGGGCCGAGCGGGCACGGGCTCTGCCGCTCCCGATAGTGCGCCTAAACCGTCGAAGCGCCGTTCAACACGCGCGACACCGTTGCCGTCGATACACCAACCCTCTTCGCGACATCGCGTATGCGCATCGTAGGCAACTCCCTTTTGCCTGATGCCGGCTAGTCACCGGTGGCTATAGCCATCTCGCCGCGCGTCGCGCCCGTCATCAGGGCCACGACATCGTCCATGGTCTGCTCGCCGGGTCTGGCGACGCCAGCGCGCTGTCCCAGGCGCATCACCTGGATGCGGTCGGCGATCTCGAAGACGTGCGGCAGGTTGTGGCTGATCAAGAGGACCGGAACGCCACGCGCTTTGACGGCACGGATGAGATCGAGCACCATACCCGACTCTTTGACACCGAGCGCGGCGGTCGGCTCGTCCATGATGACGACCCGCTTGCCCCACGACACGGCGCGGGCCACGGCCACGCCCTGCCGCTGGCCGCCCGAGAGCGTCTCGACCGGCTGGCGCATCGAGCGCAGTCCGATCTTGAGCGACGCCATGTGCTCGGCGGCCTGCTTGCGCATGCGCGTCTTGTCCAGGCTGCGGAAAATGACGCCGAGTGGACCGGGGCGGCGCTCCTCGCGGCCCAAAAAGAGGTTGCTTGCTATATCGAGCGCGGGCGCCAGGGCCAGATCCTGGTAAACCGTTTCGATCCCATGGCGGCGCGCCGCCATGGGACCCTTCAGATCGACCCGCTGGCCGTCCATGAGGATCTCACCCTCGTCGGGCTGCACGGCCCCTGACAGGATCTTGATGAGGGTGGATTTCCCGGCCCCGTTGTCCCCGCACAGAGCGAGGATCTCATCCGGATAGAGTTCGAAGTCTACATGCTCAAGTGCCGTCACCGTACCGTATCGTTTGGAGATGTTCCTGGCCTGCAGGACCGGCGGCGCCGTCGTCCTATCGCGCATCGCTGTCATCACTCCTATTGCCGTATGCCTTACCGTATACCGCGCGTACCTCTTTAACCTACCAATGCCGCCGCCCGCCGTCTAGCGCCGTCGACGACGCGTCGCCTGGTCGACCGCCACGGCGACGACGACGATGATGCCGGTCGCGAAGGTTTGCCACAGCGCGTCGACACCCACCAGGGTTAGACCGTTGCGGATCACCCCGACGATGAGGGCGCCGATCAGTGTCCCCACCACGCTGCCACGTCCGCCGAAGAGGCTCGTCCCGCCGATCACGACGGCGGTGATGCTGTCCAGATTATCGGTCTGCCCGGCATTGGGGTCGCCGACGGTGGTGCGGCCGAGCACCAGGAGGGCGGCGATTCCGTAGATCAAGCCCGCGACGAGATAGATAGAGAGAAGCAGGCGCGTCGTGTTGATGCCGGCCAAGCGCGCCGCCTCGATATTGTTGCCGGCGACGTAGACGTGGCGTCCCCAGGCCGTTTGAGTGAGCACATACCAGATGATGGCGACGACGATGACCATCACCACCGGCCCCACGGGCAAGTAGATGGGGCCGAGCGCAAGCGTGCCGCCCAGGAATAGCAACGCCGACGGGAGGTTGTCGACCGCGGCCTGATTGGTGTAGAGCAGCGTGCTCGAGTAGGCGACATTGAGCATACCCAGCGTCACGATAAAGGGCGGCAGACGCACGCGCGCCACCACCAGCCCGTTGATGAGGCCGAGCCCTGTCGTCACCGCCAGCCCGGCGACAATGGCGAGGGGGACTGGTGTGCCCTGCACGGCCATTTTGGCCATCACGATTGACCCCAGGACCATGATCGCACCGTTGGAGAGGTCGATGCCGGCGGCGATGATGATGAGAGTTTGGCCCACCGCCAGGGTGCCGACCTCCATCACCTGCTGGAATATCTGTGAGATATTGCCCAGGGTCAGGAAAACAGGAGAGAGGATGCTGAAACAAATCCCCAGCAGGACCAGGCCGCCTAGAGGGCCTAGAATCGGCGTACCGCCGAAGCGGTTGAGCAGGGAGGTCAGCGTGCGCCAGGGGGCGGGGGCCGGCCGTTCAGGGCCGGACGGTGCGGGATGCGGCGGTTCGGCGCCCTGTGCCGTCTGTGAAGATGTCATGTGCGGCGCCACCAATTAGTCAGCATACAAATGCGCCCCTCTCGCGTATTTCGGATAAGCTGGCCTGCGGCTTCAGCTACAGAAGTGGGCAGGGGGCGAGGGTAGCTGGCCCTGCAGGGCCAGCTACCCTCGCCCTTATGTGAGATGTATCACTCTTAGCCCCAGCAGTTTGCCAGACCGAACGAGATGGTTTTGTTCGGGACACCGGCCATAGACTGCTTGGTAACCAGGATTTCGCCGGTATCGATCTTGACGGGGATCTTCTTGCCCTGTGCGGCCTGGTAGCCGTAGTCGACCCCCAGCTGGGCCATCTTGCGCGGAAACTGCATCACGTCGGTGTTGATCGTGCCAGCCTGCACCGCCTTGATGCCGCGGCAGCCGCCGTCCATGGAGACGATGCGGATCTTGCCGGCCATGCCGTGCGACTTGATGGCCGTCGCCGCGCCGAGCGCCGCCGGCTCATTGATGGTCCAGACCAGGTTGATGTTCGGGTGGGCCGTCAGGATATTCTCCATAGCCGTCTGCGCCTTGGCCTGGTCGCCGTTGGTGATCTGATCGCCGACCACGTACTTCTTGGTGTTCATCCCGTAGCCGTTGAGGAAACCACCCATGCGGTCGGTGTTGACGGAGCTACCCGGTGTGCCTTCGAGCAGGGCGATCACAGGCTTGGTACTCCCCATGGCTTTATGGGCCCACATACCGTTGAGTAAGCCAGCCTTATAGTTGTCGGTCGCGATGAAGCTGGTCACCGCGCTGGCCGGGTCCGTGGCTGTATCAAGCGCGAGCACGGCGATGTGATGCGCGGTAGCCCGGCGCACCGCCGGCACGATGCCCGACGAGAGGTTGGGGATGAGCACGATGGCCTTAGCCCCTTGCGTGATAAGGTTGTCGATCTCGGAGGTCTGCGTATTGTTGTCACCGTCGTAGTTACCAGCCTCATAGACAAGCTTCACGCCGAGCTTGTTGGCCTCGGCCTGCGCGACGGGCTGCATCGCGACGAAATAGGGATTGGTGAGGGTCTTGACGATGAAGCCGATAATGATCTTTGCCTGTGCATGAGTGCGCGGGCTGCTGGCCCTGGCGGGCTGGGAGAGCGGCAGAGCCCCCGCGAGCACGACGACGGGGATAACATGTGCCATGAGACGAGCGACGGCGCCACGAGAATGCATAGCCTTCACCTTTCAACCTCCTTCGGGATTATCTGCGCCACCATTGGGATCGTGCGCGCTGTGCGCCACGATGTCGAAGAGCGGGCATGATCATCATGCCGTGTAGTTCCAGCTCGTGTATATACCTTGCCGGGAGTATTCCTCCTTTCCAACTTTAAAAATCGATTACTATCTGTTTGTGCTACCCACTCTACTCCCTTGCCGGAGCAAAGTCAACAGGCGTGATGGATAGATGGTACGGGACACCTGCTGTCATGAGACGGTGTCGCAGTCAGTTGGCCAGAAGCCGTCCACAACCAGAGGTTATCATGAGCGTATCACAATCCACCTCCGTGGCGACGATCCTGCGGGAGCATGTGACCTTGGACGTCGAGAGTATTGATCGGATGGACCTCAACGTGTCTGTGCCGCTGCTCCAACGAGCGGCGAGGGTGGTAGGCTTTTTCCGCCACCACCGCGGGGCCACCTGCGCCTCCTCGGCGCTGATGGAACCGATCAGCACGGCCTTTGTCGCGGCGCTGGAGCGGTATGCGCGCGTGCAGGGGCCGCCGCTGCTCACCTTCGCCAAGGGGCAGCGCAAGGACGACGTGGCCGCGGAGCACCTGACCCGCTTTCAGGAACGGGAGGGGATACGCTTCATTGGTATAGCGCAGGAGAAAGCCCACGTCTTCCGCACCGAGAAGCGGCGCAATCCGCAGACGGATCAGCCGTACCCTTGGATCGTGCCGTCCACGGCGCTGGTCAACCACGACGACACCGATGCAGTCGACGAGGACGTCGGCCCCTTTTTCCTCAAGTTCTGCGCGTACGTCCCCTACACCGCTACGCTGTGCCTGAATGGGCACGCATACCTCAAGCGACAGTTGACCAAGGAAGGTATCGCCTTTGAGATCCTGGACAATGGCCTTCTGTCCTGTGCCGACCCGGCCCACGCCCAGGAGATCGCCGACGGGCTGTCCGCCGCGTCGATTGACGGTCTGCTCCGCACATGGCTGGCGCGCCTACCTTATCCCTTCACGTCGGAGGACCGCGCCGCCGGCGACCGCTACGACGTGTCCATCCTGTAGGCCGAGTTCGCGCTGACGTAGGTGCGCGATCAGCCCGTGACGGGCCGCTCGACGCGTTCGCCGGGTCGGGTGATTTGACGCGCATCGACGTGGACGATAAGCAGTAATTGCCGGGCCGGCGTCTGACCGATGTCTGTCCTATGTGGTGGCTAGCTACCTCATCCAGCTACCGGTCGCCCCACGCATGGGGTGATAGCTCAAGCGTAAAGATAGCTATGCTAATCGAAGATATGCGCCTTGCTCACGCCTGCGCTCTACCGTCGCTGGCGCGACGCGTAGCCCATCTCGACCCACTGGTACGCGGGCCGTTGGTGTATGTCCATACAGCGAGGCGTATGCTCATCTATGTGTCACGCGTCGCCCCCTGACGCGCTTACGGTGCATATGCTCGACAGACGATGCAAGGATTGCGCCGCGCCCCTTCACGATGCCTTGAACGACATCGGCGCAATCCTTGCATGGCTTGCCGGGCAGATACTTTGGGCCCGTCAAGGAATAACTTGAACTCATGGGGCCACGATCGGTGCCCGGATCGGGCGCACAACTGTTCAAGTTATTGTGGAACAGGTCCTTTGAGCAACTCGGCGCGCGTTAGCTGACCTTCCAACGTGCGGAAATAGCTTCAACAGGGTTAGCCGAACGACATGAAGATACGCCCGATGTCGTCGTAGGCACAACGGACGCCGTAGGTATCGATGAACGCGTCACCCGACCGTGGCCTCGGAGGCGCGTGACCTTTCCAGTCACATTTTCCCCGTCGCCCAAGGTGGGGCGCGGCATGCGACCGAGCGTCCGTATGATATCGTTGCGCAGGTGAGAAAAGGCGCCGTGACATGTCGCCTGGCGCTCGAAACGGCGTGAATACGCTGCGCCAACGCTAAGATGCAACGACACGGGACGGACAGGGCTAATCGAGACCGAGGATAACGAAGGCTTCGGCCATGGGCAGGCCCACCGCCGCACGCTGCGCGTTCTTGCCACCCTTGGCGCAAGGCGTCGGGATCCTTCGTCTGGCTCTCGTGCGCCAGCCTCGCCGCGATCTTCCGCTCGAAGCCGGCGGCGATATCGACATAGGCGTTGGGCTGGGTGGTGGCGAACAGCCAGACTTGGCCCACCGCGTGCGGCTCTATCCCGTCCGCTCGTTGCTCGGGGAAAGAGAGAGGGTCTCGCGCGAGCGGATAGGCGGCGCGATGGTCGCGGTAGGGCGGGAAGGAGTGCTCCGGATCGTGCGTGAACAGCACGGTTGGACGCCAGCGCCGGATGTAGGACACGAGGTCTCCGCGCAGCGCCCGCGTGTTGTCCACCTCACCGTCCGGCTGGCGCAGGAAGGCGACCTCCGCGAACAGGAGGCGCGCGCGGCGGCGCGCCTCCTGTTCGCGGCGTTGCGCGATGGCAGCAGGAGTTGCTGCGGGATCGCCCGACCCTTTGTCGCCCGAGGTCACCAACAACAGCCGGACCGTCGCCCCCGCATCGATGGCGCGGGCCAACGTGCCGGCGCACCATGCCTCGATATCGTCGGGGTGTGCGGCGATGGCCAGCACCGCGACCGCTCCAGGCGGATCGACGATCATACTCCATGCCCCTGGCGCAAGTCTTCGAGCTGCCCGCTACCGCGCAGCAGTCCGTCCACGTCGGCCGCCGCCACCTCCTGATGCATCATCGCCCGCAAGCGCGTCGCAAAAGCCATCGTCGTCCTCCCTCCCTCGATCCATCGTCCCCACCAGTATCCCTAAAGCGGACGCACTGCGCCACGGGACTCACCCGTCCCCCAGGGCTCGTGAATTATTGGCGACCGACGTTTCTACTGGGACCGCCGCGGTCCCCGCAGCACACCGTCGCTGGGTGCCCGTCAGGGTGTCAGGGTCCACCGAGCCGCGTGGTCATGAGCGTGGCCGCGGGGACCGCGGCGGTCCCAGTGGATAATTCGCGAGCCTTGACCCGTCCCCAGGACCTTGCGTGGGAACGCTGTGACCGCTACCTACGCCAACCCGTCTACCTGGTCCACGTCCGCTTTGGGCGTGTGCACGACGATGATGAACACAAGGAGGGGATACAGCGGCGGCGGCGACAATGGGTGCATGGCCAAAGTAAGCGTACACTCAGGATAGGACGTGAATCATCGTCTGGTTTGTGAGTCTCACGGGAGGATGCCAACATGATGTATGGGTTTGGCGGGATGGGCCTCGTCGGCGCGATCGCGATGCTGATCGTCTTTGTTGCGGTCGTGCTGCTGATCGTGTGGGCCGTCCGTGCCGGCATCCCATCCTGGCACGGCAGCGTCGGCGAGACGGCGGCGGGTATGCGCACGCGCCGGTACGCGGCGGGCGAGATCAAGCAGGCCGCGTTTGACCAGGCGCGGCGTGTCCTCGACGGCCACGGTGCGTGACGGCAACGAGTGTATCGAATAAGAGGGAGAAAGCACATGATAAAGACGTACGGCGCGGCGGTGTTCGCCGCGGCGCTCATCGCGCTACCATCGGCGGTGGGGGCGGCTGGAACGCCTACCCACACGCGGTCGATGGCTATGGGAACAGTGACGATTCCTGTCACCGCCGGCGCCTACCGGATGACGTTGATGATCGGGCCACGCGAAGCGATGTACACCCAGCCCCAGGCTCAGCGCACCCATCCGACGACTGGTGAGATCATGCTCCGTGGCGTCATGATGGGCGGCATGAGGATGGGCATGCCCAACCGACACCTGGAAGTGCATGTGCTGGATCGCCGCACCATGCGCCCGGTCAGCAACCCGATGGTCAGCATCACCTATCAGGCGATGAGCCCGATGATGATGCGCCCCGTGCAGGTCCCCGTCGCCGTGATGGTGGGCGTGAGCATGGATATGAGCGATATCCATTACCTCTAGTTTTCGCTAACAAGGGGGCAATCGGGAGGGCTTTGGTAGGATAGGGGTGCTGACACCATATCGTCCGGAAGGAGCCTCCCGATGCCACCCGCAGTCTATCGCATGATGACCCTCCTGT
>JAABUV010007075.1_pt1 | contig 11920 bp, 13 predicted proteins | sample 5559971 | NCBI WGS metagenome assembly JAABUV01 (sample SAMN10711881, study PRJNA513362) | rock metagenome | isolation source: Antarctica rocks | place: Antarctica: Victoria Land, Knobhead nord | collected 2015-12-19
CTGAGTGTCAGATGGCGCATATGGCTGTGACTCTGCTGCTGTATGAAGCCTGTAACCAAAGGATTATAAGCGGTGCATTGGTAGCGTGTGCTGGTGCCATGCAAGTCTCTTGTTTCCCAAAGACGCCGCACATGAGGACAGGTTTTTCAATGAGTAGACATGCTAAGGATGCAAATGTCTAATGCTGTGCAGGTAAGGAAATGCAGGGAACATTATCCAGCAGTGACAGGACTGCTATGCCAGCCTACGCCCCGCCTGCTGAAACAACATGTGACCTTGGATGGCAGCGCAATAGCAGGCAGAGCTCGTCAAACAAGCAGCTTGCAGCTGCAGCAGTTCAGAATGGATTGCAAGCTGAGCCATCAGGCGGGATCGGCATTGCTCGCAGCATGGACTCAGTTGACTCAAACTCACCTCTGCTAGCACGGTTGATGGAGAGCACCTCATTGTCAAGAAGCCAGCTTGTTGAGGAGCTTGGGGGCTCACTGACGGCAGCAGCTCTGGCTGTGCACACTGACCAGATGGCAAGCTTGGAAGGAGCGAGTGAGCCATATGATGAAGCCGCACACAACTTGCCAAATCCCCCAGATTTGGCAGACATCCATACCAGCAGTAGCCATCCTCTGCAGCCTGAGCCTTTGTCTGCGGGCGGGCAAATGGCTGTGCAAAGGCGTGATCGGAAGCCTGGGAGCACGCGCTTTGCGCTAAATGCTTCAGATGTGGGGAGTGGTAAGGCAAGCACAGTTGGCAGCACCAAATCCAGACTAGGTCAAAGCGCCCTTAAGAGAGGCAACACCATGTCGCCATCAGTCAAAGGCTTGAAGCGCGTCATGCTGGCTGCACCAAATATTGATCTCGAGCCGGCTCAGGTGAGCTTAGAGATTCAGGAAGCAGCAACAGATGGCGCGGATGCCTGGCCGTATCCGCGTGATCGACCTTATGGCGGCAGGCTGATGCCGAGCAAAAGCAGCCTGAAGTCCGCCGATTCGTCCAAGAGAAGGTCTGGCCTCAGCAGCGCCAGGTTTTCGTCCTTGCGTTTCAGCCTTGAACCGCAGCACCTTGTCATTGCCGTCAGCTCTCAAGACAGCATGAGTTCGGATCACAGCACTCTGTCAGCGAGCTTCAAAAGCTTCAGGAGCATACCCAGCCGTTTAAGTCAGTTCGGCTCACAGCACTCTTTGCGATGGACGTTGGCCACGGATCAGTCCATCGAATTTTGGGCATACTGCAAGCGGCGTTTCATCACCACGGCCGTCGTGTTGGCGTACTTTATGTATCCTGATCTATCAGAGAACATCGCCAACATCTTCTCCTGCTACCCGGTGCAGTTTGGCACGTATTCAGATGGATATACAGGCTCGGTAGGTGCCTGTGCTCAGTTTGTTCTGTGAGGTTGCACCATTTTCCTTAAGTACAAGCATGCCTGCTTGATCAGGGGTTTTCTGCAATGCTTGCTATCTTTTGTATGGTGCCTACAGCTCCCCAACAACTTTCAAAAGCAGCAGAGACTGATCCCGAATCCGTTTTGCTCCTGCAGGACACTGAATATTACTGGACCCAAGACACCACAGAAGTTTGCTTCTCAAACAACCATTTCTGGACGGCATTGCTGCTGGGGGTACCAGGAGTTCTGATAGTGTGCCTTGGCATCCCAGCGTGGTTTGCTGGAGTCCTGTACAGAGGCCGGCATGACTTGGACAATCTGTCCCTGCACAGAACATATGGCTTTCTGTACCAAGGGTACAAGTAAGTGTCAGTCAGGACAGCGATGCCTCTTGCATGTTTTGTGCACATCACAATGACATCAGAAGGTTCTGCAGGTCTACGCTCTCAAGCCTGCTGAGTGTTGCGACCACCTGTTTCCAAAAGTTGGAAGTTGAAGTTGGAATGTCGGAAATGTGCCTGATGAACACACCATGCACCGGGCGCCCAACATTAGTAAACACATGGCTGCATGCTGCCTTCTCTTTCAGACACGCTCCGCCTTTGCTGCTGCATGAACAAACCATTGCCATTTTGACCTGCTGCAGTTTCTGTTGCGTGCATGCTCACATGTCATCTGCCAGCATATACAATTCTGGCCATGTGCCTTGCCTCATTTTATGCGTCACTCGAGTCATCAGGCAAGCGTCTGCATCATGGAGGATCACATGTGAGATGTAGCTCAGCAAGAGAAAGTGCAGCAGCACGAACTTGCTTCTGCACAATCTCATAATATGGCACCTGAGCACTCTGTTGCTGCAGGCACAAGTACTACTGGTGGGAAAGTAGTCTGCTGCTACGCAACCTGTTACTGGTAGCAGTAGTGTATCTGGGGCCAGCCTTGGGGGTGTACATCCAGGCACATATTGTGCTCCTCATCATGATTGTGTCACTGGTGCTGCATGCATACACCAGGCCCTTCAAGGAGCGCATCATTGACAACATGGAGTTTGTTTCCATAGGTAACACTGATGACATTGCTGTCTGTTGTCCACGAGAGGGCTTGAAAAAACTTACTGAATCACTGTCAGTTGCTGTCGTGGGCTGCTTCAATCTTGTGCTACACATAAGAGGCATCCCATTGTATTACTTGCAGCCAGTTGCTGATGGTGTGGCTGCATGGAGGCTTACTTGACTTGATCCGCTTACCGCTTGGGACTCTGCAACTGCAGGCAGTATCACGCTGGTGATGTATCTGAGCCTGTACTTCTTGGATGTGGAGCAAGGCTTGTCCTCAAGGATGCAGTGGGTGCTGGGGTTCATCTTGCTAACCCTCATAGCTGGCACATGTCTCTGGTTCTTGTTCAACATCTTCAGGAGGAAAGAAGTGCTGGTAGCTTTGTTGAAGTCAACAACAGTGACGGCCACCCGAGGGCTTGCTCAGATCAAGACACTGGTCAAGAGTGATAGGCTGCGATCAATGGTCACACGCTCAACAGATAGGAGTGTATCCAATGCAACGTTGACATCAAACGCCACGATGACATCCAATGCAGGGCAGGAGTGAAGAGCAAACGTTGCTACTCATATTCAGCATTTGTGCAGGGTGTCTTGTCTGTGCTGAACAAACCCTTGACTGTCCGGAAATGGATGCAAAGTGACTGCACAGCCTCAACTTTACATTGATTGATGACATCTGGTAAAATATTTCACAAGGGTGCACGGACTTGCAGAGCCCAGTAGAGAGCCAGGATCACTCTATGATTTATCAGAGAGGTCAAGTCATAGCATGACTGTTAGCTGAGTGTATTTCCTTGCATATTCGTTCTGATCTTTGTAGTCTGATGTATTGCAAATGGAGCTTTGTCACGGTGATGACAGAGCAGATGATTTATCAGACAAGTCACTGCAATGTATATTTGATTTATTCAGTGTAGTCTAAATAGCTGTGATGATGCTGGCAGTAATCGCATTGCTTTAGAATGTCCATCATGCGCTGCAATACATACAGAATTCACTTGACAATGCCACTTGCAGCTGAATTAGTCATGTTCTAGTGACAACGCAAAATTCTGTATGAACGTGCCACCCAACAATTGTGTGTCCAGCTTGCAAGCAACTTGCTCAACAGCTCTGATCTTTCCTGACTGGTGCATGCAAGACATACTGGCAGTGCATGTAGCATACCTTGAGACTTTTGTTGTACTGCCTAAGGCTTCTCAAGGCTGCATGTCACTTTTGTGCAGGATGTTGCCATCTGATGAAAGGGCACATACAGCTGCCTCAATCCCACCGGCTCACCACCCAGCAACAAGATGCAACCATATGGGCCTGCCATCTCAACATGGCTGTAGAACATAACGCCACCAGAGATTGAGCAATATGAGCATGAACAATGTTGCTTTGCCTGTATTGATGTGGGTTGCATAATGTGCGTCTCCAGCTTCATTGACTGCTGCAGCAATCAAAATCCGCTGCAGAATCTGTATACAGCCAGGGCAGCGGTGTTGGTGACCATCACGCCGGCGGACTGTGCTATTTGCAAAGTCAGACAGCCGGCAACGATTGTCCTACATCCTTGAATTACTCTTATAAAAACAGAACCAGTTTCCGCTACATTTTCTGCCTCTAAATGCAAAAAACTGTTGTCTACACAATCACTCAGTTGTCTTCCTTGCACAAAGTGATGCTGTGAGCACAAACAATATCTGCAACAAAGCTTGCATACATCGGACGAACACACATCCCTGCATAATGTAAAACCTCTCTCATGAACCAGATGGTGCACATGATGGATACAAACTATTCGGTACATCAATTACGATAGTAACAGTTACAATTGTTGCAAGTGACCATGCTAAGCCTGCTCAAGCAACAGCATTTTGGAACACAGCATGTACAGCTAGCATGAATCATGTAGGCTGTAGTTTACATGTTCACATTGTATACCTGTTCAGTTACAAAACAACTTTAGACACATGATGCAAGAACAACAATGCCGACACAGTGTGATTTGCATCTAAAGATGCTGCTATAGCCACAGGTTTTGACCCAATACGAGGCCCGCCCAGGAGGCCTGTACCCTATCAGCTATTGTACAGATTTCATGATTAGCTGCAAATGAATTCATTCATTTGTTTGAACCTCCAATTGCACCAAAAAGAAATTGCACAATGCCTCTCAGCAGATGGACATCTTCAACACCAACTTTTGCATGGGCTTGTCCTTCCTGTCATGATGAAATCTTCATCTTGACTCGCTGACTTCTCCTGACTGATTCCTGCAGGCCACTGCCAGCTGCATGCCTCTTGCACAATCCTGAGCCTTTTGCTGTACTGCCTCTCAAGGGCTGCCTCTCCTTTCTGTTCAGGACACTGTCTTCTGACTGAAGGGCAGAACTGACATGCATGAGATGATCCTCACAAGCCCATGTTTCTTGTGAATGTGGCTCTGACACCTTCTGCCTGCCTACATTATCCAAGCCTGAAGCTTTTTCATAGCTTGATTGTGCAGCATAAAGTGCTGGTGGAGTGGCAGGCTGGCTGATATGTGTATCTGCAACTTCGTTTGGGCTGCTGCCTGAGCCTGTTCCTGAATTTAGCTTCACAGTGGCAGCAGCATTGTCTGCGCCATCAGCTTCACTGCTGTGACGTTTGGCCTCTGCCTGCAGCTGTGGCTGTGCCTGCAGCTGTGGTTGTGCCTGCAGCTGTGATTGGGCCTGCAGCTGTGGCTGCTGCAGTTGCGCAGGTGATGGCGGTGCAAGCTGGGAGTGCGTTGGTTTGCACTGAGGCTGTGCCAAGTTGCTACCACCTAACAAAGGTGGTTTGGCACCTTCCTTAGCTGCTCTTCGCATGTTGTGTCCTGTCAAAACATGCTTGAGCTTTCAGTTTCACGGGAGCCAGGTGACACTGCTGTGCAGAACAGATGCATTGCAAGCCTGGGTAGCAGCACACATCATGACCAAGCAGCAATGCCTGCTGGACTGCAGTAAAAGGGACAAGGCGTTTGGCCAATTAAATCAGGCCAATTAGGCAGTTATACCGAGCATGATTTGAGTCAGTGAGACCTCTAGCATTTGTTGCTGTCCCCACTGATCTGCCAATGCGTCTACAGCATACGATGTGAAACCATTTCATTGTCAGACACAGTGAGATCAGCACATGGGAACATCCATGCAGAGAGCATGTTGCTAAGAGGTGCATCTTGTGTTTTTAAAGCATGATGTCTTCAATGCAGCTGGCAACTTGCCTGTTAGCAGGGAGTAGCACTCAGGGTCCACCTGAGCAAAAGGGCCAACCAAAGACTCATACTCTCGCCATAGCTCATGCCAGTACGCCAGAAACTGATATGGGGCATACTTGGCATACACCTAAAGTACACACATAGACATCCAGGCATCAAAAATGTTCCATGGCGGTAGAAACGAGTTTTTGATATATTTGAGGTACAAACAGGTATATTGGTAAAACTGAAAGATAGTAACAGAATTTTGTTAAACACAGAGTACAGGTATGATAGAATGACGTTCTGTTTTCACAGCATGACGTTGACAACATTCCCATTTTCAGAGGGAAACCACAACAAAAGGAAAGTCCAATGGCATGAGTGTTATCTGTACATGAATGTGGCAGATCCCAGCCCACCTGCTGAGCATGATGCTGGACATTGGCCAGGGTACAGGACTGCAGATTGTGCACTTTGTGCAGATGGCGCACTGTCTCTGAGTCACAGGGAATGCGGCTGTAATGGCCTAGCAGCTGCAGCATGTTGGCTGCTGTGAAAGGGCCCACGCCTGTGCAGCCATGCAAAGCCTGCTACTCTGCACAGCTTGTTGTGGTGCGTGTCATGCATTGCAGAAGCTTCGAGGGCCGTCTACTCAATGATGAGCGTCAGGTGCAGACCAGCAGCAGTGCACTGTGTCTGATCATGTCTGCACCTTTGATGGCACATACTTGATTTTGCCATTTGCTGCACTGCGCATAGCTGATATACATCATAACGCAAACTATGCAGTGAAAGGGCCTGACTTGAGACCTGGCAGTGGTAGCAGCCTTTGATAGACCTCTTCAGATGAAAGGGCTGGAGCTTCAAGCCCATCTATGTCTGCCTCTCCAGTGACTACCTGCATGCACAAGACGCTAGTCAAGTTCCTTGCTCTGCCACAAAGCTTCTGCGGCATTTGACTGCAAGCCTGATGTCAACATGCCTTCATGCCCGGTTTCAGAATACAGCTTGTACATGCCTCGTAAGCAATGGACGTGCTGGCCAGTGCAGAACAAATTGCCACGACGAGTGCAGAATAGTACGGCAAGTCATTGCGAAATACAACAGCCAGATGTGATCACTGCCTGTGCCTTGCAAGCACTGTGCAAATGTTTGCTGTTTGATGCAGCAGCCAGGTCTTGTGACAGCACCATGCAGAGGTTCTGGCATTACTTGTTCTGCCAATTGTATCAAGGTCTTTGCCCGGTAGCCTAATCCACATTCTGACTGCAGCTTGGCAGTACCTGCTTGTATGAGCATGGTGGGGCTTGGGAAAGCCCCATGTCCTGTTTTGGAGCAAAGAGCCTTGTTCATTGTCAATGTGCGGCTCCACCTGTCAAAGGACCATTCCAACATGATGCATCTATGTCTGGCATGAAGTCACAGGCACATATTATGCTATCACTGGTTGTTGCTGTGGTGAGAAGCAACTTGCATGCAGAGAGCCACTCATGGGCGTGCAGTCTGTCTGGCACAAAGCAAGGCAGGCTTTGAGCAATTTGTGGTTGACCTCACCCGCAATTACAAAGAAGAATGCTCTTAATGAGGTCTTCCCAAACAGTTGGAGACCTGAACAGCCTGCCAAAACCTTCCTTTCTGGCTGCTGCGTGCATCTGATGAAAGCTGTGCACCTGTATCTGCTCTGCAGTGCTGAGTCGTAGCATTCTGTGCACCTATGAGGGAAGAAAAATTGAAGCGAAAACTCTTAGGAGTCACAGAAAGCCATCCAGGGGCAAGCTTGTCACCCTCTTACCTGCGCTTTGAGCTGTTGCATTTCTTGCCCATGGGCACTCTTGTGGATCTCCACGCGCAGACAGCTCTCCGCGCAGGGGGCTTCTCCCGATTGCTTGATTACCGTGTAAAACACGTTGTCTGCAGATGTGAGTAGGGGCCTACGCAACCCTCGCGCACTGCTTGCGGCCATATCGTCACACTGCAAAGACCAAAGCTTTGCATCATGGCTGGTCAGACGAAGCCAGTAGTGAACAAGTTGGCAGAACAGCTAGGCACGCGCTCCTGCGCACAATTTCATCGGCGCAGGATGTTTCGGACATTCAACAAGTCTGTTTCACCTGCATTTCCCATGAGTTGGGTGCCTGCGTGAAGAATCCATAGCTGCAAACTGCTTGAGCGAGATCAAAGCCAGAAGGCACTAATATCGTCCACGTCTTGGACTCTGGCGCTGCCGGCATCTGAGGAGGCGTTGCTATCGACAAATGTGCCACAGCATTTAACATGTTTGGACCCCCTGCCGTCCGATCCCACCGACGGCACTTGCAGTGGCGTTCTGCTGAGCTGCATTGCAACAGGTACTGTTGCATTGTACAAGTAGCAGGTGATGACTAACAGACTACGGTTTATACGGCGTCAGCTGCAGAAGTCTGTCAACACTCTCAGTCCTGCACAGGTACCATTTTGACGCACCTGCTGTCATCACGACTGGCGGAAAATTTATCTATGTATCGCTCAAGTCTAGTCAAGACACTTCCTGCAGGCTGACTCGCGCTTGTCCTTCGTGCCTGAAGCGTCTGCGTGAGGAGGATTAAACCCTGAGTCAGTAGGTCACGCACAACTCTTTTGCGAAGTCGCCAAAAAGCCACGCTAGCGATTGTAGCAGCTGTCATAGTTCACCATCGCTACGTTAACCATACGTCCTGGCAAAGTCTCTCAGAGCTTGCAAGATTGACTTTGATAGGGTTCAGTCCAGCTCCGGCACCGGCATACGATATTGTCCATCTCTCCAGCAGCTTATTGAGGGTCGCGAGCACTGTGAAGCAGTTCGCACATCAATTGCCTATCAAGCCGGACGTAACGCCTATCGGCATTGGTCGTAGAATATCTGGGCAAGCAGCTGCAGATGCTGGATTGACTCGGCACTCCGTGTGAGAGTAGACTCTGCTTATTGCCGCCATGGTCGATGTAGCTGAATCACTTGCAGCTCTGCACCTGCCACAACAACCCCCAGATGACTGGTTCTTGTCAAGCCCCAGGCAACGTCATCTGCAGCATAGTGGCACCTCCTCCAGTGCCGTCAGCTTGTTTCAAGACAGCTCCACTGCCAACAAGTTTGCATCAGCAAAGCAAGGTCACCAGTCAGAAGCCACTTCAGAAGCAGAAAAGCAGGCCGCCTGGAGTGCAATTGTAGGAGACCTCTTTCAGGCTGTGATTGAGCACTTGCCTGCTCACACAGCACAGCATGCAATGCTTGTCTGTCGTCAGTGGCATGACAGTGTCACCAACGGGCTGGTTTGCCTCAGGCCAAGGGCCTTAAAGCTTGACTGCATCAACTCCAGGTCAGCCACTGACTATGGCTGCAAAGCAGCTGCAAGCATTTGCATGCATCACGTGGTGGCGTGTGGGTCAGCCACAATGCCAATTAAGCTGCCACAATCCCTGCGCCTGCACATGTCTGTCCTCTCCATAAGGGAGCATAATGTAGATGGTTGCTGCAGGTTTGCAGCCCTACGTACACTGGACTTGAGCGGCATTCCAAGGCTTCAGGATGTGCATCTGCAAGGCTTGAGTCAGCTTCAGCTGAATTGCATCACCCTTGTTGGGTGTGAGCATATCACTGCAATGGGCCTGCAGCATGTGGGCTTAACACCTGGGCTGACGGCTCTGGATTTGACTGGCTGCTGCAAGGTACCACAGATTGGTTGATTTTGCCTCTCAGCAATGCAAAGTTGCTCACTGTGTTTTGCATCACCAGACGTGATGTTGCATGGCTTGATTTGGAGGTAAGAGAACACAGCTAGTGTCAGTCAGCTCTCTGTCATGCAGTCCTGAGGGCAGCTGGTGCAAGGAAAAGCATGATATGGTGCCGTCTGCTTGCAGCTAGTTTGAACCGCATTGCCTTTGGCTAGTATATGTGCACAGCAGCTGTTGCGCTTACATGGAGAATGAACAGTCTATACCTTTAACTTACTCCGTCTGCCTGTCTCTCTGTCTCTCCGTCCAGTTGTTGTCTTGTCACTCAGGTGGAGGATGCAGGCATTGCAGCCTTGAGCAAGCTGACAGGGCTCACCAGCCTGAGTCTGTCCGGTTGTGTGAGCTTGACTGAAACAGGATTGGGCCACGTGCCTGCCTTCCTGTCAGGGCTGAAGAGCCTCAGGCTGGGTGGCTGCTCCCGAGTGGCCACCATCACTGATGCCTGCTTACTGCACCTGCGATCCCTGACTCAACTCACTCATTTGGATTTGGCGGGATGTCTGGAGATCAGTGACTCAGGTAACTTCTTCAATCTCTTTCAGCCTCTTGTAATCTCAGATAACCACCGAGTAATGTGTGAACTCGAGTCTGTGAAGGTGCATGCAGTCTGCTTTCCTGTATGTTTCCGCTGCTCTGCATGTGGCTGCTGATGGTTGGTTGGCATGCTTGTATGCCCATGCAACAACACAGCTCGCTGTATGATGCACACGAAATCATGCATGATGAGTGGAGCTTGGCAACTTTTGATGCCCGAACGTCATGCACTTCTGAAGCCACATGACACCAGCAAGATTTTGAGAGTTTCATGGGAATACGTTGCAGGTCTGCAGCACATCAAGAATTTGCACAGCCTACAGCACTTGGTGCTGTGGAATTGCTTGCGTCTGACTGAAGGTGGACTGACAGTGTTGGCATCTCTCACCAGCCTTACTCATCTCTCCCTCAGGGGCTGTCAGCAGCTGACTGATAGTGCCCTGCCCCACCTGGCGGCGCTAAGTGCCCTCAGGCATCTCAACCTCACTGCTTGTGAGCGCATGGCAGGTCTGTAGTCTTCCCACATGCTTTGAATATATTAATGCAAGGTGTGTAGGAATGGCTAGGCGTTTAGGATGACAGCCGCCTGGGGATTGCTTGCATATTGTGCAGCTCTTGTGGCATACTGCATCTCATGTTGACTGCAGTGAGCAATCAAGCTGCTGCACATTTTGCACCACCAATTCTGCCAGACTCAACTGGTACCTCTGTGTTGTTGATGCTGACGCAGCATGCATGGACAGGCACCAGTGCAGACCAGGGAACCTGCTGAGCAGACTCAACAAACAGGAACCAAATTCTCAACACTTGTACAGCCAATTGTGTCTGAATGCAGAAGAAGTAGCTTTTGCATGAATCCGATGCCAAGGCAATTCTGAGTGCACCCTAAATTTGCAGTACCAACGCTGCACAATGCAAGCAGGCAGGTGTGTCTGCAGAGACAGTCATGTTGTGATGGTATGCAGGGGAACAGGTGCATGTGCTGGCGCATCTGAGCTGCCTGACTGAGGTGAACATGAAGGGCTGTTACAGAGTGGGAGACCAGGGCCTTTCCCACCTTGCTGCCCTCCACCACTTGCGCAGGCTCAACCTACAGGGCTGTTGGCAGATCACCGCACTTGGTTTGGCCCACCTGACTGGTATGCTGCATGGTCTGCACCGTTGTTCTCATCGTCATTGTTTGCACCATTGTGAACATCATCATCATTGTAGCCGTCATGGTCAATGATACTGAGCATGTTTAGTGGTAGGTTGCAAGGCCTGCTTAGATACATGGTATACTGTCATGTGAACCTAGGTCATGCTGTATCAAACTGTAGATTGCCATGTGTGGGGGCCCATGTTACAGCATCATGCAATCCAACTTGCTGACAGTGTCCATCGATCAAAGTCTTTCTTGGTCCTGATGTCATCCTGGGATGGACTCTCTGTTTATACTGTGGTGGACTTTGTCTTTGCCCAGATACCTTGTCTTCTCAAATAGGGCTGTGAGTCATCACAGTCTATCATTTGGCCCAGCGACAGGCACCAGATTTTGAAGTATCTTCCTGATCAATTTCCTGACGCGCTGCGTCCAGGTTTGCACCCTGCTCAGTGCTTTGTACACTGTGTGTGTTGTATTATGTGTCACTCTTCCATCCTCAGAGTTGATGCTGCTGCCCTGACCACCAACTGTGGTCACACCTAACACCACAACAGTCTTTTGCACGTGTGTTTGAGAAGAGCCAAATAGTTGCAAACCTGTTGCCGAAAAGCCCTGTGCCCACATACTGACCCCACACAATTCTTCCTCTGTTGGCATGCCCGCGACTCTGTTCAGATTCTGGTACAGTATCGCTCATGACTGATAGTGTGTGCGTCTGCAGGCTTGCAAGGCCTTCAGGAAGTGAGTCTAGATGGCTGCCGGAACATCCACACCTTGCCTGGGGAAGCCCTGCCCCTCCTGCTGCGTCTAACTGCCCTGACCAGTCTCAGTCTGCGCAACTGTGATGGC
>JAABUV010007076.1_pt1 | contig 11919 bp, 9 predicted proteins | sample 5559971 | NCBI WGS metagenome assembly JAABUV01 (sample SAMN10711881, study PRJNA513362) | rock metagenome | isolation source: Antarctica rocks | place: Antarctica: Victoria Land, Knobhead nord | collected 2015-12-19
AGCCTGCGCCCTTTCAGCATGCAATCTGAGAGATCAGACGGTCAGTATAGTAGCCGAGTCGACACGTTATCGACTGACAGACAGGTTAGCTGTGTGTGACTTAGCAGCCTACTAGGCTCACAAGTTGGCAGCAGTGACTGTCATCGAGCTGGACCCTGCATCTTGCAGAGGTTGCAGCCTGCATTCCGTATGAAGCGCCGCTCAGCTTTGGACCGACATGCAGCTTTTGTCAGACGCTTGCAGCGTCACAGAAAAGCTCAAGAGCAGTCCGGACAGGCAAGCCTGAAGAAGTGGCTGGTGCAAAGCAGCTAGTTAGTCTTGCAGCCCATCAGCTGACACAGATTCCTGTTGGCAATGCAGGACCATGCTGTGTCAAAGCTGATTGCTGCTGATCAGCTGCGCAGCTTCACAAAGCGGTTACGGAATGCCATTCTTAGTAACGCAGATGTCGCTTCTGTGTGGAGCCCAGCTGCTCGTGTGCTTGACATCAAAGCAACACTGAATAGCAAGCTGAACGATGCAGACGCTCAAGCTTGTCATGCTTCCAGCACAGCTGCAGAGGTGAAACTTGCTCTGTCTCATCACTTAGTTAACTGGCAATCTCTGTCTCTTTTTCTTGTTATGCATAACGATTGCAACAGGAAGCAGGTGACATTCATGCTGCTTTGATCATTATGCACTCCACCTTTTTCAGCATTTGGTGTGTATCAGCCACATGCCCACCATCATCAAATTGCGCTGTTCTGTGTGCAGAAGTCTCAAGCCAATGCAACAGCATCGTCCGCGCCATCGAACAGTGTGCTGCACGAGATGTCTCAGCTGGTGGATGCAGCACTCAGCCAAGCCCCAGCAACTTATCGTAGCCCTGCAGCTTGTGAGGCAGTCGTCCTGCCAATCACAAAACAAGACCCCTGCCAGACCTATCATCATGACTGCAATGCAGCTGCAGCAGAGCTTGACAGAAGTGAAAGGGAGTCAGGAGACAGACAGTCATCCTTACCGAAGGCAGCTGAGTATGCAGCTGCAGAGAACAGGGGCAAAGGCACGGGCATAGTGGGTACAAAGGGCCCTGATGGCTTGAGCAGCAGTCAGTCTACCAAGAGTATTGGCAGCAAGAAGGTGAACAGGCCAGCGTGGGCACTGACAGCTGATGCAGCACAAGATGCTGAGCAACAGGAGGAAGAGGATCTTTTGGTATTTGCTGGAGGCTTGGAGTTTGACGAGTACATCAATGAGCAGGAGGACGCAGAGTTGAGGACAATCCTTCAGGTGCTGCTTATACTGATGCTCTGGGATCAGTCAAATTGACGCAAGCCTTCGTTGATGCTACCAGTTGTGTGATGTCACCGTGTCAGCAGCAACCTCTGCATCAAGGCAAACAGCCTTGCAAGTATGCTGCAGCCAGCAAAGCATATAAACTGTACACTTGAGCCTGCGGCAGTTGGCTGAAGCAGTGTACAATCTTGGAAGCCGTGATGAGCAATCAAGAGCTCGCATATGCATGTTGGGGCTTACTGTTTTCATCGGCTGGGCCCTGTTTCAGCCACACTAAGACCCTTAGCAGCAGCGCAGATGTTGAAGAAGATGCACCCTAGGGTTGTGCAGCCTCGACGCCATGCACACACACTTTAGGCACGCCAAACTCTACTCAAAACAGTTCTGTAGCACTGTTTCATTTGGCAGACTTGTGCATGGCTGTAGGACATCCGCAGCACACATGACCCAGCAAACATTGCTGACAAGGCGACATTGAAGAGGCATGTGGTGCGCGCCATCAACAACCTGGCAGGCAAAGATGTGAAGGGCAAGGCCGATGGCAACGCTGCTACTGATGCCCATTCTTGTGCGCAGCAGTCAGAAGGCGCAGCCAGCACTTTTTCTAGGTAGCGTTCTGCTGCCTTCTGTGCATGGCTGCCAAGCAGAACTTGCTGAGCCCTACACCTTTCAGGCATTGGCAGATTTATTTAATGCATTTTGAAATGCTTCGATATGGTGCAGTGCTTGCTTACAAGCAACAAGCCGTATCCTGGTAGGGTGATGGATGCCCAGCGTGCATGCAAATCTGTCCCAAGCACACCAGTACCTTTGAGCATCAGTCAAGAAGCTGTCCAAGGCATATGCAAGCACTGCTGCCACCATGCACATCATCAGCACCAGCAGTGCCCTCATCCAATGGTGTGGCTGCGTCCTTGAGAATTACTTTGATGTGAGCTCTGCATATCAAGTTTATCTTGTTGTGTAACAGAGCCTTGTTCACACCAATCTTGAGCATCTGTACAAAGCTGAATGGCTTGATCACCACACCCTCGCCTTGTAGGGCCACAGCGGCAAGCAAGGCCAAGGATGCAGGTGGTAGAGCAGCTCTGCTGGCTGTCTCTGACACCGCTGGCAAGTGGGACTCCTCCACAAGAGCAGGTAAATCATTTTTGAACTAGCACTACATGTGGAGGCTATCCGAAAATCTATTGCGTTCATGCACTGCTGGCACCTTACCTCAGTCTGCACTCCAGAGATGACCAATCATACCATTGCCTGTTGCTGCAGCCTGATGTGCTTTGCTGTTACTGTTTGCATGCATAACTACAGCACCTGCCCATGTACAAAGTCAGCAGTGGCGTTTTGTCAGTCTTTGCTTCCATTCAACATCATGCACGCTGCTCTGCCACACAGGCAGTGATGTGGGGTCAATGGGCAACCTGGACAAGGATAGCTGTGGGGAGCTGTTCCGAGAAAATCCTGAAATGAAAAAAGTTCACTCACTTGCAAGTGCCGCAGCATTACTAAAAAGAGTTGCTGCCACGCAACCAACACAGTCATGCACCTAAGTTTCTCAGTGCACAACAGCCTCAACATCCACACCTGCAACCATGCTGCCTTATTGGTGACCCCTTTGGCTGGTGACAGTGTGAGCAGCAGACTCATGTTTCATTGCTCACTGCATGTGCCGCTTGGGGGACGTTGTTTGTGTGCTACTGCGGCGTTGTGTCACAAACTGTTGAGAAAGCGTTGCGACTCGCCTGGTCATGTGACTCATATGTGTACCTGGGTTGCTGGGTGGCACTGCAGTGGCACGTCAAATGAACATGCCGACAGCCAGCAGTGATGCTGCGTTTACAAAGACAGCGACCAGGGTTGACTATCCTATGATGCTGTATGCGATGTAATCGGTGGATTTTGGAAAACATAGACGGCAGGCTGCAGGGTGTTACACCTGTACAGTCATGACTCATCATCGCCAGAGCTCCGAACCCAACAGGCTCATCCTGCGCATCTCTGTGCTGATACATTGACTTGAGCAAACTTGGGCATACACAGTGCTCTGAGGAAGTTGCAAGTGCTTTTTCGAGCTCGTGTGTTCGTGTCGGCTTCCCTTGTTTGGAAGTGCAGGCATGCATGCGCTGAGTAACGCTCGCAGCTTGCCTGGTGTCTGCTCCACCAGCGCTCCTGCACCGTGCAGCCGCCAAGTCGCAGGTAGATTACGAGTTTGCGCAGCAAAGGATGTAATGTGCAAGGATGTTGTCAACACCAGGAAAAAGCCAGCATCCTCTATGGAAGGGCAGGCCACAATAGTGTTTGCTGGTGTAGAGGGACAGGAAATTAACGTAGCTTGTCCGAAGGCAGGCCCCTTACCACATCTCTGATGCATCTGTGTTTTGCAACGCTGAGAAGCACCCACACATACCTGATGGATTCAATGTGCAGGATACATACATATTAGACGCTGGAGTGGAAGCCGGCTTGGAGCTTCCTTTCACTTGCAGAGCAGGCATTTGCGGGTAGGCTGCATGTCCTTCATTTGTTCCCTTGAGCTGTGTTAAACCTCTGTTTGGCCTGCAGGACTTGTGTTGGTCGTGTGATAGAAGGAGAAGTAGACATGAGCGATGTAAGACTTGACCAACCAAATGCTATGATCATTTGATGCTCACACATTGCTGTCACTCTTTCTTGCCCAAATGTAGATCGCAGACCTTTCTTTTACTCTGGAAGAAGATGAGATAGAGCAGGTGAATCCTCAGCATTGTGTGAGATGCATCAACAACTGCAGCAGCAGCACATCAAAGCTGCAGCAGTTGAACACCAACCTAGACAGTGACGTTCAATGTGAAGCACATTTGGCCTCTTTTCCTGTTCTGCACTATTTCCTCCATGACTCCTGAACTTTTGGCAAGGCATGACAGTCTCGCTTGACGCTATTTGCTGCAGGGTCTGACGCTCATCTGCATGTGCCGTCCAGTCAGTGATGTGGTGAAGATTGAGACTCAGTCAGACTGGGGCTATAGCTTGGGCACAAGCGACTGGAAGGGTGCCACTGGGCATATTGCTGGCAAGGAAGTACAGCCGCTCAGCAAGTCGTGATACACCACTGTTGTGCAACCTGCGAATACCAGATGTACCAAATTATCGGCAAAGCATTGCATCATCTGACCATTGACATCCTTGCAAGCACACTTTCTGATATAGCATTTTGAGTAATACCCAGTGCAAGCGTTTGGTACTGACCCATCTGTTGGGAGTGAGGTGTTGGCCAAGCTTCACTTGTACAAAAGCTTGAATGCAATCATCTCGCTCACAGTCTCATTGGCCAGAAACTTTTCAATTCGATCAGCATTTTGTGCAAGTCATGGGTGGGCATGCAGGCATTTGCCGCTTTGCTATATGCACCTTGTTGTGTGTACACTACACTACACTGTGTGTAAACATACGTTGTGACCATAGCTTTTCCTCACCCCGATATTCGTGCATGAAATGATTGCCAGCAGGTGCAACAAGAAAATTGTTACATGACAACGGAAAATTTGATACAGTAGGCTGCCTGCAGCAGGCTACCATGGACAAGCAACTAGGCAGAGCGACTAGTTGGGTGAAGATGTCAGACCAACACGGATAAAGATATGTCAACAAGTAGTGAAACTGAAGTGATGCTGTGTTCAAGGTCAGACAGAACAAAATTATGGTATTACCCTGAAATCCAATGGTACACTATACAGTTGCATAAGCTGAGGCATGTCATTGTCAGCACAACATAGAAAATGGGACTGAATAAAGGACAGAACAGAGGTACATCTACTGTACAGATTTGCTGTGAATGGTACATTGCAAGAGCATGAGACACACATGTTTCAAGCTATATCACAGGCTGAACCATTGGGTCACTGGAGCCCAACATAGCTAATGGGGCTATTCCTCCCTCAGGGCCTTCTTGATGAGTAGGTCCGCCCGGGACAAGATAGTCAGCCCATTCCTGCAAATCAGGTAGACAACACGTCATGATGCATACTGCAAAACCCTCAGGCAGCTCTCAGGCTTGCATCTAGTGCACATCAGCTACTGCCACACAAGTACAGATGGTGTAGACATCTATAACAGACTAGACATAGTATAAGAATATCAGACTAAGACTGCTATGTGTCTAGTGAGCGGGTCCCTTCAGCTGATCCTCAAGTCGGGTCCAGGTTTCACCCGAGTGAGACTCAGTGGTTCCCGGACCCTCGTTACAACATCATTGTGTGACTAAGGCTAAGGCTGCGGACAAAGGCTGTGGCAAGTCTGCTGACAACTGCAGTTTCGAGCCTGGATCATCAGCCTGCAGTCATGCCATACCAATACCTTGGGTGAATTGTTGACATCTCGCTCCATGCCCACCAACACTCCCACCTGCCATGCTGATGGCGCCTGCGCAATGCAGCCAATGCTTTATGTAAGCTAAAATGGTTGGGCAGAAAAAGCCAAACACATCGAGACAGATATTGGTCATTGTGAGGAATGTAACAGCATCATAGCACAAGCTTGCTCACCGACGGAATCTTTTTCAGTTTCCACCCCAGCTGCTTGAGAGTTTTGCTGCCCTTCTTTCCATTGCATTTGTTGCAAGCAGTGACCAGATTTGACCAGTCCCACAAACCACCTTTGGACACCGGCTTGACATGATCCACAGTCAGGTCTTGACCACTTCCACAGTACCTGTGAGCAGCAAATGACCGTGCTGAATTGCTAATGGCAGGGACGCTTCTAAGCAGCAAGTGATGTGCATGACTCCATGCGCTTCCAGGATGCTCACATGGTATGCTCAGCAGAGACTTACTGGCAAATGCTGTTGTCACGCAACAACAAGTTGCGGCGGGTCAATGAAATGCGCCCTTTATGATCCCGTTGCACATACATGCGGACCCTGAGCACAGCTGGTATCATAAATTCGTGCCGCGCAGAATGAACCAGAGCGTCGTAGTACTCCAATACATCAACCTGCACACCAAGCAAGCCATCCCTTCAGGTTGTTCACAGACCAAAGTAAATGAGAGCCTTGAGTGACTGTCACACACACCTTATCAAACAAATCCAAGCAAATGGCCCTCTGCCAGTTGACAATGTCAATTGGTCGGTAAGAAGTGTCTAACACCAGGGCTCTGTATCTGTTGAAGCTGCTGAGTGGGGACTCACGAGAGATCTGCAAAACAGACATGGCATTGCAACCTTGCTGCCATGGAGCACAAGCATCACGATCTTGCACAGCCAGGTGGACTCAAAACCTTCGCTCCTGAGCGATTGTAAGGCAATTTGTTATCTCAGCAACTCTGCCAGGGCACATACCTGCACATCGACTGTCTCGACAAAGGGTCCGGCTGTCGACACCGTGGGAGGCAGAGCACTGGTGTGTGCCGCGCGGAGATTGCGAGATGACCTAGGATGGAGGCTGCACCAAAACACACTTAGTCAGATGCAGGCACGAGGCTTGGTGATCACTGCAGTTAACAACGGACAATCCTACCGACAACATGGGCGTGCTTGTGTATGGCGAAAACTTCGCACGGCAGAATGCACACGCTGTGCTGTCAACGACAGCGTCATGTTGCTGTTCAACCTAAGAAATGTGATGCTGCGGTGAAAGCTACATGCCCCCTAGCGACAATTTCAGAAGATGTAACGGGTACACTGTTTCACTGAAGAGTACTGTCACAACCCAAGACTGCGGAGGGAGCAACCGACCCTCTGAGAGTCTACCTCTCCAGACAAGATGCTTGTCAACCTCGCTTGAAATTCTTGTGCCCAGAATTTTGCCCAGAACCTTGAAACGAACGAGACGTATGACTTGCTTGCCAAGTTTGACTCCATTTGTACAGCTTAACTCGGTTGCCTAGGCTTGCCTTGAAATCGCCAAACCAGCTTGACCCTCGCTTACCATCTACAAACACTAAAGACTCAGCTGTCCCTGCCACCACACATGGAGTCAGACCTACAGATCCCTTTCGAAAAGGGAAAAACAGTTGCTTGTGTGCTGACAAGAGCAGCTGGCAAATCTAGTCCAGTAGGCATAATTCTAGCGCACGGGGCTGGGGGAGACATGCACTCTGGCAATCTGGCACACTACGCAGCAACTTTTGCTGACGCTGGCTTGCCCTGCTTGCGCTTCACTTGCAAGCCAACGCGGCTACCATACAGGGTCAAGGCATGCCAGGTACACGCATATTAAGAAGCAGCTTTGCAGGAATTTTGAGTTTGTAGCACTCATGTCAAGCTCTTGCGCACTTCCGCGCCTGTTGTACCAATACACTGCAAAGTATTTGCTCTTCATATTGCATTGCAAGCTTTCCCAGCATGTACATCTGTTCCTTCAGGCTGTCATGGATGGAGCAGCAGAAGTGCCTGGCCTGGATCAAGTCAAAGCCTGGATCTTTGCTGGCCATTCCATGGCAAGTCTATGCTGACCATGTGGCACCAAGTATGAGTCACGCTTGTCTGAAACGCTGCCATGCATCCTGAGTAAGTAAACAAGCATATTCATGGTGGATTTACAGGGCGCCCGCGTTGCCAGTGATATGGCAGCGGCAAATCCAGAAGCCACACTTGGCTGCATTTTCTTCTCGTACCCACTGCACACTTCGGATGACCAGGTCTGATCACTGCCTTATAGCATCTTCTGTTTGTGAGCGTAAGGCATACTTTGCTGCAGCTGATGGGCTCACCCACGCTGCTGGCACAGGGCAATCTGCGGGATAAGCCCCTGGTTGACTTGACTTTGCCACTGCTATTTGTCCGAGGCAGCAAAGACAGCATGTGCAAAGCTGCCACATTTGCAGCTGTCAAAGCACGCATGTCTTCTGCAGACTTGCAGGTAAGCTTGATGGCTCTTCTGCGGTTTGATGAACATGCTGAGAGAGAGATAAACAATGACTCCCTGGTGCAATGCTTTCACTTGCAACCACAAATTGAGAGGTGCAAGATGGTGTTGGCATACACAAGACAGCAACTAGCGTCAGCGTCAAATATCTGCATGTCAGCTTTGGTATCAAGCATCATGTGCAAAAGAAGAAGCATGAAAACATGTCCTTCTACAGGTGCATGAGGTGGAAGGAGGTGATCATGGCTTGGCAGTCCATGCAGGCAAACAGAGCAAAACCAACACAGAGGATGCCTTGAAACAGGTGTCAGCAGCCATTTGCGAGTTTGCTTGCATGCTTGAGCAGAAACACCTAGCAGAGCTGTCAATGGATGGCAGGCAACAGCAGGATACTAAACCCCGTCACAAACAAACACATGCTGTGTCTGACAGCTCTTCTTTAGGTCAGGGACCATCAGCAAAGAGGAGCAAGCTCAAGATGTGACATGCACACCGTCTGAAATGTGCATAATACTCAAGTACAGCCTTCAACATGGTCTAGCTAGCAAGCTGTAGCAGACTGTGGCGCTACTAGACAACACGCATCATGCTTTGGAGTACAGCAGCAGGTGTTCAGCAATGCACCCATTTCCTTTGTAATACAGATGTACAATGGGCCAAAGCTTTGGATCATAGCCCTAGAAACTGCTTTGAGAACATGTTCATCGTTCACTGCTAATGGTGACCTGAGACAAGGCCTGCAGAAGAAGCAAATTTGAACTGTAACAAATCATTCACTGTGGCTTTATTTATATGTCAGTTCATTAAGTTCACACAAAGTCAGTCAGGTGCTGAAAGGAAGTCAGTAGTCGACAGCCTCTCACTGCACACCCACAGTCAAAAAACGTTATGCACTGGCCCCACAAATACCCACGCAAACAACTGCAACATGCAGCCTTGTTTTGTTCTAGACACGACAACAGGAAGAACAAAAAAGAATCAAATGTGCTCAGTACCTGCTGTAGTGTCTGGTGCCTTTTGCTGCCTATGTGCAATCTCAGCTGAAAGTGCCTCATGAGATGTACTTGGCAGGGCCTGGCAGGCTGTGGAGGCAATCTCACGTTCAAAGAGACTTAAATAAGCAAAGCAAACTGAAGGCAGAAAAAAGCGTTTCATACATTGCTAGTCTGTAGTACATGCCTTATTGCATCGAGCTAGGCAGCTATGGATGTCTACAGATGATGTGGCTGCTGGTTGCAATGGCAGCCTCCAAAGTCTCGTTCATTAGACTGAGCCTCACATGTCATCTGTATTCAGAGAAGTCCTCTTCTTTGATGGCTTGAACTGTCCTGCAGAGGAGTTAACAGCAATGACCAGAGAGCTATGTGATCTGTCATCAGCTTCTTGCGCTGAAAAGTCTTCTTCTCCCTCAGACTTTCCTTTTCTGTTTGCGGGCAAGCTCTGGTCTTGTCCTTGGTCAAGGCTTGTTTCTTGCCTGGGCTGTACATTCATGCTAATACCCCGCAACTCTTTCCGATGCTTGGTATCTTTCACCCCTGACTCTTCGCCATCCATGTCAGCTGTCACATCTGCTGTTGAACCTGGCAATTGTTGTTCCTCAGACATGCTTCTATACTGTGATGCTGTATCACTGGACCCAATCTGCCCTGCCGCATGTGTGTCAGATGAGTCAAGCTCTTCTGACTGTTTACTATCCTGATTAAAGTACAAGCCTAGGGCAGCTTTGCCGCTTGATGGAATGACTGATGGCATTTTGCTGCGGATGCCAAGGGCTTTCTCTTTCACATGATGTGGGATATCTTTGGAAAAATAGAAGCCCAGGGGTTTTGCATCTCCTGAAGCTGCAGCAGTTTCGTATGTCTCTACAGCACCCTTGTTGGCTTCTTGTACATTGGACAGGAAACCATCGCCATTCTTGGTGAGATCAATACTATTGCTGCCTGCAGCGGTCTCACAGACTGACTACTGTACTGACTGCTTTTATAACTAAAACAGTCAGCAGGCTTACAACTAGTCTGACTGACCCGTTTCAGGAAATGGTCGGCCCTTAAAATTTTTGTTGCTATCCTCAATGGACACCTCCATAAGGTTGCTGTGCTTCAAGTTCTGCTGGCTCTCTAGAAACTGCACCTCGTGACCTATACACATACAGCCAGACAAAAGTGCGTGCGTGATTCTCTATGTCAAATTATCAAACATAAGCAGAATTCATACTCATTTACCTGCTTTGTCGTCTGCGCGAGCAAAGCCTGGGCTTCTCGGCAGATCGTAGCTCCCGGCATACTGCCAACGGCCGGACACGACCAACAGAGCACACACCAGCGTCAAGGTGAGCACAAGTACCGTCAACTGGGCTGGTGTCGCCCACGACAATGCGTTGCTGAAGGCGTTGCTTCTGCTAAGACTTCTGGGTCTCGGCCGTGCCATACGTCACACAACGCATTGCACCATAGGGGCTTCCTTTCAACGGTGCCTGGCAGCCGTGCCGCAAAGAACAGCTTCAATAGCACGGCAGCTACTTGCGTTGCCCTTTGCGATATCAGCTGGACAGATATCCGCTGTCTTGAAGAACGCGCGACTCTGTGAAATGGAAAATTCTCACATTACTCTCGTTGGGATCGTCGTCAAACAGCCCACATATCCAGTCATGCATATTTTCCGGAAACGTGGGGATGCACGCATCCCCGCATGTACATTAACCTTGCAGGCCGAGATGACTCACCTGCTGCTGCTATCGACGCTAGAGTAGAATACAACTGCCCTCTTGCAGATTTTCCTCACTGAATTAGTCATGGTGGTCCCGTCAGCTTGAGGAGGCTTCAACAGCAAAGTGGGCAACTCGAACGTGCAATACTGCTTGTGCTTGCCTTTACAGATCGATATATTTTCCCGAGGATGCACGAATTTGCGCTGAATGCCTGGATCATGGAGATGTTATACAGAATGCACTCAAGCAATTGGCTGCACGATGCATTGCAACTGCAATGCATCTCGGAGGCTATTTAGTAGTCAGTTAGGCAAATGTATATACATATTTACAGTCATGTAAGTAGAACCTCTGACTTGAGAGCTGCTGAGAAAATTCGTGGCGTCTGTTGGGTCAAGGCTGACAGGCCTGACGGCCGGCCACAATTGCGAGCGCAAGCACAACGCATGTAGAGCTGAGATTGGAGCTTGTGTCAGTAAACATACCTATATTAGCAGTGAAAAAAGCCCTCAGAATGTGCTGAGGCTCATTGGTTTGATGGATTGGACCTCAGATACACGTTCTCAAGGGTGCGCACTGATCTGCAGAGCTTGGCAACATGCCTGGAGCATGTATGCAGTCATGCAGGGTTGTGTTACACTGCATGATGCATTGAAATGCATCGAATTATCATGACTGTAAATATAGCCTCCAACATGCGTTTCAAGTAAAGCCACTGCCTTGAAAGTTGCTGAGCAGTATTTGCAGTGTCTGTTGCTGACTGTTAGGTCAAAGCTGACAATTCCGATGGCCGGCCTCATTTGAAGGGTGCAGTCAGGCACAGGCAGATGGTCGTCCAAGGATCCAGGCACAAGGCAGACAGGCTTGTGACCGGCGCACTGAAGCTTCTCTTGCTGATTGTCCGCAGTTGCTGGAGTCCTTGGTCTGCTTGTGCTTTCTGCCGTAACAAGAGGCAGATATGTGTTTGCGTAACTGACTCATGTTTGCCTGCCTGAATTTTATGACCTTAGGGTAGACTCTGTGACTTGCAAGAGTCTGTCATCATGCATAGGGTTTGGTGTGATTAAAGTCTACTTTGCCAAGATATGTACATACA
>JAABUV010007077.1_pt1 | contig 11916 bp, 11 predicted proteins | sample 5559971 | NCBI WGS metagenome assembly JAABUV01 (sample SAMN10711881, study PRJNA513362) | rock metagenome | isolation source: Antarctica rocks | place: Antarctica: Victoria Land, Knobhead nord | collected 2015-12-19
GGCTCCGTAGGTTCGGCAGCAGCCTTTCTGACCACCAGCACTCGACCATTCCCCATCCTGTCGTCTTGTCTGCCTTTCATGTCAGAGATGGTGAACGATTTGCCAAGTGCGCAATCTGTCTCGATAGTAAGGTTGACGTCAATGCGCAGTGACGAGCTTCCCGGGTTGGCACGAACTGGCAGGCACAAGCACTAGCTCGCATGCATGTGCAATGCAGATGCACCCGCAGAGCTCTTAAACGTGGGGTCCGCTGAACCTGTTCATCAGAAAGTACTGCAGTGATCTGCCGGGTGGCAGGACTTCCCCGGGGCACATCGTTTGCAAGCAGCCCATCTACTTCCTCATCGAAGAGGGTCTCCACGATGGAAAAGTGTTGCCCATGGCCAGTACGCCGCGGCAAAGACCACAAGTGGCATGCGTGTGCGGTTATCGCACTGCTATGCTGGCACTAGTGACGTGCGCGCCTCACAGATAGGCGTTGGGCCGCTTAGGAATTGGTTGCAACCCGGCTCAATGCCAGTGTTACGGGATCCTGTGCCGCGGCTGCGGCCATCGGAAGAGAAACGGCATCGCAGCGCCGTGCCATGTCGCTCCTTCCTCCCCTGGCGGCCCGGTGTTCCTATACCCGCGTACGTACTATGATCCGAGTGTGCCGGTGTCGGTGCGAAGCAGAAAGGGGTTGATAGTTGAGAAGTTGAAGAGCAACATATACTCGCACTGAAGTGTCGTTGACGTTGAGAGGTAGCACGTGCTCTTGTACCACTGTCGTCCCAGAGCCGACGGTAACACAGCAGCAAGCACGATGCAGGTACGCTCGCCTCATCACCTCGTCTACCAACGTCCGAGTGACACACTGCCGCGGAGATGGGGCATGCGTGCTCAGCGAGTGGCGAGCGCGTGGAAACCGGCACCGTGAGAATGCCAGACGCCGGAAGCATTGCGCCGATGATACGCGAGTCCTGTTGCCGACTTCGTGTTGTTGACGATACCAGGTCGGTGATTGGGTTTTGGACTTGACGTGTCCCATGTTGACCCGGAACAATCAAGGAAGCGGTCCAGGTACAAAGGAAACCACGCGTGGCCCCGACCCAGTCGCAGAAGACTGCTGGAAGTCTCCATCCCTACGATGGCTCGCCCGGGCCCGAAGAAGGTGGCTGAGTCAACCTCGCCGACCGACACATCGCTCTCATCGCTCGGCAGCACGCTTCACCCTTGCTCCAAGCGATAGCTGGAAGTAACGCCTCGTCGGCCGTGGAACGGTCGCAGTGTCTCGTAGCCTGACGACCACAGAGTCTCTGTGTCCGGTGTCGTCCCAAACAGGACCTCTTGCGCCAGGCTAGATACCTCGGGAGCTGCCGCATCGGCCTACGAGAGGAGGTCGGTGTGCCTCATCAGTATGCCTTCGTTCCTTCCCGTGCGTGCAAATGCATCACGCCGCCGTTGCGGTCGTCTGGTGCTCTATTTGCACAGCTCAATGTGTGATACAGCGCAGGTTGACGTTCCTGGACTGATGGGGATTGCCGCTCCACCCAGGCGAATCTCAGACCTCCCGGAACTGATGCCGTCGATGTCGATGAGTGGGTTGTCTGCCAGTACTCGCTTGGATCCTCTGCACAAAATCGCGTGGCATAGCTTGGAATGTATCTTACGCTTCCGACGTATGGAGTGTCGTGCCGGACCCTGGTCAGAAGTGACGTTGAAATATCGTTGCGCGGTTACCTAGGAAGAACCGCTTTGGGCTAGCACGCTTCTCATGAACTGACTGACACCAAGTACACGTAAGGTACTCTCTCCTTGGTGAACTTACGGCAATTGTGTTTCCATAATAACACTCGTCGAACTTGATACCATCGCATTCAGCGATAGTAAGGTAGTAGTATTGACAATAGTACACGCATTCAAGGGTAGCAGACATTGGCGCACCGTGTGCCTTCCACTCCGCACGTTACTCAACCGTTGCCTCCCCTCCCACTCAACACCCGCATGATGCTCTAGTATGTCTGATCTTTCTAGTGATGGGGGCCCTGCTCGCTCCTGTACCCGATAATCTTGAATCGCCCAATCATCTCACCAACAGTGAAGAAGCCCAAGACCTCCGCCGCGATGACACCCACGGATGCGAGTGCTCCAGAGTCGAAGTTCCGTAACCGGGTCATAAGCGCATCGGGGTTCTCCACCGCCTTGGAAGCCTGACTCGCGGCCTGGTTGGCCTGGGATTGCGTTTGGTTCATGAGGGCCGAGGGGTTGCGAAGGGCGTTCTGCAATGGTGTCATATACGATTGAATGGTGTGCATGTTGCTGGTCCCGTTAGTAGCTGCTTTGGAGAAGATATGGGTGGCTGGTAGACCGACGGTGGAGACATGTTGCGGCCCTGGAACATAATCTTGCCGAGCTCACCTACGACGCGCGCGTAGTAGATGGTAGGGGGGACGAGGCCTTGGTATTCAGTCAGCACCGTAAATCCTATGGCAGCCCTTTGATGTCCCCTCACTTTGAGCGAAGTTGATGATCTGCCCTGCTCGTCCACCCATACCCGAGGCAGCCTTGCTCGCCGACTCTGCTGCACCGGTGATGGCGCTGCCCGCGGAACTAGTCACTCGTGAGAGACCTTGCTGGGCTTTCCCAGCCATGTTGGACGCGCCCTCCTTGGCCTTCGTAGCGGTGGAGGAGGCGGCATTGGTGGCTTCGGTGGTGGTGGAAGCGGCGCGGCGCTGCAGCAGCCATCTTGGCTGTCTCAGCGACAACCGTACTAGGCGGCCTGACATTGTGTGATATGAAGACAGTCGGAGGAGTGGTGCGCTCTATGGCAGCTGTTGGAGCTCGGAATCTCCTAAAATCTTGACGGCGGAAGGTTCCGTCAAGTCGGGCCGGCATCAGCCGACTTCTTCGCCGCGACAGAATTTGAGCAGAGCACACCTCCACCACCGACGGAAATACTCGATGGATGCGCTCAGATTACTGTCGCGGTCGACCAGGTTACGGGACGGAAGGCAGCATGCGCAACACACTATGCCTTCAAGCGGCGCAAGGGTGCAAGCGGCGCAACCCACTGCAGTTGCAGCCACCGTGAAAACGTCGAAGAAGCGCAAGCGTGGCGAGAGTACACCCAACCCCTCGGACGACCAGCCGGGAGGCTTGGATTTCTTTGACACTGCTGCCAAGTCCAACACAAGGCCTGCGGTTCAGCCGAAGCAGGAAGCTGTCCGGGATGGGAAGAATGATGGCTCCGAGCAACCAGGAGATGAGGCGCCGTTGAGCGCATCTATGATGCCGACGATGTCGGACGAAGAGGCACGAGCTGCGTTGAAGCAGCACAAGCTGAAGGTCACGTTGCTCAACCCGACGTCTTCGCAGGCGAAGCAAAGGCGGATTGGTAAGAAGAGTGGGAGTGGAAGTGGGAAGCCGGAAATGCCAGCGCTATATCCACACCCATTAGTGTCGTTCCAAGACATGCGAGCACGCTTTGGTATCTCTTCAAGGCTGGCGGGGAATCTGGACGAGCAGGGATACAGCGCCCCTACTGAGGTACAAATGGGTGCTTTACCGATCCTGCTGGATGCGCCAGACCATTACCTTGGCCGCCATAGCCTCGTCTCTGCGGACATAGTCTCCGTCCTCAGCTCAAACCTCTTGACTGTTGCGCCGACCGGCAGTGGCAAGACACTGGCATTCATGCTACCACTTTTACATCGCGTGCAATCTCGCCGGCATCAGGATCCAATCCCTACGAAGGCAGTGTCTGCGATCGTTCTGGCGCCCACTAAAGAGCTTGTTGGCCAAATCACTAACGAGGGCAGGAAGCTCGCCAAAGGGACTGGTATCAATGTGACTCAGCTACGGAAGGGTATGCGCCTGTCACCTCCCACTCGACCCTCGAAGAATGAAGCCGAAGACGCAAGTCAGACCAGTGTAATGAGCGGCGAGCCCACTATCGTGAAGGCTGACGTACTTATAAGTACGCCGGGACTCTTGCAAAGCATGTTGAGCGACGAGCGCAACTCGTCACGGGATGCGCTCTTGAACGTACAAGAGTTCGTCCTAGATGAAGCAGACGTGCTCTTAGACCCTCTATTTCGGGAGCAGACTCTTGGTGTCTGGCGGAGACTCACCAATGCGAGACTGAGTGTGAGCTTGTGGTCTGCGACTATGGGTAGTAACATTGAGGAGCTGGCGAGGACTACAATCAAGGACTGGCAGGAACAGGTTGGTGCGCGAAATGCTGAGTCTATGCAGGAAGCGCCTTTCATTAGGCTTGTAGTCGGCTTGAAGGACTCGGCTGTGCCCAACGTTGAGCATAAGCTGATATATGCCGCTACGGAACAAGGGAAGCTCATGGGCCTCCGACAGCTCCTCCATCCCGCGTCTACCCCTCAGAGCGCAGGTGCGCAGCTGTCGCGCTGCACTCCGAGCTGCTATACGACATACCGGCAGAAGCTGGCGGCATCGGACGCATTGCAGTCCTGCATGCCGATTTGACAGATACTGCTCGCGACAGCGTCATGACTCGCTTCCGGCGAGGCGAGATTTGGGTACTCATTACGACGGATCTGCTCTCGCGCGGTGTCGATTTCCGCGGTATCAACGCAGTGGTCAACTACGACATCCCGACTTCGAGCGCAGCGTACGTGCACCGGATAGGTCGTACGGGTAGGGCGGGACGAACGGGTGGCGTTGCGGTGACGCTGTATAGCAAGGATGATATACCCTACTTGAAGCACGTGGCGAATGTAGTGGCGATGGCTCAGAAGCAAGAGGGCTCGTCGACGAAGCAGGCAAGTGTGCAGCCGTGGCTGCTCGATGCGCTCCCAAAGCTTAGCAAAGAAAAGAAGCAGACCTTGAAGAAGCGAGGAATCGAGTCTCGAACGACTCGCGGCAAGGCCAATGACTCGAAGGCTGTTCGTGGCACGCGCATCAGTTCGAAGGCTGGATTCGTAAAACAGGTACAGAACAATCGCAAAGGCGCCATACTGGGGAGTCAGCGGAGAGCGCAGGCCGAAGCGCTTGGTGATGTTGGAGATGACAGTGACTTTGCAGGCTTTGACTAGAACGTAAGACTCGGTCACTGGAGGTTGACAAACAGCCCACCGTCAACCAGCAACTGCGCGCCAGTCACATACTCGCTCAGATCACTTGCCAGGAACACTGCCGGTCCTGCTAGATCCTTCGGCTGCCCCAGCCTGCCCAGCGGAATTCGACCCTCCATGTACTTCTTCTTCTCCGGGTCCGCGAGGTCCTGTTCATTCAGCTGCGTCCGGATCGTTCCCGGAAGAAGCGCATTGCACCTGATACCATACTTGCCGAGCGCGCACGCCGTGCTCTGCATCAACGACAGCACCCCGGCCTTGGTAGGGGTGTAGTGCGTCTGGCCCGCGCCGCCTACGAGCGCCGAGATGGAGGAGATGGCGATGATGCTGCCGCCGGGTGGATCTTGGCGAGCCATTTGCTGCGCGGCGGCTTGCACGGCGAAGAAGGCGCCGTTGAGGTTGGTGGATATTGTGTGGTTTACCAGATCGGGGGACATGCTGGAGGTCGATGTCAGCCGCTGCGGGTATACTGGGGTTCCTGGCGAGGTTGTACGCACGTCAGGAAGTCTGCGAATTGGCATACGCCGGCGTTGCTCACGAAGATGTCTAGCCGTCCGAAAGCCATCACTGCCATCCTTACCAGCGCTTGCCCTGTCTCTGGCTCCGAGATGTCGCCCGCTGCTGCAATTAGTCTTGCCGCTCCCTCTCCTGCTTCCTGGTTGAGCTCCTCGAATTGTGTCGCTGACTTGTCGTCTGGGAAGTGATTCACGACCACACTTGCGCCGTGTTTGAGGTATTCAAGAGCAATGGCGCGGCCTATTCCTGTGACAGCTCCAGTGATTGCTGCTACCTTTCCCTCGAGGAGCTTGGCCATGGTCTACGTCGTGAGATGTTGTTTTTCACCGATTTCTTGTTCGCTGTAAGGGAAGACAGACTGCCTCCTGAATTGTTGTTTTAATCTCATCCACATGTTGAGGCCTCTATCGAATCGTAACATATTCTCGCGCCATCTCTGGCCGAGTGAAAATCAGTCAGGTGACGTCGGGGAATAGAACTGAAGTCACGTGTCGTTGAGACCTTAGGCACCAGTTTTGCATGTGACTTCACTTCGTCCGGACTGCATGATGCTCGCAGCGATGGCGTGCTGTTGTTACTGGCCCGTCAACGTCGAAAGACGGCAAGCTCGCTTCCAACTGGTCTCGCGTACAACTAGCAGAGGCATAGGGCCGAAGGCTGGAGAGCAGAACCATGGCACGGTGCGCGGTAGGACGTCATTGGCCCGATGGCCCGGACGAAGAACATGAACCGAATTCTCTCAACGCATTGAGGTCATAATTCCAGGCTTGGCAGGCACAAGTAAAGTAGCTACTCCGTTTCGCTTCCGCTCTGACAGAAGGTACCAAACTCGGGCTACTGAACTGGCGCTGTTCCGATGATCTGAACGAGACTCGTTCGGAAGTGGAGTTCGAGGCGTTTCCGCGTCCGGAGGGTGTCAATCCCGCTTGAGGCATACCTCATATCACCCTAACCATGGGAGTCCTCGACACGACTAAGGACTTGTCCGCACTGTTCATACATCAGGTACACCAGACACCAGAGGCTCTTGCGTTGGAAGACCAAGATGCAACGTACACCTACGCGGAGCTGGACAGGAAGGTGGCCGACCTCGCGAGCAGGCTCCGACATCATGGAGTTGAGCGAGACAGCTCCGTCGGCGTACTATTGCCGCGCAGTGCAGACTACGTTATTGCGTGTCTAGCCGCCCTTCGCGCTGGCGGAGCTTTCCTGGTCCTCGAGCTGGCATACCCTCCTGAGCTACTGGCTGATGTTCTCGACGATGCGCGACCGAGCGTGGTAGTCACATATCGAGCCGAGACGGGCAAGATAAAAGAGGGCATCCCGCTCATCGTCCTTGACGAACAGGCTCCCACTACCAATGGAACGTCCAAGGAGCTGTCAGAGACGCCCGACGAGAGTGATCTGGACAAGCTTGCATTCATTGCCTATTCTTCTGGAACGACTGGCAAGCCGAAAGGCATCGCCAATCCACATCGAGCGTCCGTGCTTTCATACGATCTACGTTTCGGGCTCTCAGATCTCAAGCCTGGAGATCGTGTCGCATGCAATGTGTTCTTCGTATGGGAGATCCTGCGGCCGCTCTTCCGAGGAGCTACTACGGTGGCAGTACCAGACGAAGTCAGTTATGATCCTGTCGCCCTCGTGGAGCTTCTCCGGTCGAAAGAGATCACCGAGACGTTGATGACACCAACACTGCTTGCTACCGTATTGTCAAGGCACCCCAAACTTGGCGACCGATTGCCACACTTACGCACGTTGTGGCTTAATGGCGAGGTACTTGCGACTGATCTCGCACGAAGAGCGCTCAAGGCTCTGCCCAAAGTCCGGCTACTCAATGTTTATAGCGCCTGCGAGACTCATGAGATTGCTTGTGGCGATGTATCGAAGATGCTTGACGATGAAGCACCTTACTGCCCAGTAGGCCCACCAATCGACCCGGAGCACACTTACATTCTGGATGAGGAAGGCAAGAAACTGGAAGCGGGCAGCAGCGGAGAGCTGTTCTTTGGAGGTCCAATGCTCGCCCGTGGGTATCTGAACAGGCCAGAGACGACCGCAAATGCTTTCACACCCGATCAATTCGACGAGTCTCCGGGCGCACGAAAGTACAAGACGGGTGACTTGGCACGAATACTTCCTTCGGGTCTGCTCGAGATCACGGGACGAGTAGGCGCAATGATCAAGTTGCGTGGTTACTCTGTCGTTCCTGGGAAGGTTGAAGACGCAGTAGTCAAGCACCTAGCTGTCAAACAGTGCGTGGTCATCGCTGATGGCGACGGGCTTGAGCGGCAACTGGTTGCCTACATCGTGCGGGACGAAGAGAGCTCTGCGGAGCGACCAGTCATGGAAATCGATGGCTCAGGCCGCAGCCCAGCGGCTAGAAAGGAACTATCATCGCGCCTGGCACAGTACATGCTTCCTGCCCTCTGGGTAGAGATGAAAGAGCTACCCACACACGAAGTCTCCGGCAAGATCGATCTCAAAGCACTTCCGCCGCCACCCAGGGAAACGTTGGCACCCAACGGCCTCAACCATACCAAAGACTCCATCGGCGTCAACGAGGTAGCCGAAATCTGGGCTGACACGCTTCACGTATCACGAAAGAGTATCAAGCCGGAACATGGCTTCTTCGATCTGGGCGGGCACTCATTGTCGCTCGCGGAGCTCGCCGCGAGAGTATCCCGAACATTCGGCTTCCGCGTACCCGTTGCTCGACTAGCGGATCCGACAACGTTAGAAGGTCATGTACAGACCATTCGTGGAGTGCGGGACGGACAGATTGCTGCCGTGCAGGCTGACTTGCCTGCGGTGCTGCGTGAGGACTCCCTCCTTGATAGCGACATCAAACCACCGCCCAAGGCAAAGATTCGCTCGCTCAAGGAAGCGGACACGGTGCTGCTGACTGGTGCTACTGGCTTTCTGGGCGCGTTCTTGCTGAACGATCTCTTGGAGAGCACATCTGCGACGATCATCTGCCTTGTCCGCTTCGCCAACCCTTCTGAGTCTGACGTCTCCGCCGGCGTTGCCCGAATGCGCCGGAACCTGATTGATCTAGGCTTGTGGAGCGATGCCATGATGGAGCGGGTGGAGATACTGCCTGGTAACCTCGAGCGGAAGCGCCTGGGCCTCTCGTCGGACAAGTTCGCCGAGCTCGCAGCCCGGATCCAAGTCGTTGTACATGCTGCTGCGACCGTCAACTTGGTGTACCCGTACGCCGCGCTACGAGCCGCCAATGTGGGAGGCACTCGCGAGATCCTGCGCCTGGCGTGCCTGAGCGGGGCGACGGTGCAGTATGTATCCACTAACGGGGTACTGCCACCTTCGGCGTCGGGTGATGGATGGCCAGAAGACGCCATGATATGGGTTGATGCCGTACCGGAGAAGATACCGGATGGCTATGGGCAGACTAAGTGGGCGGCTGAGCAATTGGTATACGAGGCAGGTCGACGTGGACTACCAGTGAGGATCCTGAGAGCGGGGACTATCAGTGGGCACAGTGCGAGTGGCGCTGCGAATGCTTGGGACTTGCTGACTGCGCTGTTCGTGGAATCGATCATTCTGGGCTACGCTCCGGATGTCGAAGGCTGGCGCGCGGAGATGACGTAAGGATACCGTCGTCATTTGAGACTATGTTTGTACTGACCCTTCCCAGACCTGTCGACTTCGTTAGCAAAGCCATCGTCCACCTCAGCAATCAGACGCAGGCGAAGCAGCTAGTGTTCCATCTAGGCGATCCAGACCCCGTACCGACAAGCGAAGTCTTCGACCACCTTGCGGAACTGGGCTATCCAACCAAGAAGATTGGATTCGAAGAATGGGTCGCTCTCTGGACGGAGAAGCGAGGAGGCCTCAAGGGTGGCGAGGGCGCTTTCACCATCGATATCATCCGAAGCGGTATGCCGAGCGTCGAGTTCCTGCGCGGTATCGTCGTGCTCAACAACGCGCAAACGAGACCATTCCGTTCTATGGTGGAGCGGCCGAAAGTCGATATTGTGCTACTCGAGACTTACGCTCGGCATTGGTATGCTAGAGGCTGGCTGCCCCGGCCGCCGTCGACGCAGCTCGCCAAGGGAGGTGCGGCGGCCACGTTCCGGAAGAGTGTACTCACCGGCAAGGTTGTCGTTGTGACTGGAGCGTCATCGGGGATCGGCGCTGCTGTTGCTACAGCCCTCGCGAGAGAGGGCTGCCACTTGGCACTTGGGGCCAGGCGGACAGAGGTCCTCGAGGCTGTCAAGCGCCGGCTCGCGGTCCGCGAAGGCAAGGTCATCATCCGACAAACAGACGTCACGGATCGCAAGCAAGTCCAAGCACTCATGGAGGCAGCCGAAAGCGAGCTAGGACCGGTGGACATCCTCGTCTCGTGCGCGGGCGTCATGTACTTCACCATGATGGCCAACGTGCACGACAAAGAGTGGGACCGCACCGTAGACGTGAACTGCAAAGGCCTCCTGCACTGCCTCTCCGCCACCGTGCCCTCGATGCTCGCCCGCGGCACCGGCCACATCGTCGCCATCTCCTCGGACGCCGGGCGCAAAGTCTTTCCCGGACTGGGCGTCTACTCCGCCAGTAAGTTCTTCGTGGAAGCCACGCTCCAGGCGCTTCGGCTGGAGACCGCGGGGAAAGGGTTGCGCGTTACGAGCGTGCAGCCGGGCAATACGGCGACGGATTTGCTGGGTATGAGTACGGATACCGAGGCGATTAAGCAGTATGGGGAGGCTTCCGGGGCGCAGATATTGGATGCGGAGGATGTGGCGGGGGCGATTGTGTATGCGTTGAAGCAGCCTGATCATGTGGCGGTGAATGAGGTGTTGATTGAGCCGAGGGATGAGCCAATTTAGGTACTTCGCTTTAAGATGCGGTAGATGGGACGATGCATACATGTAGAATGGATATATATATTGGCTTGGATTGGCATTGGGTCCAGCCCGGGTCTTCTCTTTGGTCACAAGCTATGGTGTAGCTCATATCCCTCGTGGCCGGCAACCTTTAGAGTGAAGATCTTCCCGCGATGTCGCCGTTGATATAGTGACCATCCGTACGACTTGGCCCAGATGAGGACCGGCGTAAGGTCTGCAGCCTCTTGCTCCGGGAAGTGTAAAGCACTGCACTACAACTGGTCGGACGGGCTGTTCTGGCTTGAAATGGGTCATCAAAGTTGAAGACTTGGACAGATCTTCACAGTTCCTCCCAGCTGGATGGCTGTCTAGCCAAGATCCTGCTTCGGCCCCGTAGTCTGCATCTTAAACGTAGCAAACAAATCGTGCCTAGTCCACCAGCTCCGCAGCTTCTTCCCGTACACATACACCGGTATAGCCAACACCGACAGGAAAAGAGACGTCGCCCCGAAAACATACATGATCTGTTCCGGCCCGTTGGCCGCCACCCACGGGTTAGCAAAGTTCGACAGACCGTAGAACATGAAATTCTAACCCCATCAACAAGTCAGTGATTACCCAGTATCGTGGTACGTTTGTGAGGACTGACCTTGAACAGCATATTCATGACGAAAATCTCATTCGACTGCGTGCGGAACGCGTCCAGGCCGTAGGACAGCGTGGCGAAGATCCCAATCAGCACGCCGAACATCATGAGGCCTTGCAGGAACGCGCAGAGTTCCGCCGCGGCGCCAATGGCCATTGTGTAGCCGAAGAGGAACATGCCTAGCCCGGAGGTGACGCCGGCGAGGGACATGAAGACTAGGCGGAACTCGGGTTCGCTGGGAGGGGGGAGGGTTGTTAGCTGCGCGCGCTTCCGGCGGGATGGGGGCTGGACTTGCCGTTGTTGCGCTTCGTCATGAGCTTGATGATGGGGTCCGAGCCCACGGCGACGAGGATGGAGCCTAGCATGCCGCCGATGAACTGCAGATCGGGAGTCAGCTTCTTCGGCAATACCACTGGGTTTCGTCGAAGTGTCGCTCTTACCGGGCCCGCGCCAAGATACCCAATCTGCGCCGCGTTGAACATCCACGGTGGCCCGGAGAAGATCCCAGACAAGATAATGGCACCACCGACGTACCAGCTGTTGAGCAGCCCGGAAGTGATCACCGCATAGCAGGCCGCAGGGTTGAAAAGCGTCAAGAACGGCCCAACGAGGAACTTGAACAGGCTATCTCGCGAGTAGACTCCGCTGAAGAGGGCCAGTTCCTGCACAAAGGTCTTCTTCCGCGGAACGTCCGTAGTGCCTACACGACCTAGCTGCTCGCTGACTTCGCTTTTGCCGCCTTCGATGTGCGCGAGCTCGACGTACTTCTCGTCGAGGATCGTGTCGGTGTTGTAGCGCTCGTCGCGGATGTAGGTCGTCTCGGGGCAGAAGA
>JAABUV010007078.1_pt1 | contig 11914 bp, 15 predicted proteins | sample 5559971 | NCBI WGS metagenome assembly JAABUV01 (sample SAMN10711881, study PRJNA513362) | rock metagenome | isolation source: Antarctica rocks | place: Antarctica: Victoria Land, Knobhead nord | collected 2015-12-19
CAGCGGAGCCGGCGCGACAAGGGGCAGTTGCATCAGGGCGTCTTCCTTTCCTTTCATTCCTCACGGTTTCTGCCCTTGGAGGGTAACAGCACGCCCCTACCATCGCAAATCACAACAGTCGAGTAGGCTTAACACTTCTGGCGCTTACGTTCCAGCCGGCGACGCCCAACGCGGCGCTGGGCAGGGGCGTGGCCGCGCCCGTGCTGCTGCACGCCAACCCGCCTTCGGGCGCCGCGTTGCGGCAATCGCCGCGCACGGTGGATCTTTTGTTCTCGACGCCGCTCGACGCGCGCCGCAGCTTTGTGTCGGTCATCAGTGACGCGATGGACCTGCTGAATAGCCCGGCGACGGTGACAGGGCGCGGCCACGACGAACTGCGCGCGGCGTTGCCGAAGCTGCCGGCCGGCCCCTACGCTGTCGTCTGGACGGCGGTGACGCCGGGCGGCGCTGTCGCGCATCGCTCCTACCTGTTCACGGTTGGGTCACTCGGGCCGCCGCTCTTGCCCAACCGCCCTGTCGACCTGACACAGCAGGTCGACGGGTTCAGCGTCACCCTGCGCGCGCCGTCCGACCGCGTGGCACATCAAACGTACACGATCATGGTCGGCGCCGGTGGACGGCCCGTCGACGGAGCGCGCGTAGAACTGACGGGCCGCTCACTGGACATGGACATGGGTGAGACCGAGACGACCGCGCACGCCGCCGGGCACGGACGCTACGTCGCGACGCTAGACGTGGTGATGGCCCTCGACTGGCAAGTTACCGTCACGATACGCGCCGGCCACAGCACAGCGCGGGCCGTGTTCACGTACATGGCGCACTATTAGTTGTCGGCCTGCGACTGCGGTCGCATGGCAGACCAATGCCGACTGCGGTCGGTTGTATGGTAGCAAAGAGAGGCAATGCAAGCGATGCGCTTGCACTGCCCCTCTTTGCTATTCTCTCAGCACCGCAGTGCTTGTAGTCTGCCATGCGACCGCAGTCGCAGGCTCATATGATCGTACTCATGGCTGCTTTACCGATTGGCCTTTGATAGCGGCATCGACGCCATGCGCCAGTGTCTGGTAAGGACGATCACCAAGGCCCCCGTTGGTGTAGCGGATGACGCCGTTCTTATCCAGAATATAGATCGTGGGATAGCTGTTGGCGCCGTATTTGTTGACCGTCGAGAAATTCGGGTCGATCAGCATGGGTTGCGCGACGTTGAAGGTGTTCTTGAACCAGGTGATGTCGTCCTTGGTCACAGGGTTAGTCGACCCCGTCGCGTCGTGGTTGCGGTCATACGGGCTGGCCAGGATGGAGAGCGTCTGTAGGCCCTTTGACGCGTAGGCTTTATCAAGGTTGTTGAGGATCGGCGCCTCGGCCTGGCAGTGCGGGCACCACACGGCGAAGAACTCGAGCAGGACGGGGCGGCCACGCAGAGCGGAGAGCTGATAGTGTTTGCCATTGATCGTAGCGAGGTTGAAGTTGGGCGCGGTCGTGCCGACGGCAAGCGGGGCGCCTGGGTTGAGCTTGGTATCGTCGGCGGTGATAGCGGCGGCGGTCTTGGACCCGCCAGTGACCAGGACGGCCACGACGATGATGACCACGATCACGACAGCCGTGATGATGCCGCCAATGATACCGAGGCGCCGCCGCCGCGCCGCCTGCTCCTGCGCTAGGCGGGCGCGCGCGCGCCGGCCCGTGGCGTGATTGCGATCCTCACGCGCCGTGCTGGCTGTGGACACGTTCGCGGCCGCCACGCGATTGGCGCCCTTAGCGCCGTTGCCATTCACGCGCGTGTCCCCTGTCTTGGTCGATGGTCCTGTACGCCCCTGATTCTTACGTTGTCCTTGCCGCTGTGCCATGTCCGTCTTAACCTTTTCCTCTCCGTGCGCCGCTTACCGCGCGTACGCCAGACGCCCGTGTCGTCGTCGTGGCCATCGTGGCCGTCACAATGGTGTCGTCATCATAATCTGTTTCGTCGTCAAGTGGGAGCACCGGCTTGAATAGTAGACCCTCGACGCTCAATGTATAGCGGTCGCCCCAATAGACGACGGCGGCAAGCGCGATAAATATGAGATCGCGCACCACGTCGAAAGGAGTGATGGTCGCGCCGCCGGCCAGCCATTGCACGGGGGCCAGCGAGCCAATGCCCGAGTCGCCGAAGCAGCCGCAGCCATGTCCGGTGTTGCCGCGCGCGAGGCTAATGGCGATGGCGCCCGTGAACATGATCAGCAGGGCCGCCGTCACAATCGCCGTGGGCCTCAGAAAGAGCCCAATAAGTAAGTAGATCGCGACGAGCGCCTCGATCCAGGGCAGCGCCGTGGCGAAGGGTGTAATCAACGAGTGCGGCAGCAAGTGGTAGGCGGCGACGCTATCGTGGAACGCGCCGGGCGCCGTGATCTTGGTGATGGCCGAGAGGGCGAACACGAGCCCCAGCAGTAGACGCGCTACAAGGGTGAGCGGCGTGCGGACACGCGCCCACGCCGCGCCGAGAGCCCCGGTTTCGTTGTCGTTGGAGTCATGCGTCATCTTGTCTCACCTGTTCCGTTCGCATCCGCCACGGGCCGCCATGTCAGCGCCGTACGACGACGGCGACCTGATCAAGAGGATACCATCGCTTGCTGGCGGGGTCGTAGGCTTCGACGTTCACCTGCCACTGTCCGGGGTGGGCGAAGGCGTGCCGGACCGTCCAGCCGTAGGTGACCGTGTTGTAGGCAGCGTGGTTTGAGCCATCGGTGAAGCTCCAGCGCCACGGACGGCGCATCGCCCTGGGTTCGAGCACGCGGGCGATCTGCGCGCGGTCCTCCGTCAGTGTAATCGTCTGGCGGGGCGCGTAGCTACGCGCGAAGACGAAGGGTGCCCACACGGCGAGTTGCGCCGACGTGGTGGGCTGCTGTAGGTTAACGCGCGCGAGCGCGCCGTTGGCCGACGCCGAGGGTTTCTGGTCGATGGTGCAAGCCTGTACGATGGACCCGCCACAGAGGACGGCGCCGGCGAGCAGGCCGGTTCCGGCGATGCCGTAGAGAGAACGATGCATGATGCGCCTCCTGTTGATGATGCCCTGTCGTGACATTGGTCTCAATACTAAGAGTGTAGCAACGCGCGCACTGTCGACGCGACTTGCGGCGCCTGGAACGGCGCTTCAACGTAGGCGCGCCAGCGGCCTTGCGTATCGAGCAGGTACACGCTGGCGTCGTGCGTCAGCCCTATGCCGCCCTTGAAGATGGGCGAGGGCGCTTCGATGGGGACACCATACGCGCTCCAGACCTGTTGCAAGACAGGACGCGGCACCGTGAGATAGTGCCAGTCGAGGCCGCGCCAGCCGGACTTGAAGGCGAAACTCAACGTCGCCGCCGGCGAGTCATTCTCGGGGTCGGCGCTGACGACCACGATGCTGAAGCGCGACGCGTCTTTGCCGAGCAGGTGGTCCACTTGCGCGAGCGCGCGGCCGGCGAGAGGGCATTGCTCGGTGCAGACGGAACTGATGAAGGTCAGGGCAACCGCTTTGCCGCGCAGACTGGCGAGCGACACAATGGCGCCGCGCTGGTCGCGCAGGGCGAAAGAGTGGGCCACATAGGGCGGCGCGAAGACATCGCTGCCCGAAGCGTTGGATGGCGCGGACACGGGGCGGGCGACGGCGGCGCAGGTGTCGCACCGCACGGCTCCAGCCTGGGCCAGACCATTGCGCAGCGAGTCAGCGGTGAGTTCGCTATCGACCTCGCCGCGAATGTAGCCGCGCGCGTCGATAAAGAGGCTAATGGTATTGCCTACAAGTTAAGGTTCTGAGCCACATGTCAAGTACCCGCATTTCCGCCGCTCGGGGTGGCAAAGGGAGCGTAGCAGCATATACGCCGTACTTCCACGAGCCTTTTGCTCCCACACACGGCTGTCGCTACGCCATGCGCCTCATGCGTTTGTGCAACATGGCAGCTATCAGGTTGGCTTAAAAGCTGCAAAAATGGCCTTGACAACGGCTTAAAATCCTTAACTTGTAGAAAAAGGGCTAATGGGATAGTGACCGACGTTGTAGCGCCAGAACGTGCCGCCCTGGCTGTCCAGAACCATGGGATAGGTCAGGTGGCCCGCCAGCGCGAAGCGCTGGACGGAGCCGATGTTATCGCTCGCCTCGGCAACGCCGAGCACGACGACGCCCTTCTTGCTATTAGGTATCAAAGGCCGTGCGGAGCATAGGGCGCTCCGCCTGGCAGGGCTCACAGCCGCTCCAGAAGAAATTGAGCAGAACGGGGTGGCCGCGCAGTTGGCGTAGCGAGAGCGTGCCGTGGCCGCCGGAAACGATAGGCAGCGTGAAGTTGGGCGCGAGCGGCGCGCCGTAGGCGGGCGTGGCCGGGCGCAGCAGCAGGACGAGGCCGAGCGCGGCGGCCAGCAGCACGGCGAGGAGGCTCGCCAGGCGGCGCGGCGGACCGAGCCGCCCGCGATATAACCGACCCGCGGCCGGCCGTTCCGGCCGCGTCCATGCATGACTCGCCATATGTGGTCCTCTCGCTGTTCCACCGTCATCGACACTTGGATTATAGCAACCGCACGCCGTTACGTATAACGCGAGGGTGTGATCCAACAGGGTCTGTTAAAAGTCGGCAACGTCCACTGGGAGCGCGGACGTCTCGTCCGTCCCGGCCGTCCGCAGGCGTGGGCCAGCCATCCCCGCAGGGCCGGCGCGTCGCCGCCCGTCCGGCGCTCATCGCCCCGGACACCGGGGCGAACGAGATGTCCGCGCTCCCAGAGCCAGCGAGGACGGGCGAGACGCCCGCGCTCCCAGGACTTTTCACAGACCCTGGAGCAGCGTGTTGTCCCAAACATGAATAACGGCAATATGCCCAATGGGTTGGACTTCACGCAGGGCGCCTTCGACAAGCCGCTCGGCATGGCAACGGTGGTCAAGGCCGTGACGCCTTTCTTCGCGTAGTAGCCAATCCAACCAGCATCCTCGCGTGAGAGCAGGACAACGAACCGGCCGCACACCTCAACGGTGCGTGGCCGGTTCGCTTTTTGCCGCGAGATTCGCCTGGCGCGCCCCGCGATTATAGGGCGAACACACGCCAGTGCGACTTTAGTCGCAGGCTATGCTCCCTCAAATGGATTCACCCGTTGCTGCCCGTATCGTTGGCGATGACGGGGGCGGCGCGCGTGAAGGGGATGGCGAAGAAGAGGCCCTGTGTATTGTCGAGGCTCAGCGTGTTGACGCCGACGACGCGGCCGCTCATGTCGACGAGCGGTCCGCCGCTGTTGCCGTGGTTGATGGTGGCGGAGTGCTGGATGTAGGTATTGTCGCTTGATCCGTTAGAAACGGGACGCGCGAGGCTGGACACGGCGCCGGAGGTGACGGTTGGGCCGCCAGGGAGGTCCTCGGCATAGCCAATCGCCACCACCTGTTGCGCCAGTTGCAAGGTCGCGGGGTCGCCCCAGGCGGCGACGGGCAGGCCGCCGTGGTCGATGTGGATCACGGCGAGGTCGTCGGCGGAGTCCTCATAAACGTGCGAGGCGTGCCAGGGACCGTCCGTGCCGCTGTCGGTGCGGTGCTCGACGTTGACGTTGCCGCCCGCGCCGGTCACGACGTGGTCATTGGTCAGGATATCGCTGCCGGTGGCCGAGGAGCGCACGACGATGCCGGTGCCGACAGCAGTCTGCCCGGTGCTGTCGGCCTCGACACGCATAACAATAGGCGCTACGCGCGCATACACGTCCTGCACTGAAGCGAGAGTCCGCGCGTCGGTATGGGGTGTGACGCTTTCAACGGTGACCCGATCGACGAGCCAGCGGCCGTTTGGGCGCACGAGGTCGTAGCGCAGGCGATAGGTGGCGTTGAGGTCGTCATAGGGCGTGCCCGCGTTCGTGCCGTAGAGGGCGCGGCGCTCGGTCTTGACCACGGTGACCGCGCCGGTCGCCCCGTCGTCGCTCACAGTTACGCTATGCGGTTGTATGGTAAAAGCGCTCTGCGCGATTCGCCAGCGCTCACCGGCGGCGACAAGGCCATTGACCTCGGCGGTAGTGGTTCGCAGGTCGTCGCCGGACTCAACGGAGGCCAGCGCGGAGGGCGAGGGCAGGGTCAGAGCGGAGACCCAGACAGAGTTGCTGGTCTTAACGCTCTGCTGGATGTCAGTGAGGGCGGCCGCGTGGGCCGCTGGAGAGAGCGTGGGGCCGCGGCTGTGTATTCCTGGAATCGGCGGGAGTCTGACCCCGTGACTCCCGGCGGGGAGCGACGGCAGCGGGGGCAGCGAGAGCGGGGGCGCGACGACGTTGACCCGCGCGAGGGCTACCCCGACGAGCAGGGTGGCGATGACGACCGCGGCGACGGCGATAGCGAACACACGCCAGACGCGCCCCGCGCGGACGCCGAAGCGGACGGCGACTGTCGCCGCGCCGCCGTTACTGGTGACGGCGATCTCGCCGCGCAGGTAACCGGTAGGAAGATCCGCCGTCTCAGTGGTCACCGCGAGTTGGAGCGACTCGTGCGGCGGTATCTCCAGAGTGGGCGGCGTGACGCGCAGCCACGTTTCGCCGACCCGTGCCGTGGCCGTACCTCGCAACGTGACGTCGCCGTTGTTGGTGATAGTGAGGGCCGCATGCGCCGCGTCGCCGCGCGGGCTAGAGAGGCGCAGCGTCGTTGTGTCGAGTTCCAGCAAAGGGCGCGCGGGCTCCATGAGGGCGTCAGGCTTGACGGGCTCGACGGGCGGCGGGGTGACAGTGTTCATACCTCTATGATAACGAATAGGCAGGCCGCGTGGAGTTATGTTATATTGGAAATAGAAGTACACCTCTTTGGACAAGGGTGAGGCTTATGCGTAGAGAGCGAAGGCGCGGTACATGGCCGTATGGCCGTGCGCGGCATCAGCGTGCTAGAAACGCGAAAGTCTACCCGGAGATACGTCGGGGTAGTATGAGGATGTAGAAGCGCATGGCCGTGAGCCGTGCGCTTTTTTGTATAAAGAAATAGATATGGCAGGCATGAGTAAGCGGGTGACAGACGCGTCATAAGGGGGAGGAGGATCAACGTGGGACGTGTACTTGTTCTGAACGCGTCTTTCGAGCCGCTCAGCTTGATCTCGGTGCAGCGCGCGATCGTGCTGCTGCTCCGCGAGAAGGCGGAGGCGATTGAGAATGATATCTCGCGCCAACTGCGCGCCGAGCGCGTTGCTTTCCCCGTGCCGCTCGTGATCCGGCTGATCCACTACGTCTCTATCCCGCGCCGCCTCAAAATCCCCCTGACGCGCAAGACGCTGCTCAGTCGCGACGAATATACCTGCCAATTCTGCGGCACGACGGCGGGTCCGCTCACCGTGGACCATGTGATGCCGCGCTCACGGGGCGGTCAGACTTCGTGGGAAAATTGCGTGACGGCCTGCCTGCGCTGCAACCACCGTAAGGGCAACAAGACGCCGGACGAGGCGAACATGGCGCTGCATAAGAAGCCGGCGCGGCCCGATTTCACGCATATGGCCTTTGTCATCCTCGGCGAGGCGCGCCACAACGAAGTGTTCCAGCGGTACATTTACTAGGCGACCGGCGGCTACTAGCCTGCCATCGGTACGATACGGATCATGGTGCGCGCGACAAAGGGGCGGTCGGGGGCGACGCTGGTACACACGCCGACGAAGAGCAGATAGGGGCCGGCCGGCTCGGCCGGGAAGAGGCGCGGCGGCACGACCGCCGTGATGCGGCCGGTTCCTTGGGCGTCCCGCTCGACGCGGCCAAGGCTGACCGGCAAACTGTAGCGGTCGATCGCACTGGCCAAGCCAAGGCAATAGGGGCGGTACGCCTGCGGCAGCCCGCGCACGGTGACGCCGATGCGTTGTCCGGGCGTGAGTGGCCCGGCGCTCCCCCCGTTCGCGCTCACGGCCATGGTCGTCGCGGTGGGCGCCGGCGCGGACGCGTCACGCGCGGAGGCCACCGGCGACACGTTGCACGCAGCGGCTGTCGACAAAAGGACAAACGCCAGGGCGCTCGGGCCGCTATGAATCCAATCCATCATCTCTACTACCTCTCCCTCGCGGCGCGCGTGCGGCCGCTGCTGGCGACGCTCGGCCCCTGGTCCGGCACGCCCACATCTCACGGGAGATTGTAATAGAACATCGGTTCTAAAGTCAAGCTTTTGCCCAAGTTATCCACATTTGGCAAAAATAAAACCGTAAAGACAGGAGGGTGCGCGGATTATCGGCCGCCGATAATCCGCGCACCTTGCAAAAGCAGAAGGTAGGCGGATGCGGGAGGGGCGGGCCGGGATACATTGATATGTATCCCGGCCCGCCCCTCCCGCATCCGTGATGGTGGGATGCGCGCCGCGCGGATAGGTCCTACTCGGTGTCGCCGGCCGACTCCGCCTGTGACGCCGTGGACTGGGCCGCGGCCTCCGCGGCTTCGGCCTGTTCCTCGGCATCCACGTCGCGCATCTGCGGCGGCGTCAGCTTAAAGACGAGCTCGTCGCGCGGGGTCAGGATCTCGACCTTGGCGCGGTCGAGCACGAGATCGTCGACGTGGATAGCGCTTTCGAAGTCGACCAGGGATGAGAGGTTGACCTCAATGTCGGCCGGCAGGTCGTCGGGCAGCGCGCTGACCTGCACGTTGTCGAGCGATTGCAGCAGGATCGCCTCGCCCCGCGCCAACAGTTCGGACTCGCCGACGCCCACGATCGCGACCGCCGCTGTCACCTTCTCGCGCAGGTTGACCTGCTTGAACTCGATGTGGATCGGTTGGCCGCTGCGCGGGCTCGTCGTGGTCTTGGCCAGCAGCACCGGCCGCGACTGCCCATCGAGGTTGATGTCGATGATCGTGGTCGGCAGCAGATGCCGGTACAGCAGACCGAAGTCGTGCGCGTCGAGCGTGATCGCCGTCGACGCCACGTTGTGCCCATAGATGTTGGCGGGCAGCTTACCGGCGCGGCGCATCTTCGCCACCTTCTTACCCAGGACCGTTCGTGGCTCGGCGGCCAGCGTCGCATGTTTCATAGTATTTTGCCCCTCTATGCGGCCAAAGCCGCGCGTTATGATAAACACAGCAGAAAGCCCGACGCGGCACGCCGGGCGCTACATTAGTACAGTATAGGGGGCCGGCCCGACAGGCGCAACGATAGGGTCTGTGAAAAGTCCTGGGAGCGCGGGCGTCTCGCCCGTCCCCGTTGGCGCTGGGAGCGCGGGCGTCTCGCCCGTCCCCGTTGGCGCTGGGAGCGCGGGCGTCTCGCCCGTCCCCGTTGGCGCTGGGAGCGCGGACGTCTCGTCCGCCCCGGTGTGCGCGCCGGGATGAGCGCGTGACGGGCGGCGACACACCAGCCCTGCGGGGATGGCCGGTCCACGACCGGCGTGCCAACGGGGACGGGCGAGACGCCCGCGCTCCCAGTGAGACGCGCCGACTTTTCACAGACCCTGGGCGCAACGACAAGCTCACGCCGCCGCGCCGTCCCCCTATAATTCCCTGGCGCGCGACTGTACTGGGCGGCATTGGGCATCCCCCGCGGCGACGGCGTGCTCTTTACCCAGGGAAGGTGCGACGCGGACACGGTCGATGAGCTACAATTTGCGCCCAACACCGGCGAGGACGGCCGCCCGTTCCGGTTCATCGGTGAACGGGCTGGGGCTCCCGTCAGGGGGCCAGGCCGGCGTGAACACGAGGCCGGGTGATACGATCTCGAAGCCGTCGAAGAAGCGGGCAAGCTGGGCGCGCGAGCGCAAGCCCAGCGGGTGCGTCGTCGCCGCGTACAGGCGCGCGAGTTGAGCCAGCGTTTCCGACGAGGCCCCGTCATAGGTAGCGTGCGAGATGACCATGTAGCTGCCCGCCGACCACGCCGCCGTGAGGTCCCGCACCGCGCCCAGCGCCGCCTCGTCGTCGGGGATGAAAGGCAGCACCACCATCCTGTCTCTAGGTCTACGCTGCCCGCGGGTCCATTGCATACGCATACCATACTTTCACGGTGGCCGGCTACCGTATTTATACGGTAGTGCGCGTGTGCTGAAGGGCGTAGGATTGGTAGATAGAGGATACGGCAGGGGAGCGTCGGTCGGGCGCGAAGAACTGGGGGGATAGATGTCCGTCATCGTGGAACGGCCCCATATGGGATGGATAGGCGAGCACGCCGGCGTGGGACCGGCGCGGGTGGAGGAGGCGCCCCTCGCCTTCGACGAGATGGTCACGCGCTACCACGGCCGGATCTACGGCTACCTGCCGGGCATGGTCGGCGACACCGAGCAGGCGCAAGACCTGACTCAGGATACGTTCCTCACCATTCTCACTATAGAGAGGGTCGGCTTTAACATAATATTCTGCCCTTTATGGGGCGTTCGGCGCGTCGAAATGGCTTGCCGGCGCCTATCCGGCAACCGAGACAGTCGTTGAACAGCGGTGCATCGCCGATTGAACTGCTCCGCAGGTTGGTAATCGCGCATCTGAGGCGAGTGTGACCGCCGTTATCGTCAAGTAAAGGGTCGGAACGAAGCGATGTACAGCGGTGAACGATGCGTAGATTATGTTAAAGCCGACCCTCTATAGACCGAGCAAAAGTACGCCGCCATGTCCAAAAACGGGGCATTGCCGCAACTACACAGAGAGGGGAATGCAGCGGAGCCCTCGACGTGGCGGGCGTCGCCCCACCCGCTGCCAGAGATGCCAGAAAAGGCGATCCGTATGCAACCCATCACCACACTCGCGCTCGTCCACTCCGCGCAGCCACCGTGGGACGCGCTCCGCAGTGAACTCGCCGCACAGCCCGACCTGAAGATCGTCGGCGACATGGGGCCGACGCAGCCGCTCGGCGACCTGGCCGGGCGCCACCCCACGGTGATGCTCGTGACCGCCGACCTTGGTGACCGGCCGCCCGTCCCACTCGTGCGCGCCCTGCGCGCCCTAAGCCCGGACAGCAAGATCATCCTACTGGGCGCCACTGCGACGCTCGATGGTGTCGCGCTGATCACACTCCACGACCTCGGGATCAGGGGCTATCTCGTGTGGGAGGACATGCGCCCCGAGACCGTGCGGCGGGCGCTGCTCCTGGTCGTCGAGGACGATGTGTTGGTGGGCAGCCCCATCGTACTGGCGACCCTCCGCGCGGCGCTCGAACGCCGGCGTGGCGCGCGGGTCGACGGATTGATCCTCACGCCTGAGCAGCGGGCAACATGGACGCACTTGACCGCAGGTCCACCTCCATTGCTAACGCCACGCCAAGGGGAGGTCGCCGCGCTGATCGCCGAGGGGCGCGGCAACCGCGAGATCGAGACCGCACTCCATTTGACCAAGAGCACGGTCAAGACCCATGTGCGGACGATCCTCCGCAAGTGCGAGGTCACGACGCGGGCCGCGTTCATCGCGAAGTACCGGGCCGAAAGGGACGAGGGATGAACTGGCTCAACCCGTGGGGTGAGAGGGATGCGCCCCAAAAATCAGCCCGTGGGCCGATTGACGCTCACCCCCTCCGGCGTGCGATGATTGGGGTGCCCCGAAACTGACTGCAGCGGTGATAGACGGGGCGCCGTTGACGATAGGCAAACTGCCATTTCCGCCCGTAACATACATCACAGTTAGGGAGAAGTCACCGTGAAACTCAACCGCCGCTCGATCGTTAGATTGCTCGTTGCCAGCTTGTATAGCGTCCCCTTCGCCGCATTCGCTGTGTCCCCGGCGCACACAAAAGCCGCCAGCATCCAGAATGAAACTGTCTTCGTGGTGCAAGATGCGACGAATGCAAGCAAGTGCACGATTTGGAAGGGCGATCCCTCGAATGTCCCACCCTGCCCAGCGGGATCTGTTATATGGAGCTACCCTCTCACGCGATACAGCGCCGAAAGCCGTCATCTCGACTACGTACCTAAGTTTTGTGCAAACGGGCAAAAGGCAGGGGTAATTGGACGGGTTGTGGTGGTGGAACAAGGGCGGCAATGAGCAGCGCGGCCCAGTGGGTCGCGCGCGACGCGCCGGACGCGCCGGCGCG
>JAABUV010007080.1_pt1 | contig 11911 bp, 14 predicted proteins | sample 5559971 | NCBI WGS metagenome assembly JAABUV01 (sample SAMN10711881, study PRJNA513362) | rock metagenome | isolation source: Antarctica rocks | place: Antarctica: Victoria Land, Knobhead nord | collected 2015-12-19
TGCCCGCCGTCGAAGCGGGCGATCACGGGCTTGCCGCCAACCGGTGACAGGCCGGGCAGCGAAGGGATAAGCTCAACTTTGGCGGGCATGGCGCTCCGGATCCGTAGAATTGGTCTCAAGAACCACATTCTACGCCGGATCAACGGCTTGTACCATGCCCGCCAACCCTCGTGAATTATTCAGGCTACCTCGCCCGGGAGTCTGCCCCGGTTACTGGCGGCAGCGGATAAGCCAGTGTGGCGTGCCGTCCGACGATCTGGGAAACCGCCTAACTGAACGGTATTGCGGTTAGCCCATCTTATTCAGGGCATGGCAGGCATTCGGCAGCGGGTGTCGCGTAGGCCGCTGATCGCGTTTGCGGATTGGATGTCGAAGCCAACCTGTCCACGCAATCACGCCGAGCCACACCCGCCATGTCCGACGATACGGCCGCGCCATTCCTGTTTCCAGCCGTGGGCCGCAAGAAAGTCACCGCCGGCTTCGACGGCGGACGCCTCACCTCCGATGGTGGCGTCATGCTGCTGGCCGCTGCCGGGCGCCGTTTGGGGATCGCCGACCGGCTGGCAGGGCTGATTGCCGATCCACGCAACCCTCAGTTCGTGACGCACGGCATCGCCGACATCCTGCGCGCCCGTGTGCTCGCCATCGCCTGCGGCTACGAGGACGCCGACGACCTCGACCATCTGCGCACCGATCCTGGCTTCAAGCTCGCCTGCGGACGTTTGCCTGACAGCGGCCACGACCTGTGCTCGCAGCCGGCCGTGTCGCGCTGGGAGAACGCGCCTACCCTGCATGAGGTGGTGCGGCTGAGTTACGCCATGGTAGATACCTACTGCACCAGGAGCGCATCACAAAACGGGGGCAACCGGGCTTACGGGCGGCTGTGCGGAGCTAGCCAGGTGTTGAACAAGGGGACATCAGCCTGCGCGACCTGGCCGGAGAGTTGCGCGCGCTCGCGCCGCCCGAGCAGCCCCAGGTCGGCGTGTGAACGGAAAGAGCTAAGTGTCGGCAGGTGTTCCGACGCCTAAGACGCAGCAACAGCCCTGGGGAAACCCTACCCAACCGCGTCCACCATGAAGCCCTTGGTTGGTGTCGCGTTGCGGTTGATCATGGGACATGCGCGGTTGGTGCTGGCCGCTGCACTCAACCGTGAGACCCAAGAGGCGTTCATTCCCAGGTTTGCTGCAATCCTGAGAATGGGTCAACACTCAGCCTGCTCACCCAGAATATGACGCTGAACCGGGTTTCGTGCTGTCAGGCCTACCTCGGCGAACTGCGATCCCCGCCCAAGATCGCGTGTCGGACATGACGGCCACGCGGCTTTGGCCGACATCAGGCATAACGGACGGACGACGCGGCAAAGGGTGGCCAACTGAGGTCCGCCTCCGTCCATACGAGGGTCGCGGGGACGATCGGTTCGCCGCGGGCGGCCAGTTCCGGCGCGGGCAGCACGTCGCAACTGGGCCACAGGCCCGTCTCGAGCGCGCCGGCGTAGCCTTCCGGCAGCCCTGCCTGCCGCATCGCCCCCGCTGCAGCCTCATAATCGTAGTCGAACGCAACATGCTCGATGACAAGTTCGTCCGGCCCGGGATGCAGCACGCTGAACCATGCGCGTTGGGTGCCATCATTGGCAGGCATCCCGATAACGCCGCTGTTGTGCCACAGACGGCCCGCGACAGCCTGGGTGAACGGCAGGCCGCAATGCCCGGCGATGACGCCATCATAGCCGGGCGGGACGGCGCCGCCTGTTGAGGCAAAAACGAATTCATTGATCGCGGCAGCGCTGCCATGCAAGACAGCCAGCCGGCGACGCCCGAGCTGCAAGTCGATCTGGCGGGGCAGCGCACCCATCCAGTCCAGCGCCGACGTGCCCAACGCCGCCGCCGCATGGGCGAACCATGCCCCAGACAGCCGGTCGCACGCCGAGCCCGGCGCGAACCCGCAGCCGCAATCCGCGGCACCCGCTGCCAGCTGCTCCTCGCAATTGCCCATCACGACATGCACGCCCGCATCCCGCACCAGGGCTGCGGTCCCTGCCGCGTCCGCGCCGTAGGCCACGACGTCGCCGGTGCACACCATCCGCTCCGGCGGAATGCCGCGCCGGGCCGCGTGCCCCAGCAACGCTTCCGTCGCTTGGAGATTGCTGTAGCAGCCACCGAACACGAGCACGGCGCCATCGGCCTCGATTCTGGGTCGGAACATGCCGATAACGTAGCCTGCCGCATCCTGCGTGGCCACCATATGAAGGCACGCAACCAGCCGAGGACCCCCGCATGATCTCCCGCCGCCATCTGATCGCATCCACTTCCCTGCTCGGCGTTGCCGGACGGGCACGCGCGGCAGACGCGCCGGTCCGGTTCGCAGTCGGCCCGTTCCAGCCCACGGCCGGCGACACCAAACGCGCCTACGAGCCGTTCTTCGCCTATCTGGGCGAGGCACTCGGCCGGCCATACGAGCTGATCGTGACGACCGACTGGGCCGGCATCGCGGTGGCGCTCGCGAACGGGCAGGTGGATTGCGCATGGATGGGCCCGTGGGGCTACATTCTCGCAAAGGACCGTTCGGGGGCGGAGGCGCTGGCCACCGTCGAATACAACGGCAAGCCGACCTACAACGCCATCATCATCGCCAAGCCGGACCTGAAGATCGAACGCTTTCCCGAGGACGCGCGCGGTCTGTCCATCAGCTTCGCCGACGCCGGCTCGACCAGCGGCTGGCTGATCCCGAACTGGTGGTTCCTGACCCACGGCATTGACGTGAAGACCTACTTCAAGTACCGCGACGGTGCCTCGCACCCGGCGAACGACATCGCGGTCGCGACAGGGCAGGTCGACCTCGCGACCGACTACGACCGCAACCTCAATGCGATGATCGAGGCCGGGCGGATCAAGGCAGACCAGGTCAAGGTGGTCTGGACGTCCGACCCGCTGCCGAACGATGCCCTGGCGGTCCGCCGTGACCTCGACCCGGCGGTCAAGCAGCGCATCCTGGCGGCGGCGCTTGCGATCGACGCGGCCCAGGCCGTTAAAGTCCTGCCGGCGCACTACACGGGCTGGGTCGCCGCCAAGCCCGACAGCTACGCCGACATCGAGGCAGCCGGCCGCGCGCTGCACAAGCTGCAAGGGAGTTGATGCGCCGGGCGGCGGTGCTGCCGCCCGCCCGGTGGGCGGCTTGGCTGCTCGCGGCTTCTGTCCTCTACGGCGCATGCTTTTGGGTCGTCTCGCCGGATCTGCCGCGCCTGTGGGCCGGGCTGCCGCGCTTGTTCCGGTGGCTCTCGACCGCTTTCCCGCCTGACTTCTCCGATTCTGGCGACCTCGCGCTCCGGGCCGCGGAGACGGTGGCGATCGCAACCCTCGGCACCACGCTGGCGGCTTTGGCAGCATTGCCGCTCGTGCTGTTCGCCGCCCGCCCCGTGGCGCCGGTTGCGTGGCTATATCATCCCGTCCGCGGCGTGCTGGACCTGCTGCGGGGCGTGGACGGGTTCGTTTTCGCCCTGATCTTTGTGGCCGCGGTCGGCCTCGGTCCGTTCGCGGGCATGCTGGGCGTGGCGCTGCACAGCACCGGGTCGATCGCCAAGCTGTGGTCCGAGGCGCTTGAGACGGCCGACCTGGCGCCGGTGCAGGCCGCCCTGTCCGCCGGCGCCTCCCGCGCGCAGGCGGCGACCGTCGTGCTGCTGCCGGGCGCGCTGCCGCAGATGGCGTCCACGGTGCTGTATGTGTGGGAGTTCAATATCCGGGCGTCCACAGTGCTGGGCCTGGTCGGCGCGGGCGGCGTGGGGCAAGAGCTGAAGAACGCCGTTGATCTGCTGGACTTCGCGCGCGTGCTGGCCATCCTGCTCGTCATCGTCGCCCTCGTGCTGGCAGCCGACCGGATCTCGGCACGGCTGCGGGCGGCCCTGCTGTGACCGTGGCCGCTCTGACTGTGCGCGATTTGGCCGTCATGCGGGGCGGACGCCTGGTGCTGTCGGGCGTATCGCTGACAGTTGCTCCCGGAGAGGTCGTGGCGGTCGAGGGCGCATCGGGCGTCGGCAAAACGACCCTGGTGCATGCGATCGCCCGGCTGATCGCCTCGACCGGGCGCATCGAGGGCGCCCGGCCGGCCGTGGTGTTCCAGCAGCACGCGCTGGCGCCCCGGCTGACGGCGCGTGTCAACGTGCTGGTCGGGGCGCTGGGCCGGATCGGTTTCTGGCGCGCGACGCTGGGGCGTTGGCCTGCACGCGAAGTGGCTGCGGCGGAGGACTGCCTCGCGCGGGTCGGACTCGCCGGGCTTGGGCAGCGCCGGGCTGACACCCTGTCGGGCGGCCAGCGGCAGCGTGTCGCCATCGCCCGGGCGCTTGCCCAGCGCGCGACGGTGCTGCTCGCCGATGAGCCTGTCGCCAGTCTCGATCCGGGGAATGCCGAGACCATCCTGGGCCTGCTCCGGGGCTTAGCACGTCGGGACGGGCTGGCAATCCTGGTCTGCTTGCACCAGCCCGAGCTCGCCCGGCGCTTCGCCGACCGCCGCTTGGCGCTTGGCGTGGCAGGACTGAGGCCAGTGACTGATGCCAATTGCCCTGACTGTTGACTCCACTCGGCCGCTTGGCCGGGCGCAGCACGGCGGTGACGAACCGGCCCTCGCCATCGAACACCACAATGGGCTGGAAGCCGTATTCGTCGTGGTGAGCATTGAACAAGCGCATCTGCTGTCCGCCATGCACGGCGTCGAACGTGTCGTCCACGTCCAGCACGATCCGGCGCGGCACCTGGCGGAACGACGCGCAGTAAAGGTCGACCATGGCCCGGCCCATGCGCAGCAGCGCGCGCGTGTCGGGCAGGTTCTCCAGGCGCGAGATCGTCGGCTGCGAGCACAGCGGCGCTTCGTCCTCCAGCCGCGCCATGGCGAGCTTGAAGATCGGGTCCGTGCGCAGCCGGTCCGCGTCGTTGCCGTCCTCGTAGCCGGCTGCAATCCCGGAGGAAGCGGAGCTTCGCTCCATCAGCAGGCGGAAGCGGATGATTTCGTCGAGCTCATGCACGACGCGCCCCGGGTCGCGCGGGTCCGCAATGCAGGCCGCCAGGCGTCCGGCCACGTCAAGGCGGCGCTCCACCTCACGCAGCACCAGCAGCCCACCATCGGACGAAAGCTGGCCGCCGTCGAAGCGGGCGACCACGGGCTTGCCGCCAACCAGTGACAGGCCGGGCAGCGAAGGGATAAGCTCAACTTTGGCGGGCATGGCGCTCCGGATCCGTAGAATTGGCCTCGAGAACCACATTCTACACCGGATCAAGGGCTTGTACTATGCCCGCCAACCCTCATGAATTTTTCAGGTTAGGATTTCTTTGACGAGAACATAAACCCAGCAAATTCCGGTGTTTCTAGCGTTGCAGAAATCTGTCACAGAACGTCAAAGGTCTGCGACAACTTTTGCGACTTTGTCGTGCTGCATAAATCTGCCCGGATCAGCACCGGCAATCAGGCTTGAAGTTTCACCTCTTTCGAACTGCCGAAGGCCAAATCTAGCGCCCAAATTCAACTCAAAATACGGGCAAGTCCGGCAAGACATCCCTTACATAGGTTTTCCGTTCGCTTGCTCCTCAGACCCCATACTGCGCGGGACGCCTTTCGTCCCGACGCCCTCGGCGAGGCCGGGGCGCACAGCGAAAGTCAAACCCCCGGCCCGCTTGGGCCGGCCCCGAAGATACTGTGTTGCAGGTCAAGCGGCGAAGGGGCATCCAGGAGGCGGGCTCTCATACTTCCCAACCTTGCCTGTTTCAGAATTCTCCAACGACTGCCTCGGGTGGTTAGCGCCCGGTCCGCTTTCGGAAAACATGTGCGCAAAGCGGACGTTGTGACGCGCGAATTCGCATCGAAAGAGCTCGCCCTTCATCACGCTGGCCAGGCGCGCAAGGCGGCTAGAACGACGGCGTCCAGCTCCGCGCGCGTGGCACCGTCGACCGCCTGCACCGACAATCCCTGCAGAACGGTCGAGTAGAAGCGGGCGAGCGTCGCTGGAGCAGTCGTGTCCGGCAGCACTCCAGCTTCCACATCGCGCGATATGCGAAGCTCCAACGCCTCCCGTAGCTCGGCACGAAGGGTCCGCAGCTCCGCTGCGAGACCGGCATTGTCAAGCCCGACCATGAGCATCCCGCTCGAGATCATGCAACCGACTGGGCGACCCGGCCGTGTGACAGCCTCGACGCCGCGCTCCAGCACGGCTTGCACGGCCGAGCGGGCGGACGATGTCGCCGCGACATCCTCAGACGTCATGTTGCTCGCGCCATAGAGGCGCACGACGTCACGGTAGAGGTCAGCCTTGCTGCCGAACGCATGGTAGAGACTGGGCGGCGCTATTCCGATCGCTTGGCACAAGTCGGCGATCGACACCCCTTCGTAGCCGTGGCGCCAGAACAGGTCGAGCGCGATCCTGAGGGCTTTGTCCCGATTGAAAGTCGGCTTGCGACCCCGCGACCTCGACGCGGCTGCGATGGACGCGGTGGTTGTCATCTCTCCAACGTAAGGGCTTGACGCACCGGCGCAAGCGAGCAATGTTTAGCGAACGATAAACATTGGGGATCATTATGGGTATTCTTGGGGGTGTGGATCGACGCAGCATGCTGATCGGGCTGGGCGCAGCCAGCGTGGCGGCGGCTGCGGCACCGGCGTTCGCACGTCCTGCGGGTCGTGCCGAGCCGGAAGCCTTTGAGGCTCGCTCCTCGGATGGCACGGTGCTGATCGGCGACGCCGTTGGCGACCCTGAGGCGCCGGAGATCCTGTTCATTCATGGCCTTCGGCAAAGCCGACTAAGCTGGAGCCGGCAGCTCGACGATCCGACGCTGGCAGGCTTCCGCAAGGTGCGCTTCGACCTTCGCGGACACGGAGACTCCGACAAGCCGGTTTCGCCGGACAGCTATGCCGACCTCGGCCGATGGGCGGACGACGTTGCGGCGTTGATCGAGGCGGCGAAGCTTCGGCGGCCGGTGCTTGTCGGCTGGTCGCTGGGCGGGTTCGTGACCGGTGGCTACCTCGACAAGCATGGCGATGCGAAGGTGGCCGGCATCAACCTCGTCGACGCCGTTACCAAGCTGTCACCCGACCTGCTCACCCCGCTCGCGGGCCGCTATGCCAAGTCGACCAGCTCGCACGACCTTGCCGAACGGACGGCGGAGACGGCCGATTTCCTACTCGCCTGCTTCAATCGACCGCCGACCGGCGTCGATCTTCACCGGATGCTCGTCGTCAACGGCATGACAGCGAGCGCGGTCAACGAGGGCTTCACGCACACTGCCAATCCGGACCTTGAGCCTGTTTTCGCCAGATACAGGAAGCCGCTGCTGCTGACGCATGGCGCGCACGACAGGCTCGTTAGAGTGGCCATGTCGGAGCGCATCAGGACACTGCGGCCCGACGCCAAGCTGTCGATCTTCGCCGACAGCGGCCACAGCCCCTTCTACGAGGAAGCCGCGCGCTACAATCGCGAGCTTGCCGCGTTCGTCACGTCCGCAACACGGAGCTAGGCCGTTGAACGGAGAACGATCTTCATGAACGTAGAGGGCTTCGAGCACCGGATGATACCGGTCGGCGACGTCAGGATGCACGCCGTCATCGGCGGCAACGGCCCCCCGCTCGTCCTGATCCACGGTTTTCCGCAGACTTGGTGGGAGTGGCGCCACATGATGCCGCACCTCGCCAGTCGGCACACGGTCGTCGCTGTCGACCTCCGGGGTGCCGGGCATTCCGACAAGCCACAGGGCGGGTACGACAAGGCAAGCCTCGCTGGCGACGTCCACGGCGTCATGACGGCGCTGGGCTTCGACAAGTATGCGGTCTGCGGCCACGACATCGGCGCCATGACGGCGCTGGCGCTCGCCCTGACGCACCGCGATGCCGTCACGCGCTTGACAGTGCTCGACGCGTCTCAGCCCGGTTGGAGCCGGTGGGTGGCGAACTCGCATGAGCAGAAGGTCTGGCATTTCGCCTTCCACATGAAGCGCGACCTGCCGGAGCTACTCATCCGGGGGCGTGAATTCGATTACGTCTCAACCTTCATCTACGACCGGGCCTTCGATTTGGGGGCGCATCCGGTCGCGGACATCGAGGAGTTCGCGCGGTCCCTGGCGCAGCCGGGGAACCTGAGGGGAGGGCTCGAATGGTATCGCGCTTTTCCGGTCGACCATGATAACGCGCTGGCCTGGAAGCGGGAGCCGCTGACGATCCCCGTGCTGGCCCTCGGAGGGGAGCATTCGTATGGTCCGCAGGTCGTATCGATGCTGCAGGAGTTCGCGCCTGACGTGACAGGCGGCAGCGTCGCGGGCTGCGGCCACTGGCTGCCGGAGGAGCGCCCGACCGAGGTGGCGCAGCAGCAGCTGCGCTTCCTGTCGGAGTGACGGGAGATCGGACGCCCGAACGGCGGCCGTCGCGCGACTCTAGCGGTCGGCGGCGGCGGGCAGGGACCACCCTCGCCATCACCGCGCCTGATGCACCTGCCGCATACGCATGTCGCAGTTCCCAACACACACAGGATCGATCCAAGATGACCTCGCCGCTGGAAGACGGCCTGTTCCAAGGCTTCAGCGCTCTCGATGTCGCCACCGCGAACGTGCGCTTTAGCGGTGTGGTCGGCGGCTCAGGGCCTCCCCTCCTGCTCCTGCATGGCTACCCGGAAACCCATGCCGCCTGGCACGCGGTCGCACCGGCGTTCGCGGCCAGCCATACCGTCGTCGCTCCAGATCTTCCCGGATATGGCGCGAGCGAGCTTCTGCGTGACTCTGTGTGGGACAAGCGCGAGGTCGCTGCCGAGCTGGTGGCGATGATGGGCCGATTGGGGCACGAGCGCTTTTCGGTCGTCGCGCACGACCGTGGGGCGCGGGTCGGATACCGGTTGGCGCTCGATCATCCCCCCTCGGTCACCGCGTATGCCTCCCTCGCAGTCGTGCCCACGCTGGACATTTGGCCGGCGGTGGACCGCGAGTTCGCGAACGGCGCCTTCCACTGGTTCCTCTTCCTGCAACCCGGCAATCTGGCCGAAAGGCTCCTGTCCAGCGACCCCGACGCCTACCTGGACGAGACCCTGAGGCAGATGATTAGCCCACTGGAGAAGCTGCACTGGGCAGCGCTCGCCGACTACCGCGCGGCGTTCCGGAAACCCTCGGTCCGCGCGGCGATGATCAAAGACTACAGGGCTGGCTACGGGTCTGATACGGAGAACGATGCGGCTGACCGAGTTGCCGGTCGCAAGCTAAAGTGCCCCGTCCTGGTCCTGTGGGCGAACGAGCGCCTCGTGGCGGAGGGGGTGGAGTCCGATGGAGCTACTGTCGTCGATGTCTGGCGTCGCTGGGCCGACGAGGTCTCGGGCTTCAACGTGCCGGGCGGGCATCTTATCGCCGAAGACGCGCCGGGCGATGTCATCCGGCTGGTGCCGCCCTTCCTTGAGGCGGCGGAAAATCGACGCCTGGACGTCGAACGCACCGCGCTGCGCCGACCTTCGAACCGAAGCGGAAGCTGACGCCTGATGAAGTCCGGACGGTTCCGCATGCAATGGGCGCGCATTGCATGGAGGACGATCAGGAGCCGCTATGGCGGCGGCGTGTGGTCGCAGGGCGTGAATGGATCGCTCGATAGCTCCGGTTTCAGCAACAGACTCAACCTGCGCGCCGCGTCTGCAATGATCATGTTCAACCTTCGCCGTGCCAATGTGTGGTGCGCCTACGACACACCGGCCCATCGCGAACTGTCATACAATGGCAGGTTTCGGGGTCCGCAACCAAAGGCACCCATGGTAATTGTTGGGCGATTGCGGTCCTACGATGCTGCCCATCAGGACTTAGCTTGGATCAGGATGTAACTTTCGTTTTCACTGCTACCAACTCCCGTAGCCGCCTCTAATCAGGTAGAGCCATTGTATCCGGAGTGCCACGTTGGTGCCCGACCGAGCGGGAGAGGCCAAACGGTGGCGCGTAGGCCGGAGGCGGATCGGCGGCAGGCAGACTTCTTCGACGCTCCTGCCTCGACGCCTGCCGCGAGGGAGCATCGTCCAACCCCGAAACTGAAACCCAAGCAGGGGATCAAGCACCAGTCACCTCCATCGGACAGCGAGGAGGCGCCCTCGTGCCACAGCATCGACGTGCTGGCCGCACGCTTGTCCCGCACCGAGTGGAACGAACTCGTCGCCACGCTGCCCGACGATGCTCTCGCGCATTTGGTCGTCGCCACCGTCCGGCAGCTCCGTCGCCGGCTCGCACGCAGCCGCGGACGGAGCGGCAACGACCGCGCATCTACCCTGGAACGCTCGGCCCAGCAACTGATTGCCGAGCTGGGCGGGCCGAGTGAAAACGACGACGATTGGTAAGCGAGACAGCAGGAGGCTTCGGAGTGCTTTCGGCCCGGTAGGCAGCACGCCTTGCTGGATGGGTAGAGACCGCAGACCAAGCAGGGCGACATGGCCGAGAAATCGTACCAGGGCCGAGTTGCAGGAAGATCAACGACCCACATTGATGGATTTGGCGCCGCCGCTGCTGTCGCCCAGGACAGCAACGCTGTTCGGGCGTGGTCAGCACTTGCTCGTGTCGTGCTGATCCAGCACCGCCGAGCCCGCCTGCCAGGCTTCTGCCGACGTGCGGTAGCGAGCAGGCGCGCACCGCACGGTCCTGCCGTCCTCCTCGTCATGGATTTCCCAGCCATACGGCTTGAGGCCGCTTCCCATGAAGCAGACCCGAAGGCGAAACCGCGAAGGTCCTCTGACGAGAAGCGGGGACGTAGGCGCCAGGTGCCGGGACGTGCGGTGCAGCGTCACCGGTCAGCCAAGCTTCAGGTTGGCCGCAGCCTGCTTTCCACGTTCTGCGACCACGTCGTAGGTGACCTTCTGGCCGTCATTCAGGGTGCTGATCCCTGCCGCCTGCAAAGCAGTGATGTGCACGAACACGTCCTTGCTGCCGTCCTGCGGCTGAATGAAGCCGAAGCCCTTGTCGCTGTTGAACCACTTCACTGTTCCAGATGCCATGTTGGTCGCCTTTGTTTGGAAGGGGTCGGAAGCTAGACGAGGCTCGACCGGGTTGCCAGCTTCCTTGAGGCCGGAACATCGTGGCAGCTGTCGATTTTTGGGTAGAGCAATGCATCCACATCTACGCACGTGCGGGTCGTCACCAGCCGGTCAGGCACTCGGACGACAGGCCCAGCTCAGAACCTGGACGGAACAGCAAAAGTCAGGAAGGACGGCGATATGGGATCAGGGCTGTCTGCCGCCCACGAGGTCATGCTGGCGGTCAAATCGAAGAGAGGGCATCCGGGAAGGGCTGGAACGGCTTCTGGGTGCGGATGACAGCGTGAGCATAGACGAGGATTTTGCGGGCGACGGCGATCAGGATGACCTTCGGCGCCTTGCCAGCATTGGTCATGCGCTGGACAAAGTCGGCCAGGGCCTTGTTGTGTCGTCTGGCGCTAAGCTCGACTTTCCGCAATTTCGGTCGGGTGGAAGGATCAGCAGAGCACCCAGAAGATGTCCTCATGCGCAATGAAGTCGAGAGCCTCGTCGATCGGTAGAACGGTTCGCCCGAAGGGACCGGCTGGCGTCCACCGCTCCTTCCAGGCTGACCAGTAGAAGACCTCGACGCGGTCGTTGCGTCCGGTCGGGCGGAGCCTGGCGACCGGCCCGGCAGACAGGGCGTGGTAGAGCGTGTAGCCGCGGTTGCGGCGCTCGCAGGGCACCGTCAACTTGGCTGCTGACCGGCTTGCGAGATGGAGCCGAGCCGGGTAGGCGGACGCGATGACAACGCCCGCTGCTCCCAGCTACGCTGACTACCGGTTCCCGGCTGAGATCATCAGCCACGCGGTCTGGCTCTACTTCCGCTTCCCGCTCAGCTTGCGCATGGTGGACGAGTTGCTGGCCGCGCGCGGCATCATCGTCAGCCATGAGACCGTCCGCCAGTGGGCGCTGAAGTTC
>JAABUV010007085.1_pt1 | contig 11905 bp, 8 predicted proteins | sample 5559971 | NCBI WGS metagenome assembly JAABUV01 (sample SAMN10711881, study PRJNA513362) | rock metagenome | isolation source: Antarctica rocks | place: Antarctica: Victoria Land, Knobhead nord | collected 2015-12-19
CCCCCGAATCCCTCCAATTCCCGGACCCCCATCCTGTATAAAATAAATCGTTCCTCAAACCCCTAGAAAAACATCTCTCTCACCCGTTGGGGGAGAAAAACACTCAGCCCCTACCGCCAAACACCCGACTAAACATCCCCCCTGCTAGACTCCTCGCCATGCCGCCCGAGTACATGGCGCTAGACGCGAGGCTTGAGGCCTGGCTGAACTTATCGCAGCGGGAGAAGGCGAGGGTGTTTGTGATTGTTAAAGTAAGCGCGATTGCTGTAGGTTCAGAAGGGGGGGTGTTAGCGAACTTGTCATCTTAGAAGGATCACAAAAAGAAACCCGCCATGCTCATCGCAACAACACCACCCAAGGCAGCCTCTCCCCATCAAACCCCAGGGGAAGAAAAAGGAAGCAAGAGAAAACCGTACATACCAACCAACCCCAACCAAAGAAACTCAAACCTCACCACCGCAAACACCGCCAACCCCACCCACAGCGCCGGCTGCGCATACAGCGCCAGCCAGAAGAACCGCCGATCCGTCGCGTTCTGGCCCTCCCCATTACTCACCCCACCAGCGCCGGTCCCGCGGTCCTGAGACTCAAACACCCAGTGCGAGTCCCCCGAGGCGGTATCGACTTCGTTCCACCAGCGCAGGCCGACGAGGCGGCGGCCGGCGATGTTTTTGAGGTAGTAGAAGTCGGCGGCGAGGAGGAGCATAGTTATTATAAAGACGAAGACGCTGTGACGGGGGTTTGGGTTAGGTTGGTTGGTAAAGGTTCTGCGAGTCGGTTTCTCTGATGGATTGGGGAGAAGAGAAGGGAGGGGAGACTGACAAGCTTTTGGTAAAAATCCAGAGGCCGAAAAGATATACGAGTAGAGATGCTAGCTGTCCGTAAGCCTATCTGCTTCGAACATAATGACGGACATAAAGGACTGGGCTTAGCAAAGCGCGGAAAAGGGTTTCGGGAGCTCACAGATGCGGAAACCGAGGAAGAAGAGGAGGGTTATCGGGTGGGAGCTTAGGCGCCACGAGAGATCGCCAAGCTGAGACCGGCGGGTTTGTTGTGACTCCATGATGCGGAGGAGAATATGGAGAGGGTGGAGAGGGAGAATTGAGAGTAGAACTTTGCGGTAGGGTTACGTGGTCGCGAATTGAAGGTTTATCGAAGTACAGTATCCCTGTCAGATGCTTCGGGTAGGGCTGATGGACCTGGTGCCGGAAGCGGCTTCTAGCCCTAAACCAACACGTTCGTTCGACTAGATTCGACAGGGCATTGTACTCATGGCCGGTTTCGGCAGCAGACCGTATATTCATCGTCATTGAAGATGTTTTCAGACTCACTACGCCGTTTTCCTTGATATATTCTGCTTGCTTCCCTCAAGTATCTACAGTTCGACAATAGTATACCGTATGGCTGGTAACAACAAAGGAAGATAATGAATGAGATACTCTTAGCTGACCCTGATGGCATGAAACGGGCGGACAGAAACCAAAAAATTGGTCTTCGAGGAGTACTTCTGAAACCATCATGACAAGGTTAGTCTTGAACGCTATTATCACTGAGAACGGTACACCCTATACCTTTTAATACAACCTGTGAGGCTTCCAAAAGCCTGACAAAGACTCGTTGTCAATCTGATCTGGGAACGACACAAGGTTGTGCTGGATAGAACCATGACTGCTACCTTGAGTATGCGGACGGGAGTACAAAGCTCGCGGCGGTTCGTCTCGAAGCATTCCCCGAATCGGCAGATAACTACGACTGCTATCCTGCGTTGCGTATTGAGGTTTTACGAACAAATCCTTTGAAAGAGCAGTTTGACCTAGCTCTGGTGAATTGTACCTGAAAGGAGGTTCTTCCTTGGGCAGGTATCCGTTTCCGCAGTCCAGAAATCTCTCTTCTAGTGCTTCGAGAGGGCGGGCGTAACAATACGGTTCATCCAATTGCTGACTTCGCGTTCCTTCGCTGTGTACTTGACCTTGGTAAGACTCTGCCTCAAGTTGAATATCGTATGAATTGCTACGATGACGGTTGTCGGGACTACAGTCATCGTAGATATCATCAAAACCCGAACCATATCTGTCCTTGAGCTCGTAGTCTGAGGTCGTTGTCGAATGGTTCATCATGTCCCCGTTGAATGCAGGATCATCCCGTATTTGATTGCCGTGAGGGTTATACTGTAATTCTTCAGATATGGATTGTCGCTCGTAGATAGCATCATACCCATTCCATGCGCTTTTCGTATCAGTGCGACGATGCTGGGATGGATTAAGGCTGCCCTGGGGGCCTTGAGTTGCTTGTGAGCCTTTGAGGGCGCCTTCCGTGTCCCGAGATACCATGGTAGCATCCTCGAAAGGGTAGTCGTGTCGGGATGGCTTGTCAATTGACTGAGTCTTACTGGGGACAGTACGTCTCGAAAAAGGGCGAGGAGGAGCGATCATCCCGTGAACCCCGCCTTGGCTTGAATCCTTTTCTGTTGCTTCGCCGTCTCCGCCCTTGGCAAGAGTTGGGACGTGGCAGGTTGGAACACGAGGGTCATTATCGTTAGTAGCAGCGTCTGGCGATTTCGGCGTTTCATTAGCAATACCAACTGCAGCGCAAGGACTGGCGGTACTGGCGCCATACTTCTCCAGAAGAAGCTTTAGCGTTGCATTAATAAGATCTTCTGGCCTTTTCGATTTGAGGTCGTTCAATTCCGGAAGTGGTGGATTTGTATGCGCGTTGTGGTCGTTTGATCCGTGCGCCGCAGGAGTTTGTTGGTACTGTGGAGTTTTGCTCTTTTCAACCAACTCGGGCCCAACATTCTTAGCCTGTCGTTGCTCCAAATCGCTGATGCTTCGCGGCGGGTCTAAAATTTGCTCCTGAGGACCATTGCTGACTCTATTATCTGGTATTGTCGTGATATCCTCTCTGCGCCCGTAACTAGTCTTACGTTTACGAGTGTCTCTCTTGTCCATAATGTTGTCCTCACAGGATAGCGGAGTACCGGAGGCGATTCCTTGGCCGATATTACTATTGGCAACCAAGTCTCCTACAGTTGGGGTTCCTTTAGGTAGCACTGGCGGAACACTCTCGTTTTCCCTGTGTCGGCTCAAACGGTGGGAAGGTGATCTTGTCTCAGCCCAACTAAAATAGCTTGTTGAACGGGTAGGGGAAAGATCACGCTGGATTGGATAAGACTGGCGAGGTGACGAGACTGGAAACTCGCTCCTTCGCACTGGCGATACAAGACTCCCTCCGACGCTCCCAAAACCTAGGAATGGTCTCTCCGGTAGCTCTACTGGTGGTAAAGATGATCGATCTAGATAGGCAAACTTTTCTGCCTCGCTTCGCTTGCGATACTTTTCGTGTGGACGAGAGGCCTCTAAGCTTCTGGCTCGTTCCTTTCGGGCGGTCGTAGCGTCAACATCCCGAGCCTTAGCTGAGGCAAAATACCTTGAGATCTCAGCTTCGGTTTCTATAGTCTGATCCTTCCTCCGTCTCTTCTTCTGATCGGTCGAGTTGACTATATCTTGTGGTTTATCTTGTCGAGGGTTAAGGAAAGTCATCTCAGAAAAAGTAAGATCGGGTACTGTGCATGGTGCAGATGAGCACGTATAAAGCACAGTTAGGGTAAAATGAAAATTACTTACGTCCTCTCCTCCTGACTGGTGAAGACGCCCGACCCCTTTTAAAGATACCTAATGATACTGGCGGCTTCAGCTATCGCAGACAATCAGCATAAATTTGTGAGCATGGCGGAGTCCGCCACCGTATTAAAAGCTTACCGTGAGCCGGTCTTGGGCCACGTTGTGCGCCGCGAAGTCGTGCACCAAGGCAGCTCCAGACTTCTTACGAAGCTTCGATTTCTTGACTCTCTTGGCATCTCCCTTCTTTCTATCTTTCGTATCCCTCTTCTGCTTTACCGCCGCTTTACTGTGCTTGAGTTCATAACGATCCTCCTTAGTCTTATGCCTCGATCGTCTTTCATATGTCTTATTCGGTTTCTCTGGCGAGAGAAACGTATCGCTTGACGAATGTAAAGGCTCGGAAGCTGACAGTGAGGTGGTATCATCATGTATGCCACGGCGTTTGTGCTCGCTAGAGGCCTTGCGATCCACTTTTTCATTGAGTGGCTCGACGGGAAGCGCGGCAGGCTCGAGATCAGAGCTGGTGGATGAAGGGCTGCGGCGTCGCTTTCGTGCGTGGCCTGACCGGCTGTCGTTGATGTCCTCAAAATCATTCGCATTTCCGAAAGAGCGGAAAGGTGCATGCAAGTTTAGTCGCTCGGCCAGGCTCACGCCGCCGCCGTCGTCGAGTCTGCCAGTCGTAATCTTGTCTAGTTGTTCTTGGCGACTTCGTTAGCCAATCCGGTTATAGGTGCATTTCCTAGGACTAGCCACAAAAGCTTACCAGGCCGTTTCTGGCGTCTGTCGCCTTGGTTATCTTGACGATTCCTTGATATACTCGCACCTGGTTGTAATAAAACGTCCCCAGCATCGAGATGTGGTCTTGGTCGATGCCTTTGTCGTGGCCTTCGTTCCTTTCCGAGATCGTCCGCAAAGTCGAGTCTTGGTCTGGGACATTTCGATTCTCCGTCATTATGGGACAGCCAGTCTCGAATCGCGGCTCTTGGTGACTGGCGTGCCTCGGAGGACATAGATTAAATTCGTAAACTTTGTTCTGCCAGATCTAAGGGGATCAGAATGCAAAGGCGATCACAAATCTGTTAAAGTAAACGAGGGTGAGACAGTGGAAGCAAGTTGTAGGAAACTTTTCAAGACGTTGTAGGTCGCAATTGAGTGTAAAGGAAGTTGCGAACATGAGAGAAACCCATTGCCACAAACGGCAGGTACAAGATATTATCACCACTGAGCCCCCTTTCCTCGCAGTCTTGAGGCTTGCCCCCAGTGCTGCCGCAATTTTAAAAACGCCCAATTGGTGATTTTTGTAATAGCCCAGGTAGTCATATATTCAATGGAAACTAAGATTCATTAGACCTTAGCTATCCAATTGCCAGCCAGAAGTATAGACACTCAAGGACCCGATACGAACGGCCGGGACGTGCGGATTTCTGGCACCCACTTGAGGATTGCCATGTTGGTACGAAAAACTGATGCGACAAATAGAGGAGACCTCTGCAGAACAGAGTGATGCCACATTTAGCAGTAACATAAGAGTGAAAGAAAGTGATGTTGACGATTATAAGAGAACGTTATTGGGTATTAGCAAGTAGTACCCTAAGGCTATAGATAACATCAAAAGCATCCGCCTCTAGCTTGGCCATAGATCAAGCAACCCATCAGAGAAGACTGGTATTGTATCACCAAAGAAGCTAGGTAGAGCATGGTCTATGTTCACTTGGTCTCTGCTAGTAAGGGGACCAACCATCGCTTTAGGTAGAGAAATTTTACCGCGAAGCCTTCTCGCGCCCATGCTCAACTCAGCGAACCAGAGAAAGTGCAAGTAAAAAGGCAGAGAGGATGGTTTGTCACTCCTAGGTCTCAGGTTTGACCGCTAAGCTTATCCACATCTCCACCGCATGTGTTGCCCCACTCAGTATTCCAATCCTGCTTATTTGCTGAAACTCCCTGTAATAACGGTAACTGGAGCACAAGGTACTAGCGGCACAGATTCCGAACCTTGGGGATTTGTTGCGTTTTCATGAACGATCATGTATGAAGAATGCCTAAGTATGGTAGAAGCAGTCAGCAAAACTCTCCTCTAATCTCGTTATAACAACGTATTCTCTCAACAGCACATATACTCAGAGACCCGTTCCTAAGCATCGACGGCAGCATTTGACGATACTGCCATGCCTTTTCCGGCTCTTCCTGAAGCTCTCATGGGTATCTTGGTGTCATCATGGAAGACGTGAAGAAAGCATGTAATGGAGTTGTTCGGCCTTACCGTGGCATGCATCTAGATGATGTTCTTGGCATCATATCAGCCTGTAGCAGATCAGCATATTTGAAAGTAGAAGACTCGAGATCTTAACGAAGTAGATCAGAGGGCTTGGTTGTTCCATGTCGATTAAGGAACTAAGAAAAGTCTTGCAATCTATCAGCCTGCTGATATGAAGTCAATGTACTTTTGTATGTACGACCAACATTCCAGGGTGCAACTGTGTCAAATGGGTGGAATGGCTGTATGTTCAATTTTTGTCTGTTGAGAGCGGGCCAAACATATTCCGACGCCGCTCTCGGCCCAACTGCAAACACCCCTGACACGCATGCTATGGTGGAAAGGTGGGTATGTTCATGAAACTATTACTATCATTAGATTAGGCATCTCAAGTAACATCTCAGGAAAGCGTACTTGTGCTATGTTCGGCCACTACGTATCCTCTATAAAACAGACCACCAAAACTTCTTCTCGCTAGCAACAGCGCAAATACCATAATTACATCCCTCCTTACAGTTCATCACACCTATCTGCAACCCCCTGCGTGGTCGGCCAGCTCGTCAAGGGAACCTGAAAACATGTGTACAGCTCGCAAAATACAGCGCGCGCGAAATGGTATCAATCTGCACGTTTGCCTGGAACAGGGGGTATCTAGAAGAATCGGAAACCAGAAATGCAAACATAGAAAATTGGTAGGTCTTGGATAGCACTTCGATCATGTGCGAGCGCCGTCCATGTTGCCCGTCAATTCTGCGACTCTGGCTTTGATGCGGGCGACTCGCGATTCGATTGCTGAAAAAAGTTTAGTCTAGACTAGGCATGAGGATACAACGACTTACTCTCTTCGCCACTCGTATCCTCCTCTGTTTCATCAGTCTTTTCCCCATTCTGACCCTGCTTCGCAGCGCGCTCAGCGGCATTTTTCCTAATCTGTGCCCAGCGATCTTGTGGTGGTGTCGTGGGTCGGTCCTCCTCTGACACCTCAGATATATCGTCGTGTTGATACTGTCGCTGGACCGGCTGGCTTTCATATGGTGGCTCAATCGGCTCCCGTTCGAGTTGCCTTTGAGTCGGCTCCTGTTCGTATTGTCTCTGTATCGGTTCGGGCTCATACTGCCGTGGAGTAGCGGAGCCTGAGTGCCCTTCATACTCAGCTTCAGGAACATAGGCGGGGTGGTCCATCGTCGGACCTTGATCAAAGCTCTGAAATTCACGGTGGGCTTGGCGCTGTTCGTTTGAGTCAATGTGGTCGAGGCTGGCTTTAGAGCCATAGTTAGCGTAGAACTGGCGAGGAGGCTCAAGGGGAGACGGTTCGTTGGATCTTCCTACAGGGCCATTGAAACCTTGAGCAGGAGCGCATGTGTCGACGGGAATGGGAGGTGGTACTTTCTTCCGTCCCATACCAGAAAGACGACGGGCTAGCTTAGGAGGCTGCGGAGCAACGTAATTCGGTTTCACCTGTGGCCCTTCGTAAGCGGCACGGGCTGCTGCAACCGCAGTGCTATCTGCCGGCCGCGGTAGAGCAGGCGCGACTGGAGTAGACTTGTTCCTTCCGAAGAAACCCTTCAAACCGCCGGTTTGGCTCTTCTTGAGTTTCTTGGCTGACTTTTTTACTTCGGGTGACAATGGCGTTGAGGAAACGCCGTTCGATTGCTCTGTGGGCTCTCGAGACAGCGCTGGCATTGGCTCGGACATCATCTGCGCAGGCTCAACAGGAGGCAACGGCTTGCTGTCTGTCCTCAGCGGAAGCTGTGAAGGCGTTGTAGTTGGCTCTTCATACGGATGAGTTTGCTCCAACGGCGTAACTGCTGGTAGGGGCACTTCGACAGGGCGAGGCTTTTCCCAAGGCGTTGCCGCCGGTAGAGGGACTTGAGCTGCTTCGACAACGGCCCGATTAGCAGGGTGCAGATCTTTGAAAGGTACCGCTGGCAAAGGAGCAGGGGGCGGTAATGGTGTCTGCTGTTCGTGTCTTGGTTGGGTTTCCGGCTCTGGCGGTAAAGGAGGCTCCGGTTTGTCAGGTACCGGGGGAAGATTTTCCTTGTCCGCAGAATCTTGTCTGGGGAAACCGTAAGACTCCGTTTTTTGTAGATGCTCTTTCCGAGCTACAGGCGTAATAGAACCATTCGTACTTGAAATATTGCTCAACCCATTCGAGCCGAAATGGGTAGGTTGGCCTCTCCCCGTGAAATCAGTTCCCAAGTAAGCAGCTCGAACAGCGTTCTTATCGTAGCTATTCGCCCATTTCATAGCTGGGGCTGCTTCGCTCATAATGACCGGTTGCAGAGTGAAGACACTGTTCGTCTTTGTCGAAGCTGCATCTCCATTTCTGCCTCTTTTCCGATCGGTACTATTTTGGTCTCGGTGCTTCTGCTGTAACACTGCCGCCGCTGCCTGGATCCGCGCGTGCTGATCGTTACCAATGCTAGTTTTGCTTGTTGGGGACTGTTGGTTACTCCGGGGATAAAGCTCTGGCTTCGGCGTAGGGGAAGCCTTCTTCGACGTGGGTTTTGTCCTAGTAAGTCGGCCCTTCTTGGTGAACCCGAATCGACTCTTCTTCTCCGCAATGTAAGCACCCATTTCCGGCTCTGGTGCAGCGCCTTTGACCATCTCCTCTAACACAAGCCATTTCCCACCTCGGATGTTGGTCTCAATCAGAGCGCACCGCCCAAAAACACCCTTTCGTTCTGTCGGTTCCTCTCCTGCCAGACTACTGATCCAGACCCACCAAAATGTGTCGTCAAAGTGGACGAGGTTGATACTAGCAAGCTCGCCTGGTTCCAGATCCTCAACATCGTGTTGTGGACGTCGATGCGATTGCGAGCTTTGTCCTCTCCGGGTGTCAATAGGCGGTAGCATCTTATCATGCGGCAAACTCAATAGAGCTGGATGATCTTTTCCTGGCTCATCAACGAAGCCAGCTGAGAGGAAATCGGCCCAGGATGGAGTTGTAGGTCTGCCAAAGTCGCGGGTCTTGGACTGGGGTGCCGATCTTAAACCGTGCGGGCCATTGCGCTTTTTACCAAGAGCGGACGTATCTTCGTTATCGGAGTCATCGCCCAACCCTCCGAAACCGATATCTTCAAATCGGGACCAAGATGCATCACGGAGACTAGTAGATGCCTTGGAATTAGATACCGCCGATTGATTTGTCGAAGATATGCTCTTAAGAACTCGGCGGCATTCGTCGGTCAATGCCTGCACAGGGTCTTCATAGTTAGAAAATTCGTGGAGCGCTTGATCATCTTCCCGATACTCGAAATGTTTGGCACGACGTAGCAGAGCAAAGGGTGTGGGCGAAACGGAATCGACAATCATTACCACCTTCGATATTGCGGTCAGATTTGGCTGCTCGGGTGGATACTCGGTCGCTTGAACGAGGTTCTGCAAAGAAAGCGGTAAAGCCGATATGCCGTTTGTCCCTTGAACAGAATCCGGGGATAGCGAACGAAGGTATGCGAAGAACAAGTGACTTGTAGCATCGGCTGCTCTGCACGGTTGTGAGTTGAGCCTTTCATGAGGTGATGTTTCATACTAACCTTGCCCATGACTTGTAACCTCCGTCGAAACCATTGCCAGTATCGACCTGCTCAAATGCCCACCATCCCGCCAATCTAGAAAGCTGTCGACCGGCCATTCCATTGTTCTTGCCATGCGCAGCTATTGCAGCCATGAGGTCAAAGAAATCAAAGATGATCTTTGTGCGTGCATCCGACTCAACGCTGATTGGTATGAAGGTAGCAAAAGCGTCGCGGGCCATGTCCGAGTCTGGTGAGAGAGGTCAGCTGAACCCTCCATGACATTTTGATTCTGTCCCACCTTGCTCTCCTATGCGAAAAAGCTCGTATGCCTCCCAAGTCACGACGCCACCTGCTAATCTACTCCAACACCACTTCATAATGCTGCACAGGACCTAGAAACCTTAGCCAGAGTTGTGGTACGCATTGATACTCGATGCTTACCATTGGCTCTGTCAATCGCAGCTCTTGTTCCAAGCCCTCTCCCCGAAAATGTAGATCTTTATCAGCATCAAAGTAACTGCGAATGAACGAGCGTGCTGCGCTAGGATCTGAAGCTGGTCTGAAAGGCAGAAGTAGGAAGGGAATATCAAGAGCTGAGGCGGCAACTCAAGTTAGCTCAGCTTTGCTTATCCAACAAATGCTTGCACAAGGTTCCTTCCTCCTGCGTACCTTTGGACTTTAGCTCTTGTGTACATCCTCTGAGAAGTTCTTGAACCTCCTCTGGTTCCACATCTTTGCGTAGCCAAGCATCATCCCAGCGTGGCTTTGGAGGGGGAAGCTGAACGGCGCCATTCTGTAGCGCATGCTTTTTCGATTTGGAGGTCGCGCCTGACCCATCCTTATTGCTCCTGAAGACTTTCGAGAAGAAAGGCATGGTGAAGGCCCAATGTTATCATACAGTGGGTGAACTTGGTGATGTCTATGGCAATTGGGCTTCACAGCTCAAGCGTTGCAAGCTGCTTCAGCGCCCGTTGGTGGGCAGGGTGTGAGGAACAACAAGGTTGAAGTCGAACAGACGCTGGCACAGATGATATGCTGAACGTCTGGTACCGCAATTGAGGTCGGGCGTAGATGATTATATTATTGGTCTCGCGTAAATATTTCTAGGGGGTCGGCCAGCGAAGCGTCGAAGATCGGTCGTCGATCTTCTAATCTTGGATACCTTTACTTATATCACTCGTAGAAGGGTTTCTCGCAGTAGATCTGAGAGTAGGATTTCCGAGAGTCACAGTGATTACTGGGTGATGAGTTCGCGTCTGGATCGAAATCACCATCAACGCGCGACACATGATGTCCATATTTAATACTTTACTCGTACCTATGTGACTCCTGAATACACAATTTACCGTACCCGTCAACGACACGCTCGACACGTACTGAAGTCTAAATGACAATTGGGTTAATTGGTGCGCGCGACGCCCCGCTAGAACGATCGGCCTATCAAATTCTCCGTTATCCCCTGGCCCGACCATGTTCCCCGGAAGCCATCATCTAAATCTTTACCTATTCGTACCAAAAGGCGCTTGCCTCATTTCCCAGTTCATGCCCTCGCCCCAGTTTCCATCCGCCATGGACGAATAACTGCATGTAAGGTCGAAAGTATAAAAGTGACGAACCGTTCGAGTGGCAGTATGCCGGTATGAATGGGAGTACGGAGACAAGCACACAAGGTACTCCCACGCCAAGCCTGCGACGAACCGAGCTAGGGCTACCTGACATGTCAGGGTCTTTTGCAACGTCTTTGGTGTCACTCCAATTTCAAATGCGAGTCAGAGTGGATGCGGCAAAGAAAAAGGTATCCAGAGGATCACATCCAGAGGATCACGGCATTTACGACTGTATGGCCCTCTACGGAAAACAATTGCAGCATTGGCAGTTCTTCAATGGCAGCCTTTTGAGGGCTACTTTCAGGGGTGAGGCAAAGACAGGACCAACACCACACCACCAAACCACGGATAGGAGCACAAGGACCGTGAGGACTGAGGACCGATTACGGCCTGCAGCCGTGGCAAATGCTGTGTGATGTTGCAATTCTCGGATGGCTTCTTCGCCACATGTGACCTCAATCACCAAAGTAAGGTACCGGGTTTATGTGCATGTTATGGGCTTTCGTTAAGATGAGGTGGTGATGTCATACAGTGCAATTATTTAGCGCTGTGCTTCACTTCAGTGTCTCGTATCTTCTCTCTACGGATTTTGAGCAATCAATACAAGCAGGAATCTATTGACACAGCATTGTGAGGTGTAACAACTACCTTGCTTAGTAGCTTGACTCTCCACAACAATTTCGGCAGTCTTAATATTTCATCATGGTGAAAGATAACGAGACCGTCATCGAGTAGGATTCAGTATCCCATCAAGTAAAAGATGTATGTTACTAAAGCTGTGTAGAGAGTTCAATGAGCTTGTGCACCTTGAGATTGCTCCTCCTTGAGCCAAACTTCTAGCTCTTGCGGTGTCATGTTCAGGTTGGTCGAAGGGGGATGGATCCGATGAAACCATCGGCCACGAAA
>JAABUV010007086.1_pt1 | contig 11902 bp, 13 predicted proteins | sample 5559971 | NCBI WGS metagenome assembly JAABUV01 (sample SAMN10711881, study PRJNA513362) | rock metagenome | isolation source: Antarctica rocks | place: Antarctica: Victoria Land, Knobhead nord | collected 2015-12-19
CTAAGCGATTTGATGATTGATTCTTATAGCTTGAAAGCTTCATATAGATATCGACAACTCTCTATATTAATTGCAATTTGATTCTATGAATGATGATTGAATAATAATAAAAAAAGTATGGGTTGCTAATCGAGTTTAGAGTGTGCACGAGATCGAAACGTGCATCGAGTCGAAAATACTTCTAATGAAATGCACTTGATATCAAAGTGAAGTACATTTCATTCAGAGTACTTTAATCTTGAAGTGTTTCATATAAAACTGTTTGCAAGACTTTCTCTTTTGAATGTCTTTGCAACTGTTGATGTCAAAACACTAATCATTGTGAAAAATCAATGTGATTTTAGTTCAAATATCAGAATCATTAAAACTGCATTAAATCATTCTGAAATATATATTCAGATTAACTCACTTCAAATGTTTACAATTAATATGCTTGATCTGCAGCATATTTTATCTGTGCAAGTAAATGATTCATTGAATATTCTTAAAATCATTATTTTCATGAATTTCATAAAAATCATCAATAACATTTGTGCATTAATGTGTCACTAAATGAATCAACTGTCATATTTGTGAAAATGCATCTCATCAACTATGAACAATGTATATCTGCAAGACTAGCTCATGAGATTAGATCAAAGAAACTAATGAATGAATAGAAATAACAACTTAACAGAAGATGAAAACTTTGCAAGCTTTCACTTTTGTTTCTTAGCAATTAGTTCTATCATTAATAAAATGCTATCTTATTATCTTTTACTATGCAGTTTCATGTAAAAAGATCTCGTTGTCTCATAGTTTTAATTGCTTCATTCACATGAAGCTGCTCAGTAAAAGATGTTAAACATGCAGTGACTCATTAAAAGTTGCATGATTGAAAGAAGTAATAACTTCTTTCACATTGAGAATTCATCATTTCATCAAAACAAATCTGAGAATCACGCATTCAAACATGCAAATAAGAAGTTCAAATTGCAAGAATTTAATGAATAAACAAATTATATTTCTTGATGATCAATAAGCGAAGTACGCAAGCAGTTAAAGAATTTGAAGATGCAGAATGTACTGTTTGTCTTGCAACTTTGCATATCAAAACTTAAGCGAGAGACTTAATCAATTTCTGATCATTGATGTCAACATAGTGATGATCACTATTAAAGTAATGCACGCAAGCGTGCTAATTAATCTTATGAGTCTAGAAAGCAAAGCATCATGAACTATGACTTTTTAATGTTCTGACTGCAAGACTGCAAAGACTTTATAGTCATAACATCATTTGATTTCATCATGAAACAAGAGAAGCTGCAATGATTTGCATCATACTTGTCAGAAAAGTCTTGCAATCAGTGATGAGATCAAATGATGAGCATACACAATTGTGATGAGAAATTTAACTGAAAGTATTACATTGAATACTTGCATGCTAAACTTAGCAATTCTGAAATTCGCAACTTTCAAACAAAATATTGACTTAAGACTGTAAAGCAGCGAGTTGATTAAAGCATCACAAATTTCAAGTAATATTTTATCAGACTGTATGCAAATCTGAACTATCATATATTTAACAAAACTTGCATGATGTACTTGCAAATAAAGATTAATAAAATCATCATGAATGAGTTTCTTTGCATTTCATACATCTTTATCAATTATGTTAATCTGCTAAAACATTTTATAAATATTGACTTGCATTTGTGAAATACTGATACATTGTTGAAGTTACATTTGCAGCAAAGTGAGAGTGCAATGTTTCAAAAGAGTTTTCAATTCTTGCATGAAAAAATGAAGTTTATCATTGCAACAAAGAATTTAAAGTTTTTTGCTTCAAGCATGCAGTCTAAAGATGATGCAACACTTAAGTTCAGTGAATTTAAGCAAGATGCTGCTTCATTCAATCTTACATGCTGATCATGTAAGAAGCTGAGACACAAGATTAATAATTTAATGTGTTTTAATTATGCATTCAGACAAAAGACTTGCAATCATAACAAAGAGATGAAAAAAGAGAAAGTCTGATGTTCATCATTAAATCATTAAATATAATTATGAAAAGATAATTGTCACATGCATTGATGATATCAGTATTGACAAATGTTTCTGAGAAAATGTGCAAAGCTCACTGTTTTATTGACTTTAAGATCGAGTGAAACTTTATATTGCAATTATGAGTAAAAGAGCATGAGTTATCAAAGAATCATGCAACTCTGAAACAGATTCAAACAATCAATGATCATTGAATTTTCTGCTATAATATGCATCAGATCAATATCAAGTTAATTGATCATGAGAAAGTTTGCAAAAGCTGAAACACTGAGTTTCATGCTGTAAACATGCAAGAATATGATATGATTCTTAACTACTTGTGATTAAATGAGATCAACTCAGATATTCATTGATGCAAGCATCGCTGATCATATTGAGAAAACAGCACTCAGCGTGCAAAGCAAATACAAGTTAATCTGTGCAAGACATCAAAATTTGTTGAGCTGATAATGCTTGCAGCTAAGAAAAGAAGAAAGACTTATATAGCTTTGCTTTATCAGCTGCTATTTACAAATGACTTATCACAGAATGCAGATTATCAGACTGCAAGATAAAATGCACTTCAAGTGAAAGAATCAAAGATACTCTTTGCTATTCAAGATCTCAAGAAAGTGTTTTCTGAAATTCTTTCTGATAGTTTGAACATGCATGATCAGATGAAACATCTCATTGATTTAATGAAGAGCAAAATGTCTTGCATTGAGTCTATTTATAAGATGACATGAAATGAGTTCACTGTGATACAAGACTATTTAAACAGCGCGCTAGAAAAGAAATGAATTCATTCATCAAGTAGTTCTGCAGAAGCATCTGTGTTGTTTGTAAAGAAGTTGAACAAAAGTCTTTATTTATGTGTAAACTATCATGATCTCAATAAAATAACAGTAAAGAACAATTATTCATTGTCTCTACTGTCTGAGACGCTGAATCACTTTGCTCATGTAAGACACTTTATCAAAATTGATATTCACAACATTTATCATTGCATTTAAATTTGCAAAAGCAATGAATGAAAAATGACTTTTCATACATGCTATGATCAGTTTAAGTATCAAATAATACTCTTTAAACTGATAAATGCTTCTGCAATCTTTTAGTTTTATGTAAATTACATGCTTAAGTTATTCATGAATATTTGCTGCGTGATATATTTGAATGATGTCTTAATATACTTTAAGACGAAAAAACAGCATTGAGAGCATGTGTGCAAGATTCTTCACATGCTACTGAAATATTGACTGTATATTAAGCTGTTGAAATGTGCTTTCAATCATAGTGAAGTTATCTTTCTGAAATTCATGATAGAATGAAAAGATATTCAGATGAAACAGTTTCATATCAACGTAATCACTGACTGATCTGAGTTCAAGTCTGTAAAGAACATTTTCATATTCTTGAGATTTGCAAAATTTTATCAACAATTTATAAAAAAGTTCTTTCAAATTATTGCGCTCTTAACAGATTTAATCAAGAGTGCAAAGATGTAAATGATGCGTTCACTCTTTGCAATGACATTGAAAGCAAAAGAAGCTTTTGAAAGATTGAAAGCAGTCTTTATCAATGCTTTCATTTTGAAACACTACAATTGAGATGCAGATCTTTGCATGAAGATCAATGCATCAAATCGCGAAGTTAAAAATGTGCTTAGTCAGAAGAACAAGACTGATCAATGACATTTCATTGTATATTATAGTTATAAGTTCAAAGAAGCTGAAGTACAATAAAACATGCATGATAAAGAGTTATATGCTATAGTTCTTGATTTTAAGAACTGACAACACTATCTTCAGAGTAGCAAGTGATTCATATGTATGATAACAAATCACAATAATTTTTATTACTTTATGATGATGAAGAAGCTCAACGCATGACAAATGTGCTAAGCTGAGAAACTAGTTGCATTTGACTTTCATATAGAATATTGCAGAGACAAATTAAACTCTGCAAATGTGTTATCAAGAAGACTCAACATTATGAAATTAAATGATAGCAAGAAAAATAATAATTATTTTCTATTTACTTTTCAAAACAAACTTCGCAATCAGAAATGTCAATTTGAGCTGCTAAAGAATGAAGAAGTTTCAACAGTGATTAAACTTGCAGCATTGACAATGCAACTGAATGACATAGTCATTGCAAATACTTAAGTTATGTGTTTAAATGAGAAAGTACTTGCTAAATCTTGCAGAATTTTAAACATTACGTCGTTTCAACTTTTGATTCATCAGATTATGAAGTTGAAGAGATTCTATTTGAAGATGAGTGAATCAATGACTGCATGACTGCTGAAGTTACAATAAAGAAATGTCTTTATTGCAAATGAAAAGTGACATCAATGATTTGCATCTAGAAAGAATGAGCTTTTGAAATGAAGTATGAAAAATGATGAACTACTACGTCGTGATCTTGCAGTTTATGTACTCAATGACTCTGCTACAAGAAATGAGATTCTGCATATGAATCATGATGATCTTGAAGCAGATCATTTTGCATATGCTTATATCAAGACTGCGATAAGAAGAAAATATTACTGATTGAAAATGCTCAAAAAAATAACAGAATATGTTTGCATCTGTTCAGATTATCAGTGAGTGCAAGTACATCATCATAAACTTTATGAGAAGCTGACGTTTATATTTTCAAAGAGTGTGAATTCATTTCACATGATGATCATGAATTTCATAATAAATATATTCTTTGCGAAAAATTCATACATTGAAAAAACAAGTGATGTTATATTAATAATAATAAATAAGTTGATCAAGCATGCAATTTATATTTCAATGATCAAAGATTTGAACATCAAGAGACTTGCAAATCTGCTATGATGAGAATTTGTATCTCAACATAAAATGATGCGAAGCATTATATTGAATCAAGACTCACTGTTTATTAATCATTTTTAAATCACTCTATGTTGACATCTTGAAGCAAAGTGAAAGTTAAGCACTGCATTTCATTCACAAATCAATGATCAAACAAAAAGATAAAATCAGATGCTTGAGCACTATTTGCAAGTGTATTTCAATTACAAGATGAATAACTGATCAGAGCTTTTATCAATGATGACGTTTGCATATAACAACAGCATACACGCTAGTATTGAAAAAACTTCACATGAACTTTTAAAGAAATACATTGCAAGCTTTGCAGAAACATTTGAGAACAGAACTTTAAAAAGAAAGACATTCTTGATTATAAAGTGAGCAGAATGACTATAAAGTATCAAAGAACATCTAATGAAACTATGAAAGTAAGTAGCAGAGCAGCAAGCAAAGTATTATAATGCTTATCATAAAGCTGCAAGCTTTCAGATGAAAGACAAAGTGCTTTTGCAAAGTATAAACATTTTTACATTTTGATCAAAGAAGAAGATTAATCACAGATAACTGAGATCATTCAGAATATTAAAGAAGATCAACATGCAAGCGTATAAGCTTGAACTATCTGAAAGATATGATGCAATTCACTTAATTTTTCATGTTTCTTTATTGAAACTCTGACACTCACGTGATAAGAATTCGAAGTTGCAGATCATTCTTATGAAAGAAGAAGAAAAATGAAAGATAGAGAAGATACTTGATCAGTGAATCAAGAAAGAAAAGATTGAGTATTTAGTTCAATAAGCTGATTCATCTTTCTATGAAAACTTCTGAAAATCAATGAAAAATCTTAGCAATGCAAAGAAGATCATTGAGAATTACAAGATAGAAAGACAAGTACATCAGTCAGCTGCAAAAAAGTTAAAGAGAAAAAAGAGAGACAGATTATATAAAAATCATGATTGAGAAAGTATTAAAAGCGCAAAGACGCAAGTTTAAGAAGTTGATACTAAACTACAATTATAAAATCTTATGTAACATATGTCTTTTAAAAGAGAAAATGATGAACATCATGAAAAAGTAAAGAAAAGAAGTGATCAACAATCGCGAGCGAGAATGTTGAAGTGAAGAAGAAAGCTATTTATTTATCAACGAATCTTATCACATACTGCTTGCTTCAATCAATACTTATAAGACAAAGATAAAGTGATGCAATGATGATGAGAAATGATGAAAATGAGAGAAATGAGAATCTTTATTCAACTGTTAAATACAATTTCATATGCTGAGAGAAAAACTATTCATTCTCTCATTGTCAAAGATGAAGAGCAAAATAATCTCAAGCATGAGCGATGAAGTATTAAGTCATCACTCACGCAGCACGATGCATCATCAATTGAAGAGAATGCAAAGCTAAATTCATCATGCAATCATGCTTTTCTTTGAAGCAATGCTTGCATTTGCAAGCACATTCAATGAGAACACGACACATGTAAATCATCACTACGCTCAGATGACAAATGCAGTGACAACATCAGATCTTCTGATCATGATGATTTAACATACATCAGCAGTTATCAAAACATGCAAAAGTAAATATGTTTATCAAAGATCATGAGTTCAGTCATTAACACAGCAAACGCAAGAAGAGCAGAAAAAGCAGATGTAACAGACGTTGCAGCAACGATGACGTGAAGAAGAATGTACATTTCAAGAAAATAAGCAAACTTCGCAAGCATGTTAGCATAATCTCAGTGAGCGTGAATGCTGCTACTTATCATGATAGTGATGATGATGATGATGATGTTGATATTGCTATGTCATTTACATTAATTCATAAATTGACTTGCATCATAATAATGCTGCAACGAAAGAAGCTTATATCATGAGCTGCAAGCTATGCAAAATATGCATAGCAAATCTCATGCTTTGTCAGTTTGAAAAAACAGTACTCATGAAAGAATATATTGGGACGAGACAAGAAGAAAAGAAAGAAAGAAAGAAAGCAAAGTTAAAAAATTGATATCAACAATCTTGCACTAGCTCTGTTTATGCTTGTTAATATGATCAGCTCATGATACTTTTATACAGATGCTAAAATGTTGAAGAAGTCATGATTATGCTATTAGTTATAAAAAAACAATACAATGCTATGAAGATTCAAAGATCAAGTCTTTAAGAAAGAATGCAGTTGTAAGAATGCATTTCATTAACTATGAATGATGTGTATTTGCAAAACTAGCTTATAAGATTAGATTAAAGAAGCTAACAAATGAATAAAGATAATGACTTGACAAAAGATGTGTTACGAGCGTAGCAAGACTGAATAAAGCTAGTCAGTATCTTTAGCTCAGATCTGATTCAGATTTGACTCAGTCTCTATTTTCTTTTCTCAACATCTCTTTGTTCAACATCATCTTTCTTTCTACATCACATTCTACTTGTGTCACAAACACATTTTCTTTGAACTTAGCGCAGTCTCTGAATATTACTTAAATAGAAGCTTTTGTACTCATCTTCTTCTGTATTTTTAATATTCAGTTATAGCTATCTCTAAAGATTAAGCACTATTCAATTCTGACTTTCGCTGATTGACTCATTTAGACACGATTCTGACATTATATTAAGAATTCGTTAATCACATAATACTGATCTCATTACTCATTCAACATACTCGTACAGACAGAACGAGTCTAAAGAAATTCGTTTACCTGATGATCGATGCAATCGAAAGACTAAACAACACTAGAAAGTTTGATAGAATCAACAACAAGACTGTTTGAATCACTGAACAACTTATCGCTCACTAAGTATGCAAAGTTCACTCGATCAAGAGAATCAACTCATTCTCATGAAACAGACGAGTGAAAATAAGCTGTTCAACTTGATTAAGAGAATCGACGATAAAGAATCTTCGTGAATTGCTTGAGAATCACTCAAAAAACTCACAAATTAAAAATATTCTTCTAATCAACAACATTCTTCTCTGAAGATTAAACACTTGATCATACGTCTTCATTAATACTGTTGAGCATCATCATTCGCTCAGCTTCGTTCTTTCTTCAAATTTCATCATGTCAAAACATTCATTTATCGAAGAACGTTTCAAAGAATTTTGAAGTCACTTTTCTTAAATCTTTGAGACTGATTCATCGAAATTCTCTAGTGCTGAATCATTCATCAATGAAGATGACGAGTCATTTGCTGAAACAGTAATACTCTCTGTTTCTATCAAAAACTGAAAGACTCAATGCATGATTCTTGACAGAGAAACAGATCAACTTAACGAGCTGAGTAAACAACGAGACGACGAAATCAAAGAGTTGAAGACTAGACTTCAAACTAAAGAAATCACTTCTTCTGATTTCATTTACTCTGAGCGTTCTAGATCTCAGAAAATATCTGATTCTCTCTGATTTACTGATGAAAAGAATTCTACTTGGGAAAACTGATACGACAAAATTCAGAATAAACTAGAGATCAACGTCAATCTCTTTTTAAATAAATGAGTCAAACTGAGCTATGTACATTTCAGATTATTTGATGACGCAGCTGATGTCGTTCAATCTAGATGTGAACGTGACTGTGTCAATCTTTATAAGATCGTCGATGATCTTTTGAAAGAACTAGCTGAGTTGTTCAATGATTCAGATAAGAAAGTCAACTTTCGTAGAAAATACTACAACTTGATTCAAGAATCAAAGAAGTTCAGCGAGTTTTACACTCAGTTTCAACGATTATCTTTCTATCTGAAGTATCACAAAAAGCAACTGATCATTGATCTGAAAGATAAAATAAATTCTCGTCTTTGATTCGTTTGAATAGATCAATTAGTTCAATCTGATTCTCTCAAAGAGATTCATTTCTACCTGATTCATTTGAATAATGATCAGCGAGTCATTCAAAAAATCAAGAACAAAGTCAATCTCATCAAACGCGTCGATGATTTGTCAAAGATCATCTTTCATAAAGCTGTTGTTACTCAGTCAGTCGATCATTCAAAATCTGATCATCTAAAGTCATGTGACGCGATTTTAACTAGCATCAAAGAAGCAAACGTTCTAGTCAAAATCTGTTTCATATGTCATAAATCAGATCATAGCTCTAGAGAGTGCTCTGATCGATCTATCAGAATCAATGCAGTGAACAATGAATATGATCGTTTCGAATTCGATTTCAATTCAAATTTCGATTCAAAAAACTAGTCATTTCTTCAAAAGTCATTGAAGAAATAGAGATTATATCTTTGTGCAAACTAGATGAAATTCTATCAGAAGAAAATTACTTTGAAAAGTCGTTTCTAATTGATGCTCATCTCATCTTGCAGAATCAATTCTTCAGTCTTTGTTCACTAATAGACAGTGATTCAGTCGCTCATACGCTCATACACGCTAATCTAGTCAATAAAGTATGCAAGAAACTAGAAATTCAATCTATATCTCTGACAAAAGAGAAGCTAATAAAAGATTATGATGAGAAGATATTTAAAAAGATCATCACTCATAAAATTCTACTCAATCTCATCATCGAAAGTCATAAGAAATTGACTGTATCAATGTTGATAGCTGATATCAATCATCATGAAGTCATATTGAGTAAGCTCTGAATGAATAAAAACGAAATATTACTGAATATGTGAAACGACGTCATTGTTTTTTTGAATCAATTGAATACTTCTATTTCGATTTTTTCAATTCTTCTCAATTCAAAGCACTCAAGTTGATCGCAGTTAACTTCGTCTTCTTCAATCACTCAGACTAAGATCTCTATGATGCTCAAACAACTTGTTTCAATCACTGTTCAAAAAGAGTCATTCTCGATTCAAAGTATAAACACAGCTTTGTTTAAAACATTGTTAAATCATTCAAAGAAGAATCAGACTGAAGTCTTTGCTCTATTCATGACAAACATCAATAGAAAAATCGCGTACAATACTCAGTGCAATTTGAACGCTTTAAACGTCTCTTTAATCAATGAAACGACTCAGAATTTGAAAGATATTAAAGCAAAGCTGTCATCAAAATATCATGAGTTTCTAGATGTTTTTGATCAAGCTCAATTGAATAAACTACCCTCTCATTGCTTCTACAATCATAAAATCGAGCTCATCAGTGATTCAATGTTCTTTTGCTGTCAAGTCTATTAAATGTTCTCTGTCAAACTTCTGAAGATAAAGAAGTACTTAAACGAGAATCTGTCGAAGAAATTCATCACTTCTAGTCAGACTCTCTATTTCTTTCTCGTTCTATTCGCTCTTAAAGCAAATGAAGATCTTTGATTCTGCATGAACTATTGAAAGCTAAATGTCATTTTCAAAAGAAATAGATATTCTTTATCATTGATAGACGAGATCATTGATAAAATAGTGAGTTGCAAGCATTTGACTAGATTGAACATCATATCAGCGTTCAACAAACTTCGAATGCATCTTGATAGCAAGAATTACATCACTTTTATCACTGCTTTAGAAGCATATAAATACAAGATGCTATCATTTGAACTGATTAATGAATCGATCTTCTTTCAGCAATATATGAATGATGTTCTATGAGACTTTCTAAACGACTTTTGTCAAGTTTATCTAGATGACATTCTCATTTATAGCAAAATGAGAAAGAAACATAGAAATCACGTCAAACTAGTATTGAGTCGACTACGCAAAGCTGAACTGCAGATGAATATTCAAAAGTGCGAATTCAATGTAGAAGAGACTGTCTTTCTAGAAGTCATTGTATCAAAATTAAATCTTCGTATAAATTCAAGCAAAGTAACAGTCATAATCAGCTGAATCACTTCAATCAATCTAAAAGAAATTCAGAGCTTCGTGAGATTTGTTAACTTCTATCGTCGTTTCATTAAGAACTTCTTGAAGCTAGTCAAATCATTCACTCAGCTGACTAGAAAGAACACGTCTTTTGTTTGAAACGAGATCTGTGTTCAAGTTTTTAACAATCTAAAGAAACAAGTTAGCTCGACCTCAATACTTCGTCACTTCGATTTCAAACGACAAGCTATTCTGAAGATCGATGCTTCGAACTATGTAAAAGGTGAAATACTATCTCAGTACAATGACGAGAAAGTTCTTCATTCGATGATCTTCTACAGTAAAAGCATGATTCTCGCTGAAATCAATTATCACATCTATGACAAGAAATTGCTAGCCATTATTCGATGCTTCGAACACTGACGACTCGAGCTGAAGTGCATTGAACTACTCATTCAGATATTCATTGATCATCAAGCTTTGAAAATCTTCATGAAAAATAAACAGTTGAGTTGACAACAAGTCAACTATCTGAACATTCTGTCGAAGTTCAACTTTCAGATCATCTTTAGATCAGACAAAATGAATACTAAAGTTGATGCTCTAACTCAAATGTCTCTAGCGAACGTCTCTGAATCAGCTCAACGACTTGAAGATCGTTTTCAGACTATTCTGATCTTTGATAGAGTCGATGTTTTACTTGTTGAATTGAAAGCAAATCTCTATCAGCGAGTGCATATGATCAATTAAACGAATGAGCTCTGCGACGAATATAAACAAGCTATGAATGAGAATAAGCTCAAATTTCATATCACTAAATTGAAGAACTGCGAAATCATTGACAGCGTTCTTTTTAGAAAAGACTTACTGTGAGTTTTCGAGAATATGCATACGAAACTGCTACAAGAAGTGCATGATCAATCTTCAATCTCTCATTTCGACAATAAACAAATCATTGATCTAGTTCAGCGTTTCTACTATTGATCAGATCATTGAGCTACTATTCAATGATACATTCGAAACTGTCATGCTTGTCAGCGAAGCAAAGTTTCTAGAAATAGCATCAATGAACTTCATCATTCTCTTTCGATTTCACAGAAACGCTGAAAAGATATAGCTATGAACTTCATCACTGAACTATCTCTGTCAGAAGACTATAACGTCATTTGCACAATCATATGTCGTCTCATCAAAGAACGTCACTATGTTTTCTGTCATTGAGAAGACGATGACATCTCAGTCGAAGAAACGGTTTGAATCATGCTATGAAACG
>JAABUV010007087.1_pt1 | contig 11900 bp, 13 predicted proteins | sample 5559971 | NCBI WGS metagenome assembly JAABUV01 (sample SAMN10711881, study PRJNA513362) | rock metagenome | isolation source: Antarctica rocks | place: Antarctica: Victoria Land, Knobhead nord | collected 2015-12-19
TGCTGTTTCATATAGGGGACCCCATTTGATCCCTATGGCTGACCGCAAAAGGCGATCTACTTTCGGTTTGCATTTATAGAAAATCGTTCTTGTTGTCAGACGCTGACTGAGTATATATTTCTGTTCCTTTCAATCGCACCACGCTGGGTCCGCAAAACTTCTCTTCGCAACGATGCCCTACAAATCATCAAGATTCTCCTCCATTAAAGTCATTGGAAGATGCTGAAAATGAGTATGACCCGACTGGCTTTGTTCAGAGTCGCAACAACGAGAACAGGCTTCCTTCAGCCAACCCAGCCTTGGAAGAACCACTAATAGCCGACCGCTACGACAAAGACCCTGGTGCAGTGGGTATCTTTCATGTCCGGGTCCAACATATCATTAACTGCTTTCCGCCATGAGTCAAAGGTACGAAGCGCTGATGAGTAAAACCAGATCAAAGATTATTCTGCCCTGCTGATAACGCGCAGATCGATACAGGACGCCAGGCGTTCTCAGTATACTTCGACGAAGACGGCGACGCGTATAGATTCGAAGTATCCGCTCCTGACAATCGGAGCTTTGACAGTGTTTGGGATACTGTCGGTCACTGGCTGAAGTATCAGGCGGACCATGAATGGTCAGAAGAGAACCTTGAGTTCGCGATCAAGGCTTTCGGACGGGCGAACTCCATGAGATTCCTTCGGCTCATCAAGGAGACAGATATGGAAATAATACCAGTTGCAGAGTATGAGGATATGGACGAGTCATAAAGTCTTTCGATTTTGTGATTGTTTAATTACATGAAAATAGTTTTTATTTTAATGTTATTAAATGAGATAAAAATCGGGAAAATAAAAGATGATTTTTTTAGAATGTTACAAAGTAAAATATATACATATTTGTCAGAGACATTAATTGAGTTAATACTCAACTAAAGTTTCGATTAAACTTTTTAAAATTTAACGGGGGGACGGCGCAAAGGTTGCCGTTTCCGGCAGGTTTGGACGCTGCTTTTGACAGCCTTTTAGCCAAATGTACCTCGCCGCCCTACCGCCCTCAGCAGCAAAAGCCCCACCAACCCATCTTGCACTTTGCACCTTGCACCCTGCACCCTGCACCCCACCTCACACCCATGCTTCCTTTCGTTCCTGCATGACATGACTATTCCAAAACCGCGTCGCTCAGCTAAGCGCTTTCTATTTAGTCTCCTCGTGTGATGCTACATATTGAATACCCTCGTCCCCTCCCCTCCTCCAGAAATGGCTTGTGTGCTCAGGCAACCTACTTATCCGATCATTCCTGACAGCCCTGTCCTTCGTGTAACTCCCGATCCCCTCTTCCTCTCCCACCTCCGTCCTCGCCTTTAGACTTACACCTCGGCCACGTACCGCTCACGCATGTCGGCATTATGGCTCCCCAAAGACATGTGGAAGCCATGGAACACATGATGGAACACTCGGCGGAATACTACAAGCAGATGGAAGCTGAGTTGGACGTTTTGACCCTCACCCAACGGGTTTACAAGGCGAGCAGTGAGGATCTGCAGAGCTGGGTCAAGAACCTTTGGTATCGGTAAGGAGATCTTCCACCTACCACCAGTGGATTGACGAGATCTGATCCACGCCGGGCAGATACTGCGAATTCACCGGTAAAGACCCTCTCACGACTCTCAGGGAGATCTCGATCAACGTCCTCTACGTCTTCTTTGACTGGCTACTCTCCAGTCGAAAAGATACCGTGGGTGCGGCTAGCACTCTGCAAACATACTGGAACGTGTTTTGCCTGGTGCGAAAGAAAGAGACGGGCTCTCTGGAAATCGACCCGCTCGTCAAGAGCCAGATGCACGGAGTAAGCGAGCACCTTCTGACCTCTGCCCTTGCTAACAAGCAGCAGGTGAGACAGCGGCTGGCCATCAAACATGGGTTACGGACGGAGAAGAAGAAGAAGCCGATCATGCGTGCCGAGGACGAGTTCGAGCTTCTCAAGACGCTGTACCTCTCCACCGAGATGAATTTCAACCACGAGCGGCACCGCGTGCAGCTGGCCTTGATCATGCAGCTGGCAGGAATCACCGGCAACCGGCCTGCCGCTCTCTTAGCGGTCTGCTATGGACACGTCAAGGTCACATTGCTCCCGGATCCCCAAGGAGGAGAACGGCCCCGAGTATTAGTGGAAATCGCATACAAGTATACGAAGGGCTATCTTGGCGAGAAAGACTCGTAAGTATCTCCTTCCATACCGCTTTGCTGCCACGCAGCGGCTTGGCGTGTCGGCTAATAATTGTCGCAGGAACGAATTCGGTATTCCTGACGTGCCGAACGAGCCATGCTTACTACTCTGTCCTCACATAACCATACTGGCTTTGATCTTCGCCGATCAAGCCTTCGCCGTGCCCGAATTGACTTCCGCCAAAGAATTCTTCCGTCTCCGAATCCCCCCCGGACAGCATCAGCTGGAACTACCCATCAAGGAGGAGATGCAATCTATTCCTCTGTTCCGCCGATGCCAAAGCATCTTGAACGGGGTGGGAATTTCGGACATGGAAGCTCTGGCGGATAGCACCCTCCGCCCTCAGATGATCAACCTTGGAAGTGTCACCGGCATGGAGCTTCCGACTGGTCCATATACCTTCCGACGCGGCAATGGCGAGGCTCTTGACAACAGCAGTGAGTGGCACGACCATGATTGATCATCCATTGAGCTCTCAATTAATAAGAGTACAGGCTTCATCAGCGAGTCGCAACGGAATCTGATCCTGCAACATCACAACTCCACCGTCTTCCAGAAGAGCTATCTCTCGAGGTATATCACGGCCGACACCCAGGCCGCCTACCGCGGCTTAGAGCCACAAACGGCCTTGATGAGAGCCGCCAGTGGAATGAGTCGCACAATTGATCGCCGACGGCCTCGGAAACTCGAAGCAGCCCAAAAAGCGGAGGTCGATCGTCACCCTGAGGTGAGGCTTTTACGCCGGAGGCTAAGATCAATGAAGAAAGTCTTCCAAGACCAAAAGAGAACCATCGTCAGCACCAAGGGCACGCCCGTATATGACGAGTATCAGAAAGCCTACCGCGCTCATCGTAACCAAAAACGGAGGCTTGAGGAGTCTTTGTTGAAAGAGGTTAAAGCGAGATATAAAAGGGAGCAGCCGGTGATCGATATTCAACGGCAACTGAAAGGACTGCCACTCGTCGATGAGGAGACGGTAAAAACAGCAGCTTACGTCTTTGCCGAACGCGTCAGGGTCATCGACACGCTCTTCGCCTTCGTCACTCCTTCTCTGGAAGAAGAGTGCAAGCGGCGGGTGGAAGCAATCAACGCCTTGACAGCCCTTTGTAACTTGCAGGAAGGCCGTCATTTCCGTCGCCGAAAACCTTCCTCCGCGAATACCAAGCTCGAACGGGATCTGACGCCGCCAAGTCTTTCAGACTCCATTCCAATGGAATGCAAGCCCACTCAATGTATTTTCTGCCTCGGTTGTGAAGGACTGCCGGCAGAGACACGCTTGAAGTCCTTCCACAGCCACGGCGACCTGAAAAAGCACTTCCATCGGAAGCACCTCCGCCATCATCCGGACAGTCAGCCGATCGTATGTCCTCATCCGAGATGCGAAGCTACCTTGAAAAACAAAACGCATTTGCAGAACCATGCGGAGCTGATGCACAAGACACCAACTTAACCATCACTCGCTGTCACGGATAGATCGTGTGTCTCTGATTCCTCCAGAGATCATCGTACATTTTTCAATCACTCTATCCTCTCAAGAGCTTCTATCCGGCATCCAACTTGGCTTATTCCGTATCTTTCTGCTATCACTAATGTGTTGTGCTGCCCTGTTCCCCTGAGCAGTACTATCTTAATATACATCGACGTTAGACTGTCGATATCTTCTGTTTTCTCCTTTGATGTATCGCTGGGTTTTTTAGTATTAGCGAACATCATCTATACTTCGACAGAAAAGAGCTATTATTCATTCCCCTGTGTCTTTGCTTGCGCGGTTGAAAAGTTTCTCGTCACGATCTACAGTTTTTACGTTACCGCTATTCTTGAAATAGGCCTCGATTTCATTAACGGTATCAGCAACCCCACTGTTCTGTGATACAAGATGCGTACTGTCGCTTTGCTCATGAGTAGATGTCTATACCGAAAGTGTTTTACACCATGAGTCCTTGGCCGTATTCATTCCAATGTTGCACCGAGCCTGTATTCAATAGAACCTAGAGTAATCAAATCTGGGATTGTCCGCTTCTTTAGTAAGATTTTTGTAGAGTAGAGACTTTCGTAGAGTAGAGACTTTGAGCGAATAGGATCTTTGAGCGACCACGGACTTCTATGCTCTGGGAAATTTAATGCTGTAGAATCTTTTAATTCGTAAGGACTTTCATGCCGCAGGGTGTTTTAATTCGTGGGGACTCTTGTGCCCCGGGGGATTCAATGGAGTGGGGGATTCAAGGGGTTGGGGAATTCTATGCCCTGGGGGTTTACATTTCGTAGGGACTTTTATACCGTACGGATTCTTATGCCGCAAGGATTTTGAGTGAGCAGGAACTTTTATGCCGCAGGGACTTATTATGTAACGCTAGCGGCACTGCCCAATAAGGTTGGAACGGATGTGGAATGTGTCCCAACGCAAACTAGAACTACTTAACCGTATAGACTGTTACCCTTTTCAAACCTAGCAAGGCGCATCTTTCAAAGCTCTACTCCAGATGTCTCAATCGTATTTTTGTACGAATAAGTCTTGCAACGATCACTGTTTAGGGAATCTTGGCAAAGTTATTGACCATCTCCGAGGCATCCATGGCCAAAGATTCATACATCCACCGCATGCACTCGGCATATCAGACACTCATGGACATAGATGGTGCAGTGGAAAATTGGGTAAAGACCACAAAACTTTCGAGTCCGACAGAGCTATGTGGGACCACCTTAATGCTCGCCACGCCCCTCTTCTGGATGATATCGAGTGAAAGCTGGCTACTTTATTCGAGGCATATCCCTTTAAGCCTGTCCCTAAACAAGCCGATGGAGTGCACGTCTAGGGCAGGGTCACAGGAAAATAAGTCCGTACCTGAAGGAGAAGTGGACGGGCTGGACGAGTATGTCTTTGTCGCTCGCATACGGATCGGTAAGTAGAGCAATGTGATTAAGAAGCTTGATCGCTGAAAGACATTAGACAAGAAGACTTCGGATCCGGTGTTCTATGTCAACATCAACTCGGAAAAATTGCGAGACATTCCAAGGACCGTCTTGCAAGACATTCATGGCGTCTTCTTTAAAGAGGACAAACCTCAGGTATGGTTTTCTGTCTTTTTGCATAAATCTTTGACTTAAACTCTTCGCCTAGATTGAACGAAATCTTCTCTATCAGTATCTTCCGAAATTAGAAGCGTACCCGACCAAATTGAGCGACGACGTCAGTCAAGACGCTGCAGAGATGATCTAAATGAAGACGAATAGCGATCGTCGACCCTCCTCACCCTATCAACGGCACCTCATCAATTCACCATCAGCCTTGAGATCAAGGGGTTAAATATATGATGAAGGGGAGGAATAGGAAATCCCAAGGAGACTTGGTAAGAAACAGATCAAGAGTGGTTACAAATACAAAGTACGCCGAAACACATGGCTGCGCAGAAGTGAGCTGGGAAACGTCCAGCATCTGTTACGAGAGTTCGAGGCACAAGATCAAGCACAGCGTAGAAGGAAACGGGGCAGACCGGCTCATGCAGTTAAGGGTCGGCAATAGGTGCTACGCAGCTTAGGTTGTAATGGCCCAGACGTTGCGCTTCATTAATGTATTCCTTCATTCTACGATAGCGTTCTCTCGTCAACGCTCGGCAGATAACGTGCCGAGCCAACGACTGAGGTTGCATATGTATCAAGCCTAGTCCTTAACTTGATGACGAACAAGATCAGAGAGGTAAAGAGACAGAACAAAACTACAAAAACATAGACGGAAAACCATTCCAAATCTAGAAGAAGAAAACGTCAGAATACGGCACTGTATTCTGGTTTTATACATTCTTGCCCATTCCATGAATATGCGTTTGCGAAGCCCCGGAGATATGACTGTTTCTGCTTGACATTTCAGGCTGCTGCAGACAACTAATACAGATGATGGCGGAAGTATCATAGGCTGAGGATGCATCGATAACAGTGCCAAGGCAGCCTTCCTGCTGATCATGACCCTTCTTAGGCGATTGAACACAGTGTGTGGAGAGACCTATGGTGCTTCATTTCTCATGTGCTAAGATTGCTTAGATTGCGACGAATTCCCTTCGTTGATGGATGGGTTGGGCCTCTAAGCCTCTCATATCCTTCCAGTGCCCGCTGATACATCTTCCCCGCCTCTATCAGCTTGCCCTGATGTTTATAAAGAATACCCAAGTTGTTGACGGTGTCGAGTGTCGATGTATGCTCGGGGCCCCATGCTTTCTCCTTTCCATTCAGTGCCCGCTGATACATCTTCTCCGCTTCTATCATCTTGCCCTGACCAGCATAAAGAGCACCCAAGTTGTTGACAGTGTCGAGTGTCGATGTATGCTCAAGGCCCAATGCTTTCTCCTTTCCATCCAGTGCCCGCTGATACATCTTCTCCGCCTCTATCATCTTGCCCTGATTTCTATAAAGATTACCCAAGTTGTTGATGGTTTTGAGTGTCGGTGTATGCTCGGGGCCCCATGCTTTCTCGTATCCATCCAGTGCCCGCTGATACATCTTCTCCGCCTCCGTCATCTTGCCCTGACCAGCATAAAGAGCACCCAAGTTGTTGACGGTGTGGAGTGTCGATGTATGCTCGGGGCCCCATGCTTTCTCCTTTCCATTCAGTGCCCGCTGATACATCTTCTCCGCCTCCACCATCTTGCCCTGATCAGCATAGAAAAGGCCTAAGTTATGGAAAGCATCATCAGAATCTTGATTCTTATCGACATCGGCAACATTGACACCAGAAAGTTGCTGTACACATCGGCTCGCATGCGGGAGCAAGCGCTGCTGCGTCACCCAATACTCCGGCTCCGACGGTTTTGGCACAGCATGTCCAACAATCGTAAGAGCCAGCATCATCAGATCATGCTTGCCTCTACTGATGGACTCCACACACCAATCCTGAACCACCGGATGTATCGAGTAGCTCTCGGTATTCAGATGTGGTTCAACTAACGAGTAAGCCAGTAACATCTTGACGACCCTCTTGAAACTAATCTCACTCTGCACGATATCTTGGAACCAAACCGGATCTTTGGAGCCTCGGCTGCCACGTTTCAGCAGCTCAAACCAGACATCTTGATGGTCGAGGTACGCCCAAAGCTGAAGAAGCTTCGCCGCTGTTGGATTCGACTGCTCGACGTGTTTGTATGAGATGTTCCAAGTCGTTTGAACGCTCTCATTCGAATAATCACGTAGTCGAGATACATTTGCCTGAAGTTCTGACCACGATGTGTTGTATAGGTGTAGGTACATCTGACAACTCGTCCCGGTCTCACGCATGTATCGACCGGCCTGAACGATGGCTAACGGAAGCCCTCCAAGCCTCGTCACGAGGCTGTCCATGTCTGGTTACCGGTGAGTCAGAGTTCAAGGTTTGGAAGACTGCTATCGAAGGATAGGCTTACCTGGACTAGACTGAGGTAGACGTGAACTATCTGTGAGAATCTGGAGGGCTTGGTCCCTGTCGACCCTCGTGACTTGTGTCGCTGCACCGAATTCTCCAAGATGGGGAAGGCGTGTGGTGATCAGGATAGAGCCGCGGTCGGCAGCTGGGAAGAAGGACTCCATGTCGTAAGCCTGAGAGTCTTCGACCTCTGCATGGTAGTCTCGATCGACATTGTCAAAGATGACGAGCCATCGACGATTTCCTTTGAAAGTCAGCCACTGGAGAACAGCGTCCGCGCTCTCCGCTGTTTCTTCGCCATGTCCGGTGATCTTGACAGTCGACTTCGATATATGGTCGATACCTGCATATGTTGCAAAACCCGCCAAGCTCTGCAGGAGTGTGTCTTTGCTGTTGCCATTAAGCCATAGGATTGCACTATATCTCTCTTGGTGTTTCCGGGCATATGCGATGGCCAGCTGGGTTTTGCCGATACCACCGAGACCGTGGAGGACGTGGATCTTTCGTCCATGCCACGAGGTTGGGGATAGCAGCGAAAGTTCCATCTGCGTCATCTCTTCATCTCGATCGACGAAGTTGCCAGAAACGGGTAGACCGGTGAGACGGAATTGCACTCGGAAACTGAGCCCGATGTCATCGTCTGTCACCGGTTGGTAGATGGCCAGGTGCGAGATAGGCGTGGCGTGAGGTTGGCGCAGCTCGTTGACTGCTATTGTTTCAAAGATTAGTACGGCCTGATACACATCATCCTGACTTGTGTCATTTATCCATTGTCAGTATAGCTAGCGCGATGTACAGCGCCATAGAGTCGAACGACCCATCACCCCCACAATCTGTCCGGAAATACCTCTTCCATTTGTCTCATACCGGGCAGGGTATCACGTACAAGATTGTGATTGAGCATGGCTACAATCGACCTTGTTTTTCCGTGCGTTCGCCCCCATAGTCTTCAAATTTGGGCCCACCCTTTCCCACATGCGATCTTTCTCCCCAGAAAATTTGCAGATCTCCGAGTGATTGCGGTCGAGAGCAAGTGAATTGGACCCTAATTTAGCTGCGTTGCGGTCGACGATGTACTGCTATCATTTAGCTAGGACATGATGATGAACCAGTGAGATCACACACCATGTCGGTGATTTGTGGAAGAAATTTGAGCTTGCCGACCTTCACACTCATCTTCCGAGTCTCATAAAAGGTGAGTATCTCATAATCGTTCACCTGGTGGGCGAATTGATCGGACGAGATCTCGTTTAGGAGCGAATCCTTCTCCAGTGTGGCGAGCAGAGAATTTGACGGCTCGCCTGTTAATACGCTGCACACTTTAGAAGCAACATTTGCAACACCAGCCCTGTTGAAGTTCTTGACGTTAGCACACCCGAGCCGTACCGCAACGTGAGGCCAGACAGATGTAAGACCCTGAGGAGTACTCGAAAAGAAATCGACCCCTCAAAGCACATACCTATTCCCACCAGCATGCGGTGTAGCAAAGAAAACCAGCCCATATGTCGACGCCTTCAAACAACTATATTTCCGCTCGTTGAGTCTCGCTTCGATCAAGGCTTGCTTAACAAGCAAGCCTCCCAGCGAGTGCGCGACAAATATTAGGGGCCGGTGAATCTCCTTCGCTTCCAACCGTCTGTTTTTAACATCGTTCAGCAACGACTGTGCATGGCCGGCGACTGGAACTTTGGAGGCATTGCTAAGAATACTTGAGTTGTAGGCGAAAAGAAGGACTCGTGCGGTCGGCAGGAGCTCAGGGAGGAGTTCTTCTGGCCAGAATGTGCCATTCTCGTGGGTCCATGTCTTGCGCGCGTGCTCTGAATCGCCCTTGGGGTTGAGTCCATGGACAAACACAATGCTGTGCATATTATTAGTAACTCTGCGCCTGAGGGTCAAAGTCGAGGAACACTTACTCTAGATTGGGTTCAGAGTCCTGGGGGTAAACGAGCACGTCTATGTACTCCATGGAATCAATGTACATAAGCGTAAAGACATATGTTGACTTCGAAGTGAACTCTAACGCACTCGAAGATGTCAGAAGACTGGAGGCACGTTAAAACGACTGAAATTGCAACGGAGGAAATGGAGAATCGCTTCGCACAAAGCAAAGATGAATTACAACAAAAATGAGGCAAGCACTTGAGCCCTGCCTGCCCCACCATCACACATAGATGCTGACATCTCGCGGATTTCTGTTTAAGCGCGCATGACAGGGCGATTCTGCTAACCCTCTTCGATAAGCTGAAACGCAACAGTGTGGAATGGGCAACCTGACGAAGCCGCGGGTCGCAATGTTAATGCAAGGATGCTCCCACCGCCAAGGCAACAGTTTCAGGCTCCTATGTGCTGCGCCCCCTGCACTGCCCCAGGGGCCCCACCTCGGCTCAGGCACATGGCTGAAGGCCGCTCAACTCGATCCCCCATCTCTTGCCTTTGAGATGCAAACCCTATCAATGCCTTTATTGTCTGGGTGACACCGCCCTGCCGTTGGAGGAGCGATTGCACAACCTTGGCAGTAAATATTCGTTGCAGCGGCACTTCGACCGCTGTCACCCTTTTGAGCCCGACGAACCCCGTCCTTCCCCCCATCCTGAATGTGCCGCAGTCACGCTTGACAGCATGATGCATTCTAAGAACCATGCGGCGACGGTTCACGGGATCTACATGTCTGATAAGGTTTAGCATGCCTCGTGGAGTTTTGGATTGATTATTGATTTGTCTAGCCTCACGGATTAGTTGTGATATCTGTCTAGTGGAGCAACAATGGTACGGGTTTCCTGTCTCCACACATTGACGACTTGAGAAGCCCACTTCTTTACAATGTGAATTGCATATCATGACATCGTGTTGAAGGTGTTATCAATATTGCTTTTAGTTGGCGGTTGTACGCCCAAGCCCTAGCTTAGTCATATGACCGCACTACTGTATATTAGCTTCCTCTCGTGCAGAGATTTCTTCCTAATAACAACAACCTCATATGTACTAAATACCTTCATTTACCAACTCTTTTAAGTGGGGTGCCTGATACACCCAGAGGTATAATTCTCACAATGTCGTCGATGCGACGAGCGAGTGACCCGTTGTAAGGTCTCATCAAAGTACGCCAGTTCGTTATGCATTCGAGAGACTGCACCCTCCCATTTGTCCCACCAAGACTGTAAGCACCGTTTAGGAGACTAGATTCTCTTCATACCCATGGCCGGTCAACAAGCTATGCCACTCCGTGACAGATACGGTGAATGAATATCGGAGGCTTTCGAGAAGAAAGACGGAGACATCGACGCTGTGAAAGAGCAGCGACTCGAAGAAGCTAACAGGCTTGCAAAAGGTGCATTGACTTTGGGGAAAGAGAGGCATAGTTCCCGGACCTTTCGAGGCTTGCAGAAAGTCGATAGTGGCAGTAAGAGAACACCCTCGGAGCTGCGTATGGGGAGCACGAAGCCGGGGCCGAGCGGATCTGTACCTCTACCTACACCTCCAAGATCTCCAGCTATATCCAGGGTCTCAACGGGAACATCCGTTGCTATTACGCCGGTGGTCGAAATAACAGACTCTCAAGAAGTTGCCTCAAGCTAGGCGTCGAAGCGTCCCTCTACTATGCAGGAATCGTACGGCCGTATGAGTCATGTTGTCGTGCGAATAAAGTTGATATTGACAAGGCGTCAGAGCAGATAAATATTGCCAAGGCAATGTTAGAAAAGGCAAGGAAAATGTGTGCCCAAGGGTTTGAAAATGCAGACAATTTGCTCAGGGCTGTCGAAGAGTTGATAAAAATGCTTCGGAAGGATTGGTATGAAGAGGTCAATGCAGAAGAGATCGCCGCTATTAAAGCTGCCATGGTTCGTGGCTCAGAAGGGATTGCTACCCATTCCGGTCATTGGTACAATTGCGCGAATGGCCATCCAGTAAGTCTATAAACACACCATGTCCTGTTCTCTTGCTATTTTGCGTTAACCAGGTGACAGTTTGCGGTCGGTGAATGCGGCATGCCTATGGAGCTAGCTCGCTGCCCGGAATGTGGGGCTCCTGTTGGTGGACAGAATCATGTGGCTATCGACGGGGTCACACGTGCAACAAACATGGAAGCTTAGGGATTGCTAAGAACTTCAAACGAGCTTTATCATTCGAGCAAAGTAGAGATTAGAGACTTGCATTGCTATTTAATTTTAGATTAGACAGCGACGTGATGATGTGGCTATGATTGTTTCAGGTTTTGGGCGGGAGGGTTGTGTGGGATGGATGTTTCTGGAATGGGCTCGGTTGATCCCTGACTTGCGGAGAAATTGGTTTGTAGATCAGTGCT
>JAABUV010007088.1_pt1 | contig 11899 bp, 13 predicted proteins | sample 5559971 | NCBI WGS metagenome assembly JAABUV01 (sample SAMN10711881, study PRJNA513362) | rock metagenome | isolation source: Antarctica rocks | place: Antarctica: Victoria Land, Knobhead nord | collected 2015-12-19
CAATCGGCAAGCTCAAGCGGTTCAAACGCGTCGCCATGCGATGCGAGAAGACCGACACCAGCTACTCAGCCATCATCAGTTTTGCGTGCGGACTGATGTTGGTTAAATCCGTCCACACGGCCTAGCTTGATGACGGATGTTGGATGCGAGGGTCATCTCTTTTATCTCACGCATGCTCATCGGTTCCGAATTATCTTGCCGCCGGATGTAGCACTCTTTATCGGGAGCACGGTGCGGTGTAAGTCGCGAGGCAGGGACTCTGAATACAACAACACCAGAGCCATCCGGCTGTGTTTCAATACCTCGGATCATCAACAACGGGATTTGTGGATCTATCGAAGAGGAGGCGGCTCTTCTTAGCCTTTCTGACAAGTCGATGCAGCGTGGTATCGGTGTGATAGCTCTAGCTTTTGCCGGCTTCTTACCTCTTTCCTCTTCGATACCTAGGACTGAATTACCTCCTACCGTATTAGCAAATGCAACAATTTCCTTAAACAACTTGTCTCGACCATAACTAGCATAATCTCCACCTTCCATCCATTTATCAGATTGCTTGCCGTTTGTTGGGATTGTCTGTTTGAATTCAAGTGTTGTAGTCTCTGGCCATCCAATAAGTCCCTCTAAGTCAGTTGATGTGATTTGGTCCAGTGGCGTTCTGATGAAATTATCCAATACACGCTCCAATTTGAGTAAGCTGTGTGTGATGCCATACATCAGGTCTGCGTCTTACTTAACAAAATTGGTAAGCAGAAAACTACTTAGAAGAGACTTGTAGGTCAACATATTCGTTAATCGATAGCAGGTCTGGAGGCGCTGCCTCCAGCGGAGTTTGAGGCAGAGCCTCAACCTTGCTTCCTGTCAGGCGACGGCAGACTCCCCAGGGCTGGTGGTGCGCCGCTTCTCCCGCCCGGCGAGCAGGCGGTCGAAATAGGCGATGGTGCGCCCGAGGCCTTCGTCCAGCGCGACCTTCGGCTCCCAGCCGAGCAGCCGGCGGGCGAGGCCGATGTCGGGGCAGCGCTGCATCGGGTCGTCCTGGGGCAGCGGGCGGAAGGCCAGCTTCGAGCGGGCGCCGGTGAGGCGAAGGACGCGCTCGGCCAGCTCGCGCACCGGGATCTCGTGGGGGTTGCCGATGTTGACCGGACCGGTGACGTCGTCGGGCGTGGCCATGAGGCGGACGAAGCCCTCGACCAGGTCGTCGCAGTAGCAGAAGGCGCGGGTCTGCATCCCGTCGCCGTAGAGGGTGATGTCCTCGCCGCGCAGCGCCTGGACGATGAAGTTGGAGACGACGCGGCCGTCCTGCGGGTGCATGCGCGGGCCGTAGGTGTTGAAGATGCGCACCACCTTGATGCGGACCTGGTGCTGGCGGTGGTAGTCGAGGAACAGGGTCTCGGCGCAGCGCTTGCCCTCGTCGTAGCAGGCGCGGGGGCCGAGCGGGTTGACGTTGCCGCGGTAGTCCTCGGTCTGCGGGTGGACGGTGGGGTCGCCGTACACCTCCGAGGTGGAGGCCTGGAGGATGCGGGCGTGGGTGCGCTTGGCGAGGCCGAGCATGTTGATGGCGCCCATGACGCTGGTCTTGGTCGTCTGCACCGGGTCGAACTGGTAGTGGATCGGCGAGGCGGGGCAGGCGAGGTTGTAGATCTCGTCGACCTCGACGAAGAGCGGGAAGGTGACGTCGTGGCGGAGCACCTCGAAGCTGGGGTCGCCGAGCAGGTGGGCGATGTTGTCCTTGCGGCCGGTGAAGAAGTTGTCGGCGCACAGCACGTCGTGGCCGTCGGCGAGCAGGCGCTCGCACAGGTGCGAGCCGAGGAAGCCGGCGCCGCCGGTGACAAGCACGCGGCGCCGCGTCAGGGAGTCCGTCATTGCGGCGGGCGTCCGGGGCGGGGCGGGCGAGTCGGTGGGGGCCTGGACACGGGATGACACTCCGGACGGATCGGAGGGCGAGCCTTGCAGAGGCCGGGCGCAGGATCAACTTTGCCGGGGCGGCGCGGGCCATCGGGCAGGAGCCTGCGGGCGGGGCGTAACCGGGCGCGGCCTGCGTGCGAACCGTCCCTGCGATCGTGCGGGACGATCGTGCGGGACGGTGACAGCACCCCGCCTTATGGGCCATGGTGCTTCGGACGGGGGTTTGGACCGATGCTGATCAGGGTTTCACGCGGCTGGGAACTGCCGGAGAGCGCCGCGACGCCGGAGGGTGCGGCGATCGGCCGGCGCGCGGCGATGGGCGGCGTGCTGGCGGGGGCGGTGGCGCTCGGGCTGGCGGGCCGGGCGCGGGCAGCGGACGGGACGAGCGTGCCGCAGGACCCGGCGGTCGACGCCGCGTACGTGCCGGGACGGGCGGTGACGCCGGAGGACGTGGCGACCACGTACAACAACTTCTACGAGTTCGGCGAGGACAAGTTCATCGCGCGGGCGGCGCAGAAGCTGCCGCAGACGCCCTGGGCGATCAAGATCGACGGCCTGGTCGAGGCGCCGATGACGCTCGGCCTGGAGGACCTGCTGAAGAAGATGCCGCTGGAGCAGCGCGTCTATCGGCATCGCTGCGTGGAGACCTGGGCGATGACGGTGCCGTGGACGGGGTTCCAGCTCTCGGAGCTGGTCAAGCTGGCAAAGCCGTTGTCCTCGGCGAAGTTCGTGACCTTCACCACGGCGATGCTGCCCAAGGTCATGCCCGGGCTGCGGCAGAGCTTCTACCCGTGGCCCTACACGGAGGGCGTCACGATCGCGGAGGCGGCCAACCCGCTGGCGTTCCTGGTGACGGGCATGTACGGCAAGCCGTTGCCGCCGCAGGACGGCGGGCCGTTCCGCCTCGCGCTGCCGTGGAAGTACGGGTTCAAGTCGGCCAAGTCGATCGTCACCGTGAGCTTCACCGACGCCGAGCCGCACACGTTCTGGGAGGCGATCAACCCGGACGAGTACGGCTTCTGGGCCAACGTGAACCCCGGCGTGCCGCACCCGCGCTGGAGCCAGGCCAGCGAGCGGCTGATCGGCAGCGACGCGCGCGTGCCCACGCAGATCTACAACGGCTACGGCGAGTTCGTGGCCTCCCTGTATCCCGACACCACCACCCGGAAGTATTTCATGTGATTGCGCTCCGAGCGTTCAGCCTGATCTCGGCAGTCCTCCTGGTTGGCGCATTCGCCCTGGCGCTGCTGGGGCCGCAGGACATGACGCTGGGCGAGGCGCTGCATGGAATGGATGCGGCGCTCGTGCCGCGGTTGCAGGCGCTGTGTGGCGCCGGGCTGTGGCGCACGGGCGTGACGCCGCTGATGATCCGGCCGGCCTGGCTGCCGATCGCGGCGCTCGGGCTGGTGTGCGCGGGCGTGGCGATGTCGCTGGGGACGTCGCGGTCGTCGCAGACGCGGCGCCGGCGGAGCTAAGCGGCCGGCTTTCTCTGAGGGCCGGGCAGCAGGAAGGCGAGGGTCCTGCCCTGGACCCGCCAAGGGCAGAGCCTTCGGAAAACCTCATGCTGGATGCAGAGTCCCGGCGCCGCGGTTCATGCCGCAGGCTTGGACGGATGCGGGTCCGAGAGCGCTGCATCCGGCATTCCCCGCTTTCAGGCCACGGGGCGGAGTTCTGTCCTGGCTTGCTGCGACGCAGCTCCAGTCGGCTAGACGTCTTCGCCTGGCCAGGCATCGGCACGGGCAAGATCCACCAGACGCAGCGTCGCGTCGCTGACGCCCAGGGCAGACAGCGAGGCGACGGCGACGAATGCTGCCTCGGAGGCATCGTCGTCCGCCACGGGTTCGCCGCTGCGCCAGCGGGCCGCCAGGTCGAGGATGGTGTAGTGGAAGCGGGCGCGACCGTCCGCGTCGGCCTCGATCGCGTCGACGTAGCCCACGAAGCGCAGCGCGCCGACCTCCAACCCGGTCTCCTCGCGCAGTTCGCGGCGGCCGGCCTGCTCCACGGTCTCGCCGACCCGCTGGGCGCCGCCGGGGAGTGCCCAGCGGCCTTGGCCGGGATCGCGGGCGCGGCGGATCAGCAGCACGCCGTCCGCACGCAGCACGATCACCCCGACTCCGACCAGGGGGCGGGACGGATACTCGCGCCGGGCCGGGATGTCTGCGTCAGACAGGCCTGCGTCAGACAGGCCTGCGTCAGACAGGCCTGCGTCAGACGGGGCGGCTACTTGGGCACCACGGGGCTGCCGTCGCGCTGCATGGTCTGCGGCTTGATGACCGGGGTCGGGAAGGATTTGTCGGCCGGGGCCTTGACGGTCATGTCGGCGTCTCCCGCCGGGCCCGGGTGGATGACGCCGGCGCTGCTGTCGCCGGGTCCGGCGGTGCGCGGCTTGACGATATCGGGGGGCGTGCCCGTGCTGTCGGTGGCAGCCGGCGGATCGGACGGCGTCACGGCCGTCTGTGCGTGGGCCGGCGCTGGGGCGAGCAGGGCGGCGAGCAGGCCCGTGGCGGCCACCACCCCGGCGCACCGTGCGGCGCGGGCGGCCGGGACGGGCGGCGAGGCGGGCGCGAGGGTGCGTGCGGAAGGATGTCTCATGCGGGCGGCTCCTGGTGTTGCGTGCTCTCGCCCAGGAGGTGGATCGAGAACAGGCCGGCGGGATCGGTCCAGACGCGCAGGCTGGTCCAGCCGGCCTCCGCGGCCAGCGCGCGCAGGCTGTCGACCGTGTGCTTGTAGCTGTTCTCGGTGTGGATGGTTTCACCGGCCTCGAAGCGGATCACGCGGCCGCCCAGGTGCACCTCCTGCGGATGCAGGCTGACGAGGTGCATCTCCATGCGGCCGAGCGCCTCGTTCCACAGCGCGCGGTGGGCGAAGGCGTGGGCGTCGAAGTCGGCGCCGGCCTCGCGGTTGAGGCGGTGCAGGATGTTGCGGTTGAAGGCGGCGGTCACGCCCTGGGCGTCGTCGTAGGCGGGCACCAGGATCGCGGGGTCCTTGCGCAGGTCGGCGCCGACCAGGAAGCGCGCGCCGCCGCCGAGTGTCGCGCGGACCTGGCGGAGGAAGGCGCGGGCCGTCTGCGGGTCGAGGTTGCCGATGGTGGAGCCGGGGAAGAAGCCGAGCCTGGGGCGGGCGTCGACCGCGGCGGGCAGCGCCAGCGGCGCCAGGAAGTCCGCGGTGACCGGGTGCACGGCCAGGCGGGGATGGGACCCGTGCAGGCGCGCGGCAAGCAGCGCCAGCTCGGGGCCGGCGACGTCGATCGGCACGTAGGCGGAGAAGCGGTCGGTGGCCTCGAGCAGCAGCAGGGCCTTGGCCTCGTCGCTGGCGCCGTACTCGACGAGCACGGCGTCCGCGGCCACTCCGGCGGCGACCTGCGGGGCGACGCTCTCCAGCAGGGCACGCTCGGTGCGGGTGACGTAGTACTCGGGAAGCCCGGTGATGAGGCCGAACAGGCGGCAGCCCTCGGGGTCGTAGAACAGCTTGGCCGGCAGGGTTTTCCGCGAGGCGCACAGGCCGGCCAGGGCGTCCGCCAGCACGCCGGCGTCGAGCGTCGGGGTGTCGGCTGGCGTCGCGGGGTTCAGGCGCGGGGCGGCACCGGTTTCGTGGCCGGGCACGTCAGAGGTCGCGCGCCAGGCGCAGGCCGGTCACCTGCCAGCGTTTCTCGGGGTGGAAGAAGTTCCGGTACGAGGCGCGGCCGTGCGCGGGCGAGGTGGCGAACGAGCTGCCGCGCAGCACCATCTGGCCGATCATGAACTTGCCGTTGTACTCGCCGATCGCGCCCTCCGGCGGGCGGAAGCCGGGGTAGGCGAGGTAGGCGCTGTTGGTCCACTGCCAGACATGGCCGAACAGCTCGGGCAGGCCGGGCGCGGTCTCCAGCTCCGCCTCGGTGGGCAGGCGGGCGCCGGCCCATCGGGCATAGGCGTCGGCCTCGTACCAGGAGACGTGGCGCACCGGGGTGTCGAGGTCGAGCGGGGCGAGCCCGCCCAGGCCCATCTGCGTCCAGGCGCCGTCGTGCAGCCGCCAGTGCAGCGGCGAGGTCCAGCCCTCGTCCTGGGCGCGGGTCCAGCCGTCGGCCATCCACAGGCCCACGCGCCGGTAGCCGCCGTCCTCGACGAAGGCCAGCCACTCGGCGTTGCGCACCAGGCGGTCGGCGAGCGCGTGCGGCTGCAGCAGGACCTGATGGCGGGGAGACTCGTTGTCGAAGGCGAAGCCGGCGAAGCTGCCGTCGGCCAGGGGGTGGCCGATGCCGGCGAGGCCGCCCGCGCGCTCGACGAAGCGGGTCGGGCCGGCGGTGCCGGCAGGTTCGGCCCAGCCGGGCAGCACGGCGGGGGCCAGCGCGGAGCAGGAAAAGGCGTGCATCATGTCGGTGAGCAGCAGCTCCTGGTGCTGCTGCTCGTGGTGCAGGCCGAGGGCGACCAGCGCCTCCAGGTCGGGGCGGGCGGCCAGCAGGTCGGACATCGCGGCGTCGACATGGGCGCGGAACTCGGCGACCCGCGCCGTGGACGGGCGGGTGAGCAGGCCGCGCAGCACGCGCGGGTGACGCGCGCCGACCGCCTCGTAGTACGAGTTGAACAGGAACGAGAACTCGGGGTTGAACACCTTGTAGCCCGACACGTTGGGCTGGAGCACGAACTGCTCGAAGAACCAGGTGGTGTGGGCGCGGTGCCACTTGGCGGGGCTGGCGTCGGGCATGGACTGCACGACCTGGTCCTCGGGACTCAGCGCGGCGGCGATGCCGTCGGACAGGGCGCGCACCGTGCGGTAGTCGGCGGCGAGGGTGTGGCCGCGCGCCGTGCGGGCGGCGAGGTCGCTGGACGGCATCGGCGGTCTCCTCGGTCTCGGCAGCGGCCTGGTCCGGGGGAAAGCTGCAAGCCGCAGCCCGATCAGCCGCCGCGCACGGACCATCCCCGTTCATTCCGCACCGCGCAAGGTGAGCCCTGACCGGCCAAGTCTCAAGGCCGGCCGGACCGGGATGACGGATCGGCGTTCCCTGGGGCACGGCAGGGACAAGGAGCAAGGTTGAGGCTCTGCCTCAAACTCCGCCAAAGGCGAGCCTTTGGGATCCATTTCGCAGGAGATTTGGTTCCAGGGGCCCGACGGCTTCAGTCTTGGCGGGTTCTGGCAGGGCCCGGCCTTGTCGACTGCCTCGCTGGCAGGCCGCGGTCGTCACCCGGTCCGGCTCGCGGTTGGGGCGGGCCGTGGCCCTCAAATCACGCCGGGGTGAATGCGTGTGTCCGTTAGCGGGCCTTCAACCCCTGTCTGTGCTGATGGCGGGGCACAGAATTCAGAGGGCATAAACGGGTACTCTGAGTCTCCAGGGTTGCAAAACGCATCTCAATTTCAGCGAGTGCGAGCAATTTGCTTTCCTATCCCCCGCTGAGGGGTGTAGGTGAGTCTCACGGCAACGTGAGACGCCCCCTGGTTGTGGTAAGTCAATGACGAGCGACGCTTTCACCTGGACGACATCGACCGGAGGCTCCTGGGGCAACGCCGCCAACTGGCAGGACGTGTCCACCGGGGTGTCCGGCGCGGCCGTGCCCGGCGCCGGCAACGCCGTCACGGTGAACGGGCCGTCCGGGGCGTCGGTGCAGCAGATCTACGGCCCGGGCCAGGCGGCCTCGGCGCTGTTCCTCAACAGCAGCGTGCTGAACGGCAGCTACGCGTTCGGGGCGCTCGCGATCGGCAGCTCCGCCGCGGTGGGCGGGATCACGCTGAACTCCGGCGCCTCGGCGAGCGTGGCCGGGGCGGCATCGGTGCTGGACGGCGCGCTGCTGCTGGCGAGCAGCTCGCAGCTTTCCGTGGGCGGCACGCTGACGCTGGGCGGCGCCGGCGCGGCGCGGCCGTACGCGCGGCTCAACGTCGGCGACGGCGCGGGCGCGCTGCTGGCGGGGCTGCAGCTCTCGGCGGGCGTGACCGACACCGTGGGCGTCGACGGCAACGGCAGCCTGGAGATCGGCGCCGGCGGCCACGCGGTGGCGGGCGCCGTGGTGGTCGACGCGGGCGCGCTGCTGTCCGGCGCGGGCACGGTGGCGGCAGGCGGCGCGATCGTGGATTCCGGCACCATCCTGGCGAGCGGCGGCGTGCTGACTCTGGGCGCGGTGAGCGGCGGCGGCGCGCTGGCGGTGGCGGCGGGCGCGGTGCTCGACCTGGAGGGCGGCGCGGGCGCCTCGCTCCAGGTCGCCATGGGCGCGGGCAGCGTGCTGGAGTTCGGCAACGCCACGGTGGCGCCCGGCGGCACGATCACCGGTTTCGCCCCGGGCGGCACCCTGCTCGACCGCAGCGACACCGTGGCGGTGAGCGCCACGAAGGTGTCGGCCAGTCTGTGGTCGCTGTCGCTGATGAGCGGCGGGCAGGTGGCGGGCACGCTCACCCTGTCCGGGTCGTACGACGGCGACGTGTTCCTGGCGACGCCGAACGGCGCCGGCGGCACCAGCACGGTATCGGTATTATGGCGCGGTATTATGGCGCACTCGCCACCACGCGGCGAACTCAACCAGAAGTTGCACACCCTATCCACAGGGTTGTGCACACGGGGGCCGCACGGCCGGCGCATAGCCTCACGGCGACCGACCTCTGCGCTGGCCTCCCGACGATGGGAGGGTGGGGTGTAGGTTTTTTCAGCGTGCGGAGAACACGTTGGACGGGATCTGGCGTTGCAATTCTTCTAATCTGTATACTCGAACTCGGAGTCTTTAATAACACAGAACTGCCTGGTATTGAAATCATATCGACGATGAAAAGAGGATTGCCGCTTCCGCAGCATTATATCCTCGTAAATCACTATGCCTCTAAACTCCATAGAAGACCTTGGTTTATCTCTCGACCAAACGGCTGCATGAGAGTGGTTCAGAAACTTGTTCTCGTTGATATCAGCAGCACCCATCCATTTAACGCGATTTCCAGGATCAATACTAATAGGGAGTATTGGAGACTCGGTTTGTATAATAGGAAAAGCTACTTCATTATCAATGGTGAACTGCATAAAGAAATCAAGCCCCTGTATGCAAGCCTTCGTATCTCCTTTATTATATATATCAAACATTATTCTTGTCTTATTACCAAGACGAGGAGGCAGCAGGAGAATAGCTCTTATTACTATAAGTGGCCTATGCGCAGCAATATAAGTTTCATTAGCAATCCTGATACCTTTAGCGGCGTCCTTGACAGCGTTTCGGGTTTCTCTCCACAGAAAGAACGTAAATATTCCGAGACTTATAGTGGAAGCGGTAAGTACTCCAGTAAATCCAACCATCCACCAATCAGGAACTACCCACCATCTCTTAGAAGGATTCCGATCGCTTTTGTCCTTGCCTTCTCCGGAATCGGCTTGATGGTCTGGAGTGGTTTCAGTGACCGTAGAAGGTCGGTGATCTTTCTCGTCTTGGGCATTGCCCTGTGGCTCTGCGCTGACCTGATGCTGTTGAGCTTGGGCATCCGGAACACTTGGGATTGGTGGTTTTGACGCGCGATGATGCGGCGGATAATCGGCTCCGCTGCACATCAGCAAACTCAAGACCAATCCTCCACACGCAAGGTATGCGCGCCAATGGCGCGCATGACGGCGAACAGGAACCATGCGGGGAACGCTCCACGATTGACCTTGGCGGCGACGGACGTATCCGTTTCCGGGATTCCCATCTCGGTCAAGCGCCGGGCCAGCTCGGCGTATCCGACATCGGCCCGCTTTAGCTCCGCCTTCAGGTGCCGCTTGGCGTGATCCGCCCACTTGTCGCTCGTTGCCGCCATGCCACCCTCCTACGCTTCCGGGGAAAATACGACATATCCGTCGTTTTTCCTATTGCAAGGATGCGCAGGATATCCTACATATCTGTCGTCTTAACGACGGATGCGACAGATGGCCCAGCACTTCCTCCTCTCTGCCAAGGCTCGCACGCTCTCCCTGGCCACCGTGCTGCGGATGACGGACGAAGCCGCCGAGACGATGTTCGCCTCCATCCGCTGGGCGGACACCGACGGCGCGGCCGTGTGCCCGCACTGCGCCTGCCCGACCTGCTACAAGGCGCGTCGCCCGTCCGGTGCCCTGCGCTTCCGCTGCAAGGCGTGCCGCAAGGATTTCAGCCTCACCAGTGGCACGCTGTTCGCCTTCCACAAGCTGCCGCTCCAGACCTACCTCGCGGCCATCGTGATCTTCTGCAACGAGGTCAAGGGCAAGTCGGCCCTGGCCCTCTCCCGCGACCTGGACGTGGCCTACAAGACGGCGTGGGTGCTCTCCCACAAGCTGCGCGAGGCACTGGCCTCCGAGGTCAAGGGCTACAAGCTCGGTGGCGTGGGCAAGACGGTCGAGGTCGATGGCGCCTACTTCGGCGGCTACATCAAGCCGGCGAACCACAAGGAGAACCGCCGGGACCGCCGGCAGACGCGCAACCAGAACGGCAAGCGCCAATGCGTGGTGGTGATCCGCGAGCGCGACGGCATGGTGATGCCCTCAGCCTTCAAGACGGAGGCCGCGGCCCACTCCTACATCCGCAACCACGTCGCGGCCGGCACGGAGATCATGGCCGACGATGCCAACTCGTGGAACGAGCTGCACGGCCACTACGTGGTGAAGCGGATCAACCACCAGATGGCCTACAGCATGGACGGGGCGTGCACGAACGGCGCGGAGAGCTTCTTTAGCCGCCTGCGCCGGTCCGAGGTCGGGCACCACCACCACATCGCCGGCGTCTATCTGTCCCGCTACGCGCAGGAGAGCGCGTGGCGCGAGGGCCACCGTCGCGAGAGCAACGGTGCGCAAAGCCGGGCGATCATCGGGCTGGCGCTGGCGGCGAAGCCCAGCGTGGACTTCTGCGGGTACTGGCAGCGGGCTGTCTCGGGCGCGCGCGCACAGCACACGCCAAGCACGCCGCGCCAACAGCTGACACAAATTTATCTGTGGATAACTCTTGGTGTAGAGGCGATTTCCTCTCATTTGAGCGTTCAGGGCATTGCGGGCACGCGGTTTGGCGTCGGACAAGAGCGTGCGTTAACGACAGATCAATCCACTTAGGGCTTGATCCAAAGAGACGGGCAGGATGGGGTCTGGGTTGATGGAACGTATCTCGCGGCCGGTGCTTGCGCCGAACCTGCGCAAGATCGCTGAGTCAATCCTCCTCCTTATAGAAGAAGCTGCTAGGCGTGGTACTTACGTTACCAAGTACGATATCGTAAAGTCGATATTCGTAGCCGATGTTCAGCATCTTAATACATATGGCCGCCCGGTCACGTTTGCTAACTACTATGCCATGAGGGACGGGCCTGTACCGTCCGAAGTTTATACTCTTCTTGGAGAAGAAATCCCAGAGAGTATGACTAAGGACATTCAGGGCTGGCCGTTATGGCACAAGGAAAGGTCTCCTAGCGATGGCGCGCGGGCCGTAAAGTACGTGCGTCCGCGCCGTTCTGCAAACACGAAAGTTCTGTCTGAGATAGACGTGTCTGCTCTCACGCAGGCTCTGTCCGTTATTAAGGCTCAAAGTTTTTCTGCTACCCGCGATATGACCCATGAGCATAAGGCGTACAGAGAGGCTTGGTGCGATGATGGCGATAAGAAATCTTACCATATGAGCTACAATCTTCTCATGGATTGTGAGGATGATGAGGTTGTGTCCGATGTAGTTCACGCATCACACTATATGTGATGTTTAGACCCGGAGATGTAGTTAAATTCTATAGTTTTGTTGCAAACAAACAAAAGTTTCATCTTTGTATCAGTATAACAGGTGGATTTCTATTTCTAAATTCTTATAAGAACAAGTCCTTCACTGGTGATCTGGTGGTCCTATGCACGGAGATTCCGTGCCTTGAACCTACAGAGAGCGGCAAGTCCGTTGTCTCGTGTTCTTTAATAGTCCGAATGGATAATCAGCAACTCAGGCACGTTCGTGCGTAATTGCTCACCCTGGTGCGCAGGGCACCTCGCCGCGTAGCGCGTCCTGGACGGCTGCCAGCACGGTTGCGCCGCGTGTCTTTGCGGTGCTGACGACGGAGCGGAACGCGGCGTAGGTCTCTG
>JAABUV010007089.1_pt1 | contig 11899 bp, 21 predicted proteins | sample 5559971 | NCBI WGS metagenome assembly JAABUV01 (sample SAMN10711881, study PRJNA513362) | rock metagenome | isolation source: Antarctica rocks | place: Antarctica: Victoria Land, Knobhead nord | collected 2015-12-19
CGCTGCCTGGTTGCCCCCCATGTAGTGGTAGTTCATGTACCGATACGCCTGCGTTGTCTGCGCGCTGAAATTCACAATGTGGCAGCCGAAGAGGAGGTAGTTGCGCGGGGATACCGCCATGGCGTAGCGCATGAAGGTTGCTGAGTAGCCTAGCAGGGCGGCGGTCATGGGGCCGGAGATGCTGGTGGTTGTTAGTATGAGGTCTGGAGTTGGCTATGGGTTTGAGGGTGCGCGCGGGTTACATTTCGGGGTCTTTCTGGGTGTCCATTACGGCTGCGATGGGGATGCCGAAGTTGGAGGCGGGGCCCCAGAAGTCTGCGCGCGAGGTACTGTGTTAGCCATTGGATCTGTACGCTGCTCGTCTGCGTCGCATGCTGTTGATATGGTACGCCCAGCTCGAAGCTCCATATCTCCGGGTGTTGTTGGACTCACGGGTCGAGCAGAAGTAGTCGGACACGGGGTTCGCCCGGATACGGGCATTGAGTGCTTTGATTGCGGCCGCCATGTTGCCGGAGACGTATGTGTAGTTGACGGCGGGTAGTAGGGAGGTGTAGTGAGCTGGGCAGCTTGTCGCAAAGGGAGTCGTTTGGTAGAAGCGGAGCTCGGCCGTTGGAGCGGAGGACTCGGGCCGGCAGCTCGCGTGCTCCCTTCCAAGTTCACGTTCCCTTCTGGTTGACCTCAAGAGTCAAACACGGACATTTGCATCAACAGTCTACATTATCCACGGCTCCAGTCATCACCCAGGAATAGGCTTCAGTCTGGAACAGGACGTGACACTTGATCAACAGGATACGACAGTGTCATACGTGCGAGGACGAACCCGACGCTACTGTCGAATCCCGTAAAGGCTGGCAGTCGTTGGAAAAGTAATATGCCTTCATAGTGCCAGCTTCTTACCAAGCACGTCGATAGAATCTTCCTTGGGCTCTCGACGATCATCCACCAAGCTCGCCATATCGAAGCATCTTCCAAGTGTCAAATCACATCCTGCTCTTTCGCATCATGGTCTCTGCATCGCAAAAGGGTATCTCTCGCGGTGAAGCATCTCTCATTCTCAATCGTCAATCACAGAACCATTAACCCAATGATCCCACCAACCGCCGCAATCATATGATTCGTACCCTGCGCCGGCACCCCAGCTGCACTGCTCGCTGTACTCGCAACACTCTGCGCCGCCGAGCTCGCACTCGCGGCTTTCTCACTTTGCGTGCTTGTGCTGACAGAGGTGGACAAACCGCTCTGACTCGCCGCCGAGCTGCTTGCCGACAAGCCTGATGAACCCCCACCTGCAGTAGCTGATGGTGTTGACGATGCCGTCAAGATCACCGTCACCCCGTTTGCCACCAGACCGCTGGAGCCCTCGCTCACCATCTCGTTCCCAATGAGAGCGCCTTGGCCGGGGTAGAGAGTCTTACCGTCAATGAGGACATAGCCATTTTGGCTGGTTGCGAGGTAGACGCCCCCGTCAGCCGCGGTGAAGGCACCGGTCTGCATGCCACCGGTCGAACTCGCGGTTGAGTTGGAGCTTGCTTGGCGCTTCTTGAGGTCGACTTGGAGATAACGCTGGAGCTGGTTTTCCGCATTGCTCATCGGGTTCGGGAGGGCTGTTGCTGGAGCAAGGGAGCTGCTTGCGGTTGAAGCGGGCTGAGGTGCGGCAGGCGAGCCATTGGGCGCGGCGACTACACGGTCGTGGTGTCAGTGACAGAACGATCGTACACCGACGGCCACACAAGGTAGGGAATGCTCAAGCTGGAGGTTGGGATGGACTCACAAACCGCTGCGACTAGGAACAGTAGCACAATGCTGAACAAGGCATATCGAGGCCTCGCCATCCTGGAATTTTGCTATGGGTACAAGCGTGGCTGCGGTGTTCACAGATCAATCAAATACTTTGTAGGACCGAGGAAGTACGAGTGTGCTTCAAGAGAAGAAGGCCTCGGTGAAAGTACGAAGTTCCCTCAAGCTCACCCATGTGAGCTTCGCGCAGGGAAGATAGGACCTGCATAGTGGCGTCCTTTTGTCCTCGGAGCCAGGGCAACGAGAGCAGCGCTGATTGCACGTTTGTCACTCCGTGTCTCCGCACCCCAGGTTTGGCATGATGGCGTGCACAACGACCAGGGCCACCTGCGTCTGCAGCTTGCCGAGCGGAGAAGATAAGACGCGAAACGAAATCGCCGCGGTCGGCGGGTGTGGAGGATGCTCGATCGATCCATTTTGCTTCCCGCATTACAACCTTCAGATGCAGCGTCACAGAGGCTCTTCGCAACGCCGAAAAAGAAGAAGGGACATGCGCAGTACGAGGGAGGTAGGAGGTGTAGTCGAGCTGAGCTCTGGAAGTGCCGAACGAACCGGCAAGTGGGGCTTTTCTATAGCCGAGAGCGGGTGGCCAGCCTCCCATACCACGGTCAAAACACACCGTGATACCAATAGGCTTGACGACTTCAGAGCAGTGCAGTCAACTCACGCATGCACTGAGGGTGGTCCTCGCGTACGATCAGGTGATAAAGCGCGGTGGCCGGGCGGGCCAATGCGATCAACAATCGGGACCGGAAGATCAATCCACAGGCTGCTGCTTGAGTTTGCGAAGCAATTGTGATCGATGGCGCGCAGTGTGTCTACCCGGGAGCTGTGAGGCGATCAAGGCAATCCGTAGCATGGTAGCCATCAAAGTTACTAGCCAAGTGCACTCGTAATACAAGAAGGTATCCGTAGGCTAGGCCGTAACCCTCACTGCCCTCCACTTTCAATGTTGGGTATCGATCCAAAGAACAAACTCCCATCCACAAACCTGTCCCATTCCCAATTTCAGAGCGCAGCAACGATCCCAGCAAACACCAACCCCAACCCCGCAGCCCCAACACCATAACCCATCTCCCCAGCGCTCTTAGACGTGCTCGCAGCAGCCGGCGCACTCGTGGTTGCAGCGCTGGAGGCGACACTTGCAGCCGACCCGCTTGCAGTCGATGCCGAGGATGCGGAAGCCGGTGCGCTCGTCGTCGCACTGCTGCTACCTGTCGTGGAGGACCCGCTCGAGGACGCGGTGCCCAAGGGCGTGCTGGCTGCTCCTGGGGCGCAGGTAGCCGCCATGGGGAGATTGGTCACGGATTGGCCGGCGCAGAGGGCGTCGGCGAAGGTTATGGTGGCTGTATTGCACATATTAGCCAGCGTCTCTATTACTCCTCGATCGAGCTTCCCAAAGCGGGTGGCCTCTGCGCAGGGTGTAGAGAGTAGATCACGACGTACTGTTCTGGTCCGCAGCATCGCAGTTCGAGCCCACGCAGCACGCCAGATTGGCTAGGAGGGTCGTGTCGGAACAGATGCAGCCGACGGCCAGTTGCGCGCAGTTGCCGAAAGAGGTCACGCAATTACCCGCGCATGCTGGGAGACCTGGGATGCTGACGCTCACTGCTACGCTCGCGAGCGCGGCGAGGAGGACGGGTATTCTGCTGGAGGCGCGCATCGCGGTGGTGCAGATGGCGCACAGGGAGGACAAGGTGTAACGCGGGTGTCGTGGGTGGAGTAGCTCGCGAGCTGTTTGTCGCTAGAGGTACTGTGTTCTGCAGATGCTGTCAAATGTACTGAAGGGAAAGGAGGAATGAGGGAGAATGGTGGTCGTGGGAGACGGTGTGTACGGTGCTGACATTTAGAAGGACGCTGACCTAGAGCCTGGCTGAGCGCCGTGGCTTTGATTGGCTTGGAGGCCATGTTCTGGCCCAAGCCATCGCGTGGAGAGCTGCCTACATGCACATGTTCTGGACTGCAAGGTACAACATGATGGAGATGATGAGGTGTAGAACAGGAAGACACGGAAGACGATGGATGATGAAGTGTGCCTTATATTGCTAGGGAAATTGTGTTAATTGGAGCCATGCCCCAAAGCGCGGCCATGGGTGGAGTGCGCGCTAGTAGTATAGAAAGGCCAAGGATCTGCAGGGCAATGTTGTACAATCGCACCCTCTCACAGTCTCACTACATGATATCGGTACCCTACGGGCAGTAGTACATCGAGGCCGTTGTCAGGCCTTCTTACCGGGGCGACGGCGGCGACCCTGCCTCGCTGCAAAGACCGACGCTGTGATTTTGGTATTCTTTGGTAACGGCATGTGAACATGTGCATGTCCGCTCGCACCCTCGCCTTCTTCGCCGTCATGAGCCAGCGAATTCACGTCGTGGTCATATGCGATCCTCATCGCACCTCGACACGGTCTCAAAACCTCATAAAGTCCACGGTCCCTTTCGACTCCTTCGGCGCAAGCTGCTCCACCGCGCCCCAATCAATCACATTCCACCACTCCGTCAAGTACTTCCTCTTTCCCATGATCCCGTAATCTCTCAGCCACACGTGCTCCCATGTGTTCACACACAACACGGGCTGCACATTTGTACCTCCCGGAGGCAGCTTGGCCTGCTCTCTTCCGAACTTGCTGTAACTCCCAAACGCACCGAGTGTATTGACCGGCTGAGAGTTCTTGTACGCTTGGTAGCTGGTCGCGTTCTGGACGTTGGTGTCGATGCCTTGCTGGCGATATCCAGCTTCGACGTACGGTGTTCCGGCAAGGTATGTCGTGAGGATACGCCAAGCGCCTCTTCGAATGCCGCCGGCCGGAGGGTCCAGATCGCGAGCCCAGATCAGCCAGACAAAGCCCGGGCCAAACATGGCGGAGGCGGTATCGAGCATTGTCGTTTGTAGTGTCTCTATGCTTCCGAATGTGTTGATGAGGCTTTGGCGCAAAGTCGGCTCCTTGTCTAGAGGGGTGGGATGGGTGCTCAGGGTGGAGAAGAAGTGGTGGTTGTTGTGCGCCATGCTGGCGTAATTGAAGAGCGAGGCCGACATGGGGTCTCGAGCAAACTGGAGGGCAATGTCCTTTGTGAGATAGTTCTCATACGGTTCGCCCGCGGTGAGTTCATTGAGCTTCTCCACCAAGAGTCCCTGATAGTCGGTCCATGCGATGCGGAAGCCATGCTTGCCGATAAAGCCCGGAACGCCAGCCGCTGCGAATGTCGTGTCGAACTCGAGTGGAGGTATAGTGTGATTAGCACGACGTTGCTGCTGCTGTTGCCGTCTGTTCGAGGGTATGAGGGAGGCTCGGGTCTGGAGATGGATCAGTTCAGGCCAGATAATGTGAGATAGTCTGGACGCACGCATGACGGACACACCCATGCCGATGGTGAGGAGGCAGCCAACGGCCTCGCCAGGCGTCTCGTGATCATATCGGTTTGTCAGATCAGATGGCTACAGTACGTATCGCTTGAGATGAGCGCACTGGACTGCTCAAAGGTTCCCGTCGTACCTGAAGGGGAAGTAGCCGCATTTCGCCGAGGATCTGCCTAGCGATCTTCGATCTCGTCCAACGCTTTCTGCAACACCACATTGTCTTGCGACACGGCGCGAATGTGTTTCACACCCACCCACCTTCACGCTGTTCTCGGCCACAGGCGGTCTTAATTCTATTGTCGACTGTTTAGTTGAGATCTTGAAGGCCTCCGAAGCATACATATGAGCCTGCGACGCGACCATGGCGCTCGACACTCTCGCACACGACCATCACGCGGTAAGACTGTTTTGGTGTCACCTCGATCAACATTCTCTTACCTCTCCTACCTTCCTCCTGTACTTCCCTTGCATAGTCGTCTGCAACCTTCAAGCGACCATCTTTCCATCGTCATCGTCATCTCCCTCAAGAAATCGCTCTGCGCTGGTCGCAGGCGTGTCTACTTCGCCTAATTTACAGTAATACATCTCGAGAGATGCGCCCTTCTCCGATCCTCGCGGCAGCTTCCTTCGTCTTTTCGACATCAGCACGCGTCGTCTGGATCCCGGCACAGTTCGATCCAAGCGACAGGAGCAACACCGTGGCGGCCAGCCTCACAGCTCGAGCGAACAGCAACCTGCAGACAACGTGCGGCTCCTTCTTCCCGGCTGACTTCACCTGTCCACCATCGACCCAGTGTCTTGCGCTCAACAGCTCGGCGTCAGTTAAATCAGTGCTTTGCTGTCCAGCAGGTCAGGACTGTAGGGTCGTGCAACCAGTCAGTTGCAATCGCGATCTCCAGAATGCGACCCTCTACCAAGGCAGCTCTTTGTACTCCGAGCCTACCGTTCAGCTTGATACTTGCGCCACTGGTTGCTGTCCTATGGGCTACTCCTGCCAGCTCGGGCAATGCGCTGCAGCGTCAGCACCAGTACCTGCAGCGGCTATTGTTGGGACACCCGCCAGCTCTGTGGCTTCGTCAACCTCTCCTGGTGCCAAAGTACCACCTACGACATCGGCTAGCAGCGGCAGCTCACCCACTACCACGGATGCTGCCGGACTCGCCGCTGGGGTCGGTTCAGGGTCGCACTCGAGATTTTCGGGCTCTTCTTTTGCGATCGGGTTAATTACTGGGATATTTCTTGGCGCAATAATGGCAGGGCTCCTCTTCTGGCTGCTAGCGCGGAGAGCGCGGTCCAGGGAGTCGTACGTGAATGAGAAGCAAAGTCCGCGAGACACACTCACAGACCTCGCCACGCTCAGTCGTCGACCTACTTTGCACGGAAGGTCCATATCTGAACCCATAACGCACCCGGACGCAGGTGGCCGAACTGACTTCCTGCGGACTACACCTCCACGCGTCCCAGACGGTACGGGTGTCAACATGGGATACAGTGTTGAGGTACACGCTTCGGGGACTGCACCGCGAACGCCCGCTCGAACACCCAAGGCGGTGAAGGCTCTCTTCAGCCGCTCGCCATTCATGACCCAGACGCCAGCAAGTCCCGCATCCACTCAGCCACCACTTCCAGCACATCTCAAGCGCGGCACCCTATCTTTCGCCGTCAGCCCGGTACGCGCGCTCAAGAAGCAGAAAAGCATGCACTCACTGCGTCGACAGATGACCGATACATCGCGTAGCAGCAATTGGCGAACACGGCCAGATGGTAGCCGGAGCGGTAGCCAGGAAACGATACAAGTCCTAATGCCGAGCAATGAGCCGTATACGCCGGATCAGCGCCCACGACCGCATCCTGAGGCTCCAGCGACACTCGAATCAACCGTGTACCAGCCTCACGACTCTGCCACATCCTGGCGGACAACGGACAGTCCACAGGCGGCAGTCCCGAAACCTGCGCCGGCGCAGTATGCCAGCTCGAGTCGGTACCCGACCGAGACATTCACACCTACCAGGCTGCGAGCACATCATTCTAATATCAACGGCGGTAATAACACTTCGCTCGGCACACCGTACACGCCTAGCAGGTACTACGCGGGTGGTAATGGGCCGGTGAAAGACGTATTGCTTACGAATGACGGCGGGTTGAGGGTTGTGAGGGAGCCGGAGAAGAGGGACACAACGTTCAGTGCTATGATGGAGAGGGCGGGCTTCAGGAAGAGCGAGCTGGACTTGGGGACGCAGAGTCGGCGGCCTGATTATGCTGTTCACGACCCCCGGACGAGATGAAGATGAGAGTGGTAATGCTCATGAGTGAACTTACTCGAAGTAAGATAGGACTACTGTATTTTCAAACAAAAGCCCTGCCTGCCGGCTCACATTCATCCTTACCCGCGCCGTTGGGATCGACTCGTGGAACGTACGGATTGTGGATGGCCAAGTGATGTAAGTGAAGTAAATAAAGTACGGACGACGGAAGTGACCGAGGTCTCGGAATTACTCAGCGTCCAACAACACTTCAGCTTGACCTTATCGGCCTTACTATCTCCTCAGCCGACAGACGGGTGGTGTTTGTCGGCCTCTCCTCAACGCCGCCAGTCGTGACTACCAGCAAGAAGCGGGGTCGTCCATTGTTTTTGTGATACTCACAGTAGGTACCAGACCACAGTAACAACTCCCCATCGCTTCCACCTCCTCTCAATATAAAGTCCCCGTCCACACCGCATGTCCCTCCCCCTCCTCCTCCTCCTCATCACTCCACACCTCTTCATCATGCGTGCAACTAGCTACCTCCTCCCCTCACTACTATTGACGACGCAGATCCAAGCCGTACCGGCATGGCTGTCGCCGAGTTACAGCGTCCCCACGACGCTGCTGGACCCGGGGCATAATAAACTGGGCGCAGTTGCTTCGGAGTCTGCGATATGTTCGGAGATCGGTACGGCGGCTTTGCAGGCGGGTGGGAATGCGGCGGATGCTATGGTGGCTAGTACGCTATGCGTGGGAGGGTACGTCTGTCCGATTCGAACGGGGTCTATCGGATCAGAGGACCTCGACTGACGATGCCATAGTACGTCTGATGTTCTTTCGTCTTTGATACGATCAGAAGCATGTCGGACGAGATTGAAGGAGACGGTTCAGATTCAGGCCGTCTCTTTGCTTGTTGTGCTATGCCTCGTCGCTTGTTGATCGACTTGATGAGTTATGAGAGTGCTGGTCTAACGTCTACATAGTGATCGGGATGTATCACTCAGGCATCGGGGGTGGAGGGTTCATGCTCGCCCGGCATAGCAACGGAAGCTATGAATTCATCGATTTCGTTAGTCGACCGCCGTCTACTCAAAGCTTTGACTTACTGACGGTACCGTGTGAGGACTATAGCGGGAGTGTGCGCCAGCTGCAGCGACGGAAAATATGTACAAGAACAACGTCAACGCATCGATTCACACGGGCCTAGCATCTGGTGTGCCAGGAGAGTTACGGGGACTGGCATACCTACACGACAACTACGGTTCGCTGCCATGGGAAGACCTCGTTATGCCAGCTGTCGAGGTCGCACGCAACGGCTTTCCAGTAACGGCTGATCTGGTCCGATACGAAGCGAATGCAGTAGCTGGTATCGACAATTTCCTTGTCAACAATCCGACCTGGGCAATCGATTTCGCACCAAACGGCAGTCTTCTCGGCCTCGGCGACGTTATCACCCGGAAACGCTACGCCGACACCCTCGAGACGATCGCGAAGCGAGGCGTGGAAGCGTTCTACTCGGGCCCTCTCGCCGAGACATTCATCAACACCGTCCAGTCCAACGGCGGTATGATGACCCTGGCGGACCTCAAGAACTACACCGTCGCCATCAGGCCACCGTCGGCAATCGACTACCGGGACTACAAGATCACGAGCGGCAGCGCGCCGTCTTCGGGGACGGTCCTGGCGTCTGCGATGAAGATTATCGAAGGCTACCCGACGATTGGCGAAGCTGCCACTCTGAACCTGAGCACGCATCTGTTCGACGAAGCGATACGATTCGCTTACGGCCAGAGGACGGAACTTGGTGATCCGTTTTTCGTGGAGGGCATGACGGCGTACCAGGCGGATATGCTGAGCGAGACGACGGCTGCTGCGGTCCGCGCGAAGATCAGCCCGCTGCACACGCTCAACGTCTCGGCGTACGATCCGTCCGGTTTCGAGTCGCTGGAGACGCCGGGCACGTCTGCCGTGGTGACTACCGACGTGACGGGCATGGCCATCTCGCTGACCACGACAGTGAACCTGCTGTTCGGCTCCCAGATCATGGTACCCGAGACGGGCGTCATCTTGAACAACGAGTAAGTCACACGACCCTACATGCTACACTACTCTCACAGAAAATCTCACATTATTGTCCCCGCCAGGATGAACGACTTCAGCATCCCCGGCGCCTCCAACGCCTTCGGCTACATCCCCTCGCCCTCCAACTACATCCGCCCCGGCAAACGGCCCTTATCCTCCATAACGCCCACCATCGTCGAGCACGCCAACGGAACCCTGTACTTCGCCGTCGCGGCCGCAGGCGGCTCGCGTATCATCACCGCCACACTCCAGAACCTCTGGCACGTCCTGGACCAGAACATGACGGCTCCCGAGGCGCTGGCTGCACCGCGGTTTCACGATCAGTTGGTGCCGAATCAGATACTGTTTGAGTGGGCTTATGATAATGGGACGGTGGCGTTTATGCGGGAGAGGGGGCATAATGTTTCGTGGATTACTGATTTGGGGTTGTCGTCTGCGCAGTCGGTGAGTTTTTTTTGCGGTGCTCTGAGGGGCTTTTGAGTGGTGTGGAGACATTTGCTGATACTGCTACGCGTGGTTTTAGATACGGCGGTTGGATAATGGGACGTTCGAGGCGGCGGGAGAGCCGCGGCAGGCTAACAGTGGGGGGTTTGCGGTGTGAGGATGGCTTGTCTCCGTGGTGTGACTGGTGCCGAGTGGTACCGTATCAGCGGTCATGCCTGGTGCCTGGGGATGCGGTCTGGGACGGTGCGGAGAGAGGTGAAGGCAATGGACCACCCTTCGTGCATTGTGATGTCGAGGGGTGGCTACATGTACGGAGGGAAGGCCGGCATCTCTGTGATGTCCGTGTCGTACATGTGCCTCGCTGCTGAGGTGAGCAGCGATACAGCGACTCCAACTGTGTTTACAGACTCGAGACGACACTCACGTGAGCATGGTTTGGCCAAGTCTGGTGACCTCGTGACCAAGAGAGCACAAACACGGGTCTTTGTGTTAATGCGGGCTGGAACGTCAATGACGGGAAGCCTGATAAGCTGCGATCCGATAAGATGCGATTGGCTGCTCGCTGCGGGTCTGTTTCCCCGCGCTTGAGATTGTGGGGTGCATCCCGACTAGGCCGGACAAAGGACCGATTTACGTGCTCAGCGTCAATTGAACACAACACTTCCTCCTCCGCTCTTTCCCCTTTTACTTGACATCTGCCCCTACACGACTTGGACTGACACTCGACCTACTTCAAGTGCCACCCCACCATCCTCTACGATACCCCAACACGACTGCCTTCCCTGCCGCCTAAACATCAGCACGCCGCCCGGTGACGTGACCTTGACGGTAGATCCAATACCAGGAAGGTACCCCCGGCCGCTCACATAATCGAGCTCCACCCCTTGTACGAGCTCCAGCTGCTGCCGTACGACTCCCAGCCAGGTACTGGGACACATCACGCGACTGCTCTCGGCCTTGAGCCCGTCGCATATAGAACAACACCAAATCAGCCCCGCTCGTACCATTCCACCTCTACCTCTTCCACCTCACCACACCGCCAACATCAATCACAATGGCCGACGGACCCACCGGAACACCACCTTCCCCACGAGACCGCCGCTCGAGCTTCGCAGGGCAGACCTTTGCCGACTTGTTTGGCACCAGCCGGCCACGCCCAGCAGTGGACGCCGCCAACAACTCCCCGCCGAACCAGCCATACACCGGGCCTATCTCGCAGGCAGCAGCTCAAGCCCAGCGGAGACGCATGTCCCTGACCACCCTCGGGCTTTCGGGTTCCCCGGAAGGCGCCGGCTCTCGCTTCAACAGCCACCGTGGCCGCCATGATAGCATCAGCTCCGCCAACAGTGGCTCCATCGACGAGTCGGCCATCGAAGACGAACCCATGCCCCGTGACCCGACCACTACACCCGTCACACCCTTCGCACGACGCATGAGCTTCGGCGCGAGAGCACTAAGGGACGTGAGGAACTCGTCCAGCGGTGGTCAAAGCGGAGGAGGCCCCGGGCAGAACGGTACTAACTCACCACCTGCTGTTTCCACAAGCACCAGCACCACCAAATCCAAAACACCGAACGGGACGATCTCTTCCCGAGACGCAAAGGGTCGAGGTTTGTCTTCGCTGCAACAACAGCTCCCTCGCCATCGTCACACGCTGTCGCTGCCTCATAACTCCCACCTGCTGACTTATTCTGTGCCTCGCATAGGGTCTGCGGATTTCTGGAACGAGAATATGCGTAATCGTGCGCAGCGGACTTCGATCGCGGGCCAGGCGGATTTGGCTTCGCCGTCGCCGCCGCGCACTGCGCATGCGAGGGCTGTGAGCGTGGCGGCTTTGGAGGCGCCGATCCGCGAGATGCCCAAGGAGCCGCAGAGGCCGGATCACTTTCAGGAGAGGATTTTGAAGGGGGATTTTTACATGGATTGAGGATGGTTTGAGAGCGATGATTACGACGGAGATGACATGGATGGG